>Ga0111187_1023_pt1 | contig 16699 bp, 14 predicted proteins | sample DeeMarSWOR324_28_FD_80242 | JGI IMG/M metagenome (GOLD analysis project Ga0111187, IMG submission 80242) | Phycisphaerae bacterium SM23_33 | reverse complement strand
TCCGGTGCGTTGGGGGCCAGAGCGGCCGCTTCGGTGTAACACCTTTCGGCCTGATCGTACCGGCCGGCTTCGGCGTAAGCGTCTCCTTGCTCTTTTGCGGCTTTGTGGTGCCGAGACCGGGTATCCTTCAGATCGAGCTGGTCATTCCCATTCGCCGGCACGTTGGCCCTTTCCGCTCGCGGAATCCGACCGGGGCAAGCGCGCAACCCGCTGCAATTCCCGTGCCTCCGGTCTGGGCGTTGACACATTCTGCTCCAAGCCGCGACAGCACAAGGGGTTCTTGCCTGGGGAAAAGGAACTGGCTTTTGTCCCAGGCCCTGTGGAGGCACGGGCTGTAAAAATATTGGACGTGCGGCCGACCCGCGCGGCCTTGGCCGAAGGTTCACTCCGTGTGCAGACCTCTCTGAAAGCCCGTTAGATGAAGTCCAGCAGCGAGAGCGTCAGCAGTTTGGAGGACACCGCCAGCGTCATTTGATACAGGGTCTGGGTGCGGGCCAGGGCCGTGGCAATCTGGACGATGTCGACATCTTCCAGCATGGCGGCCTGCTCGGTGGCCCTGCTGTTGATGCTTTCCAGGTTGTCCTTGAGGATGTCCATGGCCTGCAGTCGGCCGCCCAAGGAGGTCATGTTACGCCTGACGACGGCGCTCACCTCTTTCAGGGATTCCAGCGACCCCGTCAGCACTTCCAGTTGCTGCTCGGCGGGGAGGTTCCGCACGTTCCTCAGGGCGTCGCGAATAGTTACCAGTGTTCCGAACAGGTCACGCGTGCCCGGCACGCTGACCGGTTCGGTGCCGGTTCGGCACAATCCGGTGGCGTTCACGTAGAGGACGCGGCCGGTGCGGGAGTCCGCCACGGCGACGTTGTCGGTGAAGGACGTCAGGTCGGTGAAGGTGGCGCCGTCATCTACGGAAAGCTTTCCGGTGGCCGTGATGGAGATGTCGCCTTCGAACCCGGCCCAGTTCTCCACGTTGACGCAGGCGATGTCGCCGTCGGAGTTGCTCACCAGGAGGTTTTGTTCCGTCCCTTCAAAGGTCACCTGCGGGCCGCCGTCCAGGGAAATCGTCTTGGTCGGGCCGTTTACGGTCACGGTCAGAACGTGGTCCCCCATGACGGTGTCACCGTCGGCTGAGCCGGTGCCGGCGGCGATGCCAGTGCCGCCGGGGTAGTTGGTCTGGGTGTGGGTGACGGCCAGGTAAAAGTCCCCGCGAACGCTGGACGTGGCCGTCCCCGGGCCGGCGCCGGTATTGCCCGCGAACACAGGGGTCTGACGGTTGTCGGCCCAGAAGACCCGCTCGCCGATCAACATGCCGGGGTATTCCACCCCCGGGGCGACCGGTACCGGCAGATCGTCGAAGTTGCCCTGGTATTCGACCGCAGTTATCAGCCCGTTGACGCGCGTCGCCTCGAAGGGCGGGGCGGACGTGTTGGTGCCGCCCAGGAGGTATCTGCCCAGGCTTTCGGTGTTGGCCAGTGAGAGGATGTGTTCAAGTATGGAGTTGATTTCCTCGGCGATGGTAATGCGTGCTTCGGGTCCGTAGGTGCCGCTGATGGCCTGGGTAAGCAGCTCCTGGACCTTGGTCGTACTGGTGGCGGTTTCCTGCAACACGCTGTGCGACATCTCCAGGCTGCGGACCACCTCATTGAGGTTCTTGGAATAGATCTCCATCGATTGGCATTGAGCCCGAAGTCTCAGGATCTGGTAGGCGTCACTAGGGGCGTCCGAGGTACGGTTGACCCTGGCGCCCGAGGAGGCCTGCTCATGCAGCTGAGACAGTTTCCTGGTGTGCTCCTGGAGGAAGAAAGTGACGTTGTTGTAGATGGCGCCCGAACCGGCCATGTTGTCCCCTTACCTGCCTGTCACGCCTCAGACCAGCTCCATCAGCATTTGCAGAACGCTATCTTGGGTGCTGACGACCTTGGCCAGAGCCTGGAACATGTTCTCGAAGATCAACATCTTGCTGGCCTCATCGTTGAGGTCCACGCCGCTCATCTGGTCGCGCTGGTTAAGCATCTGGTTCATCATGCTTTCCAGGCTGGATTTCTTGGATTCGCTGAAGTTGATGCGTTGACCGACGCTGGTCATGATCATGCGGCAGGCGTCGGCGGGGCAGACGCCTCCCATCGCCAGCAGCGGCTGTTCGCCGAGTTCGGCCATTCGGCGGGCGTTGGTGTTGTCGTTCATGTCCTGGCCCACGGCGAAGGCCAGGCGCTCGAACGTGGCCAGCACCTCGTCGTCCACGGCGATGCTGGCGGCGGAATTGCCTTTGAAGAAGGTGTTGACGCCGGCCGCCGCCAGGAACCCCGAACTATCGGAGTTGGCCAGGGCGCGGATGGTGAATTGCTCCCCGTCCGTCAGCGTCCCGGTCCCGAAGGCGGCGTACAGGCCCTCCGAGATCTGCAGCCGGTCGCCGGCAGCATAGCCCAGACCCGGGTTCAGCGCCGCCACCAGCTCGTTGGCTTCGTTCCTCACCTCAACCGTCAGGCCCTGGGTGAGCCCGACCGTGCCGCCCGTGGTCACGGTGCAGGTGAAAAGCTGGTCCTGCTCTCCGCTGTAGATGCCGCTGACGGCCGGCTGGACGGTGCCGGACCATCCGGCCTGGAGGGTCGTGATCGGCACCGGCAGAAAATCGAACCTGTACCGGGTTTGGTCTTCCACTCCGATGCGCAGAGCCGAATCGACCACGCCGCCGGTCAGGCCGCCCAGGGCATCCAGCTTGGCAGCGATGGTCTGCACCGTGTCCGTGGCGAGGACGCTGACCTCGTGCTGCTGGGTGGTCCCCGCGGTCCGGTCTGTGACCCTCACATAGAAGCTTCCCTCGCGGAGGCAGGGGCCCCACCCGTCCCAATCGGACAACTGGGCGGGGTTGGCGGGCCAGCCGGTGATCGCGGTGAAGGAGCCGGCCGAGCCCACGCCTTGCACGTGGTGCCTGTTGACATTGTAGATGATCTCCCTGGCGAGGGCGTCCAGCCTGTCCTGGACTTCAGCGAGGATGGAGTTTTTCAGGGAAAGCAGCCCCCCGATGCGGCCGCCGCTCAGGTTGGTCATGTAGTAGCCCGAATCTTTGACGGAAACGCCGAGCTGGTTGCCCTCGGAGATGCCGATTTCCAGCTCGATGGCGGAGCTTCCGACGACCAGCGGCGTGCCCCATGCCGTGACGTTCACCACTCCGGGACGGCCCGGCACGTCGTCAGCCCGGATCTGCGCCAGTTCCGCCAGTTCCGCGATGGCCTGGTCCCTGCGGTCCAGCAGCAGGTTCGGGCTGTTGCCTCGGGCGATCTGGATGCTGATTTCCTGATTCAGCGAGGCGATTTCGCTGGAGAGGCTGTTGACGCGGCTGATCAGGTGCTCGCCCTCCAGGCGGATCTGTTCTCCCAGTTCGAGGAGGAACCGGCCGATGCTCTGAAGCTGCTTGGCCAGCGTGTCGGCGGCCCGGACGGCCTGCTCCTGGAAGGGCTGGCTGTTGGGCTGGGCCGCCAGCTCTTGCAGGGCCCCGAAAAAGCCGGTGACGGCCTTGAGCAGACCTTCCGTGCTGAGATCCCCCAGGGCACTTTCCAGGGAGTGCAGGGCCAGCAGCTCTTGTGAAACTTGCCCCAGCTGGGGTCTCTGCCGCAGCAATTCGTTCTCCAGCAGGACGTCCAGGGCCCGGCGCACTTCCGCAATCTCCGAGCCCCCGAGGGCGACGCCCCCGGTCACGTTCAGTGCCACGGAGGCGATCTTCACATCCTGGCGGTGATAGCCCTCGGTGGACGCGTTGGCGATGTTGGTGCCGATGATCTCCAACGCTCGCTGGGCCACCTGCAGGCCGCTCAGGCCTATCTGGAAATCAGGCATTCTCTAGCGCTCCGCATTCACCAGGCCCGTACCGGGCCACCACCGCTCCTGCCCGCCGCTGCTGTACGTGTCCACGCCTTTGCTTTGCGGAAACAGGGCCTCCAGAAGCATGCGGTTGATTCGGGCACACTCCAGCAGGAGGATCGACGTCTGCAGGTGTTGTCGCTGGAGCCTTTCAGCCAGATCGATGATCTGCTGTCTTCGGGATTCCATCTCGGCCCGTTCCCTGCCGTGCAGTCTTCCGATCAGGAGTTGAAGTCGGACCCGCTGCGTCGGCAGCGCGAGATCGTCGGCCAGCGCCCTTCGCACCGCGTTCAGCCTAAGGTCAACGTGGGCCTGCGACTGCAGCGTCTGGTGCATCTCGTTGAGCAGGGCTTCCATGCGGGCGTCATCGCTCTGGATGAGGGCGGCGGACAGTGCGTCCGACTGCGATCTTCTCAGCTCCAGCAGCCAGATTTCCTCGTCCAGGATCGCCAGGAGCTGTTCGGTGTGGATCATCAGGCTGTTCTGTGCGGGGGTCATCGCGGCGGCTCCGGGGGCACCTGGGCGGGAGTCGCTTCGTCGAGGCGGCCGAGCTGCTTGTGGAATTCCTTCCAAAGCCCCAGCCCGCCCTGGCTGGCCACCTCCTGCGCCAGGTAGTACCAGAAAATGTCCTGCACTTGCTCGGAGGTGCCCGTTTCCAGCAGGCCCGAGTCGGGGATCGTCCGCTTCATCTCTTCCAGCATTCTGTACAGCAGGACGGACTCGAAATCCTTTGCCGATTTTTCCGCCGATCTGCCGGCCAGGCCGGCGGGGAGTTTCTTGGGATCGGCCTGGAGCAGGGCGGAAAGGGAATCGGCGGGCATCAGCGGGTTCGTGGGGATGAGCGTTTCGCTCACGTCAAGCTCCCATATCACATGATTTTCAGTTCGGCCTGGAGCGCCCCGGCTTTGCGCAGGGCCTCAAAAATGGCGGCGAGATCCCTGGGTGTCAGGCCCATGGCGTTCAGGGCTCGGGCCAACTCGGCCACGGTGAGCGGCCGCGGCACCACCTGCAGCGCCCCGCCCTGCTCGATGACCGTGACGTCGGTCCGCTGCACCTTTTCGGTCGTTCCGGTCTTGGACAGCGGCAGCGGCTGCGAGACCTGTTCTCTTTCCTTGGTGATGATCGAGAGGCTGCCGTGGGAGATGGCCACGGTGGAGATGGTGACCTTCTCGCCGACGACGATGGTGCCGGTTCGCTCGTTGATGATCACCACCGCCGGCTGATCGACCTCGACCTCCAGCGCCCCGATGCGATCAATGAAGCCGCTGAGGTCGCCTTGCCCCAAGTTCCCGGGGATGTCCAGCTTGACGCTTCCGGCGTCCAGGGTGGTCGCGCTGGCCGGGTAAACCTTATTGATGGCTTGGGCGATGCGCTCGACCGTCGTGAAGTCCGGATACCGCAGTTGGAGGTTGATCTGGCCGTTGTTTACGAAGCTGGCCAGTTCCTCCTTTTCCACGGTGGCCCCGCCGGAGATTATGCCGACGGTGGGGTGGTTCTTGGAGACCGAGCCGGCCTTGCCGGCCGCCGCGAAGCCGCCGGTGGTGATGCTGCCCTGGGCGACGGCGTACACCTCCTGGTCGGCGCCCATCAGGGGTGCCATCAGCAGCGTCCCGCCCTGGAGGCTAGTCGCGCTGCCGATGGCCGAGACCGTCACGTCGATCTTCGAGCCGCGCCGCGAAAACGGGCCGAGCTCGGCCGTCACCATCACACTGGCGATGTTCTTGCTGGAAATATCTCCGAGCTCCAGCACCAGCGGGGCGTGGCGGAGGATGTTCACCAGCGCCCGCTTGCTGGCCTCGGAGTTGTCGCCGGTGCCGTCCAGGCCCACCACCAGACCGTATCCCCAGATGGGGTTGCCCCGGACGCCTTCGATCTCGACGATGTCCTTGATTCGCTCACCCCGCCCGGGGACGGCGGTCAGCCCGATGGCAGCCAACAAGACGATGAAAGGTCGCATCGCGGACTCCCTTGGTCACGCGGTTGGTCCCGGTGCCTCAGAACGGGTTCAGGAAGTTTAGGATTCGGGCCGCCCAGCCCGGCTTGGTGAACCGGGTTTCCGGCCCGCGGTCGCCGTAGGAGATCCGGAAATCGGCAACCCGATCGCTGCGCACGGTGTTGGTGAAGGTGATGTCGCTGGGCCGGACGACCCCGCTGAGTTGGATGATTTGTTTGTCGCCGGAAACGACCCGCTCCCGTTTTCCCAGGATCACCAGGTTGCCGTTGGGCAGGACGTCCTGGACCACCACGGTGATCTGATCAGCGACGCTGCGGTCGCTGTCGTAGTTGGCCTTGCCGTCAAATTTGGTTTTCGCCGAGGAGCTGAAGTCCACGTTCGGGAAATCAAAGATGTGCTTTCCCACCGAGCCGATGAGGTTGGCCAGGTCGAGGGTCCCGCCCATGGACGCGCTGCGGGTGTCCTGCTTGTCCAGCCCCCGGTTGGTCTCGTTCTCGATGACACTGTGCTCGGCGATGATGACGGTGAGCAGGTCGCCGACGCGGCGAGCGGTATCGTCGGCATGGATGGCCTTTTTCAGGCTGGTGGCCTTGGCCCAGATGGAGCCGGCAATTACCGGCGCCGTAACAGTCAGCAGCACCGTGCACACCCCAAGAAGCCTTGTCGCGCTGTTCATGGTTTCTCTTCCTTGAAGACGGGCCGTACCGTGCCGTCAAAGGCGACCTTGGCGACGACCACTCGCTGGGAATCAATGTTGCGGACCTTTATGAACTCGCCGGGCCGGCCGTCTTGAAGGGCCTGCCCCAGGCCCGCGATTGTGAACCCCTGCCCTTCGATCCTCATGATGACGTTCTGGTTGCGGCGGACTACGACGGCCGGCTTGGCCGGCGCGACGAGCCCGGGGCGGATCACAGTCCCGGCCGAAAGGCTTGTCGTGGAAAGCATGCCGTACGGCGGGGTCCAGCTGCCGTCCGGTGGATCCAGCGTCATGACGGTTTCGATCTTTATGTTCTCCGGCGTAATCCTCTGTCCGGGGGCTACTGGCTTTGTCGCGACCGCCTGCTGCGTCGGGTAAACGAGCCGGAAGAGCACCTGGCTCGCCGCCAGCTCCCGCCCGTCGCTGCCGGCCGCGACCTTGAGCTTCACGTGATGGCGTGGCGCGTCCTCAGCAGGCTGGGCCTTGAGCTCGATTCCTTCAGCGACCGGCAAAACCATCTCTTCGGGCGTGCCGACAAGCCGCCATTTGCAGCCGCGCGGCTCGGGAGGGTGCGACGTCAGGTACGATTCGGCGCAGTTGCGGATCGTGTCGGGCGAGATGACTTTCTGTTTTCCGGTTACGGCCACCTTGGGTGCGCCGGTGATGTTGACGGCGGCGGCGGGAATGCCGCAGCAGGCCAGCCGGCTCAGGATGGTCTGGCGGTCGAGGAGGATCTGCTCCTTGGGCCAGGGCGACCTTCCGAGCGGAACGGCCCGGGCTTTCTCCGCGAGTTCCTTGTCGGCGCTTCGGACGACGCTGACGGTCCCCAGTCGGATCGTCCCCGTTTCCACGGAGACGTCTCTGGGCAGGTAGATCAGCAGGGCCGGCTTCTCGCCGCTGGCGGCCGGGACGCTCGCCGACATCAGCCACAGAATCAGTGCAGCCGTTGCGGTCTTCATCTCTGCTCCTAGCTGATCAGGCGATTGGCGGTGGTCAGCATCTCATCCCCGGCGCGGATGGCCCGGGAGTTGATCTCGTAGGCGCGCTGGGCGGTGATGAGATTGACCAGCTCGTTGACCATCTGGACGTTGGATCGTTCCAGGAAGGCCTGCATGATGGTGCCAAATCCGCCTTGCCCGGCGGTGCCCGAGATCGGCGCGCCGCTGGCGGGGCTTTGGGCCAGCAGGTTCCCTCCCTCGTTGGTCAGCCCGGCCGGGTTGGAGAACCTCACCAGCGCGATCGTGCCCACCGTGGAGGGAGAGCCGCTGGATCCGGCGAACACGGAGACGGTTCCGTCTTCCCCGATGCTGATGGATCGTGCGTCCGAAGGAATGGTGATCGCGGGTTCCAGCGTGTATCCGCTGGAGGTGGTCAACTGGCCGTTGGCGTTGACCCGCAGGGAGCCGTCGCGGGTGTATCGGGTCTCTCCGCCGGGCAGCGTTACCTGGAAGAAGCCGTCGCCCTGGATGGCCACGTCCAGGCTGCGGCCGGTGTTCTGCATTTCTCCCTGCGTGAAGACCTTCAGCGTCGAGGCCGGGCGGACGCCGCTGCCGATCTCGAACCCACTGGGCGCGATCACTCCGGCGGCGACTTCCTGGCCGGGCTCCAGGAGCTTGACGTACATCAGGTCCTGGAAGTCCACCTGGCTGCGCTTGAATCCGACTGTGTTGATGTTGGCCAGGTTGTTGGCGATCGTGTCCACGATCATCTGCTGGGCGGTCATGCCCGTGGCGGCTGTCGAGAAAGCTCTAAGCATGTTCGTCTCCTTACGAACCCATCGCGACCTGCAGCAAGTACTTCATCTGTTCGTCCAGCGTCTGGACGCTCTTGACGTTGGCCTGATACAGCCGGGTGAGCGTGATCAGGCGCACCAGTTCCCTTACGGCCGGAACGTTGGATGCCTCCTGGTAGCCCTGATGGACGGTGGTTTGGAGGGCATCCTTCGGCGTGACCGGGGCCGTCAGGCGAAAGCACGCTGCTCCCACCGACTCCAGGACGGACACGTTGTCGAATTCAACCAGCCTCAGTTTGCCGATTGGCCTTCCGTCGGCCGAGACCGAGCCGTCGCCCGCCACCCGGACTTTCAGGGGGCTGGTGGTGCTCGGTATCACAATGGGCCCGGCCTGGCCCGCGACGGTCCGTCCCTCCGTGTCCACCAGTTGGCCGTTGGGGTTGACGTAGAACGACCCCTTGCGGGTATACAGCTGTCCTTCCGGCGTCTCGATCACGAAAAACCCCTTGCCCTGGAGGGCCAGGTCGAGCGGCCGGCCCGTGGGAATCAGTGCGCCTTGGGTGAAGTCGATCGACGTCGCGGCCTCGACCTCTCCCAGCGTCCCCGCGGCGGGCTCTCCGCTGCCGCTCAGCGCCGACTGCAAGGCATTGAAGAAGGCGCTCTGGAGGCGCTTGTATCCGACGGTGCTGATGTTGGCGAGGTTATGGGCAACGGCCCGAAAATCCTCGCTCAGCGCTTCCATGCTTGAACTGGTGAGCATGATGCCGTTATCCATGTTCAGCCTTTCTCCGTTGCAACAGGGGCCTGCTCTGCTTCGGCGGGCTTTATGGCACGGTTGGTTTCCCTGATCAGTTCGGCCACCTCGGAGGTCGACAGCCCGACCATCTCTACGGCCAGGTCGGTCATTCCGTTGGCCCCCGGCGTGGCGCGACGGACAAGTGCTAGGCCTTGCAAGGTCCTTCCGTCCGCAGACTGCACGCGCAGCAGGACCCTTTCGCCGGCCCGGACTTCCACAGGGGCCTCCAGCCTGAGGCCCGGGCCAGCGATCTCGGTCACCGCAGCCGGGACGAAGACCTGCGGACCGGCGTCGGCGGCGCCTTCCAGGAAGGGGAACACGGCCACGGCGGCCGGTTTCATGGTTGGCGTCCGTGCGAATCTCCTTCGGTTTATGCATCGGGCGGTGCCAATCAGCTTCAGGATGACGCGGCCTCGAGCCTGCTTGACGACCGAGGCGTCCGATTCCCACAGCAGGCCTTCCTGGTCGTATCGGATTTGCCAGGTTTCGCCGGGTTCGCAGCGGATGGGTCTTTCGGGCTTGACTTCCAGGCCCGACCCGCCGGGGGTTGAGGCGGCCACCGCGGCGTCGAAATAGTCTTGAAGGTGCCGGCGAAAAATGGAAACGACCTTTCCTGCGGCGACGCTCCCGAAGCTGATGGACGTTGCCTCCCTGCTTTCCGGCGCGTTCTCGAAGCCGAGTTTCTCCCGCAGTCTCCCCAGCAGCGCCACCGCCTCTTGTCGCTGCTGATCGGGCATGGCGGCCAGACGCTTGCTCTCCAGCAACCTGGACGCTCCCCGTTCGAAGGCGCCGGCCATCGTGAACACCGAGCTGGGGCGTTTCAGGCCTGAAGCCTTGGCCAAGGCCAGCAGCAGCCTTCTCTCGGTTCCGCTCAACCCCAGCTCCTCGGCATGTCCGTGGAACTCTCGACGGTGCATTCGCTGCCGGAAGTGGCTGTAAGCCAGCATCGCCAGGGCCGCCGCGGCGAGGATGCCCAGCAGGGCCAGAATGAGTATCAACCAGGCCCTCAGGTCGGCATGGCCGCTAAAGGGGCTTTGGGCGGCCCGCCACTTTTCCAAGGGGTTGAGGGCCCCAAAGTAGGGTCCGAAGGCTCCAGTTTTGATCCAATCTGCTGGCATCGAAACCTGGTCCGGGTTACCGGATGAGGTTGGTCAGTTCTTTCAGAATGTCGTTGGCGACGCGAATGGTTCGAGCGTTGGCCTGGAAGCCGTTCTGGGCCGAAATCATGTTGACGAACTCCGTCGCCACGTCGACGTTGGACTTCTCCAGCGAGCCGCCGCGGAGCGCGCCGCTACCCCCGGACAGGGCTCCTGTGGCGACCGCGTCCCCGGAGTTGGCCGAGGCGGAGAAGTAGTTGTTTCCGATGCTTTCCAGACCGGCGGGGTTCTGGAATGTGGCGATCTTGATGGCGGCGATGTTCCGACGCACGCCGTTGGTGAAGATGCCGACCAGGATGCCTTCGCGGCTAACGGACAGGCTTGACAGCCAGCCGGACGCGTAGCCGTCCTGGCCGCCGGGGCGGACCGTGGAGTCGGTGCCGAACTGAGTCAGCCCGTCCCATTCGCCAACCGTGCCCATGCCCAGGTCTATGGTTCTGATATTGCCTGGGTCGTGGCCGAACTCCATTCGGAACGTGGACGTGTCGCCTCCCACCACGCCCCCGTAGCTGCCGTCGGCCAGGAACGTGATTCCGTTCACCCGACGGTCGTGCAGCGTCACGTCGCCCGTGATGGAGGTCAGCACCAAGTCCCACTGGTTGGGCGTGTCGGTGCGGACGAACGCTGCCGACAGGACGTGGGAAATGCCTTGGGTGTCGAAGATCTCCATGCTCGTCTCCGCGGTTGTGGCCCCGCCGGCCGCGGCAATCCTGAAGTAATTCGGCAGTTCGAGCTGGCCTGCGGAGCCGCTGGACATGGCGAGTTTCAGCTCCGTCTGGCTGTAGCCGCTCTCGTTATCGGTCAGGCGAATCTCCCCGTTATCGATGGTCGCGGTGGAACCGGGGAAAAGGGCCTCGACGGCGGCCAGGAGGTCGCCGACGGTCTTTGAGACGCCGCCGCCATCGAATATTTCAAAGTTGGTATCCGCGACTGGCGTGCCGTCGCGGGTCGTTCCGCTGATCACAATGATATCCCCGTTGACCAGGGTGCCTCCGCCCTGGTCGAGCTGATCGATCGAAGTATCTTCGGAGGCCGCCGCCCCGCCGGCCGTGTACTGGATGCCGGAGATCAGCAGATTGGTGGTGGGCACCTGTGCACTGGCGCTGAGGTTCCCTGTGTACTGGAGTGTCTCAGTGGCTTTGGCCGGAAGGGCCATGTCCCAGGGAATTCGGATGTCGCTCCTGGTGGCGTCCTGAAAGCCCTCGGCCACGCCCTCTGAGCCGAATCGCTGAAGCCGGTAGCCGGTCCCGGCATCGCCCAGGTAGTACTGCGAATCCACCGCGAAAGCGCCCACGCGGGTGTAAATGTCCTTCTCCCCGTCGCTGAGCACGAAGTACCCGGCGCCTTCGATGGCCATGTCCAGGGGCCGGCCGGTGTTGAGCAGGCTGCCCTGGGCCATGTTCCGGTCGATGCTGGCCACCTGCACGCCGCTGCCTATCTGCATCGGGTTGGTTCCGCCCGTCGTCGCCGACGGCTGCGACGCTTCCTGTACCGTCTGGCTCAGCAGTTCGGAAAACGTGACCCGGCTGGACTTGAAGCCGTTCGTGTTGACGTTGGCTAGGTTGTTGCCGGCCACGTCCAGCATCTTCTGATGGGCGCTGAGTCCCGAAACGCCTGCGAGTAGTGCATTGTTCATGATTTACCCTTTGCCTGAAGTTGCTGCCTAATTCTCTACGGAAAGGATATCTCCGAAGCCGATGGCGTCCTTGCCCACCATCAGGCGGACCTCGCCATCGTCGAACTCCACACGCCCGACGCGACCCTTCAACGGGGCGCTGATGTCGTCGACATAGTAGCTGATCTGCTTGCCGACGAGGGTAGCTGCCTGGGTGACCTGTGTGGCCGCCAAAAGCCTCTGGAAAGTCTCGTTCATGCTCTCCAACTGCTCCAGTTGCGCAAACTGGGACAGTTGAGACGCCATTTCGTTATTGTCCAGAGGCTCCAGCGGATTCTGGTTTTGCAGTTGCGTTACCAGAAGATTCAAGAAGTCAAACCGCAACTTCCCGGAACTGCTGGCGGAAGCTGTGGTGCTCGGCTGCGCCATGGATTGCAGGAATTTGTCAAATTCCGACGCGTTGGGCTTGTCGCCCGGCAGACTGCTTCCGACCGCATCGACCCCAAGGTTCGCACCGATTGCCGCTATTGCGTTCGTTGACATGTGTCACACCCATAGATTGAGGGATCCATCGCTGCCATAAACCACCTGTGGCGTTGTGCCCGACGTGCCGTGGCTGGGCCCTTGTTCAGGGGAGAACTCCTGAGCCTGGGGTTCAGGCCACTGCCCCGGCCCTTCCTGCTCCTGCCTCTCGCCCTCGCGAGCCAGCCAGTTGGATTGCTGCTGAAGGCCCTGGTCGTCCAGCGACATGTCCAGACGGCGAACGTGGACGCCACTGTCGGCCAGTTGCCGGAAGAGGTTTGGGGCCTCGAGTCGGAGCTGGTCCAGCGTCTCCGGCTTGCTGACCTTCAACTCGCCGCGCAGGTCTTTTCCTTCCGCCAGGAGCGTCAGCTTCACCCTGCCCAATTCCGGCGGATTCAGCTGGATGACCACCTGCTGCCCGTCCCGCCCCATGGTCGCCCGCAGGTGTGCCGCAATCTGATCGGCCACGTTTTGGGGTGTCGCTTCTGACGCCCCGGACGCCGTAAGGCTATGGGCGACGTCGTTGAGTTGAGCGGGTTGGCTGTTCTTGATCGTGTACAGCGGATGCATTTCCGACGCCACTGCCGCCGAAACTTGCTCGTGGCCGGGGTCCGTGGAAATGGGCCGAACGTGGACGTCCAGACCCGGCCGGGCCGCATCACCGGCCCGACGCCCGGGCTTGGGCTCGCCGGCAAATGCCTTTGTCGGAACTGGGCGGTGTCCCGGCTTCTCAGCGGCCTGCGAGCCTCTCGGCTGGTTCCCAGCGACCAAACGCAGGCGAGTTCCCGCCAGGTTGTCCGGGGTCTTAGTGACCGCAGCCGGCGTGGCAGGTATCGGCTGTGGCGCTTCGCTCGAAGCTTGATTCGTTCTCACAATTCTTACAATGTGTTCCGAAAAGCTCACAGCCTTGGGCCGCGCTTCACTATGAACCCGGGGCTGCCCCGATGCCTCGCCATTCGCGGCCGGGGGCTTCGGGACCGATGTCTTTGGCGGCGTGCTTGCTGCTCTGCCAATCTCTTCGGCGGGCTTGTCCGCCTTGGCTCTCGGCTCGCCACGCCCTGGTGACTGCGGGGCTGCCCGGCTACTCTCGGGCGCGGGCTTCCGGGCTGCGGCCTTCGTCGGCATGCCTGACGCAGTTGGGCCATCTTCAGATCCCATGCCCCGCCGCGGCTGCCGCGCTTGCACCGATGTGGAGACTTTCACCAGGTTTCCCGTCTCCTGCGTGGTGCCGGTCTGTTTCTCGGAGGCGGAAATGACGGGAACGGGCCTCTTCGAGGCGTATCGCCGTGGAGCTCTGTCCATCCGAGGAACTTCGGCGACCTGCCCCTCCATGGCCCGACCAGGCCTGCGGATGGTCTCGGCCATCACGGCCGAGAACGTCTTCTTCGCCGGATGGTCGTTTGCGATTCCTGCCAGCGCGGCCAGTAGTGGCGACCTCTTTTGGGCCTCTTCAACGCCGGCCGCCCGGCCTGCGGCGTTCTTCCGGGAGTTTTCCGTCAGGGTGGGCTTGGTAACGGCCTCACGGCCGCCGGACCTTGCGGCCCTTGGGCTCTGGGCGGCTTCGTTGGCTGGAAACGCGGCTGCGCGGCCATTGACCTCGGCGGCTTTGCCCGGCACTTTCTGACCGGCCGTCCCGGCCAGAGAGGAGTCAACTCCTATCAGGTTTAGCTGTATTGGCATCATGGCTACTGCCGCGGCGACGCTCGTAGCAAGGCCCGTGCCAAGTGCTCGGCAGCGCCGCCATCGTCGCCGTAAGTCTCAGATATACCCAGGACAGCGTCACTGAATCCCCTGGCTCGCCCGGACGCGAAAACCGCGTTTGCCGACCTGTAGCGGAAGGAAATTCCGGTCGTCCGGAAGAACCTTCCGGAGAACGCCCGCAGCGGCCCAGCCGTTGGCTCGCTTGGGCCACTCAGTCGTTCACTCGAGGCAATTCGCCTCCCCGCGCCCGGTCGGCGATGTCGGCCGGGCTTGCCGCACACACGACGCTTTGCCCCCTAAAGATTCCCTCAAAGAAGAGCCGCTCAGACCTGTCGAAACCTGTTGATTCTCCCGCCCAAGCAGGAGTCGCCTTTGCCTAAGGGCCGTCTAGTGAGAGAATTGCGGAAACGAAAAACCGAGATTTTCGGGAAAACCTGCTTGAAATCCTATCCTTCTTTCATTATGGACGTTGCAGAGTTGGGTGAATTCGCGCAGAGGCAAAGCCTGCTCTGCAATTGAGTGCGGGCGGCGCAGCGGACGGCATTCAAGGAATTGGCTGAACTTGGCACTTGGACCCATCGGGACAGATGCCCGATCTGGTTGCCATGAAAAGTCTTATCCCGCTGCCCAACCGCGTAGCGGTGTTCCCTTAGGGATGGATTCCGAGGTGGGTCATGGCTTGGATGCCGGGCCGGTATAAGGGCCCAAAGATAGCTTCGATCGACGCGGCGGGGTTGGCGGCTTTCGGTCGCAGCGCAGCGCTCGGCGAAATGCGTTGGCACGCGCCGGGGTCATTTCCTCCACACCGCGTTGTCCACCGTCGCCGCTCCTGTATGCATCAGCCTTCCCCCGGTATGGCCGGCGCTGCTCATTTCCGCGTTTTGGGCGGCCTTGCGGCGATCCGGCTTTGCCGGTCGGCCACAGCCGATCCCCGCTCCTGCCGCTGTTCGATGGCGGCCGCCGCAATTACGCCAAGCCGGCCTGTACCTCTCGGAAAGAGCTCAACGTGCACGAGGCCGAAACCCCATTTCTCCGAACAGTCCTGGTAGTCTGCCAGGCCTCTGCCGCCGAACGGGCCCGAAATGGGTCCTTGGGCTGCATTGCCGGGGAGGTGCTTACGGCCACGGACGCCGCAACGGCCGTGGCCCAGGGGAAGGCTCGCCCTCCCGACCTGGTTGTCGTCCGAGAAGAAATCGGTGTCTCCGGAGTGCTGGCCACGTTGCAGGCAGTAGCGGCCTCTCTTCCGGCCGTTCCGTCGGTCGTGGTCACCGACAGCCCTAGCGCGGAGTCGGCCCTGAAGTTCACGCGCCAGGGCGCTGACGACTACCTCGAGGCCCCGCTGGAAGGGGATCGGCTTGACAGCCTCCTGGCCGCCGCGAAGCGCAGCCGCCTGCTCCGCGACCAGGCCGAGCGGTTCTTCTGCCCGTATTGTCCGCCCGGCGTGCCCATGGTCGGCCGCAGCCAGGGCATCACCAGGGCCCTCGAGCTGCTCCAGCTCATCTCTTCCAGCAACTGTAATCCCGTGCTGATCCTGGGCGAAACCGGCACCGGCAAAGAGCTCGCCGCCAGGGGCGTCCACACCTTGCGCTGCCGGGAAGAGGACCGATTCGTGGCCATCAATTGCGCCGCCCTGACCGCCAGCCTCCTGGAGAGCGAGCTCTTTGGCCACGTCAAAGGCGCATTCACCGGCGCCGACCGGGACAAGACCGGCCTGTTCGAGGCCGCCGGCCACGGCACCATCTTCCTGGACGAGATCAGCGAAATGCCCGCCGACCTCCAGGCCAAGCTCCTCCGCGTCCTTCAGGAAAGGAGCTTCCGCAAGGTCGGAGGCACCACCGACATCCCCTGCCATGCCACCGTCATCGCCTCCAGCAATCGCGACCTGCTCAAGGAAATGTCCGACGGCCGGTTCCGCAAAGACCTCTATTATCGGCTGGCGGTCTTTCCCGTCACCATTCCGCCGCTGCGCAGCGACGAGCGCCGCAGCGACATCCCGCTGCTGGCGGAGTATCTCATCCGAACCTCAACCATCCCCAAGCGAGACACGGTCAAGGGCCTCAGCCCGCCGGCCCGAAAGAGGCTGCTCCAGCACGACTGGCCCGGAAACGTCCGAGAGCTGCGAAACGTTATCGATCGCGCCCTCATCCTCGAAAAGACCGATAGGATCCAGCCTTCCAGCATCATCATCGAGCCCCGGCCCGACGCAGACGCCGAACACGCCGAGCCCGCCTCGCCCGACGAGTTCTCCCTCGAGGCCGCCGAACGCGAATTCATCATCCGCGCCCTGAAGGAAACCGGCTGGCAGCGAACCCGGGCCGCCGCCTTGCTGGGTATCACCCGGGCCACCCTGTACGCGAAGCTGAAACGCTACGGCATCGAAGCCCCCGGCCGGGAACCGTCCGCTGACGAGCCCCCGTTGTCCAAGGCCTCCGGCGATTAGGCCCGATCCGACCGACCGATCCTCCCCCGCAGACCCGCGCTCCCAGACAGTGGGCCGAAGCCCCCGGCCGCAGGCGAAAATCCCCCTTCCGGACCCATCCACGGGGGGTATTCGTTGAACGCCTTTTGAAGGGATTTGAGTGTCTCCTGGGCGCAGGGATCCGGCCGGGGTAATCTTCCGCAATGCTCTGTCAATAAAAGGCTTGGCGCCGACGGCCGCGGTTGTCC
>Ga0111187_1073_pt1 | contig 16797 bp, 16 predicted proteins | sample DeeMarSWOR324_28_FD_80242 | JGI IMG/M metagenome (GOLD analysis project Ga0111187, IMG submission 80242) | Phycisphaerae bacterium SM23_33 | reverse complement strand
CCGCTGGCTGTTGCCTTCGAGCAGCTTCATCATGTGATTCCAGACGTACGGGTTGTCCAGCGGGCGGGCGACGGAAACCGTGGGGATGCCCACGGCCGCCATGGTGTACTCCACGACCAGGAAATTGCCGAAGTGGCCGGTGACCAGGATCAAGCCGCTTTCCTGTCTGAGCATCAGGCGGAGCATCTGGCCCATGTTGCGGAAGCGAACGTGCCGGCGCCAGCGGTTGGGCTTGATCAGCCGCGGCATGAACAGCACCTCCACCCCCAGGTACAGCAGGTTGTGAAAGCTCTTGCGGGCAACGCGCCGCACGCGGGCCTCCGGCCAGTGGGGGAAGCTCAGCCGCAGGTGCCCGCAGGCCACCCGGCGGTGCCGGCGGTCGATCCGCCACATCAGCTCCCCCATCCAGCGGGCCGTGCGGTAGCTCTTGGACACCTCGAACATGTGCGCGAACATGCCGAACAGCCGCAGGCCCAGGTACTGGAGATAATCCGAATATTTGTTGCGGGCACGAGCCACCCGATGACCTCAGGTCTCTGTCCTTTCCTCCATCCCTTCCGGTTCGGCAGGCCGAAGGGTGTCGGCGCCGCGGCCCAGGGGCCGCCGCCCCCGTCACAGGGGTCTGCCAGGCCCGCCCAGCTTTGCCTTCATCTCTGCCAGGATCTTCAGCGTCTCGGCGACGGCTTGGTGGGCGGGCAGGGGGGTGGGCTTCTTGTCCGTTCGGCGCTTGACCTCGACCTTTCCTTGCTTCAGGCTGCGGTCGCCGACGGCGATTCGCAGCGGGATGCCGATCAGGTCGGCGTCCTTGAACTTCACCCCGGCCCGGGCGTTGCGGTCGTCCAGCAGCACGTCCACGCCGGCTTGCTGCAGCTTGTCGTGGATGCGCTCGGCCTCGGCCACGACCTCGGGGTTGTCGTTATTCACCGGCAGCACCAGCGCCTCGAAGGGGGCGATGGAGACCGGCAGGATGCAGCCGTCATCGTCGTGGCCGAGCTCGATGGCCATGGCCAGGATGCGGTTGATGCCGATGCCGTAGCAGCCCATCACGAAAGGCTTTTCGGCGCTGTCTTCGTCCAGGAACGTCGCCCCCAGCGCCTGGCTGTACTTGGTGCCGAGCTTGAAGACGTGGCCGACCTCGACGCCGCAGGAGAACTTCAGCGGCTTACCCTGGTGGGTGTCGCCTTCGACGGCCGTGCGGATGTCGGCGATGACGACGTTTTCCCCTGCCAGGGGGAAGTCCCGCCCGGGGACGACGTGCCGCACGTGGTAGTCGGTCTTGTTGGCCCCGGTGACGCCGACGGCCATGGCGGCCACGGCGTGGTCGATGGCCAGCTTGTGGACCTTACCGGCCAGGCCCATCGGCCCGGCAAACCCGACCGCCGCGCCGGTGACGGCCTGGATCGTGGCCGCGTCGGCCAAGGCCAATTCCTCGGCCCCCACGGCCCGGGCCAGCTTGGCATCGTTGGTCTCGTGGTCGCCGCGGACCAGCGCGACCACCGGCCGGCCGCCTGCCGAGTACACCAGAGTCTTGATCATTTCCTGCGGCTGGGTGGCGAGGAAGTTGCAGACGGCCTCGATGCTCCCGACGTTGGGCGTGTGGACCTCTTCCATCGCCCCCACTTCGGCGTCGGCATGGGCCTTGGGCGGCGGGTCCGCGGCGGCCTTGTCGATGTTGGCGGCGTAGCTGCCGTCCTCGGTGGTGACGATGACGTCGCCCACCGCGCAGGGGACCATGAACTCCTGGGTGTCGGTGCCGCCCATTCCTCCGGATTCGGCCTCGACCACGATGTACCTCAGCCCGCAACGGTCGAAGATGCGGCGGTAGGCATGGTACATCCTCCGGTAGGACTCGTTCAGGCCCTCCGGGTCGGCGTCGAAGGAATAGGCGTCTTTCATGAGGAACTCGCGGCTGCGGATGACGCCGTACTGGGGGCGGAACTCGTCGCGGAACTTCGTGTGGATCTGATACAGGTTGAGCGGCAGCTGCTTGTAGCTGCTGACTTCCCCGGCCACCAGGACGGTGACGACTTCCTCGGCGGTCGGGGCCAGCACGTTTTCCCGCCCGTGGTGGTCGGTGAAGCGGCCCAGGATGTCTCGAAAGACCTCGTCCCGCCCGGTCCGCCGCCACAGCTCCATGGGCTGGACGATGGGCATGACGATCTCCTGGGCCGCGGCGGCGTTCATCTCCTCACGCACGACGGCGATGATCTTCTGAAGGCTGCGCCAGCCCAGCGGCAGATACGTGTACGTGCCGCTGGCGAGCTTGCGGATGAAGCCGGCCCGGATCATCAGCCGGTGCGAGGGCACCTCGGCTTCAGCCGGTACCTCCTTCACGGTCGGGATCAACAGTTGGCTGTAACGCATTCTCGCCTCCGGGCCCTTGCCGGCGACCTGCCGAGTCTCACCTCAGGCTTATACCGGCCCAACGGGGCATTTTCAACGTTGGCCGGGATTAGGGCCCCTGGCAAAAAGAGGGCTTGCCGCGTGGAAAGCGCCGATCGGCCGGGAAAGTCAGGCAACGGCGGCGAGCGCACCTTGTTTTGCCAGGGTCCCTTAGTACAATGCCCGGTATGAAAGCCGGCCGCCGCTTCATCAACCAGCTCAGGCCGGGGGAGACCCTCGACCAGGTCTTCCTCGTGCGGGACAAGGACCTGCGCACGACGCGGACCGGTGACCTGTACCTGCTGTGCACGCTGTGTGACAAGACCGGCACGCTGGCGGGGCGGATGTGGCAGGTCACCGAGAGCGTCTACAACGGCATCCCCGTGGGCGGTTTCCTGCACGTGAAGGGCCGCACGGAGGATTATCGCGGGTCGCTGCAGTTCGTCATCGACGGGTGCCGGCCGTACCCGGCTCAGAAGGTGGACCTGGCCGACTTCCTGCCCACAACCGAGCACGACGTCGAGGAGATGTGGGCCGAGCTGCTGGAAATCCTGCGGGGCATCAAGAACAAGCACCTGCGGCTGCTGATCAAGAAGTTCGTGGAAGACCGCGATCTCGTGGCCGGGATCAAGCGCGCCCCCGCGGCCATGCAGATGCACCATCCCTTCATCGGCGGGCTGCTGGAGCACACGCTCAACGTTGCCCGAGCCGCCAGGACGCTGCTGCCGCTGTACCCCAAGCTAAACGCCGACCTGGTCCTGGCCGGGGTGTTCCTGCACGACGTGGGCAAGGCGGCGGAGTTGACCTGCCATACCAGCCTTAACTACACCGAGCGCGGGCAGCTCGTCGGGCACATCACCATCGGGGCGATCTGGGTGTCGGAAAAGGCCGCCGCCGTGGCCGAGGAGACCGGCGAGGCGTTCCCCGAAATCATGCTGAACCTGCTCCAGCACATCATCCTCAGCCACCACGGCGTGCACGAGTACGGCTCGCCCAAGCTGCCGGCGATCCCCGAGGCCTTTTTCATCCACTACCTCGACAACCTCGACGCCAAGATGTACATGACCACCACCGCCGTGGAGAACGACCCCGACCCCGACTCGGCGTTCACCTCCTACATGCGGGAGCTGGAGACGCGAATCTACAAGCACAGCGGCGAGTTCGGTCCCGAGAAAGGCCAGAAGCAGTCCGGCAGCAAGCTTTTCGAGTGAGCCTTGGGCGGATTGGGCCTTCAAGCAATGCAGGACCCGTTGTCGTTCGTGAAATCCGTGGGAATTCGCATCACTCGCGTTCCTAACCGGCCCGCGCGGCTCTGGCCAGAGGCCCTTTCCCTGTGCGAAGCTTTCTGAGAGCCGCTCAGGCGGGTGCAGGGGGCTGCCGGGTGCGGTCGGCTTCCCCAATGTTCCTGCTGATGGCCTGGTTGACCTTGCGCATCAGGTCCACGTATTCGACCTGAGCAATGGTGAAGCTCTTGAAGGTTTGGGAGGCCGCCAGCCTGTTGTGCAGCTCCTCGAGCTTGTGTTTGTCCTGCACCTCGACGGGTTTCTGCTGGTCCTCCAGTTGGGCGATCTTCCGGGCCTGGGCGTTGTAGTCCTTCAGCAGTTGGGCCGTTTCCGCCTCGGCCTCCAGCGCCTTGCGCGCGGCGTTGAGTTTGGCCGCCTGCGGCGAGGCGGCAATGGCCTTTCCGAGCCTTTCGGCCAGCGCGACGATGTCGTCCACCGTGATTCTCCTGGCAGTTCCACCCGCTCCACTCTAGGATGACTCATTATGCCCGAACGATACGTTGAAGCCATCATCAAATATCTTTCCAGCCGGGATTACCAGCCGCTCAATCCACGGCAGCTCGCCCGGCAACTGGGCGTGGCCGAGGAGGCCTACGGCTCCTTTCGCCAGGCCATCAAGATCCTCCGCGACAGCGGCCGCGTGGTGCTGGGCGCCCGCAACGCCCTCACGTTGCCCGAGATGTCCGCGCGCGTGGTGGGCACCTTTCGCGCCAACCCGCGGGGGTTCGGGTTCGTCGTGCCCGAGACCCCCAACGCCCACGGCGACCTGTACGTGCCCGAGGGCGAGTCGGCCGGAGCCATGACCGGCGACACCGTGGTCGCCCGCGTGCTCAAGCGCGGCAAGCGCGGCGGAGAGATGCTCTACCACGGCCGGGTCGTTGAGATCGTCCGCCGCGGCGCCAGCCGGCTGGTGGGCACGCTCCAGCAGAGCGAGGACGCCTGGTTCGTCCTGCCCGACGGCAACGCCGTCACCGAGCCGGTGGTCATCGGCGACGTCGGCCCCGGCGCCAGGCCGGGCCAGAAGGTGGTGGCGGAGATCACCTCCTACCCCTCGCCGGGCAAGCTGGCCCGGGGGGTGATCGTGGAGAACATCGGCGCGGCCGGGCAGATCGAGGCCGAGACGCTGGCGGTCATCCGCGCCCACGGCCTGCCGGATACGTTCGACGGGGCGGTGCTGGCCGAGGCCCGCCGGGCAGCGGAGGCGTTCGATCCGGCGGCGGCCGACGGCCGGGAGGACCTGACCGGCCTGACCGTCGTCACCATCGACCCGCCCGACGCCCGGGACTTCGACGACGCCGTCAGCGTCCAGGCCGACGGCGGCGGCTTCGTGCTGGGCGTGCACATCGCCGACGTGTCGCACTTCGTCGCCGCCGGCAAGGCGGTGGACACCGAGGCCCGCCTGCGCGGCAACAGTGTGTATTTCCCGCGCAAGGTCCTGCCCATGCTGCCGGAGGTGCTTTCCAACGGCGTCTGCTCGCTCCAGGAAGGGCAGAGGCGCTTCTGCAAGAGCGCGTTCATCCGCTACGACGCCGCGGGCGAGGTGGTGGGCGCTCGGTTGGCCGAGACGGTCATCCGCTCGGCGAGGCGGCTGACCTACACCGAGGCGCAGGCCATCATCGACGGCAAGAGCGGCGGCTATGAGCGGGCGGTCGTGGAACTGCTGAAGCGCATGGACGACCTGGCCCGGCGGATCGATCGCCGCCGCCGCAAGCAAGGCATGATCCAGCTCGACCTGCCCGCCGTGGAGCTGGTCCTGGACGAGCAGGGCAAGCTCGCCGATGCCGTGCCCGAGGACGATTCCTATACCCACACGATCATCGAGATGTTCATGGTGGAGGCCAACGAGGCCGTCGCCCGCGCCCTGGCGGCCGGCAACGTGGATTTCCTTCGCCGCATTCACCCGGAGCCCGATCGGCCGGCCGGGCGGCAGTTGGTCTCCTTCCTCCGCGTCTGCGGGCACAAGCTGCCGCGCGACCTCAGCCGGGCCGACATCCAGCGGCTGCTGGAAGCCGTCAAGGGCAAGCCCGAAAGCTACGCCGTCAACCTGGCGGTGCTGAAATCCTTCGAGCAGGCGGAGTATTCGCCCATGCGCGTGGGGCATTTCGCGCTGGCCTCGGACAACTACTGCCACTTCACCTCGCCCATCCGCCGGTATCCGGACCTGACGGTGCACCGGCTCTTTGCCGACCTGGCCCGCAAGCGCCGCCCGGGCGCGCCCGACGTGGCGGAACTGGTCGCGCTCGGCTCGCACTGCTCCACCACCGAGCGCCGGGCGGAGGCGGCCGAGGAGGAACTCAGGACGGTGCTGCTGCTTCAGTTTCTGGCCGGCAAGGTCGGCGAGAGCTTCGACGGCGTCGTCACCGGGGTGACCAACTTCGGGCTGTTCGTGCAGCTGCCGCGGTACGTCATTGAAGGCCTGATCCGCATGGCCGACCTGGGCGACGACTGGTGGGAGGTCAGCACCCAGGCCGGCGAGATCCGCGGGGAGCGCAGCGGGCGGCGCTTCCGCATCGGCGATCCGCTGAAAGTCCGCATCGCCTCGGTGGACCCGGCCCGCAGGCAGTTGAACCTGCTGCCGGACCGGGAGCCATCAGCGCGCCCGCAGAGGCGGCGAAAGGCCAGGAAGGCGAGCCAATAGCCTCCGGGCAGCGGGTAGGAGAAGAGCGTGACTGGCGCAGAACCGCCGGGCCGGCCGGTCCCGGTCATTGTCGACACGGACATCGGTGAAGACATTGATGATCTGCTGGTGCTGTGCTTCGCCCTGAACTCGCCGGAGCTCGAGCTGCTGGCGGTCACGACCGTGGACGGCGACACGGCCGCCCGCAGCCGGATCGCCCGGCGGCTCACGTCTGCGTACCGCCGGCCGGAGATACCCGTCGTGGCCGGCTACGCCCGTTCCATGCCGGCCGCCAATCAGCCGTATCCGCCGCTGACGGCGGTCACCCAGGACGCCGTCGCCCCGACCGAAGACGGCCTGCCGCCGGCCTGTGATCTGGGGGCCGATGAATTGATCGCCCGGCTTGCGGCCGAGCGGCCGGGGCGGGTTCACCTGCTCACCATCGGATCGATGACCAACGCCGGCCAGGCGCTGGTCCGGTATCCCGAGACGGCCGAGAACCTGGCTGCGATCGTGACCAACGGCGGGGGCTTCGGCCCGGGGCGCGAAACCACCATCGGCTGGAACCTCCGCTATGACCCCGTCGCCGCCGCCATCGTCGCCCGCTCCGAGGCGCAATGGGTCCTGATTCCCGAAGGCATGCCGGGCCTGGGCGGCCTGACCGCCCGGGACGTGGAAAAGATCCGCGCGCGCGGCCTGGAGACCACCGACATCATCTACCTGGCGATCCAGGAGTGGCGCAGGAACAAGCGCGAATGCCGCCCGGACTCGATCCCGCACCTGTCCGACCTGCGATGCTTCGCCTACCTGCTCGGAGGGATCCTGGAGACCCGGCCGGGCCGGGCGTACATCACTGTCGGCCCGCGGAAGACGCTGGCCGAGCTCCGCGTCGAGCTGGACGAGAGCGGCCCGCACCGGCTGGGCTGGCGGGCCGACCCTGAGAAGGGCCAGGCACTGCACGACCTGTTCATGGAGCGAATCCTCTCTGCGCCCCTTGTGCGGAGGGGCTGATCAGGCACGGGATTTTCGCTGGCCTTTGTGGTTAAATGTGGGGCGTCCAAGGGCCTAGGTGAGAGGTGAGGACATGCACTTCACGAAGATGCAGGGCTGCGGCAACGACTACGTGTACGTGAACTGCCTTGACCATCGGCTGGCCGACCCGGCCGCGTTGGCGCGGCGGATTTCCGATCGCCACTTCGGCGTGGGGGCCGACGGGCTGATCCTGATCCTGCCGTCCACGGAGGCCGACGTGCTGATGCGGATATTCAACGCCGACGGCTCCGAGGCCCAGATGTGCGGCAACGGCATCCGCTGTCTGGCCAAGTACGTGCACGATCACGGCTTGCGCGACGCCAACCCGCTGTGCGTCCAGACGCCTGCCGGCATCAAGTCCGTCGAGCTGGACCTCGACGCAGCCGGCCAGGTGGCCGCCGCCACGGTGGACATGGGCGAGCCCATCCTCACGCCGGCCCGGATCCCGGTGAACATCCCGCGAGACAGTGTCGTTGACGCCCCCATCCAGACCGGCCGGTACGCCTTCCAGATGACTTGTGTCTCGATGAGCAACCCGCACGCGGTCATGTTCGTCAAGGATGTGGCCAGCGTTCCTCTGGAAGAGGTCGGCCCGGCCATTGAGCGCAACCCGCTGTTTCCCCAGCGCATCAACGCCCATTTCGTGCAGGTCCATTCGCCCCTGGAGGTGACCGTGCGGACCTGGGAACGCGGAAGCGGCGTCACGCTGGCCTGCGGCACCGGGGCCTCGGCCGTGTGCGTCGCCGGCGTCATCACCGAGCGGACCGAGCGGGAGATCCTGGCCCACCTGCCCGGCGGAGACCTGAACCTGGAATGGCGCGAGGCCGACAACCACGTTTACATGACCGGCCCGGCGGTGGAGGTTTTCTCCGGCGACTGGCCCGGGGACTAGCCGCACGGCGCGGGTGCAGCCGGCATCTCACCCCGATTCCAGCAGGTACAGGAACATCTCGGCGGCGTGCCAGGCGTGCGGGGCGGCGATCCTGCGCTGGACGTATTCGCCCGACACGACGCTCATGGCCGGGAAGTCCGCCTCGCTCGAATGGGCTTCCCAGGTGAGGGGGTACCTGGAGGCGTCGGGCAGCCCGGCCGGCACATCCCCGTGGAAGTGGTGCTCCGCCCAGGCCAGATATGGGTATAACGTCCTGGCCCGCTCGTCGAAGCGCGGGCCGGGAACGTGGGCGTCCTTGAAATCCCACCAGAACAGCGCCGAGTAGCTGTCGAACACCGACGGGATCTCGTAGGGGTCATCCAGGCCCAGGCTCCGCAGGCCGAACTTCAGCCATTTCGTCTGATACACCGGGTGCTCGGCCCCGTCGGTGATGCCGACGACGTGCCTGTCCTGGCGGAACTGCTCCGCGGCCTGCTGGACCGTTTCGACCAGCGGGTGGCCGGCGTCCGAGACCAGCGAGATCATGTACAGGGCCTGGCCGAGGTTGTCCGGCTCGCAATTGCCGGCGTTGTTGCGGTCGAACGGCTCCCGCAGGCCGGCAATCCAGTCGCTCACCAGGTGCAGGTTGCCCGTGCGCTCCAGGGCCATGCACATCATGGCCGCGTCGCGGTACCAGGGCCGGGGATAAGCCAGCAGGTTCGGCACCGGCCCGGCCGGGACGATGTTGATGAGAATCTCCTGGTGCAGCACGCGCAGCAGCGGTTGGTGCCGGTGCCCGGCGAAGTCCGGAAGAGCGACGGGGCTGCGGCTGACCGGCTCGCGGCGCCGCCCCTGCTGCAGCCAGACGCCTTCAGCATCCTCGCAAATCCGGACCTCCCGGCCGCCGGCCGTCTCGATTTCCACCTTGTACTCCGGCGGGACGATCCGCTCGCGAAGAGCATCCCACTGGCCGAGACATTCCCCGCTGAACGCGTCTGTCAGCGCGCCGCCCTGGTACAGCAGCTTCCGGCGGCCGCCCATGCCGAACAGGAAGAAACGGCATTCCGGCAGGTCCATCACGTTGTGCCTCCTGGCGCGGCGTTCGGACTCGGCCGCTGACAGCGCCGGCGGCGCCTAAACCCCACGGATGGCTATCCGTGGGCTTTGGTGATCAGGGCGGCGATCGCTTCCGGCGACAGTTCGAGCAGGGAATCCACGGCCAGGTCGGCGTGGGCGAGCTTCTCGCGCGAGGCGGTGCCGGTCAGGGCCACGGAGGCCATGCCGGCGCGGTTGGCGGCCTCGACTCCGGCGGGGGCGTCCTCCACGACGGCGCAGCGGTGGGGCGGCAGGCCGAGCCGCTCGGCCGCAATGAGGAACACCTGCGGGTCGGGCTTGCCGCGGGTGACGTCCTGGCCGGTGACGGTCGCGCTGAAGCACTCGCCCATGTCCAGCCCCTCCATGGTCGCCTGGATGTTCTCCGGCGGGCCGGAAGAGCCCACCGCCAGCCTGAAGCCCGCCTCGTACAGGGCGCGGATCAGCTCGCGGGCCCCGTCCATGGCCGGGAAGTCCCGGCGGATGAGGTCGCGGTACAAGGCCTCCTTGCGGAGGTCCATCTCGGCGATCCGCTTGTCGGGAAGGCCTTCGCCCCAGAAATGGGCGATGATGTCGCGGCTGGTGCGGCCGAAAGTCGTGGCGAAGTCCTGCTCGGTGAATTCAAAGTCGCACTCCCTTGCCAGGGCCAGCCAGGACTCGAAATGCGCGTGGTAGGAGTCCACCAGCACGCCGTCCATGTCGAAGATTACGGCCAGGCCCTCGTAAGTCATTCCTCGGTCCCGGATCGCAGGACGCGCGTACTTTAGAGGGCGGTCCGGGCCTTGGCAAGGGCGGGAAGGGCTTTGCCGGCCGCCGCAGCGGGGTATAATGCCCTGCCTTGTGAATCGGACGGCGATCCGGGGTTGAGGAGCATGGCCGATGGGTGTTTCGAGGAAGCGTTACGCGGTGGTCGGCGTGGGCAGTCGCAGCAACATGTACACGGAGGCTATCACGGAAAGCCACCGCGACTTTGCCGAGCTGGTGGCCTTGTGCGACACCAACCAGGCCCGCATGGACCTGCGCAACGGCCAGCTGCCGGAAGGCGTCGGGCCCGTCCCGACCTACCCGGCCGGCGATTTCGACCGCATGGTGGCCGAGGCCAAGCCCGACGTCGTCATCGTCACCAGCATGGACGTCACCCACAGCGATTACATCGTCCGGGCGATGCAACTGGGCTGCGACGTCGTTACGGAGAAGCCGATGACCACCGATGAGCACCGCTGCGCGGAGATTCTCAAGACGGTCAAGGCCACCGGGCGGAAGCTCCAGGTCACCTTCAACTACCGCTACGCTCCGCCGCGGTCGCAGGTCAAGGAGCTGCTGGAGGCCGGCGAGGTCGGCAAGGTGCTGAGCGTGGACTTCCACTGGATGCTGGACACTCGCCACGGGGCGGACTATTTCCGCCGCTGGCACCGCCGCCGCGGCAATTCCGGCTCGCTGCTGGTGCACAAGGCGACCCACCACTTCGACCTGGTCAACTGGTGGCTGGGCGCCAGGCCGACGGAGGTCTTCTGCCGGGCGCGGCGGGCGTTCTACACGCCTCAGACGGCCGACGAGCTGTTCGGCCTCACCGGCCGGTCGGAGCGCTGCCATATCTGCCGGGTTTCGGACAAGTGCCCTTTCTTCCTCGACCTGGCCGCCAACGAGGGCCTGCGCAAGCTCTACCTGGAGTGCGAGCACGCGGACGGCTACTTCCGCGACCGTTGCGTCTTCAGCAACCAGATCGACATCTGGGACGTGATGAATTTGGCCGTCCGTTACGACACCGGCGCCACCATGAGCTACTCGCTCAACGCCTTCCTCCCCGTGGAGGGCTACAGCATCGCCTTCGATCACCGTCATCTCGGCCTTCCAGTCGCCGCGGGAGGTGGAGGTCCACACTGGCCGGGGCGGCCACGGCGGCGGCGACGTGGTGCTGCTGGATGACGTGTTCCGCCCCGACCCGCCGGCCGACCCGCTGGGGCGAAAGGCCGGCCAACTCGACGGGGCGTATTCCATCCTCACCGGCATCGCCGCCTACCGCAGCATCGACTCCGGCCGGCCCGTCAGGATCGCCGAGCTGGTGGACCCGTCGCTGCTGGAATAGCAGCGCCCGCCGTGACAGGACCGCGGGTCGCGGGCGTGCCGGTGCTGCATTACCTTACTCTTTCTAAGGCCCACGGATCGCCATCCGTGGGCCTTCGCAATGCAGAGGACCATGCAATCCCGGGTCCCCGGGGGCGGCGCCGGGCAGGCTGTTGCTTCCCGTAAACGGCCGTTGCGTCTTAGCAACATTGCCCCCCGCAGATGCCGATATTGGCTTCAGGGGCCGCGGGCGGCGGCCTGGATGCGACAGAGGCTGGAGCGAAGCTCATGATTGACTCCGGCGGTGACGGGCGCTCAACGGTTTTGCTGGTCGAGCCCGACGCCGTGGTGGGCGAAGCGGCGGCGCGGTGTCTTTCCGCCGAAGGCTGCGAGGTCCTGCACGCGGCGTCCACGGCCCAGGCCGTCGGGGTGCTGCAAAGGCACGCCGTGCAGGTGGTTTTCACCGAGCTGTCCGAGCCGCCTGCGGACGGGCTGGAACTGCTGCGGTACGTCAAGGCCAACCACCCCGAAGCGGTGGTGGTCTTCATGACCGGGTACGGCTCCATCGAATCGGCCGTCCAGGCCATCAAGCAGGGCGCCTTCGACTACCTGCCCAAGCCGATCGTCGAGGATGACCTTCGCCTGACGGTCGGGCGGGCGCTGCAGCAGCAGGGACTGCTTGCGGAGAACCGCCGACTGAAGGCGGCGGTGTCCGACCTGGCTTCCTCCGGTCAGATCGTGGGCTCCGATTACCGCATGATGAAGGTCTTCGAGCTCGTCGATGCGGTCGCCGACAGCCGGGCCACCGTGCTGATCACCGGTGAGTCCGGCACGGGCAAGAGCCTCATCGCCCGGGCCATTCACCAGCGCAGCGGGCGGCGCCAGGCCCCCTTCGTCGAGGTCGCCTGCGGTGCCCTGCCGGAGATGCTGCTGGAAAGCGAGCTGTTCGGGCACGTCAAGGGGGCCTTCACTGACGCCGTGGCCAGTCGGCCGGGCAAGTTCGCCGCCGCCCATGGCGGAACCATCTTCCTGGACGAAATCTCCACCGCCTCGCCGGCGCTGCAGATGAAGCTGCTGCGCGTGCTCCAGGAGCGGACCTTCGAGCCGGTCGGCTCCAACCAGACGCTGTCGGTGGACGTTCGCGTGATCCTGGCGTCCAACCGGGATCTGTGGGGCGAGGTGGAGGCCGGCCGATTTCGGCGGGACCTGTATTACCGCGTCAACGTGGTGAACATCGAGCTTCCCCCGCTGCGGGAGCGGATAGCCGACATCGCGCTGCTGGCCGAGCATTTTCTGACGAGGTTCCGGCGGGAAAACGGCAAGCTCATCGCCGGCTTCACCGATGAGGCCGTCCAGGCGCTGCAATCCTACCACTGGCCGGGCAACGTCCGCGAGCTGGAGAACTGCATCGAGCGGGCGGTGGTGCTGTGCCGCAGCGCCCGGGTGGGGGTGGAAGATCTTCCCGCGGAGGTGTCGGGGCTGGTCCGGCCGGTGGCCCGCGCCCCGGCCGGCGGGGGATCCGGCGCCGCTGGTCCGGCGAGGCCGCACCCCGACTGCACGCTGGCCGAGGCCATGGCCGAACCGGAAAAGCAGATCATCCGGGCGGTGCTGTCGGCCCACGGGGGCAACCGCACGGCGGCCGCCGCCGCGCTGGGCATCAACCGCACCACCCTGTACAAGAAGATGAGGAAGCACAGCCTGCTGGACGCGGCCGGGTCCCGAGCGGGCTCCTGAAAGGAACCGCCGTGCGGGACAGTCGAAGTGGGGCTGTTCCGTGGCAGGGTGACGGCTGAAGCAAATGCGGCCTGCTGCTTGGGCATGGCCTGGAAACCGAGCCGGCCAGTTCGCCCTGCTGCTTCGACCGAGCCGCAAGGCTCCAGGCCCCTTACCGCCGAGCTGGACTCCAGGCTGGTTCCCGGCCGGGGCTCAGTCCGCTTCGCGGAGGTACCAGTAGCTCAGGTAAGAGGGCCTCTCGGCCAGCCAGAAGTAGTCCCAGTCGTCCACGGCCATGCGGAGCTGCATATCGGTGATGTTCTTGTAACGCTGCTCGCGCTCGCCGTAGGAGTCCACCATGCCGCAGCCGGCCAGGAAGGCGGCCGCCAGGAGGATCAACAGCACCAAAGACCTTTTCATCACGCCCACCTCTGCAACTCGGATTGTTTCAGGACACATCGCCTGGCGACAACGACGATTCACGTATGAAGCAATTTGAGGTCATGCTAGCCGCGCGGCCGGACGCTGTCAACCTAATTCGCCCGTGCCGGGGGCCGGGCGCTGGAGCGGCTGCGTAAGATCATGGACGCGACGTTCTTGCCCGGCTGGAAGGACAAGATGCTCTTGGCTGGCACAAAAACTTCCTCGTTGGTCTTGGGGTTGCGGGCCTTGCGAGCGGCTCGTCTCTTGACCTCAAACACCCCGAAGTTGCGCAGCTCGATCCTTCCTTCTCGCGCCGCGGACCTGAGAATCGTGTCCAGCGTCTGCTGGACGATCTTCTTGACCAACACCTGGTCGACATTCAGTTCCGCGGCGATACGCCTGGTAATCTCCTTCTTGGTCAACGCAAACTTCTCCCTCACTGCGGCAAAGGCCTTCGCCGCCAATGCCTTGGACCCACCTTTCCCGGTTTTGAAGCGCTGCCCATGTATTCCCGTTTCAACCCGACAGGCCGGTAAGATAAGACGCAGAATGGGCTAACGTCAAGGCCAAAAAGGGCAGCCGCCGCGGCCGGAGGGCTTGGGATAACTCATTTCCGGGAATAGAATTGCAGTAAGAGCTGGCAGATCTCCCCGTAAGTGTATGGAATGCAAAGGGTTTGGTGCAGGCGGCGGATCCGGCGGTGGGATTGCTCATGTATTTCCCTGAGGAAAACTTTTTTCCCGGGCGAGCAAAAAAAACTCCTGCAACCCAGCGGCCGGCGGGGATAGGCGGCGCATGCCGGGCCGAGCTGGTACGGACAGCGCATCTGCTCGGCGCGGCGGAGGTCGGGCGGCGGCTCGACCGTCAGCAGCGCCAGCTCCAGCCCCGACAGGTACAGGCGATGTTCGGCCAGATCGAAGCGGCAGCAGGTGCCGCCGCCCAGGCAGCTTAGGCCGGCCGCCGCCACCGCCCCATTCACCTGGTCATAGACGGCTTGCAGGTCGGACAGGGCGGCCCCGTCCTCCCGGCAGCGCGCGACGACGGCCGGGAGTTCCGACTCAAGTGCTCGTCCGTTCTCGCCTTTGCTGAATCTCATCGAGGGGACGCAGCGGGCCGCGGTTGATCCCTGGGCAGCGCAGGCCCGCCGCGCTCCAGGCCGCCGGACTGATCAGGTTCAGCGGCCAAAAGGGCCAGGTTCGGCACTGCGTCGGGCGGACCGGGTAGATCGTGCAGCTCGACCGGCCGTCAGGGGTGTATCCCAAAAAAATACAGTCCTTGGTCTCCGGTGTTTCCAGTAGGCTGAACCGCCTGCCGACCCGGCGGAGGTAACGTCTGTGAACCTCCTCCACGCTGAGCTTGAGGAACTCGGCGAGCTTGTCGATTTCCCCCTTGCCGATCCAGACGTATCCCTCCTCGGGCCCGGCGCAGCAGCGCCCACAGCGGATGCACTCGAACGCCAGGCCCTCGGCGTACCAGGGCCTTTGGCTAAGGATCTTCATGTGGGCATTCTAGCAAATCCGGTCCGGAGGCGAAAACACTTGCAGGCGGCGATTGAGGCCCTCTGCTATCGCATGGCCTCGGCGAGGGCGGCCCGGGCAAGGATGCGGGTGGAGTCCAGCAGCGGCAGGGGGGCCGTGGCGGGGTCCGCCAGCAGCGGCAGCTCCGTGCAGCCAAGCACCGCCGCGTCGCAGCCCAGGGCCTTCATCTCGGCCATGACCTCGTCAAGGTGCCGCCGGCTGTCGGGCAGCACCTGGCCGTAGACCAGCTCCTCGAAGATGATGCGGTCGATCCGCCGGCGTTCTTCTTCGCCGGGGACCTGCATGGACAGCCCGGCCTCGGCGGCGGCGCTGCGGTAGACCCGCCCTTCCATGAGATACTTCGTGCCCAGCACGGCCAGGCACCGGAAGCCTTGCCTCTGGGCCTGGCGGGCGACCTCGTGGGCGATGTGCAGCCAGGGCAGGGCCGAGCGCGGCTCGACGAGGCCCATGGCCTCATGGATGGTGTTGTCGGGACAGATGAGCAGCTCCGCTCCGGCCCGGGCGAGCTTGGCGGCCGAGTCGAGCATCAGCTCGGCCACGGCCGGCCAGTCGCCGGAGCGGATGCCGACCATGTACCGGGCCAGCGAATGCGTGTGCATGGAGACCTCGGGATGGTCGTAGCGGCCCATGGTCTGGTCGGCCTCGAGGCAGATCGTCCGGTAGCAGAGCGCCGCCCCCTCGGCGCTGCAGGCCACGATGCCGATGTGCCTGGCCACTGACCGCTCCCTTCCGCAGGCGGGTTCGTCCGGCTTCCGTGTTCATGACAGTAACGTCGCCGGGTGTGCCCCAGTCAAGAGCAAGGCCACAAAACTTCGCGGGCTCGCCTCAGACCCAGGCGACGCGTGGCAGATCATTTCCGTCCTTGTTCGCGTCGTTCGCGGCTAACCCCCTGTCAGCCGCTCCAGCACGTCGATACAGCAGATCAGCGCCCGGGGCAGGTGGAAGGGGTCCTTGACCGGAAGGGCCACGACCTGGGTGAGCGGCCGGCCCTGCCGGGTGAGCTTCTGGGTCCACTCGCCGTGCTCGGCTACGGGATAGTGGGCGAAGCTGTACCGGCGGACCTTCTCGTGCCAGTCGAGGGCCCATGGCTCGCCGGTGTGCTCGTAGGCCAGCAGCGTGGCGTACAGGGCCTCGGTGTGTGGCCACCACAACTTCGTGTCGGCATAATCCCAGCCGATTTCGTCGCGGCCGTCGGCGTCCACAGCCAGGAACAGGCCGCCGTACTGATCGTCCCAGCCGACCTCCAGGTGGCGGCGGATGATCCGGCAGGCCTGGGCGATGCGCCGCTCGTCGCCGCGGCCGCCGGGGCCCGGGGCCGAGCACCCGCCAGCGGCGATGTGGATCTGGAACCACATGTCCTCGATGACGTGGCCGGGAACGACCGCCGTGCCCAGCGGCGGGGGGTACTCGGAGTTGTCCAGGGCGATCCGCTCCAGCAGCAGGTCGCGGTCGGGGCGGTAGAAGTGGTTGAAGATGTCGTCGCTCATCTCGGCCGCGGCCGAGGTGTAGCGGCCATCGCCGGTGTGTTGACCCAGCTCCCACAGGACCAGCGAGAAGATCATGGGGATGCCGTGGACCTTCGCCCCCGGCGGCGTGGGGTAGGGCCAGGCGGGGATCTGATCCGGCGGGCCCTGGAGCCGCCGCAGCACGCTGTCGGCCGTCTTGCGGGCAAGCTGGATCGGCTCGTCCTCGCCGGTGGCCTTGGCCAGCTCGGTCAGGGCATAGATGGCGAAGCCGTCGGTGTAGATGCTCTTGGGCCCGTCGAGGACCCGGCCGTCGCCA
>Ga0111187_1021_pt1 | contig 16868 bp, 16 predicted proteins | sample DeeMarSWOR324_28_FD_80242 | JGI IMG/M metagenome (GOLD analysis project Ga0111187, IMG submission 80242) | Phycisphaerae bacterium SM23_33 | reverse complement strand
ACGTAGGCCCGGGGGAATTCCCCCTCGTCGGTGTTGATCAGGAACACCGTCTTGTCGCCGCTGACGTACCGGGTGAGGCAGGCCAGAGCCCACCGCCGCCAGCTGCCGCTCCAGGGGCCGTAGCTGTCGGCGTAGTTTTGCGGGAAAGACTCAAAGTCGGCCTGATACAGGTGCAGCGCCTTGGTGATGTTGGCCTGGTTGGTGAGGCAGACGGCCTGGCGGGCGAGCTCCTTGGCCCGATTCAGGGAGGGCATGATGACGGTGACCAGTAAGGCGATGATGCCGACCACAATCAGCAACTCAACCAGGGTGAACGCCTGTCTTGACCTGAAGTCTTTTTGCACCCTGTCCACAGAATTAGCACTCATTTTCCGCACTCCAATACAAATCTTCTGGTTACGTCTAGACTACTTCTGTTACCATTATACAGAGGCGCTTCGGGGTCGATACAGGGCAAAATCCTGCCATTTTGCGCGGATACGGCACGCGGTTATACTGCGGGCGACCTGCGCGGCAGGTCTTGGCAGATCGAACTCAGCCGAGACATTCGCCCAATGCATGTCGTAACTCCTTTCATTTCAGTCGGATAACCCAGTCCCTTCGCCGTCACCTGCGGACCGAGTCGGCCTCGAGAACGAGCGACCGGAGGATCGGGCCGGGCCCGCAGGTCAGTTCGTAGCTATACGGCCGGTTGAAGGACATGACCCTCTCGGTGTGAGACTTGCAGCAGCCGCTGGCTTCCTCCCACACGTGGGTCACGGAAAGCGGCGTCCTGACCCTTCCAGCCCGATTTTCCAACCAGTGTATCCGGACCTTGGCGTTGTTCATGCCGGCCTTGCCGACGAACTTGACAAACACGGTTCTAACACGCTTGTCCAGCAGCCTTTCGCCTTGGGCGCTGAAATGCCAGCGGTTGGGGTCGGGCCGCAGAGGTGATTTGAATATCGCCCGCCAGGGGCCGTTCTCGCGTGGGCCCAGGTAGGCCGCGACGCGGTCTTCCCCGGGGTCGTCGGGGGCCTCGCCCCGGTAGGAGCCGAAGGCATAGACCCGGATCAGACGCCCTCTGGGCGCCTCGGCCTTGAAGACGATTACGTAGTCCTTGCCCTCCTGGGCGGGGAGAATCCGATCCTCGCTCTCGGGGAGGAAGCGGAGATTCTCAAGGCGATGGGCCTTGCAGCGGACGTCTTGCTCGTCGGCGAAGTTGGTTTCCAGGATGTGACGGCGCGTGAGCAGCCCCTGGGAGTCGCCAAAGCGCACGGTGAGCGGGTTGGCTCCCTCGACCAGCCGGCCCAGAGAGGCGGGGTTGACCATGGCCCAGGAGACCACCCGCAGATCCTGCAGGACGCAGGCGCCCCGCGCGGGCACGTCGAAGTGGAACCTGAGGAGGTAGCGATATGAATTGACGACGTGTTTGGTCAGGTCCAGCTTGATCCTGCGGGTGTAGGCACCCCTGCCGCTCCAGACGGTGAACCACCGCATCTCGGGCGCCACGGCCAACTGGACCCGGGCCGAGGCTCCGGGTCCGAGCGTCGTAATCCTGGCTTCGACGAGGCAGCCGTCGCGGGGCTGCCGCTTTCCGTAGCGGGCGGGCGTCCCGGTGAAGACGTAGGGCGAGTCGAACTCGAAAACGCACCAGCTCTTACCGGCCCGGGTGGTTGTGAGCCCCTGCTTGCCTGGGTGAAGCCCTTCGGCGGCCATCACGCCGGCGGCGAAGTCCTGGTAATCCGCCGTCAGTTGCGGCTGATAGACCCACCGGCCGGTGCCGCTGCGGCGATGGGGCTCGAACCGCTCCCGCGGCCCGTCGAATCGCCATTCGTGCTTGTATCGCCTGCTGCATTCGGTGAAATTTGAAAACCAGATCCACTTGCCCTCGTGGAAGGCGTGCCGCTCCAGCCGTTCGCCCGGCCGGAGAACGAAATCCATCGTGTGGGCCTGTTCGTCGAAGGCCGGCCGGGTGGACGGCGACACCTTGTAGAGCTCGGCCATTTTCTCTGCCGGGCGGTCCGGCAGATAGTAGGGCTGCGAAGGGCTTGGCTGGTCGCTGATCAGGGTGGGATCGGCGATGCACTCGTGGTAGCTTGCGATCTCGTCCTGGTGGGGTCGGCGCTTGCGATGAAAGGCCTGGAGGTCGCCGTCGAAGAGATGCCATGCACCGTCGTAGAACACCTCCTCGACGGCGTGTCCCTTGAGCTGGGCGCAGCGAGCATCCCGGAAGCCGGCTTCCTTGTGCAGGATGGCCAGCAGGTTGGCGTTGACGCCGCAGATGGCCCAGCCGAAGCAGTTCAGCAGCTTGAGCGGGTCGTACACGCTGTGGTTCGTCAGCCGCTCCAGCGCCGGCCAAAAATGGTAGAACCCTTCGGTCTTGTCTACCATGAACTCCCATATTGCCATGGCCAGGTCCTGCCCGGTCTTGCCCGCGAAGCGCGGACTGGCCAGCAGGGCCTCGACGCTGCTGCAGTCGCTGTAGTGCGGGGACGTCACGCGGGGGCTGATGATCATCTGCTGTCTTCTCAGTCCGGTGTTTTCGCCTCTGCCTCCTTCGTACGTCGCCATATTCTAAAAGGTCATCAACGCGCGGTGGAAGAGAATTTCACCCCGGCCGCAATTGTCTCATCCGGCCTGGCCGGGTGGTGTTGAAACCCTTGCCTTGCGCCGGTAGCATATAAAGTAATGGAAACGACGCGGTCGTCGGAAATGCCCCGGCTCTCGGTCGTGATCGTCCCGCGCAATCAGATCAGGCGGCGGGTGGGCGAGCTGGCCGCGGAGATCACCGAAGCTTTCGGGAACCGAGGGCTGACCATCGTGGGTGTGCTCGATGGGGCCTTGGTCTTCCTGGCTGACCTGATCCGCCGGCTGCCGATGCGGCTTGAGCTGCTGACGGTCGGAGTCCGAAGTTACCGCGGCCGGGACGGGACGGCAGGTGAGATTGAGTTCCGCCATCGCCTGCGGACCGACCTTGCGGGCCAGCACGTCCTGATCGTCGATGACATTCTCGACACCGGGGCGACCCTGTCGGCGGCGCTTGAGGAAACGATGTCTCACGAGCCTGCGAGCTGCCGGACCTGTGTATTGCTGCGGAAGAAGCGCGGCCGCGGCGGTTCATCCCTTGCCGGGGCAGTGGATTTCGTGGGCTTCGACATTCCCGACGTTTTTGTGGTCGGCTACGGCCTGGACTTCGACGGGCGCTACCGCAACCTGCCCGACATCGTGGCCCTGCAGCAGGTGGGGGGGCAGCCGCGATGACGCCTTCGGCGGAGCCCACCTCGAAGGTCCAGGCCCCCGGCTATCTGGTGCCGGCCAACCTGCTGGGGGACAACGAGATCATCGTTCTGGCGATCAAGCCCAGCGGATGGTTTGTGCTGACGTCCTCGCTGCCGGTCATCGCCGCAGCGGCGGTGGTGGCGGCCGGGGCTTACCTGGTCGGATTGTACCGCCCCTATGGGCCCCAGCAGGCGATCCTTTCCTTCTGTGCGGCCGCAGCGCTGGTGCGGATGGTAGTGGCCTGCTGGCAGTGGGTCGGCAGGACCTACGTGCTGACCAACCACCGGATCATCTCCGTGCGCGGGCTGGTGAACGTGAGTGTGACCGGGGCCGCCCTGGTGGAGATTCGGCAAGTGGTCTTGTCCGCGGCCGTGCCGGAACGGCTGTTCGGTGTGGCCAGCCTCTTCTGCGTGGGCGAGTCGGATTCCGACCCCGCCGTGGCGTGGAACACCGTCTCCGACCCTCAGGAAGTCCACGAGGTCATCGACAAGGCCATCCGCCGCGCCCGCCGATCCAATCATCCGATGATGAGCACCTAGGCCGGATCTCGAGTTCCGCGCGCCGGCATGCCGCTGGCAAGGCTTCTGTGCTGCTGTTGACGTCTCCAGGCACTCATCTGCGGCCGCTGGCAGCCGTGGCCCTGCCTGAGGCGGCGGAAACGTTCGCGGCCCCTCGTCTGAGGCGGGGCAACGGTTCGCCGACACCGGCTACTCGCCGGAAACGAACACCCGCTGGTGGAACAACCTTTCGGTGAACTTGCTCTGAAAGGCGACCGTCAGAACGAACTTTCTGCCGACAGGGATCGGCTCCTTCCAGCCGAGCTTGAACTGGTAGATCCTGTGGATATCGTTCCAGTATCGGCGGTTGACCTTGGGGTCTTCCACGTTCACCGTCCAGACGGCGATGCGGTCGCCCTTAGGATCGGGGCTGTTGGGCTTGTAGTGGAACAGTTCGAAGTGGAACGTGCCCAGGGCCTTGGTGGTGTCGCCGTAGCCGTCCTTGGCCTCGATGCGGACGTCGATCCCTTTGACCCCCTCGGCCTGGCCGAAGTCCCGCGTTCCCGTAAACTCCTGGATGCGTACCTGCTTGGGCAGCAGCACCTCGAGGGGCTCGGGCACCGCCTGCGGCCTCACCGGCCGCGATGCAGGCCAATACAGCCCCTCGCATCCACTGGTCACCACCACCGCAGCCGCCAGGGCTGCGAAAAGACGCGCCCGGCCGGAGTCACTGAGCTTGCTCACGGATCTCTCCCTAAGGACGCCAACATGGCTCCGCCAAGTCATTCACGCGGCGGATTATACGCCTGCCACGACGCACCGGTCAAGGCTCGTTGCGGCCGGCCCGAAGCCGCCCGGGCGCATGAAAAAAGCGGGCGAGCGGACTCGAACCGCCGACAACCACGTTGGCAACGTGGTGCTCTACCAACTGAGCTACGCCCGCGGCTGCATCGGCAGACCATGATAGCCCGCGGCCCGCCGGCGTCAAGTGCCTTGCCGGGGCTTTTTGCCGGCTCCCGCCAGCGCTCTGGGCGGCCGCCCCGTCTGTGCTGTGGGGGCGAGGGTTGTCCTGGCCTGTTCGCCATGGCGCGGGGCCGCCCCCGCGCCCTTGTGTTTTGCGCCGGCGGCGATTACCTTTCTAACGCCCTGTAGAGGAGCAGGTATGGATTTGCTGGCGGCGGAGTCCAAGGGCTGGCTTCACGACTGGTGTGTTACGCTGGACGTGTGGCTTCTTTGGGCTCTGTGCGTCGCGAGCATTGTGTCGCTGGTTTTGGGTGCCGATAAGACGGTCAGCTCGGCCGTCAGGCTGGCTCGCAGACTGGGGATGAGCACCGTCATCATCGGCGCGACCGTGGTGTCGCTGGGCACGACCATGCCGGAGATGTTCACCTCGGTGACGGCGGCCTTCCAGGGCCAAAGCGGGCTGGCCCTGGGTAACGGCGTGGGGTCGATCATCTGCGACACGGGGTTGATCTTTGGGCTGTCCTGCCTGCTGGCCCGCCTGCCGCTGGACCGCTTCGTCCTGAACCGCCACGGCTGGCTTCAACTGGGCTCCGGCGTGCTGCTGGCTGCGATCTGCGGGGTCTTGGCTCTACTGGCCGGCAGCATCGGCACGCCGGGCCTCCACAGCCCGGAGGGGGCTGGCACCTGGAACGTCATCCCCCGGTGGGTCGGCCTGGTGCTGGTGGCGCTGCTGGTCGGGTACATGTATCTGTCCGTGCGTTGGGCCCGCCGGCGGCCGGAGATCGTCATGGAGGCGGTCGAAGACGTCGGCATCAAGCCTGGCGTCGAAGCCCGCGTCTCGGTCCTTGGCTGCTCGCTGGTCCTGGTGGGGGGGCTGGCCCTGGTGGCGGCCGGCTCCAACGTGCTCATCCCCTCGGTGCGAGTGCTGGCCGAGGAGCACTACAAGGTGCCCAAGGACTTCATGGCCGTGACCGTGGTGGCCTTCGGCACCTCCCTGCCGGAGCTGGCCACGGCCATTGCCGCCATCCGCCGCGGGCACGAGGAGCTGCTGGTGGGCAACATCGTCGGGGCCGATATCCTCAACGTGCTGTTCGTCGTGGGGCTGTCCTCGTGCGCGACCCGGCTGCAGATCCCCCCGACCTTTTACATGCTTCACTTGCCGGTGATGCTGGCGATGCTGATCCTGCTGCGGATCTACATCTTCACCAGCGGGTCGAGCTTCCGCCGCTGGCAGGGCGTGCCGCTGGTGGCGCTGTACGTCGGCTACTATGCCTCGCTGGTAATCTTCGCACCGCACCTGATTGGCCGGTGAGACTGTCTGCCGCCGGCGCGGTAGAATGGCGTCCGCCCGGACGGCCTTTCAAATAGGAGAAGTCATGGGGCACTTTTGGCTCATACTGCTGGCGGCGCTGGCGGCGGGGCAGACCCCGGCCGGCAGCGTCGAGTTGGGCGAGCCGGTCAGGTTGGATTTTGCCGGCGTCAGGATGGCCCTGCCGAAGAACTTCGACCTGAGGAACGTGGACGACCCGCAAATGGTCTTCCTGACGATTCTGGTTGAGCAGGACAAGCCGGTGATGTCCCTTGGGCTCACGGCCGAGGCGAGGGAGAAGGGAATGACACTCACCGGCTTCGTCGACCTCGTTGGCATGAACCTCAACAAGAGCCTCGCCATTGGTGACATGAAGGTTCTGAAGTCCAAGCGCCTCCGAATCGCAGGCACGGAAGCGGAGATTCAGGTCCAGAGCTACAACCACCGCGGCACCGAGATGACGGCGCTGCGGCTGTTCTTCTTGCGGCCTGTTTCGAACGCAGACATTCAGATGGCGTACCTGCTGACGATGGAGGCGCTAAAGCCACAAGGGCGCCGGATGCTGCCGGTGCTGATGGCCGTGGCGGGCACCATCGAGCTGTTCGATCCGGTCAGCCCCGTTTCCCTGAAGGTGGATGAGACGGGCTTGCCCATTGTCAGTCAGGGTTTCGGCTACTCCTTGCGCCCGCCGCTGTGGTGGAAGGCCGTGCAAAGGCCGCCAGGGTCGGCCGTGAAGCTGTTCCAGTACGATTACCTCCGCGGCGAGCCGCTGCCGGAGGGCGGGCTACGCCTGGAACCGGAAACAGCCAGCGCCGAGGAGTGCGGCAGAAGGACGCTGCAGCAACATGTCGCCAGGCTGAAGGAGTACAAGCACACCTACGAGATTGTTCGAGAGGGCAGGACCAGGATGGGCGGGCAAGACGCCTATGAATTCGTGCTGAGCCACCGGCCCCCGGACAAGGCTGAGGAAGAGGCCATCATCTTCGCGGAGCGCACCGCATGCGCCAATGGGATCCGGTATTCGCTGTCGCTGTATTACCCGGGCGGCAAGAAGGAGATCGTTATCGCCGCCCTGGAAAAGCTCGCCGGCGAGATGGAGCTGTTCAGCCCGCAGGTGGCTGCGACCGGCACGGCCCCGGCCGCGGCCCCGGTGGCGCCACCCCTTCCTTCCGGGACCGCGCCGGCGCCGCTGCTGCCTTCCACCGCGCCGGTGCCCTTGCTGCCTTCCACCGCGCCGGCGGCCTTGCTGCCTTCGACGATACCGGGCGGGGCGGGAGAATGAACTTGCGCTTGGGCGGAGCGTTGGGTAAACAGCCGACATGAGTGCGATCCAGCCTGATACGATCATTCAAGGCGACTGCATCGAGACCCTCTCGGAGGTCCGCGAGCCCTTCGCCGACCTGATCTTTGCCGACCCGCCGTTCAACATCGGCTACAAGTACGACGTGTACGAGGACCGCAAGGCCTACCACGAGTACCGGGCCTGGACGGAGAAGTGGATGGGGGTCTGCGTCGAGAAGGCCCTGAAGCCCACCGGGAGTTTCTGGATCGCCATCGGCGACGAGTACGCCGCGGAGGTTCGCCTCATCGGCAACGCGCTGGGGCTGCACCTGAGGAATTGGGTCATCTGGCATTACACCTTCGGCCAGAACACCAAGCGCAAGTTCGCCCGTGGCCACACCCACCTGTTCTACTGGGTGAAGGACCCCAGGAACTTCACCTTCAACGACATGGCCGTCCGCATTCCCTCGGCCCGGCAGACCACCTACGCCGACAAGCGGGCCAATCCCAAGGGCAAGATCCCCGACGACGTGTGGAGTTTTTCGCGCCTGTGCGGGACCTTCAACGAACGCGTGCAGTGGCATCCATGCCAGATGCCGGAGCGGGTTCTCGAGCGGATTCTCAAGGTTTCCTCGAGGCCGGGAGACCTCGTGCTGGACCCATTCAGCGGGTCGGGCACCACCTGCGTGGTCGCGGCCCGGCTGGGGCGGCCGTACATCGGCATCGATATCTCCGAGGTTTACGTGGAGAGCTCCCGCCGCCGGATTGCAGACACCCTCGCCGGCCGGAGCCTCACTACTGAAATCGCCGAGAACCCCGAGCTGCTCCGTCCGCAGCGCCGCGTCAGGCGGAAACCCAAAGGGGAGATTCAACGGCCGACACTGTGGTAGGGGCAAAGGTCGTGCACCGGGAGTCCCGGGCGCCGGCCTGCGGTTGGACGGCTCCAGCGGGCCTGTCGCCATAGCCGGCTTTTATCGTCGCGGAGGGCCGGGCATGGCCCGGCACTTCAGCAGGCCTACGGTCTGCTATGAACCGCCGCACGGAGGGTCGGTCTCCGCCTTGCCGTTTGCCGGCCGGGCGGGCGCGTTCAAGTGGCCATGAGGGGATGGTCGCGGGTGCTACCCGGCCGGCTGCGTGGCGGGGGGCAGCTTGACCTTGCAGACCTTCTGGGTGGTGAACTGCTTACCGGTCAGGTAGTCGGTGAAGACCGCGCGGACCGTGACCTCGTCCTGTTTCGGCGGGCCGGCGGTCCAGCGGCAGTCGAACCGGTAGTGATAGGACAAGAAGGCGCCAAACCAGTGCTGGCTGATCTTTTCGACGGGGAAGAAGTGTTCGGCCAGGAGGTTGTTCTCGGTGCGGGAAAGGTCGAACAGTTGAATCTTGACCGACCCGGCGGCCTTGAGGGGGTGATTGTGAGTGTCGAGCGGACTGAGATACACCCGCACGCCGTCATCGCCCGGCTTGCCGTCGAAGTCCGCCGCGGCGGTGTACCGGCCCAGCTGGATACTGGTCACGTGGAACAGCAGCTCCAGGCGTGCTTCGCCCAGTCCCTGAAGGGTCTGCACCTGGCGGTCTCTCTCGGCCAGGGCCTCCCGCAGCTTTTGCGCCTCGGCCGTGAGCTTGGCGTTCTGGTGGCGGAGGTCCTGAAGCTGCACCCGCAGGTCCTCGTCGCTTGAGGGGGGTTGGCACCCGGCCGCCGCGGCGGCCGCCAAGGCCAGGGGCCAAAGCCACGACAGCGATGCGGACGAGCTTCGATTCGCCGGGGCGAGGGTCATTCTTCCTCCATTCTCTCCTTAATCATCTCCGGCATCTTCAGCAGGATCTTGTCCGCACAGCCATACTCGACCGCCTCCTCGGCGTTGAGCCACTTGTTGCGGTCGCAGTCCCGTTCGATCTGCTCCACGGACTGCCCCATGTGCGCGGACATGATACCGTACAGCCGTTTTCGCAGGCGGATGATCTCGCGGGCCTCGATGTCCAGCTCGGTGGCCGGCCCCGTGAGCACGCCGCGGATGAGCGGCTGGTGGATGAGGACCCGGCTGTTGGGCAGGATGAATCGCTTTCGGGACTTTCCGGCGGCCATCAGCAGCGCCCCCATGGACGCGGCCATACCCACGCAGAAGGTGGAGACGTCACAGCGGATGAACTCCATGGTGTCGTAGATGGCCAGGCCCGCCGAGATGGACCCGCCCGGGGAGTTGATGTACATGTTCACGTCGGCCTTGGGGTCCTCGTTGGACAGGAACAGCAGTTGGGCGACGACGAGGTTGGCCATCTCGTCGTCGATCTGCCCCCCCACGAACACGATCCGGTCGCGCAGCAGCCGGGAGTAAATGTCGTAGCTGCGTTCGCCTCGGCCGGTCTTCTCGATAACGATGGGCACCAGGTGCTGATTTTCCGCCATGGAGGAAGTCGTCCTTTACTTGCTGCCCGCCGAGGCGGCCGTCTGGGCCGCGGCCGTCACGATCTCGTCCACGATGCCATATTCCTTGGCCTCGGCCGGCGTCAGGTAGCGGTCGCGCTCGGTCTCGATCTCGATCTGCTCCACCGTCCTGCCGGTGTGATGGGCGAGGATTTCGTTTAGGCTTCGTTTGGCCTTCAGGATTTCCTCGGCCTGGATCTGGATGTCGGAGGCCTGCCCGGTGACGCCGCCCCAGGGCTGGTGGATCATGATCTTGGAGTGCGGCAGGGCGTAGCGTTTGCCCTTGGTGCCGGCCGCCAGGATGATGGCCGCCCCGCTGGCGGCCTGGCCCACGCAGTAGGTGGCCACGTTACATTCCAGGAACTGCATGGTGTCGTACACCGCCAGCGTGTCGTCCACCGAGCCCCCGGGGGAGTTGATGTACAGGTGGATGTCGCGGTCGCGGGCCTTGGCCTGAAGCTCCAGCAGCCGCATGATCAGCCCGCCCGCCGCCCCAGGCGTGATCTCCCCCCACAGGAACACGATCCGCTCTTCCGCCAGTCGCTCCTCCAGCGTCATCTCACGCCGCTGGACGTACTCTCTGTAGGCCGTGTCCTGAATGAATTCCTTACCTCTCATGGTCCTCTCCGCGGCGTTACTTCGGGCGCTTGATCGCCTTTCCGGACTTGCCGGCGGCTTTCCCCCGGGGCTTTTGGGTGCCGGCGCTTTCATCCTGCTGCTGTGATGGCTCGGCCTGGTCGTCCGTGACGTCCGTGATCCTGGCCGATTCCAGCACCTTGTCGACGGCCTTTTCCTCGCGCATCGCCACGATGAGCTCGTCAAAGGTGCCTTCATTTCTCATTTCCTGGCGGACCCGTTCGGGCCTGCGATTGTACTGCCGCGCCAACTGGGCGATCCGGGCGTTGACCTCGGCGTCGTCCACCTCGATGCCCTCCGTCTCGGCGAGCTTGCCCATGATGAACGCCAGCTTCAGTTGCCTCGCCGCAAGCTCCGAGGCCTGCTTTTCCAGCTGTTCGAGATTGCGCTCAATGTCATCCCGCGGCACGCCCCGCAGCATGAGTTCCACGGCCCGCCGCTGCAGCAGCCGGACGGTGTGCCGCTGGGCCAGGTTCTCTGGCACCTCCAGTGGAGTGCTTTCCAGCAGGAACCGCCGCACCTGTTCTCGCATCAGCCGGGACTGTTCCAGCGACATCCGGTGTTGCAGGCCCGCCCGGACGCTGTCGCGCATTGCCTGCACGGATGCAAACCCCGCCTGGGCGGCAAAGGCCTCGTCCAGCACCGGCAGCTCCAGCCGCTTGACCTCCTGGATCTTGAAGCTGATGGTCACTTCCTTGTCCCGCCAGTTCTCGGTGGGGTGCCCGGCGGGGACCTTCGTCTTGAGCCGGCAACGGGCCCCGGCCTTCTTGCCGGCCAGCGTCCTGCCCAGGTCCTCCAGGGGGATGCCGGTGAGGCTGCCCGGGGCGACGCGAAGCTCCTGGTTGACGGCCTTGGACTCCACTCCATCGCCGCGGATGGAGACGTCGGCCACCACCGTGTCGCCCTCGGCGGCGGGGCCGTCCACCGGCCGGAGCTTGCCATACCGCCGGCGGAAATCCCCCAGCGCCGTCTCCACGTGCTCATCCGTGACCCGCACGACCGGCCGCTTGATCTCAACGCCCTTGTACTCGGGCAGCTCGAACTCGGGTGCAACCTCTACCTCCAGGCTGAAGGTGAGCGGGCCCTCGTCGGGCAGCTTGATCTCGTCGAGCTTGATCTCCGGCTCGCCGATGGCCTTGAACTGGGCCTCTTCCAGGGCCGCCCCGACCGCCTCGCCCACCATGGCGTTGCGGACGTCCTCGGCCACCTCCTTGCCGAAGCGCTTCTCGATCAGCCTTCGCGGCGCCCGCCCGATGCGGAACCCCGGCACGTGGGCCGTGCGGTTCAGCTCGCCGAACATCTCGTCGAACTTGGCCTCGATCCGCTCGCGCGGGACCTCGACGGTGATCTTTTTCCGGAGCGTGCCGGCGTCCTCGACGGTGACCTGGTTTTTCGGCAGCTTGTCCTCGGCGGCTTCGGCGGTTTCTTCCGCCGGCTCGGTCGCCTGTTCCAGTTGCTCAGCCGGGGTCTCCTCGGCCGGGGGCGACTGCTTCTCCGGCGGTTGTTGGGTTTCTTCCGGCATCTGCACTCCAGTTTGATGTCGGCCCGTTCGCAGCCCGCTCGCTACGCCGCGAGCCCTCGCAAATCGGGCACCCAGGGGAATCGCGGCGGTCCTAAGCCCGCGGCCCAGACCTCGGCGCGTCCCTGCCGCAACCCATGAACTGTACGCAATTCCATGCACCGCGTCAACGGCCGGAAGGACAAAACGCCTGCGCGGACGGGCGCGGCAGAGAGTGCGACTCGTCGGGTCCGGCCTTGGTCTTGTCTGCGGCGGCCGTCAAGCGGAATCCGGCCTGCGGCCTCACCCGCCGCCAGGCGACGGTTTCCGCACGTCACCCCAGTGCCCGAATGCAGGCACCGGAGCAGGGCGTGAGGACGTTTTTGTTGACGCTTGCGGCATTGACTGAGACAATTAACCTCGGACCTGGAGCGTGTCCCCGTAGCTCAATTGGACAGAGCGTCGGCCTCCGGAGCCGAAGGTTAGAGGTTCGACTCCTCTCGGGGACGCTTTTACAGGCGGGCGTGCGGGAGTGCCTAGCATGGGTCGTATGGCGGGCTTTGCGGCGGTTGGGTGTGTGCTGTTTGGCCTTGGATGCGCACCGGGCTCCTACGCGGACTTCGGCCTGGGGTCGGCAGAGCCGGTGGTCAGCGGGTGCATCGGCGCCATGGGCGGGCTGGAGCGGTGGCAGTCAGTCGGGCCAATCCGCGCGCAGGCTGTCGTCATCGTCTATGACGAGGTCGGCACGGCCGATGTCAGCAAGCAGGACCAGGTCATCGACCTGCGTGCCGGAACGATCAGGGCCAGCGCTCGCCTGCCGGAAACCGAGTGGACCGCCAAGGTCACTGAAGCCGGCGGCGTCAGCTTCAAGTCAAAGGGCCCGGCCGTTCCGGCGGCCGTCCGGGCTCGCCACGTCGCTGCCCTCAAGATGATTCTTCACCGGGTTCGGGGGCCGCTGAACCTCTGCGGCCGCGGTGAGCGGGCCCGCGGGGCGCAGCCGGTCCGCGTGGACGGGATGGACCTGATTCGCGTGCCCGCGCAGGACGGCCGGGGCGGCATCGCGGCCTATTACTTCGACGCCCAGAGCTGCCTGCTGAGGCTGGTCACCGCCGGGGCCGACGCGCCCGGCGGGGAGGGCACGGTTACGCGGTACAGCTACCGTACGATGGCCAACGGCCTGGCCTTTCCTGAGCGGATTTCGGTATTCAGGATCGGGCGGCACGTGCTGGTCGGGGACGAGCCGGTGTTGGAGGTGAACTACCACGAGGTCAGTTTTTGAGCCGGCGGGGCTATAATGCAGGTAGACTCATGAACGAAGCCAAGTGGATGTAGCCGTCGGTTGCAGGCGTCCGAGGTGAACAAGGACATCGGCCCCATTCTGGAAGGCTGGCCTCACGAGCCCGGCCAGATCAGCGTTCGCAAAGTCCGCGGCGCGGATGGGCGCGTCCGGATTCAGCTTCGGCTGGACCTGGGGCTGCTTCAGATGGAGGCCGAAGGCCGGCCCGACGGGCAGAGGCCAAACGGCTGCGAGTCTCTGTTGGAGTATTGCCAGCAGCTTTTGAAGCGGCACGTTCGCACGCACGGCACAGACGAGGGCTTCACGGTTGACGAAAAGCAGTGCGAGCTGCTGCGGGCGGAGGCGGTGCAGTACTACTATCGCTACCTCGCCGGGTTCGTGCTGGAGGAATACCAGACCGTCGTCCGCGACACCGCCCGGAATCTGCAGGTGCTGGAGTTCTGCGCCAAGTACGCGGAGGAAGAGTCCGACGGCTTCATGATGGAACAGTACCGCCCGTACATCGTCATGATGAACGCCCGCGCCCGGACGCAACTGGCCCTGCGGGACAACCGCCCCCGGGCCGCCCGAAAGGTCGTTCGCGAGGCGCTGGAGGACATCCGCGGGCACTTCGCCCGCTTCGGGCAGGAGGACCTCTACAGTTCCAGCTCGGAGGTGTCGGCGCTGGAGTCGCTGCTGAAAGAAATTGAGAACAAGATTCCCACCGATCCGGTTCAGCAACTCAGGCGGGAATTGGCGCAGGCGGTTGAGGAGGAGCGGTACGAGGAGGCTGCCCGGCTGCGGGACGCCATTCGGGCCGCCCGTCACGGCCAGGATGAATCGTGACGCGGCTTGCCTGCGCCCGGAAAAAGTGCTAGCATATCCTCGGTTCGCTAGGGGCGTCCCGGCCGGCCGGGACTGAGAGCGACCCTTTGAACCTGATCAGTGAATCCCGTATGGGGTGAGCTGCGTAGGGAAGCGAGCCGGTTGTGCTGTGGGTTCAGCCGGCCGCTTCGAGCAGCTCGAGGCGGCCAATTCATTGCGCCGCACGCGACTGGAGCTGAAATTTGCCGACCCAGTACGAACAGGCCCGGGCCAACGTCACCACGCCGCAAATGCGGCGGGTCGCCGAGCGCGAGAACCTGCCGGCTGAGAAGGTTCGCCAGGAGGTGGCCGCCGGCCGGCTGGTCATCCCCGCCAACCGCCTGCACCTGGCCGGAAACGATCAGACCGGCGTGAAGCTCGACCCTATCGGCATCGGCCGGGCACTGACCACCAAGATCAACGCCAATATCGGCGCCTCCCCCGTCATCTCCTGTGAGGACCTGGAGCTGACCAAGCTTCGCTGGGCCCTCAAGTACGGCGCGGACACCGTGATGGACCTCTCCACCGGCTCTCGCCTGGACGAGATCCGCGCCCGCCTGCTGGCCCATGCCCCCGCCCCGCTGGGCACCGTGCCCATCTACTCCATGATCGCGGAAAAACCCGTCGAGCAGCTTACCTGCGCCGACATGCTGGAGGTCATCGCCCGGCAGGCGGCCCAGGGCGTGGATTTCTTCACCATTCACGCCGGCGTCCTGCGGGAGCACCTGCCGCTGCTTTCGGGCCGGAAAATGGGCATCGTGTCGCGCGGCGGCGGCCTGCTGGCCAAGTGGATGCTCTACCACGAGCGGCAGAATCCGCTGTACGAGATGTTCGACGAGATCTCGGCCATCTGCCGGGAGTACGACGTGACCTATTCGCTGGGCGACGGTCTCCGGCCGGGCTGCCTGGCCGACGCCTCCGACGCGGCCCAGTTCTCTGAGCTGGCCAGCCTGGGCGAGCTGGTGTTGCGGGCCCGGGAGGGCGGCGTCCAGGTCATGGTCGAGGGCCCCGGGCACATCCCCATGGACCAGATCCAGATGAACATGACCCGCCAGCGCCAACTGTGCCACGAGGCCCCGTTTTACGTGCTCGGCCCCGTGGTGACCGACGCTTTTCCGGGCTACGACCACATCACCTCCGCCATTGGGGCGGCCATGGCGGCGCTGTATGGGGCCAGCTTTTTGTGCTACGTCACGCCGGCCGAGCACCTGTCGCTGCCTTCGGCCGAGGACGTCAAGGCCGGCTGCGTCGCGTACAAGATCGCGGCCCACGCCGCCGACGTGGCCCGGGGGCTTCCGGGCGCCCGCGACCGGGACGACCGGCTGGCCGAGGCCCGCGCCGAGCTGAACTGGGCGAAGCAGTTCGAACTCGCCTTCGATCCCGAAACTGCCAAGGATATCCACCGCCGGGACATGCCCGCCGACCAGGACTACTGCGCCATGTGCGGGCGGGACTGGTGCGCCGTGCGGATCTCGCGCCAGGTGACGGCGGCGCTGAAGAAGTAGTCCTCTGGCTTTCCCCTCCCGTCAGACGGGCGGCATCCCCGGCCGCCGTGATTCTTCAAGAAGGTCTTGGCAACTGAGTCCTTGCAGTTACCCGGTCACAAAAGAAGCATATACTTGTCGGCGGGTGCTGGCCGAGATATGCTTTGTGCGGCTCTGGGGCCCAAAGTTAAGGAGAACTTTGATGGGTGAGTGCAGGGCAGTGCTCTTGGCGGGGCTGGTGGTGCTTGCCGTGGCCGCGGGCGGGTGCCGCAAGGAGCCCGGCGAGCTGCTCATCCAACAGTACATCGTCTGCCAGACTGCGGCTCGCGCCGCCGCGCCGCCAGAGGCCCGCCGGGAACCGCTGTCCGCAAAGGCGGATTGGCCGGCCCTGCTGGCCGGCATGGACAAACCCCTCGGTCCCGAGCAGCCGGCGGCCCCGGCCGGGAAAGGCGAAAGCGCTGAAACGCAGCCGGCCGGGACGCAGCCGGAACACTGGTCCAGGCGTCGCGGCCCGGCCTACCCCGGCGACTGGCTCCACAGCCTGGGGCGCGACGCCAAGGAGCTGCTCCCCACCATGTGGGACGACACCAAGGCCACCTTCACCGATCCGTGGGCGCTGGTGGGGCTGGGGGCGGCCGGCGTGGTGGGCATCGTGACCAACGCCGCCGGCTGCGACAACACGGTCGGGGATCACTACACCAAGAACGGCTCGCAGCTCAACAGCTTCTGGGACACGGTGGGGGACGTGGGCGGCAACCCTGGGGCGCACTTCGCCTTCGCCGGGGCGATGTACTTCACCTCGCTGGCCACGGGGGACGTCAAGGCCTACCAGACCTCCAAGGCCCTGACCAATGCCTTGGCCATCAACGGATTGACCACCCTGGCGCTGAAAGGCCTGACGCGGACCCGCTCCCCCAACGGCGATCCGTGCGGTTGGCCCAGCGGGCATGCCTCCTCGTCGTTCTGTTTTGCCACGGTGATGTACGAGGCCTACGGCCCGGTGGTGGGCATTCCGCTGTTTGCCTTCGCCAGCTTCGTCGGCTACGAACGCATCGACGCCCGCAACCACGACTTCTCGGACGTGCTGTCCGGCGCCCTGATCGGCGTGGCCATCGGCCATGCCGTGATGCAGAATCACAAGCCCAGGATCCTGGGCTTCGAGGTGGTTCCCTGGGCGGACCCGGCCAACGGCTCGGTGGGGGTGGCCTTGTCGCGCGAGTTCTAGGACGGCCCCGGACTGCTGCGCACGGTGGCCTAGGCGACGCCGTCGCCGCCGGCCCTGCTGCCGTCGGGCCGGTGCTTCCAGCGGCGGTGGACCCATAAGTACTGCTCCGGGGCGTCGCGGACGATCCGCTCCAGTTCGCGCGTGAATTCCTC
>Ga0111187_1048_pt1 | contig 16912 bp, 12 predicted proteins | sample DeeMarSWOR324_28_FD_80242 | JGI IMG/M metagenome (GOLD analysis project Ga0111187, IMG submission 80242) | Phycisphaerae bacterium SM23_33 | reverse complement strand
GGTAGTGTCAAGTATTGTGTGTAAGTTTGATTTTGTGCCATCGGAGGAGCTGTCCGAAGATCGCTCGTTCGATGGCGGGGTGGTCGTGGAAGCAGCCCATGGGCCGCAGCCGCATGCGCAGCGTGCGGATCAGGCGTTCCAGGGGGTTGTTGGTGCGGACCCTTCTCCACCAGTCCTCGGGTAAGCTGTAAAACCTCAGGCTGTCCGTCAGGTCGGTCATGAAGTGCTGCACGGCCCACGGCGCCGAGGCTTTCCAGCGTCTGGCCCAAGCCAAGGCGGCATCGACGGCGGCCTGGCGGGAGGGACAGCGGAACACGCAGGCCGCCTCCGCCAGCATGGCATCGCGGAACTCTGTGGGGCCGATGTCGTCCCGTAAGGCCGAGAGGCGATGGAAGCTGCAGTGCTGCCAAGGCACCTCCGGATACACTTCTTCCAGGGCCGAGCGGATCGCCCCGGACTCGTCGCTGACGAACAATTCCACCCCCTCCAGGCCCCGCCGACGCAGTTCGCCGAGCAGCTGCCGGCATTGCTCGCCCGTGGAGACACAGAAGTCCAGCAGGTCCAGCTGCTCGTCCTGCCGCTGCCCGCAGACCAACATCACGATCCGATCCCCGCCCAGGACATCGACCTGCATCCCGTCGACGTAAACGACCCTGTACACGGGGGCGATCGGCTGGTTCCGCCAGGCGGCCAGTTGCCCGTCCAGCCATCGCAGCAGGCGGCTGATGGTCTGGTGACTGACACAGCCGCCGAAGACCTGCTCGGCCAACTCCGCGGTGGCCCGCGTGCTGGTGCCCAGCAGGTAGGCATGCCGGAGCACCCGCTCCACGTCCGCGATCCGCCGCTGGTAGCGGTCAAAGATCGCCGAGCAATCCAGGCGACCTTGGCGACAGCGCGGGACGGCCACCTGCAAGACCCCGTGGGGGGTCCTCAGCCAACGCCGGTAGTGCCCGTTGCGGTAGCCTCTGCGGGATTGGGTCCGCTGGTTCCAACCGGCGGCCAGATGCGCCTGCATCTCCGCTTCCAGCAGCTGTTCGATCAACTGTGTGGTCCCTTGGCGAACCTGGCTGTCCATCCAGCTCCAGAAAATCGCTTGCCGTCGCTCGGCCGACGGTGGTAGGCCTTCTGGCCGCCCGCTGAACCGCCACCCCGCTGTCAACACAATCAACAGCTTTCAACAGCCCACGACGACTACGAACTTACACACAATTCGTTACACTACTCGCTGACGCCGGAACGACGGAGGGATTCAGATGGCCACAGCGTTGCCGGGCCATCGGCGGAAAAATATCATTCAGTGCGAACGGATCAACGCAAGAGGGTATTCCCTTATGTCGCAGGCCCGGAAGCCAGCGCCACCGGGCCGCCGGCACAAGGCAGCCAATGGGAACGACGACCGCGTGGAAGCCCAGCCAGATGAGCAGCGTCTCGAGCGTGAGCTATTCGGGCGTCTCCGGCGGCGCCAGCGCGAGGCGCTGGGGCGTCTGGTGCGGGAATATGGCCCGGCCCTGGTGCGGGCGGCGTACCTGTACCTGGGCGACCGCCACGCGGCCGAGGACGTGGCCCAGGACACGCTGATCGCGGCCTGGGACACCGCCAAGCGTGCCCGGCCGGAGACGAAGCTGCGTCCCTGGCTGTTCGGCATCCTGTTCAATCGCTGCCGGAAGCACCGGCGCTCGCTGGGTCGGCGGCTGCGGCGGGAACGTTCGGCCGCGGCCCGGCGGCAGGCCGAGGGCGATTCCGTCGGCCACGAGGATGATAGCGTTGAAAGGCTGGGCGAGGCGCTGGCCAGGCTGGATGAGGCTCTGCGGGCGGTCGTGATCCTCCGCTACGAGCGCGGGCTCAGCGTCGCCCAGACGGCCGAGGCCCTGGGCCTGCCGGAAGGAACCGTCAAAAGCAGGACCCACGCGGCCATCAGGAAACTCAGAGGCTGGATAGGGCAAGATCGATGACGAACGAGGACGAGCACTTTGAAGGGGCGCTCGCCGAGGCGCTGGCGCGGCTGGCGGACCGGGCCGGGCCGGGCCCGGCGCCGGGCGACGTGACGGCGGCCCTGCGGCGGCGGCGAAGCCGTCCCGCAGATCGTCGCGCCGGCCGGGCCCGAGCCGCTTCCGGTGAACGCCGGGCAGGAGGACGTCCAACAGGCCCTCCGCGGCTACTTCGCCTCCGTCGGCGTGCGGAACGGCTTCTACCTGGCCAAGTCGCCGGAGGGAGCTATCTCCTACGCCTTCCGAGGCGGGGCGTCGGTCCCTGCTGCCAAGCTCAGACACGACCTCGGGCGGATGCTCCGGAACTTCCGTATGGCCGAATTCGAGCTGAGCGACAGCCGCCTGCGGTACACGCTGGTGGCAATGACCGGAAACTCCACATGACCCGCAGGTCCAAACACGAGGAGTGAGACAGATGAACCGAAACCGACGAAGCATCATCCGCCGAACCGCGCTGCTGTGCCTTCTGGCAGCGTCGGCCGCGTGCGTTCTGGCAGAGCAGGCCGAGCCGGGCCTCTTCGGGGAGGCCGCTTCGACCCAACCCGCCCCCAAGATTCAGCCGCCCCTTCCCCCGCCGGTGCCGGAAGAGCTCCTGGCGCAGTTCATCCGCGCCGCCAAGGCCAGCCCCGAGTACGGCTTCCACAGGACCTTCGAGGCCGACAAGGTTCGCAAGGCGGCCGAGACGTGGCAGAAGGAGCTGGGCCTGACGATTCGGGTCGAGACGTACAGGATCAGCGGCTGGGACTTGTTGGAGCAGGGGGCCCGATCCCAACTGCCCAAAGACACAAAGGTGAGCATCCTGTTCTTGACCGCCGGCGACGGCGAGCGCGAGATCACGGCCCTGGAGTTGGCGCGGCCGGGCGCGCCGCCGGAGCGGTACCGCGTGTTGCCCTCTCAGATCGCCGAGCTGGAGTTGGAATCAACCCGTGACGTCACGGTCGTGGATCCGGCCAACCTGCCCATGGAGAGATTCGCCGTCGCGTCTGAAAATCTCGCCCAAGTGGTTCAAAAGATCTGCCGAGCCGGGGACCTCGACATGGCCTTCCGCCTGGGTCTGGCCGCCCCGATCCCGATGACACTCGACCTTCGAAACCGCAGTCCCCACGAGTGCCTCCAGGTGGCCTGCCGGGCCGCAGGTTTGACGGTCCGCTACCAGGTGCCCCGTGCCAAGGTGACCGGCAGGCTGCCCGAGGCCGTCTACGATGCCTCCATATGGGCAGGGAGCTTGGGCGACTGGGAGGGGGAAAGCCCGCCTGCCGAGCCGACCATGGACGGTCTGCACAAACGCGTCGCGGAGGCCGCTCGCAAGCTGTTGAAGGACCGTCCCGCGGCGATCCTGGAGCCTCCGGCGCCGACGCCCCCGCCAGCCGGGAAATAGGACGCCCGCGGTGGGACCGATCATCCCGGGTCGGCCACGGGCGAGTGCGGATAGTCCCGCGAGCCCTTCCGAAACGAGAGGGTCTTGGGATTGACGACGTCCCCGCCGCGGCGCGCCGAGGTCAGACGGCCGACTTCAGCACCCACAGGCTGGGCACAGCCAACGCCTCCAGTTCCGCCTCCAGCGGCCGCTGGTGCCCATCGCGGCTGGCAGTTTCGGCTCGGCGTCGCGGTCTTGCCTCCGCCGACTGATCGCTGGCTCTCTCCGCCGGCAGCCTGGGCCAGGCGGGGGCGCTGGCCTTGTCCACAAGCAGCTTCCCAGGCCCCGCCGCGGGGGCCATCGGCAAGTCGGCCATAGATGACAAAGGCCCGTTGTCGGCCCGGCGGCCACGAGCCTGGCCGCCCGCGGCGGCTGGGCCGATCAGGCTTTCCATCTCCGCGGCGGCCTCGGCCGCGCCGCCGGCCGGGCCACCCAAGCCCTCGCTCAGCTCCTCCAGGTAATGCACTGACCAGATGTTGTAGTCCAGGCCGTCAACGAGGCCGTCGTTGTTGAAGTTGCCACCTCTCCAGCCTCCCGGGGTGAGGTAGTGCAAAGACCAGAGGTTGTAGTCCAGGCCATCCACGCAGCCGTCGAGGTTGGCATCGCCGGCCAGGTGAGGGGCCAGCAGGACTTGGGCCACGAAGGCGTCCCAGTACCCGCCGAGGCTGGTGTCGAAGCCCCCAGGCGTGGGGAAGTCGCTGGACCGCGTGTAGCCGGTCACGAAGGCGTTGCCCGCGCCGTCGGCCGCGATCCCGCAGCCGTAGTCGTAGGGCCCAGGCCAGCAGCCCCGCCGGGGTCACCTTGGCCAGGAAGGCGTCGCCGCCCCCGCCGTAGCTGCTGTCGGAGCCTCCGGCGGTGGGGAAGTCGTTGGACCACGTGTAGCCCGTCAGGAGGGCGTTGTCGGCACCGTCGGAGGCGATCCCACAGCCGCGGTCGTAGCCGCAGTCCCCGCCCAGGAAGCTGGCCCAGGCCAACAAGCCCGTCGGGCTCACCTTCGCCACGAAGGCGTCGCCCTTCCCGCCGTAGCTGGTGTCGAAGCCTCCGGGGGTGGGGAAGTCGGCGGAGGTTGTGAGGCCGGTCAGGAGGGCATTGCCCTCACCGTCGGCCGCGATGCCAAGGCCGTAGTCCTCGTTCCCTCCGCCCAGGAAGCTGGCCCAGGCCAGCGAACCCGCCGAGGTGACCTTGGCCACGAAGGCGTCGCAGGCCCCGCCCAGGCTGGTGTCGAAGCCTCCGGGGGTGGGGAAGTCGGCGGAGTTTGTTTCGCCCGCCAGCACGGCGTTGCCCGCACCGTCGGCGGCGATCCCCCAGCCGTAGTCATAGTCGCCGCCGCCGCCCAGGAAGCTGCCCCAGGCCAGCGAGCCCGTCGGGCTCACCTTCGCCACGAAGGCGTCACAGGCCCCACCCAGGCTGGTGTCGAAGCCTCCGGGGGTGGGGAAGTCGCTGGAAAATGTCTTGCCCGTCAAGAGGACGTTGCCCGCACCGTCGGCCGCGATCCCCCAGCCGTATTCGCGGTTGCCGCCGCCCAGGAAGCTGGCCCAGACGAGCAAGCCCGTCGGGCTCACCTTGGCCACGAAGGCGTCGCGCGTCCCGCCCAGGCTGGTGTCGAAGCCTCCGGGGGTGGGGAAGTCGCTGGAGAACGTGTCACCCGCCAGGAGGGCGTTGCCCGCGCCGTCGGCCGCGATGCCATACCCGTAGTCGTCCTTGCTGCCGCCCAGGAAGCTGGCCCAGGCCAGCAGGCCCGATGGGCTCACCTTCGCCACGAAGGCGTCGTACTCCCCCCCGAGGCTGGTGTCGAAGCCCCCGGGTGTGGGGAAGTCGCTGGACCATGTCTCGCCTGTAAGTAGGGCGTTGCCCGCGCCGTCGGCCGCGATCCCATAGCCGAAGTCGGGGTTGCTGCCGCCTAGGAAGCTCGCCCAGGCCAGGTCCGGGTCAATGACCAGCTCGACCGTCCGGTCGTAGCCGCCCGTAAGCGCGAAGCCATAGCTGAACTCATCCAGGAGCACGAACTGCCCGGGGGTCTCCACCGTCTTCCCGCCAATGACCTGGTAGATGTACGGGGCGTCGTCCACGATGGTCCCCCAACCCTCCCCCAGGTCCACCAGAAGCGAGCCGTCCTCGCACAACGACAGACCCGCGATGCCCTCATAGGCGATTTGGATCTGCTCGTAATCGACCCCTGGGCCCACGTGGAACTCATACTTCAGGTGGCTCCGCAGGCCGAACGTCAGCAGCTCGATCCCCTCGTACAGCCCCGGATAGGCCACCACTCCGTACGTGGGAACGTTCTCGCGCCAGTTGGCCTGCTCCCCGATAAAGTAGTTGAAGTAGGTCTCGGCCTGCTCCAGGCCCACCGGGCGGACGGTGTTGGCCCCCACGAAGCTCACCGAGAATTCAAGGCTCTCGACGGCGTGATCTTCGAGCCCGGGCAGGTCCCCCGCGGGCCCTGGCTCCAGGCTGCCCGCCCATTCCGCAGCCTCGGAGCCCTCATCGGCCTCTTGCCGGAACAGGCGGAAGATGACGCCGGCGTCCGTCATGGCCACGCTGGCGGCGGCCCCGTCGTGGACGTAGCGGATGCTTTCATCAGCCCACTGGCCCTGGTTTTCGGCGAACAGGGCGGGCGAGGCGTTGAAAAGCTGGATGGCCTGCTGCTCGGTGAGGCCATCCAGCAGCAGCCTGGGCTCAAGCAGCTCAAGCACGGGTCGCCGATTCCGGGTGCAAGACTGTTCCCGCTCCACGGTGACCTCCTGTTACGTATGGAAAGTAATTCAGCGGGGCCCGGCAGGAACAAAGCCGAAATGCAGCCCCCAGGCCTTGCCCACACCGCCGCCAGTATACCGCGCTTCTGACAATCCGTAAGCGTAATTCCTAAAGGGACCTGCGCATGCACAGGTGTCGGCGAGCGCGGCATCCGCGGGCAAGAGGCACCCGCCTTCGTCCCGATGTACATCGGGACTACGGCGGGCAAGCCGGGCACGGTTCGGCTAAGCTCACCGAAATCCAGCCACCAGGGGAGGCACCAGGCACCAGGCACGTGGCACGCGCGGAGGGATGAGGGACGCGGGACGAGGCACCATGGCAGCACCAACGCAACCCCCGCCGTTTAACCGCGACCCAGAGGGGAGCGCTGGGCCGCACCCGACCCCGGATTGCGGATGGCCGATTTGCAGTTCGAATGCAACTGAACTGCCCCAGCCTACCCGCCTCCCGGCCCGACGTTGATGCGGATTCTCGCCGCCCGGTCCGTCGCGACGGCCACCTCGAGGCGGAGCAACGCCCGGCGGAGGCTTGGCTGGGGGGGTTTAATATGCTTCATAAACAGCGAAGAATAGCCCGCGTTTGAACCCGGGCTACAAAAGGCGCAACCTTTCCGCGGCCGGGGCTATTTCCCTTACGGACCGAGCGCCGGGCAGGTCCTCTTATAATACATCGACCATACATTATAGTCTAACCCGTCAACGGTACCGTCATAATTAGCGTCTCCCTCCTCCCACCTCGCGTTCTCCTTGTGGTAATTCCTGGACCATATATTGTAATCCAAGCCGTCAACAATGCCGTCCTGATTAAAGTCAGCCGCGCACGCGCCCAACCTATACGTCATGCTGTGCTGTGTATTGAACCACTCATCCTGTGCGATGATGTAGAACGTCATGTCACCCTTCGGCAGCGCAGCCTCGAACTCGGCGGGACCGCCACCGTCACCCATCTTTACATAAGCGTCCTTATAATAGACATACGCCGTTAGGGCACCTGAGATCGTGGCACTCACGCGCACCTCATCACTATAGTAGGCTATGTGTACAGCCGCTATGGCCGGCGGCTGAAAATCGGTTACACCCAGCTCGTACTGCGCCGCCTGAGGCGCCCATTCATAACAGTAGTCGTAAACAAAACTCTGTTCCTCATTAATATCGTCCCCTATGACGCGTATCGTTCCAGGGTCATTCGTCCCGATGGGATGCAGCACTTCGTCATCGGCATGGTGAATCGGCGGGATAGCCCTGAAGTTATACCCCATGACCCGGGAGGCAACAGCGTCGGTCGCGATAGAATCGGCGCTCGCTACGATCGCGTGGGTCTCCGCCGGCGGCCCATCTTGATGGCAGGAGCCGGACGTTGAACCTCTCATCCCCACGATGGCATCAACCACGTTCAGATGCCTTCTCTGCTGGGACGGATGCATGTCTCCCTCCGCGTCCGCGTACAGGATGATCTTGTGCACGTCGTGGATATCCCGCCAGAAGCCGTCATTTTGAAAATAATAGTCTCCGCCCCTGATGCCGTGCACGATTCTTGACCCGTAGCCCGCGCCCGGCAGTACGATAGACGTCCCGACATGATTCTTCAGGGCGATCGTATTGAGAAAGGTATGGCACTTCAACTTCGGCGTATTTATGATGACGGTCGCGTCCATCGTATAATCATTGATCGCGTGCCAGCCCATGACCTGGTTCTGAGGGTTGACGCCCTGGGGGTCCGTTGTTCGGTGATAACTGGTCCCCGAATTATCCAGGTCCGAATCGTTGTACGGCGAGCCGGCAAAACTTGAGTACGAACCTATATTCACCCAATGCCAGCCGTTGGCAAGGTCGTTCAGGTTCACCGTGCGTATCTCTATGCCGGGATGCCGTGCCTGCAGGATATCTATCATGGCCGTGTAGTTCATAAAACCCAGGATGTAATCCGTCTTGGATTTGTTGGTGCTGGCATCTCCTACCCAGATGGTTTGGGCGCCGGCGGCAATCGCCATGTCTATTAACGGCCGCACCACGGCCGGATGGGTGTCAGCCAGCCGGGAGTAATCGCTGACCAGATTCGGCTTGATCAGGACCGTGTCGCTGGGCCCTATAAAATCCCTGAGCGGGTTCTCATGAGTGCCGTAATTGAGCTGCTCAACGGCCCTCCAGACCAGCTCATACGCGGGATTATCCTCTTTATCATAGGGGGGAGTCTCCCCATAGGCAACGGACTCATCATAGGCAAAGCTGACGGCGGCATCCTCAGGATTGACATAGCCGACCCCGTCAGGAATAGTATACGCGGCCTGCAGCTGCTTCATCGAAGAGTAGGAGAGCCCCGGTATACGGTGCCGCGCCAACTTCTTCATTTCTATTTGTCGCCGGTACGCCAGGCTGTAGTGAGCGCATAGAACGATTGACGTCGTAACAAGACAGACCGCCGCCGTCCTGAAGGGCTTTCGTTTAAGCTTGCGATAGACGCGCTTTGAGAAACCGGCAATACAGCCGACCACGGCAAATAGGGAAAGGTTCGTCATCTGGCCGAGCGCTGCCCGCTGGCAGGGATAGACAATCCTGGTGGGTTTCGTCCCTGTTCTCAGCAGAAACCACACAAAGCATGCAAAGGAGAATATGAGGGAGTTATAGGATAGGAAGTAATATATCCTTGTGAAAAGGCTTTCGTTATGCGTATGCTTCATCGGAATACGCCGCCTCGGACGCCTCCATACAGAGGCGTTCGTCTAATGAATATTCTACAACCACAACCCAGTTGCAACGCACTGATCCGGGACTTGCCGGATGGCCTTCCCCGGCCACGCCTCCGGACGCGTTGACACGCATTATACCGCCCCCCCCGGCTTGCGCCAAGGAGATCCTCGGCGACACCCGCGCGCGGACCGGCCTTCGGGGTCTGCGGATGGCGATTCGCAGGCACTGCCGGGCGTGCGGAGGATAGTCATCGATGGCGGACACGCCATCGGCGCAGACCCGTCCCGAGAGAATCGACTGCCCGAAGCGTGGAACGGGGCGAGGAAGCTCATGATGGCGCGGGTGCTCGCGGACGAAGCGCCGCCACCCGCCGTATCCGCTCCAGGATCGCCGCGAACAACCGCCGTGGAACCGCCAGCTCGGCCATCTGGAAGATCACGTACGGTGCGTGAGTGATGACCTTTGCCCCGATCTTCACAAGCTTCTCCCGCAGCGTCGTCAGCGACCAGTGCTCGACCGTCCTCGGCAGCGCCAGCGTCCGCAGGAAGTTCCCCAGGTTGCATGCCAAGGCGAGCAATTGCAGGCGGACCTGGTTGTCCAAGAAGTCCCCTTGGGGACCCCTGAGGGGGCGTGGCAACTCAGGCGGGTCCACTTTACTGCATTCTTACCTGCTTTAATCCACTGCTCCGCCGTGCCGCGCCCGTTGTAGAACTTCACCACGCGCCACCCGGGCCGCCGCACGTTCGTCACGATGAATCCCACGCGCGGGAACAGATCACCCGTGTGCCACTCGATCTTCGCGGCCACACGACGGGGTCGCTCCCAGCTTTCCGCCTGGTACAGGAAGTCGTGGTATCACACCACCGGCCTCTTCCGCGGACGGTCTGCACGGCGTGGCAGGCTTCCGGCCCGGCGGGAGGGGGAAAGGACCCCAGGGGCCCTCGGCGTTAGAGTTTCACCTTGCGCAGCCTGAGGGCGTTGGTGATGACGGAGACCGAGCTGAAGGTCATGGCGGCGGCCGCAATCATCGGGCTGAGCAGCAGGCCGAAGGCCGGATACAGTACGCCCGCGGCGAGCGGCACGCCGACGGAGTTGTACACGAAGGCGAAGAAGAGGTTCTGCCGGATGTTCCGCATGGTCGCCCGGCTGAGCAGCCGCGCCCGCACGATCCCCCGCAGGTCGCCTTTGACCAGGGTGACGCCGGCGCTTTCCATGGCGACGTCGGTGCCGGTGCCCATGGCGATGCCGACGTGGGCCTGGGCCAGGGCCGGGGCGTCGTTGATGCCATCGCCGGCCATGGCCACGTGCCGGCCCACCTCCTGAAGCCGCCTGACGACGGCACTTTTCCGGTCGGGCAGCACGTCGGCCTGAACTTCGTCGATGCCCAGCGTGCGGGCGACGGCCTCGGCCGTCGTGCGGTTGTCACCGGTGACCATGACGATGCGAATGCCTTGCCGGTGAAGCTGCCCGATGGCCTCGGGGGTGCCGGCCTTGATGGGGTCGGCAACGCCCAGCAGGCCCGCCGGTCGTCCGTCGGCAGTGACGAACACCACGGTCTGCCCCTCCCGGCGGAGGGCTTCGGCACGTTCCGCCAGGGCCCCCGCCTGCACGCCGAGCTCGTCCAGCAGCTTTCGATCGCCCACGGCGATGCTGCTTCCGGCCACGGCACCGGTCACGCCTCTTCCGGTCAGGGACTCAAAATCACGGGCCTCCGGCAGAACCACGTTCCGCTGCGCAGCCGCCTGCACGATCGCGCCGGCCAGCGGGTGCTCCGAGCCCCGCTCCAGACTGCCAGCCAGCCGGAGCAGCTGCAGTTCATCGAAGCCGTCGGCCGGCTCGACCGTCACCAGCCTGGGCTTGCCTTCCGTCAGCGTGCCGGTCTTGTCCACCACCAGCGTGTCGACCTTTTCCATGACCTCCAGGGCCTCGGCATTCTTGATCAGCACGCCCGCCTGCGCGCCGCGGCCTGTCCCCACCATGATGGACATCGGCGTGGCCAGCCCGAGGGCACACGGACAGGCGATGATGAGCACCGCCACGGCGTTGATGATGGCGTAGGCCAGGGCCGGCTGCGGCCCGAAGACGGCCCATACCACGAAGCTCGCGGCGGCGGCCGCCACCACGGCCGGCACGAACCAGCCGGAGACGACGTCGGCCAGCCGCTGGATCGGCGCCCGGCTGCGCTGGGCCTGGCCGACCATGCGCACGATCTGGCCCAGCAGGGTGTCGGCCCCCACGCGCTCGGCCCGGATGACGAACGAGCCGGTGCCGTTGAGGGTGCCGCCAATGACGCGGCCGCCTTCGGCCTTCTCCACCGGGATGGGCTCGCCCGTGACCATTGATTCGTCAACCCAGCTCCGCCCTTCCAGCACGACCCCGTCCACGGGCACTTTCTCCCCCGGCCGCACGCGTAGCCGATCGTTGACCTGGATCCGCTCCAGCGGGACTTCTTCCTCGGAACCGTCGTCCCGGATGACGTGGGCGGCCTTGGGGGCCAGGCCGAGCAAGGCCCTGATCGCGCTGCCGGTGCGGCCGCGGGCGCGCAGCTCCAGCACCTGTCCCAGCAGCACCAGCGTGGTGATGACGGCGGCGGCCTCGAAATAGACGGCCACCTCCCCGTGCTCGCCCCGGAAAGACTGCGGAAACAGCCCGGCGGCCACCGTCGCGACGAGGCTGTACAGGTAGGCCACGCCCACGCCAGCGGCAATCAGGCTGAACATGTTCAACCTGCGGTTCAGTATCGACCGCCAGCCGCGGACGAAAAAGGGCCAGCCGCCCCACAGCACCACCGGCGTGGCCAGAACCAACTGGAGCCAGCTAAGCGCCCTCGACGAAACGTGCCGCTGCAGCGGCTGGCCGGGAATAACGTGCGACATGGCGATCAGGAACACGGGCAACGAAAGCGCCGCGCTGACCCAGAATCGCCGAGCCATCATCCTCAGCTCGGGAGCGGGCTGCTCTTCGGCCGCCGCCAGCCCCGGCTCCAGGGCCATGCCGCAGATCGGGCACTCCCCGGGCTCAGGCCGCGCCACCTCCGGATGCATCGGGCAGGTATAGCTGGCGGAATAGCCCCGGCCGGGCGGGGCTGGAGTTCCGGAGCGGCGATCGCGGCGGCCCGGCCTGGGGCCGACGGCCTCCGGCGGCGTGCCCAGGTATCGTTCGGGATCGGCCTGGAACCTCGCCAGGCAGCCCGGGCCGCAAAAGTAATAGGTCCGGCCCTGATGTTCGGCGCGGGGCCCCCTCTCCTCCGGCCGGACAGTCATGCCACAGACCGGGTCTTTCACAGCTTGATCTCCAGCCTCCCAGCCATCGCCAGGATTGGCGCTTTTCTTCGCGTTCATCTGCCGCACCGGGCTGCCAGATCGACCTCGACTGCTCTGCTACTCAATCCTAGGCCCGCCGAGAAGGCCGCTTCACCTGCGGTCGCGCCGGCCCGCGCGGACTTCCGCGCTCACGCCGCGCCGTCCGAGATGGGATGAGGTTACCCCGCAGAACGCCTCTGGAACGAGAGGATCTTCGGGTTCTGGATTACGCCATCACGTATCTCAATGGCCCGCCTGATGGTCTGGTTTTTCTCCCATTCCTCCGGCCCGGCCATCACGACGGGAAGGTACGGCAGCAGGGCCTTTGATATTTCCCACGACGCGCTGTGCCACAGATACGAAGGCGTATGGTCCACCGCGTAGTAGCTGACCTGGCCGACCCCGCGAACCGGCTGGTCGAACGTCGTGGGGGCGGAGAAGGGAAATCCCATGCCGGCATCGCAGCTCACGTCGATGATAAGACTGCCCGGCTTGAGGCGGCGAACCTCATCCTCCCTCAGGAACATCAGCGGCCGGTCCGTGTCCTGCCACATGCCGTTGACGATGATGTCCGCGGCCGCCAGGTCGTGGATGAAGGAATGGGCGGCGCCATCCGGCTCGATCACCATCACGCGGTTGTCCTGGCCGCGCCTCAGCCGGCGGCATTCCACGCCCGTGACCCGATCCGGCAGCACGTCGGGCGGCGTCAGCGTGAAGACCGTGATGTCATTGAACCCGTGGGCTTGCAGGGCCCGGACGGCCCCGCGGCTGACGCAGCCGAAATGGATCACGAGGGCTTTCCGCGACGGGCCGTAGTGGCCGTCCACGCCGACCAGACCCAGCGCGTGCAGGACGGCAGCGTAGCCGGCAATCTCATTGTTTTTCTCGAACACGTGCCGCTGCCGTTCGCCGCCGGGGCCCCATTCGTTCATCGACTCCCAGGCGATCAGCGTCAGGCGGCGGTCAATGGCCGTCTGGGTCAGGAACGGGTTCTGAACGCAGTGCGCCCAGCCCCACAGCACGCCGCCTTCCCTCATCCGCTGGAGATCCTCCAGCATTGGCTTGGGCAGCAGGATGATGTCGGCCCGGTCGAATATCTCGTCGCGCCCGGCCATGCCCCCGCCGCCGGCCGCGATCCGCTCGTCCGCCACGCCGAACCGGCGGCCGTAGCCGCGCTGAAAGATCAGGTGCTCGCGAATCTCGGCCGGGATCAGCCCCAGGTGGGCCGGATGAATAGCCACCCGACCCTCGTGCGGTTTTCGGGACGTCGCGATGACGCCGATCGTGAGCATGCCGATTCCGCCTCAGCAAAGCGGCCGGAGGAACTCCACACCCGCTTTGATGTCGTGGAACTGCTGCGGGCCGGAAATCTCCCGCTCGATCGTCAGCGGCCCGGCGTAGCCAAGCGACTTGAGTTTGGGAATGAGCGCCGGGAAATTGACCTTGCCCTGCCCCAGCGGCACCTCCTTGCCCAGCTCGGTGCCGCCGGTCGGGTACAGCCCGTCCTTGGCGTGGACGCCGCGGACGTGCCTGCCGAAGACGTCCAGTGCGTCCACGGGATTGGCCTTGCCGTAAAGAATGAGATTGGCCGTGTCGAGGTTGACGCCGAGGTTGTCGGCGGCGACGGCCTCGATGGTCCGCAGCAGCGTCACCGGCGTCTCCTGACCGGTCTCGAACCAGAACTCCACGCCGGCCTCGGCGCAGGCGCCAGCGACGCGCTTCATCGCCTCGACCGTGCCGGCGAAGTCAGCGTGATTGGGGTCCTCCGGGATAAAGCCCACATGGGTGGTGATGGCGGGCAGCCCGATGCGGCCGGCAAACCGGGCGGCCTTCTGAAGTGCCTCGACGCGCATCCGGCGGTACTGCGGCGGCACCAGGCCGATGGTCCCGGGCCCCTCGGTGAAGTTCCACACCCTGGGCCCGGGGTAGCCCGCCCAGAGGGCGCTGACGGTCACGCCGTGCCGCTCGGCCGCGGCCATGAGGGCGCCCCCGACCTCCGCCACGTACAGATCCGGATTCCAGGTGACCACCTGGCAGCTTTTCAGGCCCAGGTCGCTCACCTTGCGGATCTCCTCTTCGGAATCCTCTTTCAGGCCCACCAGAACGCCGATCTCGAGTCTGGACACGACAAACACCTCCACTGTGTTTTCCGGCTTGGCGGCGCGGTCACGTCCGCGGCCGGGCCGTCCCGTCGGGACCGTCCTGCGACCGCCGAAACGCCTCAAGCGATTCCACGGTGCCGATGTCGGCGAAGGCCGCGTCCCGGCAGGGAAAGGCGGCGATCCGCCCGCCGAGTGAGGGAAACACATCCCGCTCCAGGGAAAAGGCCTGCCCCGGGCGGTAATCCGCCAGCGCGGAGGCCTCCAGCACGTAGGCCCCGCCGTTGACCCAGTCGGCCGGCCCGCCGCCGCCCTGTTTCTCCAGGAACTCCACGACCCGCCCGGCCTCGAGGAGGACCAGGCCGAACCGTTCCGGCCGCTCCGACCAGACCAGTGCCATGGTGACGGGCAGGGCGGCGGCCTCGTGGGCGGCCAGCATGGCCGGCCAATCGCCGGCCAGGTAAGTGTCGCCGTTGAGGACCAGGGCCCGGGCGCCCCACAGCTTCTGGGCATGCAGCACGGCCCCGCCGGTGCCCAGCGGCCGCGGCTCGACGGAATACTCCACCGACCAGCCGAAGGCGGAGCCGTCGCCGAAGAAGTCCCGGATCGCCTCCCAGCGGAAGCACACCGCCAGGATGAACCGGCGAAGGCCGAGGCCCGCCAGCCGCTCCATCAGCAACTGCAGAAATGGCTTGCCGCCGATGGGCAGCATCGGCTTGGGAGCCTCCTCGCTCAGCGGCCGCAGCCGCCGGCTCCGCCCGCCGGCCAGGATCACCACGGGAGTCGGGTTTTCCGCCGTCTCGGTCATTGGTCCTTGGCGGCCGGGTCGCTCACGCGTGCTCCTTCAGGAACCGCCGGAGCGTCTCGGCGAAGTAGTCTATGTGGTCCAGCCCGATGTCCTGGTGGCAGCCCACATGGAAGCCGCTACGGCCGACGTACTCGGCCTCGGGGAAGTCGCCCACCCTGTATCCCAGGAAGGCGTAGCCGGGGCACTGGGTCGGCATGGACTGGAACAGGCTGCGCGTGTCAATGTGATGCTCGGCCAAATATCGCACAAGTTGGTCGCGGCTGAAGGGGGCTGGTTCGGCCACCAGGACCGGCAGCGCGTGAGGGCCGAACCGCTCGTGCGGCTCCTCGTGGAAGGTGCTGAGGTAAGGCCCCATGGCGTCCACCCGCTGGATCAGGGCCGTCAGGTTCTCGCGCCGCCGGGCGATGATCTCGTCGTACATCTCCAGCGAGCCCAATCCCACGGCGGCCTCCAGCTCGTTCATCCTGGCCGAGAAGCCCACCCGCTCGAAGAGGAACCGCCGGTCCGTGCCGCCCTCCCACCGCTTCGTGCAGGCCTCGGTGCCGATGTTGGCGACACACTGTTTGCAGTTGCAGGCCCGGCCGTCCGCTCGCAACGACCGCAGGATGGCGGCGAACTCTTCCGAATCGGTCGTGACGACGCCGCCTTCGATGGTGGTGATGATGTGGGCCACGTACAGGCTGAAGGCCCCCATGTCGCCCAGGGCACCGGCGCTGGTGCCCTTGTACGCCGCGCCGTGGGCCTCGGCCGCGTCCTCGATGACGTACAGGCCGCGGCCGCGGGCAACCTCGCGGATGGCATCCATGTCGGCGGGCTTGCCCATCAGGTGGACCGGCAGGATGGCTCGGGTGCGGCCGGTGACCGCCGGCTCGATGCGGGCGGGGTCGATGTTGAGGGTCTCCCGCCGGATGTCCACGAAGACGGGCTTCAGCCCGGCCATCAGGACGGCGTTGGCGGTGGCCAGGAACGACAAGGCCGGCAGGATGACCTCGTCACCGCGATGTGCGCCGAAGTCATACAACGTCGCCAGCGCAAGGGCCACCGCGTCGGTGCCGCTGGAGACCGCCACCGCCTCGGCCGTGCCCACCACGGCGGCATACCGCTGCTCGAACTGTCGTACCAGCTCCCCCGAGGAAAGCCGCCCGCTGGCCAGCGCCTCGCCGATCCGCCGCTTGGCGCCGTCCGTCAACGTCAACGTGCCGAAAGGGTATTTCATGCTGTCTCCACGGGCGCGTGCTTCCGCACCATGTTGTACGAGAGCATTTCCCTCACGTGCTCCAGGGCGTCCGGGCCGAACGTCGCCCGGATCTTCTGCTGATAGTCCGGGTCGCTGAAGTAATCCACGAAGGCCTCGTCGCGGAAGCGCAGCACTTCGGCGGCGGAGAGGTCCCGCGTCGGCAGCGGCAGGGCCTCGGCGCCGAACTGGGAGTAGCCGTGCCAGCTTTCCGGCAGCGGCCGGCCTTCAGCGACGGCCTGCTCGTACAGCCTGGAGCCCGGGTAGGCCATGGCGGAGTAGAAGTTGACGAACTGGAAGTTGTGCCGCTTGGCGAAGGCCAGCGTGGCCTGCATCGTCTGGCGGTCGTCGCCGGGCAGGCCGAAGATGAAGTTGGCGATGATGTAGATGCCTGCCCGCCGGGTCAGCTCGATCGCGCGCTCGGCCGCCCCATCGTCGAAGCGCTTGCCCGCGCTTTCACGGACCTTCGGGCTGGCCGACTCGAAGCCATACGCCAGCCAGTTGAACCCCGCGCGCTTGAGCTTCGCCAGCAGCGGCGCGGTGACGGTGTCCACGCGGGCGTAGGCCCACAGGTTCAGGTCGTGGCCACGCTGAATCAGCAGGTCGCAGATCTCCTCGAC
>Ga0111187_1025_pt1 | contig 16958 bp, 16 predicted proteins | sample DeeMarSWOR324_28_FD_80242 | JGI IMG/M metagenome (GOLD analysis project Ga0111187, IMG submission 80242) | Phycisphaerae bacterium SM23_33 | reverse complement strand
GTTGTCGTTGGCCTGCTTCATGCGGCTGCCGTGGCTCTGCCAACTGTTCGTGCCGGGGCAGCACATCAGCGGCAGACCGGCTTCGGCGAACTCGCCGGTGCGGTCGATCCGCCCGCCGTCGGCGCTGTAGTCCCAGTTGAGCATGACGATGTCCTTGGGCACCTCGTCGATAAGCTCAGGATGGGCCAGGATGATGTCGCCCCAGATGTTCAGCCGCTTGCCGTGCCGGCGGACCAGCCGGCGGATCTTCAGGACGAACTCCAGGTACAGCCGGGCGAGGCCGATCTTTCGGGCGCGGCTCTGGCTTCGGCCGGCGCCGATCTGGCGCGTCTCGTCGCAGCAGGCGTTGAAGTCCTCCGCCTCCAGCAGCGGCAGGAACTCGCCGTACAGCTCGCCCAGCAGCCTGATCGAGCCCGGGTCGGTGGGGCACAGGTCGCCCTTCTCGTCGGTGCGGAAGCTCTCGGGGTCCTCGGCCAGGTGGCGGTATTCGGGAAGCGCCAGGATCTTTTCCATGTGCCCGAAGCTGGCCAGCGATCCCACCAGGCGGACGTGATGCTTCTTGGCGTGGGCCTGGATGGCCAGGATGTCGGCGGCGGTGAAGGGGCTGTAGCCCCGGCCGATGGCGGGGTGGCGGCGGTAGCGGAAGGTGTTCTCGATGTACAACTGAAGCTCGTTGATCTTCCAGCGGGCGAGGCGCTCGATGAGGGCCTTGACGGTGGCCACCTTCGGCACCTTGCCGCGGGAGCAGTCGTGGTAGACGCCGCGGCGGGGTCGGCCGGACCGTCAGTTCATACGCCTCGTGATCGCCAATGCTCTTGCTCCTGGCGACGTAGACGGCCGCGGCCTGGGGCCGATGGGAGCCGATCCGGACCCGAGCGCCCACGCCCCTTGCCGCCAGGTCGTCGTGCAGCTGCCGCAGGCATACTGCGTCGGCACTGTGACTGCTGGCCAGCAGGTTCGTCGTGGGGAACGAGAACCGGCCGGTTAGGCGGCGACACGTCTTGACGGGGATCAGAAAGCCTGTCCTTTCCACGGCCAACCTTTCACAAAACCGTGCTGTCCGGGCCCCGGCCGGGGATGATATTCTGCGGGCGCCGGCGGGGCAAGCGCGCCGGCGGGTCGGTATTGCTTCGGCCCCGGCCCGGCCATACAATAAGTGAACCTAAGGTGGGAAGGAAAAGGCACATGTCCCGGGCGGGAAAGAGGTCGGGCAGGCGCAGCGCTCGGATCGGCGCAATCCTGGCACTGGGCCTGGCGCTGGCCGTGCTGGCGCGCGGCCAGTCGGCCGCCCCCAGCGGCGGATCGCCCCAGACGGCCGCGGCGCCGGCCGTCGACGTCGAAGGGGATTGGCTCATCACGCCGGACGGCAGGCTGCGCCGCCCCGAGGTGGCCAAGCCCGCCCTGCCCAAGGAAGTCACCCGCGCCTTCATCATTCCCATCAAGCAGGCCATCACGGGCGCGACCCTGGACGCCATCCGCCGCAAGATCATCCCCATCAAGACCAGAAAGGCCCAGATCGTCATCTTCGACATGGACACCCCCGGCGGCAGCGGCGGGGCCATGGCCGGCATCGTCCGCCTCATCATGCAGGACTTGAAGGACATCTACACCGTCGCCTACGTCAACCCCGACGCCCTCAGTGCCGGGGCCATCATCTCGGTGGCCTGCGACGAGATCGTGATGGCCCCCGCCGCCCGGATCGGGGCGGCCATGCCCATCCTCATAGCCCCCACCGGGCAGATCGTCGAGCTGCCGGAGAAGGTGCGGGGCAAGTTCGAGTCGGCCGACCTGGCGGGGGCGCGGGCCATGGCCGACAGGAACGGTTACGACAACGACCTGATCGAGGGCATGATCACCATCGACCGGGTGATCTGGCTGATTCGCCGCCGGGGCGGCCAGGAGCCGCGCGAGCTTCAGATCGTGGACGCCGCCGACTGGTACGGGCGGGTGGCCGACGTGCCTCCGGGCCGCCAGCCCGTCACCCAGAGGGCCGTGCCCACAGACGCCCAGTGGGAGTACGTCCGCACCATCGCCGGGCCCAACAAGCTGGTGACGCTGACGGCCAACGAGGCCGTCGCCTACGGCCTGGCCACCCGCGTGGTCGACTCCATGGAGCAATTGCGGCAGGCCTTCAACATCACCGCCGCGCCGGAGGCACTGACCGACACCTGGTCGGAGCGGATGGTGGGGTTCCTCACCTCCCCGGCGGTGATGGTGGTGCTGCTGTTCGTGGGCATCCTGGCGCTGTATCTGGAGATCATCACGCCCGGCTTCGGCGTGCCTGGGACCATCGCCATCATCTGCTTCGCCATCCTCTTCGGCAGCCGGTATCTGGCCGGCCTGGCGCAGGTGTGGGAGATTGCCCTGTTCGTGCTGGGCGTGGGGCTGCTGCTGGTGGAGATCTTCGTCACGCCGGGCTTCGGGGTGATGGGCATCGCCGGCATCCTGTGCTGCCTGGCGGCGCTGCTGGCCATTGCCATGGCCAACCCCCCCGACAAGCTGCCGCTGCCGGACACCGAGCTGGACTGGAGCCTCTTGACCCACGGGGCGATGGCGCTGGTGGCGGGAGTCACCCTGGCGGTGGTGGGGGCGGCCATTCTCGCGCGGTACCTGCCCAGGGTGCCCGTCGCCAGCAGGCTGGTGCTGGCCCCGCCGCAGGCGGCGGCGGTGCCGCCGGCCACCGAGGACGCCAACATCCTCGACATCCGCCCCGGGCAGACCGGCGAGGTGGTGCAGATCTGCCGGCCGGTGGGCAAGGTCCGCATCGGCGAGAGGCTGATGGACGCCATCGCCGACGGCGCCTTCCTGAACGCCGGAACCAGAGTCGTGGTCCTCCGCAACGAGGGAAACCGGCTGGTGGTTGAGGAAAAGACCTGACCGGCGCCCGGCCGCGGAGCGCCAAGCCCGACGGGAATGCCGAGTTCGAGAGAAAAGGGAAGCCATGGCCGGAACGATCGCGCTGATTCTGGTGCTGCTGCTGGCGGCGCTGCTGCTGTTCGCGGCGGAGATCTGCACCCCCACCTTCGGCGTGCTGGGGGTGGCCGGGCTGGCCTGCCTGGCGGGGATGGTGTACCTGTGCTTCAGCATCAACCCGCTGCTGGGGATCGTGGTGGTGGTGGGGCTGATCTTCCTCATCCCCACCTACCTGTACCTGATGGTCAAGTATCTGCCCCGAACGCCCCTGGGCCGCATCCTCCAGCTCCGCACGCGGACCGCCGAGCCCGGCGAAGGCACCCCCGTGGCGGATGCGGAGGAATCCCTCATCGGCCGCACGGCCGTCGCCGAAACCATCCTCCGGCCCAGCGGGGCGATCCGCATCGACGGCCGGCGGGTCCACGCCACCGCCGAAACGGGGTTCATCGCCAAGGGCGCCAAGGTGAAGGTGGTGGGAACCGTCGGCATGAACGTCGTCGTCCGGGAGGTCCAGCAACCGTCGGCGTGAAGCGCGCGCCGGGCGCCCCCGCGCCTGCGGCGACATAACTCAGCCCGCCCAGGCTGCGCCGGCTCGGCCGGCGAGCCCGGGACAATTACCTGGAGCCATCATGTTAGCGCAGAATCTCTGGTGGATCATGGTTGCTGTCATGGGGCTGACGGCACTGGTCTTGTTCCTGACCCTGGCCAGGTTCATACGTCTTTACCTCATGGCATTCTTCGCCCGGGCCGAGATCGGCTTCGGGCAGCTGATCGGAATGGCGCTGCGGAAGGTGGATCCGGATGTGATCGTGGTCAGCAAGATCCGCGCCGTCCAGGCCGGCCTGGAGGTGGCTACCGCGGACATGGAAAGGCACTACCTGGCCGGGAGGAACGTCCCCAACGTCGTTACGCTGATGGCCGCCGCCAAAGAGGCCGGCGCCGCCCTCGCCTGGGAGCAGGCCGTCGCCCTGGACCTGGCCGGAGAAGACCTCCCCGCCCTGGCCCAGCAGCTCCGGGACAAACGGGCGGTGAATGCCAGGGCGGTCTTGCCCGGCCCCGGCCATGAGGATATAACTTAATCAGGTCAAGCGTGGGTCGGATCTCGGCCCGAGTGCCGGAAAACGAAAGGGGATGAGCATGTTGGCGCAGACGGTATGGTGGATTGGCATCGGCGCGGTCAGCCTGGTCGTGCTGATCCTTTTCCTGGTCGTGGCCAAGTTCTTCACGCTGTGGGTCCAGGCCCTGTTCGCCAAGGCCAAGGTGACCCTGGGGGAGCTGATCGGGATGGCGCTGCGGAAGGTGGACGCGCGGGTGATCGTGCTGAGCAAGATCCGCGCCGTCCAGGCGGGGCTGGCGCTGGGCACCTCCGACATGGAGAGCCACTACCTGGCCGGCGGGCGCGTGCCCAACGTCATTACCGCCCTGATCGCCGCCAACCGCGCCAACATCGACCTGACGTGGAAGACGGCCACGGCCATCGACCTGGCCGGCCGCGACATCCTCGACGCCGTCCAGACCTCCGTCAACCCCAAGGTCATCGACTGCCCCAACCCCGCCAGCGGCCGGGCCACCATCGACGCCGTGGCCAAGGACGGCATCCAGGTCAAGGCCAAGGCCCGGGTGACGGTGCGGGCCAACATCGACCGCCTGGTGGGCGGGGCCACCGAGGAGACCATCATCGCCCGCGTGGGCGAAGGCATCGTCACCACCATCGGCTCGGCGGCGACGTACAAGGAGGTGCTGGAGAACCCTGACCTCATCTCCAAGAAGGTGCTGGAAAAGGGCCTGGACGCCGGCACCGCCTTCGAGATCCTCTCCATCGACATCGCCGACGTGGACGTGGGCGAGAACATCGGGGCCAAGCTCCAGGCCGACCAGGCCGAGGCCGACAAGCGCCGCTTCCAGGCCGAGGCCGAAAAACGCCGGGCCATGGCCATGGCCCGCGAGCAAGAGATGCAGGCCATGGTCCGCGAGAACCGGGCCAAGGTGGTGCTGGCCGAGGCCGAGGTGCCCAAGGCCATCGCCGAGAGCTTCCGCTCCGGCAACCTGGGGATCATGGACTACTACCGGCTCCGGAACATCCAGGCCGACACCGGCATGCGCGAGAGCATCGGCGGCGGGCCGCCCACCGGCGAAAAGCCCAAGACCCCGTAAGGACGATTCCAGGGCATGAACGCGGCATGGCACAGCCTGCTGGCGGAGAACGACTCGCCGCTGGGCTTCCTGCGATGGCTCATCCCGGTCATCCTGGGGGCGCTGGTCCTTCTCCAGCGACTGTTCAAGAAGGCCAAGCAGTGGGCCGAGCAAGAAGAGGCCCGGCGGCAGGAGCAGCTCGGGCGCGGCCCCAGCGCCGCCGAGCGGGCCCGGCTCCGCCAGGAGGTCGCGGCCCGGCAGGCGATGTCGGCGCTGCGGGAGATCCTGGGGATAGAGCCTGAGATCGAGGAGCCGCCGCCGCGGCCGGCGCCGCCGCCGGTGCTGCGGCCCGTCGCGGGCATCCCCGGCGCCCAGAAAAGACCGCCGGCGCCGCGGCTCAGGCGGGCGCCGGGGCCGGCGCGGGCAGCCGGCCAAGGCGTCCGCCGCGAGGTGGAGCGCCTGGAAAAGGGGCTGGCCGTCGAAGAACTCCAAAGGCGGCAAAGGCTCCAGGAGCTGGAACACCTCCGCACCTCCATCGCCACTGCCGCCGGCGGCCCCGAGGCCGAACGCCAGATCCGCGTCCGCGTGGACCTGTCCGACCGCACCGAGGCCGTGAAGGCGATCCTGTACTCGGAAATCCTGGGCTCGCCCAAGGCGCTTCGCCGCGGCCCGGAGAGCTGGGAACGGTAATGGGGCGGCCGCCATGGCCGAAATCAAAAAGATCCTGTACGCCACGGATTTCTCTGATCTGTCCGTCTGCGCCCTGGACTACGCCGTGTACCTGGCCCGGGTGTGCTCGGCCGAGCTGCATTGCCTCCACGTGGTGGACGACAGCTATCAGTACTGGGTGAGCCTGGAGGCCACGACCATCCCCCCCGGGCCGACGGTCGAGGAGCTGGTGGCCGCCGCCGAGAAGCAGCTGGACGGATTCCTGGCCGAAAGGGTGCCGGCCGACCTGCTCGCCACGAAAGCCATCCTCCGCGGCCGGCCGTTCGTGGAAATCATCCGCCACGCCCGAGGCCGGAACATGGACCTGATCGTGATGGGCACGCACGGCCGCACGGGCCTCAGCCACGTGCTGATGGGCTCGGTGGCCGAGAAGGTCGCCCGCAAGAGCCCCTGCCCGGTGCTCACCGTCCGCCACCCCGAACAAGCGTTCGAGATGCCCTGAGTCCGGCCATTCATCCACCGCGGAGAACGCGGAGAACGCAAAGATCGCTCATTGGCAGCAGGGTATGGAGCCGAGGGCGAACCTGCCATAGTTCGGCAGGCAAACACCGAACATGGTCAGCCAAAGCCAACGCAAACGAATTCAGGAATGTCTCTGCGGTCTCTGGGATCTCAGCGGTGAATAAGTCATCGCCACTGGATGCGGACTGCTGCCGGGAAAGGATCGAAGCCATGAGCGTGCTGCTGGAATTCTCGATGTTCCCGACCGACCGAGGGGAGAGCGTCTCGGGGTACGTGGCCCGGCTGGTGGAGATCGTGCACGCCTCGGGTCTGCCGTACAAGCTGGGGGCGATGGGCACGACCCTCGAGGGGCAGGCCCCGGAGGTCTTCGAGGTGGTGCAGAAGTGCCTGGCCGACCTCCAGCGCGACACCCGTCGGGTGACCGCCTTCATCAAGCTGGACTGGCGGGCCGGTCGGACCGCCGGGCTGACGGGGAAGGTCGCCTCGGTGACGAAGCGGATTTCGCACCCGGTTGAAACGTGAGCCTGGAATTGTCCGAATTCGACCGCCGCCTGCTGGATGCGCTCCAGCACTCGGTGCCGCTGGTGCCCCGGCCGTGGGAGGATCTCGCCCGGCAACTGGGCGCCACCGAAGAGCGGACCGTCTCGCGGGTGGCGGCCCTGAGCGGCGCCGGAGGGATCATCCGCGAGATCGCCGGCCTGTTCGACGCCGCCGCCCTGGGCTACGCCACGACGCTGGTGGCGGCGCGGTGTTCGGAGGAGCATCTGGAGGCGGCGGGAAGACAAGCGGCCGGCCATCCCGGCGTCTCGCACTGCTACGCCCGGCAGGGCGAGCTGAATCTGTGGTTCACGCTGGCCGTCGGGCCGGACTCGACCCTGGGCCTGGACCGGACCGTGACCGTTCTGGGCCAGCTCATCGGGGCGGAGCGGATTCTGTCCTTGCCGGCAATCCGGCGGTACAAGCTCCGCGCCCGTTTCGACATGGTCTCGCCGGCCGGTTCGCCGCGCCAGGCCCACGATCAACCGGGCCGGTCGGCCGCCCGCGCCGCCGCGCCCACCCCGGAGCAACTCCGCGCCATCGCCGCCCTCCAGGAGCCGCTGCCGGCCCAGCCCGAGCCGTTCCTGGAATTGGCCCGCGGCCGGCAGATGAGCGCCGAGGAGCTGCTGGTCCACGCGGCGGATTTTCTGGCCGCCGGCTGGATGCGCCGCTACGCGGCCGTGCTGCGCCACCAGGCCGCGGGAGCGGCCGCCAACGTCCTGGTGGCCTGGCAGGTCCCGCCGGAACGGGCCGACCGCTTCGGCGCCCAGGCGGCCCAGTTCGGAAACGTCAGCCACTGCTATCTCCGCGCCAGCGGCCCCGGCTGGCCGTGGAACCTCTATACCATGATCCACGGCCGCGACCGGGCGGAGGTGGAGCGGACGGTGGAGGCCGTTGCCGCGGCCGCAGGGGCCTATCCCCGCGTGGCGCTGCCGACGGCGCGGGAATACAAAAAGGCGCGGGTGCGGCTGTTCTCGCCGGAGTGCCGGCGCTGGGAGGCCGCCGTGCTGGATTGAACGCCCGGCGGAAGGCCCGCACCAGGGGGCTCACTCATAGCGGTCATACACCCGCCGCTGCACCTGCTCGCGGGCCTCTTTCAGGAAGGGCCCCGGGTCGTCGGACGGGCTGTCCAGGAAGCGGTGGAAGGCCACGGAGACGTACTCGGCCAGCTCGGTGATCACCAGCGGCTCGGGGGCGGCATAGGCTTTCTCGAGCGTCCGGCCGACCTCCAGCATCCAGTCGGCAACGTGCTCGGGGGTGTACATGTCGTAGGTGACAGGCATCTTGCCGGCGGCGATGATCTCTTTCTGGGCGTAGCCGATCATGGCCTCGGTGAGGAACAGGGCCGCCTCAGGCTGGCGCTGCGTGCCTTTGAGGATCATGCCGCCGTGGACGGCGATGAGCGAGCCCACGCGCTGGGCCTCCGGCAGCGGGGCGAAGCGGATCTTCTCCCGCAGTGCCTCGTTGCGCTGGGCCCACTGCCCGCGCGACTGCCAGTTGGGGAACATGGCGGTGATGCCGCTCTTGAAGTCGTCGGCCGAGCCCAGGGGGTTCTTGCAGGCCGGACTCACCAGCCCCTTCTTCCACCAGCGCTTCAGCATGCGGAAGACCTCGCCGGCCTCGGGGCTGGTGAGGTCCAGGTGGCCCCGCTCATCCACGGCGCTGCCGCGCAGCGAGCGCAGCAGCACCAGGTAGGTGTTCTGGATGAAGAAGAAGTTCTGGGCCAGGCACAGGCTCATGCCGTACTGGTTGTTCGGGTGGTCGGTGAGTTTTTCGGCCCAGGTCTCGAACTCGGCCCAGGTCCGGGGCGGGCGGGTCAGCCCGGCCTTTTCGAACAGGTCCTTGCGGTAGTTGAGCACCTCCACCTCGCCCATGAAGGGAAGCAGGTACAGCTTGCCCTCGGCCTTGCTGCACTCCAGCATGCCCGGGATCACCCGGCGGGCGAAGTCGGCCGGGATCAGCTCGTCCAGCGGGATCGCCAGGCCCCGCGTGTGGTACTGCTCGACGCTGTAGTTGCTGGGCGACAGCAGCAGGTCGAAGGTGACCTCCCCCACGGAGGCCTGCAGCATCAGGATGGTGTCGTAGCCGGTCGGGAGCTGCTCCAGCTTGACGTCGATGTCGCCGTGCCGCTGCTCGAACCGTTCGATCTGCTCGACCAGCTTGAATTCGCTGATCATCCAGCCCGCCCCGCCGATCCGCAGCACCTTCTTGCCGCTGATGACGCCCTTGCCGCGCAAGGTGAACTCGTACACCCCGCCCAGCACGCAAAGGACCACGAACACCGCTGTCGCCTTCTTCAGCATGTCAGGCTCACCCTTGCGTCCTTATCCCTTGATGGCCCCGGCGGTGGCGCCGCGGATGAACTGCTTCTGGAGCACGATGAACAGGATCATCACCGGCAGAAAGGACAGCATCACGGTGGCAAAGAGCATGCCGTATTCCCAGTGCTGGTACTGGTCGCGCAGCATCATGATGCCCACCGGCAGGGTGCGGGCGGCGTTGGACCAGGTGATGGTCAGGGCAAAGAGGAACTCGTTCCAGGCCCCCATGAAGGTCAGCACCCCGGCGGCCACCAGCCCGGTCTTGCTTAACGGGACCATGATCTCCCAGAAGATCTGCCAGCTGCCCGCCCCGTCGATTCGGGCGGCGTCGAGCATGTCCTGGGGGATGCCGCGGAAGACGTTCCGCATGATGAACAGCACCAGCGCCATGCTGCCGGCGGTGTAGGCCAGGATCAGCCCCGAGAGCTTGTTGACCAGGCGGAAGCGGAAGAACAGCTCGAAGCGGCCGATCAGGGCGATCTCCCCCGGCAGGAACATGGAGAAGACCAGCACGTAGAACAGCACCTCGCGCCCGGGGAAGTCGAAGCGGGCGAAGGCGTAGGCCGCCAGCGAGCCCACCAGCAGCGCCAGCGCCACCGTGCCGACGGTCACCAGGAAGCTGTTCAGGTAGTACCGGTCGAAGCCGATCATGTTGCGGAACAGGTTGCGGTAGTTGTCCAGGGTGAGCTTGTGGGGGATGAAGGTCACCTCCTTGGCGTGGATCTCGGAGGTGGGCTTGACGCTGCTGAGCACCACCCAAAAGAAGGGAAACAGGTTCAGGGCCACCATGGCCGCCAGGATCAGGTAGACCATCACCGTGCCCAGGCCCGGCACGCCGCGGGCGGGCCTTCGGGTGCGGACCCGGCCGCCGGGCCGGCCCGCGAGTTGTTCTGTGATGGCGGTTGTCATCGCTGTCCTACTGGTCCACCGGCCGGTTCAGCCGGGAGGAAGCAATCGCAAAGGTCATGATGATGATCGCCAGCATGACGGCCATGGCGGCCGCGTAGCCGAAGCGCAGGTTACCGAACTGGAAGGCCGTCTGGTAGATGTACATCACCAGCGACACGGTGGAGTTCTTGGGCCCGCCGCCGGTCATGATGAACATCGGCCCGAAGACCTTCAGCGAGCCGATCAGCCCCAGAACCATGACCAGGTAGATGGCCGGACGCAGCAGCGGCACGGTCACGTGCCAGAAGGTCCGCCACCGTCCGGCCCCGTCCACGGCGGCGGCCTCGTACAGGTCCTGCGGGATCGCCGCCAGCCGAACCAGATACAGCAGCACGTTGAAGCCGAAGCCGTGCCACACGGCCATGGCCACCAGCGAGGGCATGGCCGTGCGGGGCTCACCCAGGAAGTTCAGGGTGTCGGAGCCCAGCAGGCGTTTGCCGATGGCGGTCAAGGGCCCGTAGGTGGGGTGGTACAGGGTCGTCCACAGCACCGCGATCACCGCCCCGGAGACCACCACCGGCAGGAAGGTCACCACCCGCATGAACACCTGCCGCCGCAGCCGGTCGATCAGGAAGGCCACCGGCAGCGGCAGCAGCACGTAGCAGGGCAGGAACATGGCGGTGTAGGACAGCGTGTTGCCCAGGGCCAGGCGCGACTTCTCATCCTGGACCAGCCCTTCCCGGTAATTCCCCAGACCGATGTACCGGGTGTTCTGGGGGGTGAGGAATTCATAATTCTGAAAGCTCATCTGGACCGACCGGAACACCGGGTAGGCGGTGAACAGCAGGAACAGCCCCAGCGCCGGGGCCAGATACATATATGCCTTCCAGCGGCTGTCCATTCCCATCTCCGGCTCACGGGGCGCGGGCGGGCGGGCCAACGCGCGCAAACCGTTATTCCCCCGGCTTGATCACCAGCCGGCTACCCCAGCCGGCCTGGCCCACCTGGAACTTCGCTACGGTCACCAGGCCCCACTTGTCCGCCGTGACCGTCCCGGAGGCGATCTTCCTGGGATTGGCCGGGTCACTGAAATCGATGCTCTCCCAGGCGTACTTGGCGCCCAGGGCGGGCTTGAACTTCTGCGTCCGCCGCGGGGTGACGTCCACCGTCGCCGGCTCCGACGAGGAGCGGATGTTCATCGCCCACATGCCGGGGGAGTCCACGATGTCGTCGGCCTGGCTGTCCTTGGCGAAGTCGTTGCCCGGGGCCGACCACTCCAGCTTGCCGTTGATCGTGCCAGTGTCGTCCTTCCGCGGATCGTCGTTGTTGGAGGCGTTGGCGAAGGCGGGCACGGTCTCGTCGACGGCGATCTTGAACCCGCCCCAGGAATTGTTCCGCGTGCCGTAGCCGCTCCAGGAGTGCCCCCGCATGTTCCACTGGGCCGCGAAGGGGCGCTTCGACTTCTGCAGGGCGTCCAGGAAGTCCGGCACCGGCTCGAAGACCACGCTGCCGTCGCCCTTGCCGTGGCTGATCAGCAGGTAGGCGGTCTCCTTGTCCATGTTCGCCAGCGACCACCTGGCGTAGTTCTGGTAATCCCACACCCCCGAGATCTTCTCGTCGGTGATCACCACCTTGCCACCGCGAATCTCGCAGCGGCGGTCGTACAGGGGAAGGTTCTTCTCGACGGGCCCCCACAGCCGCGAGGCCTGGTTCACCCACACCCGGTTGCGCTGGTGGATGGTGGCCCCGGCGGAGTTGACGGTGGTGCAGAAGATGTCGCCCATCCGCAGGGCCCAGGCGTTGCAGCCGGTGCCGCCCATGGAGTGACCGTGGGCGTTGACGTACCGCATGTTCACCTTCCAGAACTGGTTCGGCCGGCCCGCCGCCAGCCACTTCGCCGACCAGCGGACGCGCTGCTCAACGTAGTTGACCACCTTGGTCTGGCTGCGGTCCATCATGCCCATGAACCACGAGCCGCTCTTGTCGCCGTGCCAGATCCACAGGCTCTTGACGTAGGGGGCCCTGTCCGGCGCGCGGTACGTGCCGCCCATGCCGTGGCCGTAGAACATCACCGGCAGCGGGTCTTCCCCGTTGTATTTCGGCGGCACGCCGATGCCGAAGTTGTAGGCATTGCCCTCCTTCAGCGGGTCCCAGGTGGCCCCGTCCATCCAGTGGGTGTACACCGCCCCGGAGCCGCCGGGGTGCTTCCACACCAGCACCGCCCCGGGCAGCTCAACCTTTTCATCCACCGGGGCGGTGGCCATCATCCTGCCGATTTGCTCCTGCCCGTCGATCACGGGCACCACGATGTAATGGCTCTGGCCGGTCTTCTTGACCGTCACCACGAACAGGCCCACGCCCTCCGCGAGCTGGGCCTTGGGGTCGTTGGTCGGGTTGTCGCGGATGATATAGCGGAAGTTGTAGCCGGGGATGTTCATCGCCTTCTGCAGCACCTTGACGTTCCGTTCGCCCCGGAAGGTGCCGGAGCCTTCATCGATGACAGCCAGCCTCCGCCCCGCCGACGGGGTGACCTTCCCGGCGGGACCGTCGACGCGATAGATGGCGTACTTCTCGCCCTTCACGTCGCCCAGCTCTTTGAAGGTGATGAAGGTCTGGCCCTCGCGACAGAAGGCCTCCAGGCCCGTGACGCGCGACTCGGCCAGCAGGGTGGCCGGCGCCAGCGCCACGGCCGCAATCAGGAGCGTCCGTTTCACGGCACGACGCATTCGTTGTCTCCTTCAGCGCTATTGGGACTGGGCGGTCCAGGAAAAGGGATGTCCAGCCGCCGCCCGCCGCTGATGCCTTCATGGCGACGGGGTGGGCCGGCTCAGTCGTCGTCTTCCTCCTCCCGCCTCTTCCTCCTGCGCTTTTCCTCTTCTCTCTTCCTTTTGTCCGCCTCCAGCTTCCCGGCCAGGGCCTTCAGGCCGGCGGCATACGTGCCCGGCGGGTACTTCCTGGCCTTCAGGATGCCCGCCCGGATCTGCTCCCAGTCGTCCACCACCTGGATGTCCTGGTTCAGCTTGCCGACCTTCTCGGCCATGTCGCGGACGTCCCCATCGTCCTGCCTGTCGTAGTGGGGGATCAGGTAGGCCTTCAGGCCGTTGGCCACGTAGGCCTCCGCGTCGGAGATCTTGTCGCCGATGCCGATGGCGACGTTGGGGAACTGCTCCCGCAGGGCCTTGAGCCGGCCGGTCTTGAACTTGCCGCTGTCGCCCACGGCCTGCTTGAACTCACTGACCAGCAGCGGCGCCCGCGGGAAGCCGTTGCCCGTCAGCCAGTTCTTGGACTTGACGGTCAGCAGTCCCGGGCGCTGGGTCAGGTAGATCACGCTGTAGTCTTTGCTGAGCTCCTTAACGACCTCGGCCGACTCGGGCATGGGCTTGGCCCCGCCGAACAGCACCCGGAAGAAGCTGGAGGCCACCACCGTGTGGTCCAGGTCCAGCACCACGAACTTCGTGTCCTTCGTCCGGGCCGACACCAGCAGCGGCGTCGGCGCGCACTTGAGCATGTCCTCGAAATCCTTCTCCGGCACGGCCACGATCTTGGCCGTCAACCCGTAGTCGCCTGGCTTCGGCGGCGTCCAGTTGAGTCTGGCGTGGCCGCCGCTATCGGTCTTGACCTTTCCCAGGGAGGTCTGGCCGAGGAGGAACTCCACGTCGGCCCCTTCCACCCCCTCCATCTCCTTCAGCGAGATCACGCTGGCCATCAGCTCCACGGGCTGGCCGGGGTAAGCCAGCGTATCGTAGGCGTAGAAGAGGGTGCCGTGCTCGGCCGCCAGGGTGATGCCGGAGACCATCTCGATCACCGTTTCTCTCCAGCCCTTGGGCTCGTCCTTGGCCGCCTCCTGCACGCCCTCGCCGCAGCCCGGGGAGCCGGCATATGCCAGCCAGATCGCCACCAGCCCCGCCGCCCACAGCAGCCGCCCATGCCTCGATCCGCGTATCGCCATTTCACCGCCTCCACCCTGTGTGGCCTGGCCGGGAAATTGTATGATGGGTCGCGCGGGAGGTAAAGCCCGCCGTAGCGGGGTGGCTGCAGGAGCCGAAAGGAGACCGCAGCGATGTTCAAGGTGATCGCCGTCGCCGGCAGCCCGCGGCGGGAAGGCAACTCGGCCACGCTGCTGAAGGCCGCCCTGGCCGGGGCCACGGCGGCCGGCGCCCAGGCCGAAGTCGTCTATCTCAACGACCTGAGCTTCCGCGGTTGCCAGGGCTGTCAGCCCTGCACCGCGGACGACACCTGCCGCGTCCAGGACGAGCTCACGCCCGTGCTGGGGCGGCTGCGGCAGGCTGACGTGTGGCTGCTGGGCGCGCCCATCTACTTCGACGGCGTGTCGGGGCAAATGAAGCTGTTCTTCGACCGGCTCCACCACCTGACCAACGAAGCCGGGCAGCTTAGGAAGATGCTTCCCGGCCGGCGGGCCGCGGCCATTGTGGTGACGTACGAGGACAAGCCTCGCGACGACTACCGGGAGGTGGCCCAACGGCTGGCCAACTACCTGGGCTGGATGGGCCGGTTCGACCCGGTCGAGGTCGTGTCGCTCGGCCGGCTGGGCCCCTCGGACGCGGCCGCCGCCAGGCCGGAACTCCTGGCGGAGGCCCGGGCCCTCGGCCAAAGGCTCGTCGAGCAGCTTGCCCAACAGGGGCGGACGGACGGATAAGCCCGGCCCGGATGAAACCCAAGCTGCTGCCCCGGCAGGACGCAATACCCGCCGGCCGGCAGCGTTATGCCAGATAGGCCAACAGAATGGACCCCCAGCGGCTGCGGGCCACAATCAGGGCCGCCCGAGCGGGACGGGAAGAGGCCTACCAGGAGATCCTGGCGGCCTTCGGCCCCCGATTGTACGGCTACTTCGTCCGGGCCACCGGCTCGCGGCACGACGCCGAGGACCTGCTGGGTGAGGTGATGCTCCGGCTGGTGGGACGGCTGCCGGAGTATGACGAAAAGGGACGGTTCGAGCAGTGGGTGTTCCGAATCGCCTCCAACCTCGTCCGCGACCGGATTCGCCGGGCGAAGGTCCGCCCCATGACAAGCTCGCTGGAGGCCGAAAGCCCCGGCGGCGGGGTCCTGGGCGAAACGATTTGCGGCCGGGGCCGGCCCGCCGAGGCGGGGCTGCGGCACGAAGAGGTCAGCCAGGCCCTGAATGAGGCCCTGGAAAGACTCGACGAGCCGTCCCGGCAGATGGTGCTGCTGCGGCATTTTGCCGAAATGAGTTTCAGAGAAATCGCCGAAATCTTTCAGTGCCCCATCGGCACCGTGCTGGCTAAGGTCCACCGGGCCCTGAAGGCGCTGCGGACTGTCTTGGAAGCAAACGATGAATCCGATGCAGGAAGATTATGAACGAGCCGGCCGCTGGCTGGACGGTGAGGAAATCGACCTCACCCCCACCCAGCTCGCCCTGGCCGGGGAGATTGCCGCCGACGCCGCCAAGGTCGGCCGGGCCCTGGAGGTGCCGCTTCCGGGCGGGGCGCTGCACCGGGTCAGCGCCCGGCTGAAGCGTGCCCGGCGGCGGGGGCGGGCTCGGCCGATGCGTTGGGTCGCCGCGGCGGCGGCCGCCGCGGTGGTCGGCGTGGGGCTGTTGGCCCTGTTGACCGGCGGCCGCAACCGGATCGAGCCGGCCGAATATGTGGAATGGTTCCTCCAGTCCCCCTCCGGCGAGCTGGATGCCCGGGCCGCCCTGCTGGCCGACGAACTGGCCGAATACCAGGTCCAGCTCACGCTGGGCGAAGAATGGCCCGTCGAGGTCACCGTCAAAGGGCTGGAGCAGCAACTGGGCGAATTCATCCTCGAAGAGGCCGACCCCGCCGAGCCGTCCGCCTGGGAGCAATGGGAGGAATCCCTGTGATGCCCGGCCGGGAACAGCTGAGCCGGATAATGTGTTTTCTGGCGGCGGGCTTGTGCGTTGTGGCCGCGGGGGCGCTTCCGGCCTCCGCCACGGATCCCTCGGCGGCCGCGCCGCCGGGGCCGCCGGCCACGGCCTCTCAACCGGCCGGTCCGCTCCTGCTGTTCGGGCCGACGCGGCCCCCGACCCCTCAGCAGACCGAAACGGTCTTGGCCTTCACCCGCCAGCACCTGCCCGAGCAATACGAGCAGCTCCGGCGCCTCCTGAGCGAGGACCCTGATCGGGCCGCCCCCATGGTGCACCGCCTGTACCAGTTGTACGTCAACGTTCGCCGGTTCCCCGCGGAGATTCGCGAGGCTGCCATCGGCCGCTACCAGGCCAATCTCGCCATATCCTGGGCCCGGCGCGAGCTTCGCCGCAGCGAAGACCCGGCCGAGCGCAAGCGGCTCACGGAGCGACTGGCCAAGCTGATCACCCAGCAGTTCGACCACGAGCAGACCGTCAAGGAATACGAGGTGAAACGCTACGCCCAGAGGGTGGTCGAGCTCAGCGCCGAGGTCGAACAACTGCGGACCAACCGCAGCCAGGTCATCGCCGAGAGGATGCAGCGGCTGCTGGCGCCGCCGCCGACCACCAGCAGCAGGCCGGCAGCCCATCCCCCTTCCTTCGCCGGCCGCCCCCTGACGCCGGAGCAGACGGCCGAGGTCACGGCCTTCACTCGCCAGTACATGCCCGAGCTGCACCGGCAGCTGCAGAAGCTCCAGAAAGACAATCCCGCCCGGGCCACGCTGCTGCTGCGCCGCGTGCGCCCCCTGGTCGTCCGCGCCCGGCGATATCCATCGGAGGTGCGCGAGGCCGCCATCGACCGCCACAAGATGAACATCAGCATCTTTGCCGCCGTCGGGGAGATCCGCCGCACCGAAGACCCCGCCAAGAAGGAGAAGCTCATCCGCGGCCTGCGGGAGCTGGTGGCCAAGCAGTTCGACTACGATCAGCCCGTCAAGGAGTTCGAAACCAAGCTGCTCAAGCAGCAGCTGGCCGAAACCAAGGCGGAGGTCGAGCGCCGGCGGCGCGACCGCCAGCAGATCATCGCCGAGCGGCTTGCCCGCTTCTCGGCGCCCCGGCCGGAAGCCTCC
>Ga0111187_1020_pt1 | contig 16983 bp, 13 predicted proteins | sample DeeMarSWOR324_28_FD_80242 | JGI IMG/M metagenome (GOLD analysis project Ga0111187, IMG submission 80242) | Phycisphaerae bacterium SM23_33 | reverse complement strand
CAGGTCCTCCTGGCCCCGGTCGGCCTCGGCGAGGGCCTCGCCCAGCCGGGCGATCTGCGATTCGCGCTGCCGGTGAAGCTCCTCCAGCTCGGCGGCCTTTTCCTTGGCCTGGCGCTCCCCGTGGACGGCCAGCTCGATCTCCTCGGCCAGTTGGCGGACCTCCTCGGCCAGCAGCGGGCCCTCGCGCTGAAGCTCGGCAAGTTGCTCGTTCAGCCGCTCCAGCAGCGACTCGTGCTCCACCCGTTCGGTGTTGGCCTCGTACACGGCCGTGCGCAGGGCCTGGAGCACCTCCTCCAGGTGCGCCCGCCTGGCTCGGAGCTCTTCCCGCCGGGCCTCCAGGGCGTCCAGGCGGGTGCGGCTTTCGCCCAGGCGGCGGGCCAGCTCCGCCAGCTCGCTGCGGCGGGAGATGACCCCGGCGGCGGGGCGCCCGGCGCCAATCCGCACCCGGCCGTCGCTTTCGAGGAGTTCGCCTTGCAGTGTCACGAAGCGCCACCGGCCGGGCTCGCGGCGGGCGATCTCCAGGGCCCGGGCCAGCGATTCGACCACCAGCGTGGTGCCGAGTGCGGCCTGGACGGCGGGGGCGACGGCCGGCTCGCAGCGGAGCCAGTCACAGGCCCGGGCGAGGGCGCCATGGACGGGCTCGCCGGCGGCCTGGGCGGCCGGCAGCAGGTCCAGGGGGATCAGCTCGACCCCGCCGGCCCCGGCCAGCAACTGGCGCAGGTTGTCGGCTGATTGCAGAACGTCGTCAAGCCGGTCGGCGAGGAGCCGCTGCTCGGCCCCGGCCAGGGCGGCCTCGATGACCTTCGCGTGCTCCACGTCGGCCTCGATGAACTGCCCGAGCATGCCGCGGACGAACGGCAGCTGCCCTTCCCGGACGGCGGCCAGGACACGGCGGACTCCCTCGCCCACGCCCTCGAAGCGCTGCTGCATTTCCTCCAGCACGGCCTGGCGGGAGAGCATGCCGCTGTGGTCCTGCTGGGCCTGGGAGATTTCCGCGGCCAGGCCGGCGTCGTCCTGCTGGAGCTGCTGGGCCTGTCGGTGGGCGGCGTCGAGGCGGCTTTGCGAGTCAGCCAGGACGGCGCGGACGTCTTCGAGTTTGCCTTCGACGCCGGCCCGGCGGGCGAGCAGCGCCTCCAGCGCCCTTTCGACCTCCTCGGCCCTGCCGGTGAGGCGCTGCCGCTGCGTGTGCAGGCTGTCGCGGCGGAGGCTGTAGCTATTGATCTCGTTGTGCAGTTGGGCGGTGCGGCGGAGCAGGTCGATGGTGCCGTTCTTCTCGTCCTCCAACTGCGTCTGGAGGCGGCGGAGCGACTCCGCCCCCTGGGCGATCCGCTGGTGAAAGGACCCTTCCCGCTGGGAGAGCTCCTCCAGCTGGTCCACCACGGCCTGGAGCTGGTCGCGATGGGTCTGGATCTCGGCCCGGTTGGTCTGGAGCTTGGCGTCGAGCTGGTCCAGGCGGGCCGAGTCGGTGGCGATGGCGTCGGCCAGCTCGCGGGCACGACCCTCGAGCATCTCCGCCCGCTGGCAGCAGGTCTCGATCTGGGCGGTCACCTCCGCCAGCCGAGCCTCCAGCGCCCGGGCCCGCTGCTCCAGGTCGGCGATCTCGGTTTCCGCGCCGGTGCGAGAGGTCTCCAGGCGGTCGATCCGGGTGGAGATTTCCACCAGGGCGTCGGTCAGGGCGTCGGTCGCCGCCTGCAATTCCCGGCGGTGGCTGCTCAGGCGGTGATACTCCGCCAGCGAGAACAGCGACCGCAGCTCCTTCAGCCGGGCGCTGTGCGCCTGGTAGCTGCGGGCCTTGCCCGCCTGGTACTTGATGCTCCGCAGCCGCTTCTGCACCTCGGCCAGGATGTCGCTGAGCCGCAGCAGGTTCTGCTCCACCCGCTCCAGCCGGCGGATGGCCTCTCGCTTCCGGGCCTTGTACTTGGAAATGCCCGCCGCCTCGTCGAACACGGCCCGGCGCTCGACGGCGGAGGCCTGGAGGAAGGTCTCGACCTTGCCCTGCTCGATGAGGCTGTAGGCGTTGGCGCCGACGCCGGTGTCCATGAACATCTCGCGGATGTCCTTGAGCCGGCAGACCTGCTTGTTGATGAGGTATTCGCTCTCGCCGCTGCGGAACAGCCGGCGGGCGATGGTGATGGTCCCGTCGCGGCCTTCGCCCAGGCTGGCGGCCAGCGCCCCCGAGGCGTCCTCAAAGCTCAGGGCCACCTCCGCCAGCCCCGCCGAGCGCCGCTGGGCGGTGCCGTTGAAGATCACGTCCAGCATCTCCCCGCCGCGCAGGCTCTTGGCGGACTGCTCGCCCAGCACCCACTTGAAGGCGTCGATGACGTTGCTCTTGCCGCACCCGTTGGGGCCGACCACGCAGGTTACGCCCTCATCGAAGACGAAGGTGGTCTTGTCGGCGAAGCTCTTGAACCCCGACAGCGTGAGTGACTTCAACTTCATGGGCAGCGTCCTTCCATGGCGCCGTTGCCCCCGAGGCCATCCCTGGCCCGGCGGCTACTGTCTTTCCTCTTCCGGCACATCCGGCCGACCCGTGGCCGCAGTCGAGCCGTAGATTCTCCGCATCGCCGGCGCCGGCTGCAACACGAATTCCGCCGGGATGTGCCCTTCCTCGCACAGCCCGTACAGGACGCGAACGACCTGGGAATACGTCAGCCCCAGTCCTTCCGGCCGGCCGTCGCGGCCCTGCGTCGGCAGCTTGCCCAATACCCGGATCAGCTCGTCCACCCGCGGGGGGAGCTTGAAGGTCTCGCTCATCTTCTCCGTGCGCGGAACCTTGCGGTAGACGCTGATCTCGCTGGCATCGCGCATGGCGTTGATGGTGACCAGCTCGTCGGGCGGGCAGTAGAAGACCGGGCGATAGATGGGGACGTTGTGTCCGAACAGCATGATGGTCGGCGGGCCGGTCCGGGTGGCGTACACGGTGTAGTCGGCGTCGGCCTGTATGATGTCCAGCCTGAACTGCCCGGAGATGTCCTCCCGCTGAATCGCGCCGGTGGAGCCATGCTCCAGCAGCGCCTCGTAGGCGGCCACACGCAGCAGCTGGTTCTTGCCGGCCAGCAACTGCCGGAGCACCCCGACGCCCTGTATGAATTGGCGTGCCCGGCCGAGTTCGAGGACGGCCTGGAGCTGGTGTGAGGAATCGGCCAGTTTGGCCAGGTGGATCATGGGCTCGACCGCCAGCGGGTCGCCCAGCCTGAGGCCGGCGCGAGCGGCGTAGAAGGCCGCGGCCAGATTCTCAGAGCCGTACAGCGGCTGGATGACGGGCAGGACCTGGCGGCCCATGGCCTCCCACACCAGCGAGATGTCCTCGCGGCGGGCGGTGGGCAGCACGATGGCCCGCGACAGCTGCCGGGCGTGCTCCTCCTGCCCCGCCGGGCCGCCCACCAGGTACACGTGCATCACCAGTCGGAGGAAGTGCTCGTAGTCGTCGCGGTAGGCCGGCGGGATCTCCAGCTCGATCATCGCCGGCGTCTTGCCCCGGGCCACTTTGGCCAGGCCCTTGCCGAAGCGCTCGTTGAGCCTCTCCTGGATGTTGTGAGCGACGAGGTAGTCCGGCTCGCGCAGGGTCAGCCTCAGCGGCTGGCCGCGGGTGACCGTCCCGCCGTTGAGGATCCGACCGACGCGCAGCTTGGCCTTGTCGGCGGGATTGCCCCGGTCGATGAAGGGGTTGACGAACACGACCCCGCGGCCGATGGCCCAGCTCTTGGCCTCGCGGACCGTGCCGACGGTCTCGTCCAGGGCCATGTGCAGCTCCACGGTCATCAGCACCCCGCCGTCCAGGCTGGTCGTCTGCGTGCCTCGCAGGGCCTCGACGTTCAGGTCGAAGCGCGTATTCGGGGGCCCCGCCGGGGGCACCACGCCGCTGACGCCGACCACGGCGGTGTCCTCGTCGGCCAGGATCCGGGCCGGCGTCAGCTGCGACGTGCCCGCCATCGGAGAGGAAAGCTTGTGCTTGTACATCTGGTCGGTCAGCCGCTTCCGCAGCGCCGGAGGCACCTCCGAGGAGCCCGACCTGCCCAGCCCCACCACCACCCCGTAGCCCCTCACGGTGACGGGCTCGGCGCCGACGAGGTCGGCGTATTGGGCGACGGTGCCGGCCACGCCGGGAGGGATAACGATCCGAGCGGGGCGGGTGGTGGGCTGCCGCTGCCAGTTCAGGCTCAGCGGCTCATCGCAGCCGGCCCAGGCCGCAAGGATGCACGCCGAAATCAGTGTCGCATGGAGTCGGTTGGTGAACATGCTGCGTCCGTCTTCCAGGAGTCGTTATCGGACCTTACTTCGCGCTGGCTTGAGGGTATGTATGCATGCCGCCGCTGCCTGAGCGCTCCCGGTATAGGCCATGAATGTAAGGCTTTTCCGGCCCCCATGTCAATGCCAGCCTGAGGCGTTCGAGGGGAGGAATTCATCGCCTGAGGAACCGTCAGGCACTCGCGGCTTGCGGCCGGGTAGTCAGACTTGCCTTCGGCGTAATCGGCCTCCAGCTCCTTCAGGGTCCGCCGGTTGGCCAGCCTGCCGACGGCCGACATGCGGTCGATGATGAGCATGCCGTTGAGGTGGTCGACCTCGTGCTGGAGGATCCGCGAGGTCAGGTCTTCGCCGGCCAGCTCGATCGGCCGGCCCTGGAGGTCCACGCCCCGAACGGTCACCCGCTTGAAGCGCTTAATCCGGGCAGTGACGCCGGGCACGGACAGGCAGCCCTCCTCCTCCTGTACCTCGCCCTGGCCATCCACGATCTGGGGATTCAGGCAAACGCCCTCGGCCTGGCCGGGCTCGGCAGCGGGGTTGAAGACAAAGATCCGGACGCTCAGGCCCACCTGGGGGGCGGCCAGCCCGACCCCCCGATTGGCATACATGATCTGGAACATCCGCTGGGCCAGGGCCTGAAGCTGGTCGTCGAACCCTTCCACCTCCGGGCAGCGATGGCGGAGGACGGGGGCGGGATACTTGACCATCTTCAGCTCAGCCAGATTGATGTCGGAAAGGGGTTCCACCGCTGCATTGTAGCACGCCCCGCAAAGGCTTATCAAGCCCGCCACGGCCCTGCCGGCGACCGGCCGACCAGCCAAGCCCACGGGCCACGCATTCCTCATCAGAAGACGTGAGCGTGAAGGGCAAGCTTCCTGGGGGGCGGGACGTCCAGATTGGCCAGGTACCCCCGAACCGCCTGGACCATCCTGCGTTCGGCCTCCTCGGGCGACGGCCCGCTGACAACACAGCCTGGCAGCGCCGGACACGAGGCCCGATATTCCCCCGAGGCCCTCCGCGTTATCATGACCACCATCCTCATCGCGCCACCTCCGAAGGTGCCTTCCGATTCACTGCTCCCCAGAGCCCTCGCAGGGGCTCCGGCCCCGGGCGGAACAGGCCGCCTGAAAAGTCGCGCCGTACCTTACTAATCAAAGGCCGGCCGCTGCCCGTCTTTCAATCGGGCCGGTCACGGCTTTTGCTGTCGGGGCAAAGACTGGGACGTGTGGGGGAGTTCACGCATTTGCCAGCGGCCAGGCCGGGCCCGCCCCGCCGCCGGGGCCTGCGTCACCCGCCCCGGACGAATTGCCCCCACCGGATGGCGTACTTCAGCAGGTCGGCCGCGCTGTCCAGCTTCAGCTTGTCCTTGATTCGCTCGCGGTGGGTCTCGACCGTCTTGATGCTCAGCTGGAGCCGCTGGGCGATCTCTCGCGTGGGCAGGCCCTGCCCGATCAACTCGAAGATCTCAAACTCGCGATCGCTGAGCCGGTCAACCAGGAAGACCTCCGAGCCCGGCTTGCCCCCAACCATTACCCGCAGCATCCTCCGGCCGAGGGCGTCGCTAACATACACGCCCCCCTGGAGGATCTGTCGGATGCCCTCGACAATTCTCTCAGGGGGCTCGGCCTTGGTGACGTACCCGCGGGCGCCGGCCCGAAGGGCGCGCTCGGCATACAGGGACTCATCGTGCATGGAGAGCACCAGCACGGGCAAGCCGGGGCGGCGCTGCCTGAGCTGCTTGATCAGTTCGATGCCGCTACTGTGTTTGAGGCTGATATCCACAACGGCAACGTCGGGCTCCAGCCGCTCAACCGCCTCCAGGGCGCCCTGGACGTCTTCGGCCTGGCCGCAAACGAGCATGTCCGGCTCCTGTTCGACGGTCTGGGTGATCCCGTAGCGTATCACAGGATGATCATCCACGATCAGCACCTTCTTCCTGTCAGCAGGCTTCATCGTGCCGGTCCGCCACTTCCCCGTCGGTCCAGTCTTGTCTTATCGGCAGGCGGCAGGTGACGGCGGTGCTGGCTTCCGGCCGGCGCCGCACCTCAAAAGAGGCCCCGATGGCGTGGGCCCGGTAGCGCATGATGCGCAGCCCCATGCCCTCTTTCCCGTTCCATTCTCTGGGCAGGCCCACGCCGTCGTCCAGCACAGACAGCTCGATCAAGCCGCCCCGGCTGGACAGCCGGACCAGTACCTCGCCGCCTCTGCCGTGTCTGACCGCGTTGGTCGTCGCCTCCTGGGCAATCCGGTACAGGTGGCCGGCCACGCCGATGTCATGGACAAGCACCGGCCTGAGGCACTCGAAGATGCAGGAGATGCCGAACAGGCTCTCCACCCGCAGTGCCAGTTCTCCCAGCGCGGTCATCAGCCCTTCGGGGCCCGGCTCAATGGGGCACAGTCCCCTGGCCAGGGATTTAGCCAACGCCACCGATTCGCTCAGCAGGCCGGCAATCTTGGCGGCGTCGGCGGCTTCGGGCAGGGACTTCGCCGCCAGCTTCCGGTGCAGGACCTGGCTGAGATAGGCGGTTCCGCTTAGGGTCTGCCCGAGGCTGTCGTGCAGGTCCTGCCCGACGTGCTGCCGCTCCACCTCGCCGACCCGCAGCAGCTCCTGCTCCAGCTGCTTTCGCTCGGTGATGTCGTTGCCGATACACAGCAGCTCGACGACGCGCCCGCAGGCGTCTCGGATGGCCTTGTTCGTCCAGGCGATCCACACCCGGTCGCCGTTGCGGCGCATGTTCTGCTTCTCGTTGGCGGCGTAGCCCTCGCGGGCCTGGGCGATGTCGTTGACCATGGCCGCCAGGTCGCGGCCGGCCCTGTCCGTCGCCGGAACGATGGTCCCGACCACGTTCCGCCCGAGGATCTCCTGTTCCCTGTACCCGAAGAACTGCTGGGCGAACTCGTTGAAGAAAGTGATATTGCCCCGCGTGTCGGCTCGCAGAATGATGCTGCTGGCGTTCTGAACCAGATCCCTGTACTTGGTCTCGCTGGCCCGCAGGGCCTCTTCCGCCCGCCTGCGCTCGGCGATCTCGGCTTTCAGCTCCTGGTTGGCGGCCTCCAGCTGGGCGGTGCGCTCGGCCACGCGCTCTTCCAGCTTTTCGTTGAGTTTCCGGACTTCCTGCTCCGCCCGCTTGCGCTTGGAGATGTCCAGGGCGTAGACATTGACGTAGTTGGAGCCGACGACGGGGGCGAAGGTGAGGGAGAATATCCGGCCGCCGCATTCCAGTTCGCTCTGCCGGCTGCGTCCGTCACGGAGCGCCTCTTGCACGAACTGATGCCAGCGGCCCGTAAGCGGCTCCCCCTGCCGGCATCCCCAGACGGCCAGCACAGGCAAGCCGGCCTTGTTAGCGTAGAGCATGGCGCCGTCTTCGGAGACGCGAAGCACCGGGTTGGGGTTCTCGTCGGGGAACTTGGCCAGCCTGGCTATTTCCTCCGCCGCCCGCTTGCGCTCGGTAATATCGGTGATGGTGCCGACGTAACCGACAGCGTCTCCGGCCTCGGACATCTCGGCGGCGGCCTGTCCGAAGACCCAGGTCGTGCGCCCGTCCCGGCCGGCAAAGCGATACTCCATCGCGAACGGCCGATTGTGCCGGGCCGCCTCGTACCAGGCGCCGGCCACGCCGTCCCGGTCCTCGGGATGCAGGCCTCGGATCCAGCCTTCGCCCAGGGCTTCCTCCGCCGTCAGCCCCGCGATCTCACACCACTTCGGGTTGACGAAGAGGCAATGGCCTCGGGCGTCCGTCCGAAATATCCCCACCGGCGAGATCTCTGCCAGCTTGCGCAGCCGCTGCTCGCTCTGCACAAGCGCCTCTTCCTTGCGCTGGCGTTGTACCGCCAGGGCATAGAGTTCGGTGAGTCGCTTGACCGATTCAAGATCACGCTCCGTGTAGCCGCTGTCTGAATTGGCCAAGGCAACTTCGCCGACGAGCTCTTGCCCGGCTACGGCCGGGACGGCAAGGAGGTTGCGGAGGGGGACGTGGCCCTTCGGGACCCCCCTGGACGCTTCATGTGTGCCGGGTGAATTGGTGTAAAATGCTTCGCGGGTGTTCAATGCATGACCCCAAAGGGCCGGATACCGGCCGTCCGGCCCGATGGGAAAGGCGACGATCCTGTTTTTGCCCGAGACCCGGCACTGCTTTCCCATCATTGCAGTAAGGGTGTGAGCCACGCTGGCCCGTGTCTGCGGGTCGATTGACGAAACGAATCCGTGCGCGCTGTTTGTGAGCCGCTTGGCGCAATCCAGAACGATACTCGCGATGTCCTCGACGGAAGAGGAGGAAACGATCAAGGAGTTGGACAGCTCGGCCAGGGCCCTGCTGACAGCCAACTCCCATTGCAGCGCCTCCTCTGCCCGCTTGTGCTCAGTGACGTCGATCCCGACGTTCAGGACCATTTCCGGACCATCGGGGCTCGGGAACCGATCGTTGTAGACCATGTAGGTCCGGCCGGCCTTGCTGGACCACTCCCACAGTTGCGGGGTCCCGTTTTCCAAGACGCGAAACGTGGGGCATTCCTCGCAGGGCGCTTGCCGGCCACTGAGGACCTGGTAGCACCGGCGACCGCCGGGGTCGCCGAACAATTCACGAAACCTCCGGTTCGCAAAGTGCACGGAGTAATCTCGGCCCTGAAGGTAGATGAACGCCGGCAGCAGATCCAGGACGGCAAAGAGCCTGCGCCGCTCTTCTTCGAGGGCATCCAGCGTTCGCCGAGGCACCGCCCGCCCCTCGCCCCGCGGGCGGCCCCCGTCCGCGCCGCCCTGCTGCAGTTGTTCCAGGGCTGCGGACAACTCGTCCATGGCCTCCGATAACAGGGCTCTCTGGGGCTCGGGCGGATTGCTAGCGAGTCGGCCCAGCGCCTCCAGGCGCCGGCGCGCGGCAGCGATCCGCCGGTCCAAGGTCTTGTCAATCATGTCCATCCCTCTCGTGTCACGAAGGTCACTCATGGGCCCCGGCCGGGTGCCGCGGTACCCGGAGCACGTCATGCGACATTGAATCGGGTCTAGCCGGCGCCAGGAAGCAGCCGTTGCCGGCGACCCACCGGGCATTCCGGGCGATCCTCCACATGCCGCGTCCAAGCACAGTATAGCCCGCCTCCGGGACGGTTTGGAAGCCGGGCGGCCCCGCGGGGTGCACCAGGGTCTCGGGGGCGCCCGAACTGAGCGGTGAATGACCGGTGGCACAGGCGCCTGCCACCAGGTGCCACCAAGGCCTGAATGCGCCGCCAAGGCGAAGCGGCTTTGACAGCGTGAAGGGCGAATGCTAGAATTCCTGTTGATACAGTAGTGGATGAGCGAGGCGTTGACGAAGGGCACCAAGTCAAGGCCTTGGAGGCGCCTTTCGTCACCGGCTCGCGACGTGAGCGAGACAGGCCGTGAGTGACGACAACCTGAGCCGGTGCCAGGAGATCATCGCGTACCGCTTCTGCAACCGCTCCCTTCTCAAGCAAGCTCTGACCCACGCCTCGGCCGCGTCATCGCGGCTCGCCAGCAACGAGCGGCTGGAGTTCCTCGGCGACGCGGTGCTGGGGATGGTCGTCTGCCAGGAGATATACGCTCGGGGCCCGAAGCTGCCGGAAGGCGAGATGACGAAGATCAAGTCCGCGGTGGTTTCGCGCAGGACCTGCGCCAAGCTGGCCAAGCAACTGAGGCTGACGGACGTCATCGTGATCGGCAAAGGGGTCAGCTTCCGGGCCCAGTTGCCGCCCAGCCTGCTGGCGGCCGCGTACGAGGCCATCATCGGGGCCATCTACCTGGACGGCGGGATCGAGCCGGCCCGAAGGTTCATCCTCTCGGGGATGGGCGAGGCCATCACCGCCAGCATGGCCTGCCGGCACCAGAGGAACTACAAGTCGGTGCTGCAACAGCACGCCCAGCGGCAATGGAACCACACCCCGCATTACGTGCTGCTGGACGAAAAAGGCCCCGAGCACGCCAAGGCCTTTGAGATGGCCGTGCGGGTCAACGGCAGGCAGCACCGCAGCGCCTGGGGCAACACCAAGAAAGAGGCCGAGCAGAAGGCCGCGTACGAGGCCCTGAGAGCGCTGGGCTTGTTGGAGGACGACGACCCGGAAAGCCTTGCGGAAACGCAATAGCAGCTGAGCCCGCTCGCCGCCCCCCGCCCCCCCACATTCCGGCCGTCACCGGCCGCAACGCCGTCTCGTCGGGAAAAACGATTTCCCGGAAGAAAGTTCTTGCTGTTTGCCGATGAGACGGGTAAGGGTGTAAGCTGTCCTACTGGATCAGGTCTTCTGGCGGAGACGGGATTGAGCCCGACAGTCAGATCACGGATGATCAAGACGTTGGCCCTGCTGGTTGCCTCCATGAGCCTCGGCACGCTGGTGCTGTGTCTGATGGAGACCGAGCCGGCCCAGCCGATCCCGGCCGTGGACCTGCGGGCCGTCGGACCCGACCCGGCAAAAGCCGAGCTGCCGATCGTGCAGCAGACCGACGTGCCTGTCCAGTCCGTCAAGTGGCGGAACATCATCGTTCACGACGCCGGCCGGGAGGGAGCGGGCATCGCCAGCGGCTGTCACTTCATCGTCGGAAGCGCCGACAGATTCGGAGACGGGGTCATTCAGGCCACCGCCCGCTGGCGCCGGCAGCAGGAGGGCCACCACATTCACGTGCCCGGGTACGACTTCAACGCCAACAGCATCGGCATCGCGGTCCTGTGCGATTGTCGGCGGGCCCGGCCCACGGCCAGACAGGTCGAGGCCCTGGTCAGACTCCTGCGGGCCCTGCAGTTGGCCTGCTCGGTGTCCCCGGACCACGTGTACCTGCATTCCGAACTGGGCGAGCAGGGCTGCCCGGGGGGGCATTTCCCGGCCGAGGCGATCCGCCAAAGCCTCCTGCCCGCCGCGAAATGACCCCCGCCTGCTAGCAAAGTCGCCCGCCGCACCCGCCGATTCTTCTGTAAGCAGAAATGCCCAAACACGGACGCTGGAGTATTGGCTTCGTGCAGGCAAGCCGCTACAATGGCTTGGGCTTAATATTGTGTCATTCTTCTCATAACGAAGTTTTTTGACGGCTGTGAGGTTCAATGACAAGGCATCTGACGCGACTCCAGGTCCCGGGTTTCCAGGTCGTGGATTACCTGGGCAAGGGCGCTCGTAGTACCATCTGGCGAGTGCGGGAGCGGAGGGGCAACCGTCTTTGCGCGCTCAAGCGGGTCTTCAAGCAGCCCGGCGACGATGACCGTTTCCTCGACCAGGCCCTGAATGAATTCAGGATCGCCCGCAACTTCGACCATCCCGCCGTTCGCAAGTACTACCGCCTGCGCCGGCTGCGGCGGCGGTTCAAGGTCCACGAACTGCAACTGCTGATGGAGTTGTGCGAAGGCGACAACTGCCAGCTCCGCCGCCCCACCGACGTCCAGGAGATCATCCGCATCTTCCTGGTGGTCGCCCAGGCCGTTACGCACATCCACTCCCGCGGCTACCTTCACGGCGACATCAAGCCCAACAACATCATCGTCGCCGCCGAGGGGACGGTGAAGATCATCGACTTCGGTCAGAGCTGCCCCATCGGCACCATCAAGCCGCGGATCCAGGGCACGCCGGACTTCATCGCCCCCGAGCAGGTGTACTGCCGCCCGCTGGACGCCCGCACCGACGTGTTCAACTTCGGGGCCGCCCTGTACTGGACGCTGACCGGGCGGCCCATCCCCACCGTCCTGCCCAAGGAAGGCAACGGCGTGCAGCTCCGCGACGACCTGCGCGTGACCCCCCCGGAGGAGCACAACCCGGAGGTCCCGCCGGCGCTGGCCCGGCTGGTGCTGGACTGCATCGAGCTGCACCCCTCCCGCCGCCCGCACAGCATGCGGGCTGCCGGCGCCCGGCTGGAGCTCATCGCCCACAGCCTCGAGCGGAACGCCCGCGCCGCCGAACAGGCCCCGACCCAGGAGCCTCCCCAAGGACCCCAGCCGCCCCCGCCGGGTGATTCGCCCCCCGAGGCGCCCGAGGGCACCCCGGAGTAGCCCATGCCGCACCCGGCCGCCAATACATTCCTGCAAGCCGCCCGGCTCATCGCCCGGGACGGCCTCCGCGAAGGCAACCGCCTGGACTTCGCCGCCGGCGATGAGGTTATCTACGCCGGCGACATCCACGGGCACCGGCGGAACCTGTCCAGGATCATCACCTACGCCGACCTGCCCGCTCGCCCCAACCGCCGGCTGGTCCTCCAGGAGCTGCTGCACGGCGGGCCCACCGACCCGGCCGGCGGCGACCGCAGCGTCGAGGTGCTGCTGCGGGCGGCCCGGCTGAAGCTGGCCTATCCCGATCGGGTCTTCTTCCTGATGGGCAACCACGACCTGGCCCAGTTCACGGGCAATGAGATCACCAAGGAGGGCCTCGCCATGTGCAAGGCCTTCGACGCCGGGCTGGACCATTCCTTCGGCCCCGCCGCCGACGAGGTCCGCGCCGCGGTCCACGAACTCCTCCGCAGCCTGCCGCTGGCCGCCAGGTGCCCCAACGGCATGCTGATGACCCACTCCCTGCCCAGCCCCAACCGCATGGACCTGATCGACTGGGACATCTTCACCCGCCCCTATCGCGACCAGGACCTGCACCGCGGCGGCAGCGTGTACGAATGGACCTGGGGCCGCGGGCACACCCCTGGGCAGCTCGACGACCTCACCGCCCGGCTGGGGGCAAGGCAGTTTCTAATGGGACACCAGCCCGTCGAAGCGGGCTACGAGGTGGTGCACGACCGGGCCGTCGTCATCGCCAGCGACAACGCCCACGGGACGGTCATGGTCTTCAGCGCCGGCCAGCCCGTTCCCGACGGGGACCTGCCCGGCCTGATCCACCCCATCGTGGCGCTGTGACCCCAAGCCCGACCCCTGCGCCGCTCGGGTCACCCGGCGAGACCCCAGGCCCCCGGCCGCGAGGCGCCGCCACTATGAGATTCCGCTCCGTTCTGGTACAAGGCCCGGCGGCATGACCTCGCGCCAAAGACTGCTGAAGGTGCTGGCCGGCGAGATACCCGACTGCGTGCCGGTGATGCCCGACACCTCCAACATGATCCCGGCCAGGCTCACCGGCAAGCCCTTCTGGGACCTGTACCTCTACAACGACCCGCCGATCTGGGAGGCGTACATCGCCGCGGCCAAGCACTTCGACTTCGACTGCCTCATGGACGGATACTCACCGCTTCGGTTCCCCGAGGAGGTCTCGGCCGAGCCGCCCTGGCAGCCCTTCATCATCCAGCGCGACCAGCGCTGGATCACCGTGCAACACTCTTACGTGGAGTCGGGCAAGCCGGTCTGGTCGGAGCGGGTCACGGTGTATCGCGTGGCCGACCCGCCGGTTTCACTGCGGCCGGCCAAGCTCGGCCTGCCGCCGCAGCCCAGACGCTTCGAGCCGGTCGAGGGCATCAAGCCGGTGGACGCCGGCCCGGAAGGCTTCAAGCGCGTCAAGCAGCTCCTGGGCGACCAGGGCCTGGTGGGCGCGTTCGTCATCGGCACCGTCGCCTTCGCCAGCGAAGAGGACGTGTACCACTACTACGACAACCCCCACAGGCACGAGCAGTGGGCCGCCGAGCGGCTCCAGGCGGCCGAGAGGCGCTACCGGCGGATCATGGCCATGGACGTCAAGCCCGACTTCCTGTGCGTGGGCGGCTCCGGCACGCTGGTCTTCCAGACCCTGGAGATGTTCCGCAAGGTGGCCTTCCCCGCCGTCAAGCGGATCATCGAGCTGGCGACGGCCGACGGCATGCCCACGCACGTCCACTCCTGCGGGCCGGAGCGTGAGCTGGTCAAGATCTTCGCCGAGCAAACCCACCTGACCGTGATCGACCCGCTGGAGCGGCCCCCCATGGGCGACTGCAACCTGGCCGAGCTGAAGCGACTCTACGGCCACAAGATCGTCCTGAAGGGCAACCTCCACACCACCGACGTGCTGCTCCGCGGCTCGCCCGCCGACGTGGTCGCCGCCAGCAAGCAGGCCATTGACGACGCCGCCGAAGGCGGCCGCTTCATCCTCTCCACCGGCGACCAGTGCGGCCGCGACACCCCCGACGAGAACCTCCGCGCCATGGTCGAGACCGCCCGAACGTACGGAAGATACTGAAAGCCGGAGTCCGCAGTCCGAGATCCGCAATCGGCAATTCGCTCAGCTCCAGGCCGGGGGCGGGGCGTCCAGGGGGGCGGTGAACTCGGCGACGGCCACCACGTCGCCCAGGCTGTCGCGGACGGGGGCCAGCACCGTCGCCAGCCGGTCGCCCTCGGCCGGCGCGACGCGGAGGACCTGGCCGTTGGCAAAGACCTGTTTCATCTCCGGCGGCGTGGCCAGCCGCTCCTGCCCGAACTGGTAGTAGCGATGATACGCCCCGTTCTGCACGGCCACCGTCACCTCCTCGCGCCCCGGTATCGGCACCCAGACCGAGCCGTTCAGCGGAACCTTCCCCAGCCGCTCCAGCCGCGTCAGCAGCTTCTTGGTCCGCAGGAACAACTCGTGGTCCGCGTCGAAGTAGTCGCCGGACAGGTAGCGGTGCTCGGGATCTGGGTTGGCGACGTAATGCATGGCCTGTTCGGCGATGATCCGCTTGACCTCCTCGCCGTCGAGGATGCCGGCGGCGATCTCAGCGATGCGGGCCAGTTCGGCAAAGACGGCCTCGGTCTCGGCGTTTACGCCCGTCATTGGCTGACCTCCCCGCCCAGGGCCGCCCGGCGAATCGGAACCCACCACAGCGGGTCCAGCCCGGCATGCCTGGCCATGTTGTCATCCTGGGTGGCCGAAAGGTTGTGGCTGTCCCAGAGCTCCGGCGGCTGCTGGCGGACGATCGGCGGCGGCCGTTCCCACAAGCTCACCGGCACGGATTTGCCGAGCTTCTGGCGAACCTTCTCCAGCCGCCCCGCCGCCTTCGCGCGGGCGTGGATGAGGTTGAGGTCCTGCACGGCGTTGCGCTGGAGCTTCAGCCGAGCCGACGGGATGGGGCCGGCGATGCCGAACCGCTCGCCGGGATAGATCATACCCGTCTGGGCCCCGTCGCAGTGGAACCACGGGTCGGGCCCGGGGTTGGTCGTCAGCCATTCGCAGTGCCCGCTCACCCCGCGGGCCCACATCCGCCAGACGTGCTCCAGCAGGGCCGCGCTCGGTTCGCCGATGCCCGGCGTGCCGGAGTACGTCCACACCACGTCGCCGCGGGCGACCACCCGGCGGATCTCATCGGGATACCAGCCGGCGAAGCCGCCGCAGACCCAGAAGTCCACCACCCCCGCCAACTGCTCGAAGTGATGCTTCATCTGCCAACTGGCAGCCATGCGGAAGGCCCAGGGCACGGGGGTGTCGCCGACGGCCTGCTGGAACAGCCGACCCATCTCCAGCCAGTAGGCGTCGTCCCTGGCGTACTTGGGCTCGTCGCCGTCCCACTCGAACCAGCGGTAGCGCTTCTTGTGGTTGAAGAAGAAGTACGGCCGGGTGGTGAGCCAGCCATTGCGGCGGAAGTGCTCGTCGAACTGCCCGACGCCGCGGGCGAACTCCACCTCATACCCCGGCTGGCCCCACCAGAGATAGTCGGCCGGCCAATCCGCGTTGATGGGGGTGTACACGCCCCACGCCGGCCGGGCCGGCCGCCTCGGCCGAGGCGCCCCGGGCCCGGCGGCGGCAAAGGCCGAACCGTCCAGCAGCGGACCGTAGTGCCGGTCGAACAGCCCCCAATCCTCCAGGCGCCTTTCCCGCCCCGCCCCGCGGGCCGCCGGGCCGTAAATCGGATCGAACCCGCCGTGGTGGCCGGCGCCCAGGTTGCTGAACAGCCCCCGGTGCTCGTGGCAGATGCGGTAGTAATGCTGGAGCAGCTCGATGGTCCTGGCCCAGCGGCCGGGCTCGTCGGCGCAGCCGGCGAAGACGCTCGGGTACATCCCCGCCAGCCAGCGGCAGCCGTAGGAGTTGTGGTCGCAGACGAGGACGTCTTCATCGGGGATGACCGCTTCGAGGACCTGGATCTCTACGGGCAGCTCCACCCTGGCGCCTTTGGCGACCAAGGTGATCCGGCCGGCGGCGGTGCCGGCCGGGGCGTCGGCGGAGACGAAGACATCCACCCAGTATTCCTGGTGCGTCTGGGCTTCGATGGCGTTGTCCGGGTCGGGCAGACTGGCCGCCGCCCCCGGCTCGACCAGCACCAGGGCGTCGGCGCAGTGCTCCGCCCGGGCCTGCTCGCGGCCGTCCGCGGCCATCCGGTGATACCACGCGCGGAACAGATCCGCCTCCAGTCCGCCGGGAAACTCCGCCGCCAGCCGGTACTCGCCCGCCCCGATCACCCACAGCCGAAATGAGACGTACCCGTTCCGCGCCGCCCGCAGAACCACGCCGCCCTCGTGGCCGACCGAGAACGACTCCTTCGAAACGTCGGCCGGCTTGACCGCGCCCAACGGGCCGCGCGAAACCCATTCGTTGCCGGCCTCCAGACCCCACGAACCTTTCTCAGGACTCAAGAAGGTATCCTTTCCTTGACAGGCGTCACGGTTCGGCCGGCTGCTTTTGCAGCGCCCCGATCCGGCCGCGCAGCTCGCCGCCCTTGGCGGCTTCTTCGGCCGGGGCAGCCGCCCAGATAGGCGCCAGCGTCACCAGCACCACCATCGCGATTGCGGACGTCCTCTTCATTGCCGTTGTCGTCGAACCGGACTCTTCCAAGTAAACGTCATTTGCGTCATGGTGTCGAACGTCTACTCTTCGCTGCCGGTGATGCGAGCGATTTCACCCGCATCGGCCCGGATGATTCCTTTCTCCGTAATGATACCGGCAATC
>Ga0111187_1019_pt1 | contig 17035 bp, 15 predicted proteins | sample DeeMarSWOR324_28_FD_80242 | JGI IMG/M metagenome (GOLD analysis project Ga0111187, IMG submission 80242) | Phycisphaerae bacterium SM23_33 | reverse complement strand
ACCGCCGAGCTCGAGCACCTCATCCAGGCTCAGCAGCAGATGATCCGCAGCCAGCAGGGAACGATCGAGAGCCTGACGGGATGGCGGTCGAACCGGCTGATGCGGGGCTTCCGGTGCAAGCTGATCGAAGCGCGGGTGCTGGCCGGCGAGCCGATCTCGCTGCGCGACCGCCGACTCCTCGATGCCGGCCGGGACCAGGGCGTGGCTGCCGGGCAGGTCGTCATCACCCGCAGGCTGCTTCACGATCTGGACGTCGCCCTGCCGCCGAAGCTCGTCGTTCTCGGCCGGAACTACGTCGTGGGCAGAATCACCGAGTGCGCGGGGTTCTCGGCCACGCTGCAACTGGTGACGGACCGCGGCTTCGAGATGCCCGCGGCGCTGTGGCGCAGCGTGGGCTCCGGCCAGCGGCGGACCTTGTACGTGAAGCTGCCCGACGGCCGGCGGCAGCAGGTGGTCGTTGCCCACGACGGCAGGACGCCCGGGCGCCATACCGTCGGGGACCCCGTCGCCGTCCGGGCTCAGGGCAACGGCCGCGAGATCGTGCTGGGCGACGTGCCGGCCGAGCACGATGTCCAGCCGGGTGACATCCTCACCGCCTCCGAGTCCACCGAGCTGATCCCCTTTGGCCTGAAGATCGGGGAGGTGACCCGGACGGAGCCGGCGAAGAAGGACGCCCACTTCGTGAACGTGTACGTCAGGCCCTTTGCGGACATCCGGACCCTCAGCGAGGTCTACATCGTTTTGCCCGTGTCGGACTGATGCGGTGGATCTACTTTCTCATCCTGGTGTGGGCGGCGGTGATCCTTCAGACATCGGTCATCCAGGCGCTGTGGCTGCCGACGTCGCTGGGGTACGTCGGGCCGGAGATGCTGGCCTGTGTGGCGGTGTTCGTGAGCCTGCGCGCCCGCCGCGGGACGGACGCGGCCCTGGCCGGCTGGGTGCTGGGCTTCGCCCTGGACCTGACCGGCAGCGGCAGGGGGGTGGGTCTGCTGGCGCTGCTGTACGCCGCCGCCTGCGCCGGCATCTTCAGCATCCGGGAGGCCTTTTTCAGCGATCGGCCGATGACGCAGATGATCCTGGCCCTGGTCTTCTGCCTGTTCGTGTACGAGCTGTGGACGGCTTACGACGCGCTGACCGGTGAGATCGGCACCGGCTGGTGGCGGGCGGCGGTGCAGGCGGCCGGGGTGGCGGCGTACACCGCCGTGCTCACCCCCCTGGTCTGCGGCCTGCTCTCGCGGATGCAGCGCCTGCTGATCCTGATGCCGTTGCGGCGGTGGCGGAGGTAGGGCGTGTACGAGCGCCGGCTGAAAGTCTTTCTGGTGATCGTGGGCGTGGGCACGCTGGCCGTCGCCGGCCGGCTGGTGCGCATGCAGTTGCTCGACGCCGGGCTGTACCGCGCCCAGGCCGCGGAGATGCTCACCCTCACGGAGGTGCTGCCCACGGCCCGCGGGCGGGTGCTGGACCGGAAGGATCGCGTGCTGGCCTTGGACGAGGCCTGCTTTGACTTCTGCCTGGACTACCGCATGCTCACCGAGGAACCCCGCTGGCTCAGCCGGCAGGTGCGGGCCATCCGGCGGGAGCTCGGCGTCAGCACCGCCCAGGCCGAGAGGGTCTACGCCGAGCGGGTCAAGCGCACCTGGGACCTAGCCGAGCGGCTCTCCGGCGCGTCCCGCAACGAGATGTCCCAGGCCGCCCAGGCAGCCATCCGGCGGGTCAGGGCCATTCACGAGATCGTGGGCGGCGACGTGCGCGAGGAAATCCAGCCCCATGCCATCGTCACCGGGCTGGACGAGCCCGCCGCCGTGGCCCTCCGCCTGCGGCTGGAGGAGATGATCGGGGCCTGCGTGCTGCCGTCGCATCACCGCTGGTATCCCTTCGGCGAGGACGCCTGCCACGTCATCGGCCGGGTCGGGCAGGTGAGCGCGGCGGAACAGCGGGCCCAGGCGAAAAACTGCAACTCGCCCCTGGAGGCGAAGCTGACGCGCTACCTCGACGGCGACATGATCGGCAAGAGCGGCGTGGAGAAGGCCTGCGAAGGCCCGCTCCGCGGCCGCCGGGGCTACCGCCGCACGCGCCGCGCCGGCCAGGTCGTCCAGGAAATCAAGGCCGAGTTCGGCAAGGACATACGCCTGACGCTGGACCTCCAGCTACAGCAGAAGGTCGCCGACGCCCTCGGCCGGATGCAGATCCCCGACGTCCCGGGCAACCGCCGGGGCGCCGCCGTCGTCATCGACGTGCCCACCGGCGAGGTGCTGGCGATGGTCTCGCTGCCGACCTACGACCTGAACCGCTACCGCCAGCAGTTCCCGAAGCTGGCCGGCGATACCCTGAACCTGCCGCTGTGGAACCGGTGCGTGTCGGTGCTGTATCCGCCCGGCTCGACGTTCAAGCCGATGGCGGCCATAGCGGGGCTGGGCAGCGGGCGGATCGATGCCCACAGCCAGTTCGACTGCCCGGGGTACCTGGTCAGCCCCACCTACGAGGCCTTCCGCTGCTGGATCTGGCAGTACCGGACCGGGCACGGGTCGCTGGACGTGGTGGGGGCCCTGGAGCATAGCTGCAACGTCTTCTTCTACAAGCTGGGCCAACGGCTGGGGCTGGCCCGGCAGGTGGAGTGGCTGGGGAAAATGGGCTTCGCCGACCCACCCGGCACGGGGCTGCCGGAGGAGCGGCCGTCGCGGCTGCCGGACCCGGTGGAGTTCCCCGGCCCGGGCGAGGCCAGGTACCTGGCCATCGGCCAGGGAACCGTGGGCACCACGCCGCTGCATGTGGCCAACGGCATGGCCACCATCGCCCGCGGCGGGGAGTTCCGCAGCCCGCTGCTGCTGGAGGTCCTGGACGAGGCCGGCGGGCGGTGGCGTCCGTTCCAGCCCCAGCGGGTCCGCCGGCTGCCGATCGCGCCGGAGCTGGTGCACCTGGTGCAGGAGGGGATGTGGCGGGTAGTGAACTCGCCCAACGGCACGGCCTACTCGCACGCCCGAGGCCTGCCCGTGGAGACCTGCGCCAAGACCGGCACCGCCGAGACGGCCCCGCAGCGGCGCGGCATCGACGATGACGGCGACGGCCGGATCGACCGCTGGGGTGAGATCGTGCGGGTGGGCAACACCGCCTGGTTCGCCGGCTACGCCCCGTATCGCAATCCCCGCATCGCCTTTGCCATCGTGGTGGAGTACTCCCCCGTCAGCGGCGGGCCGACCTGCGCCCCCATCGCCCGAAAGATCCTGCAAGATTGCCGGGAGCTGGGATACCTCTAGGACGCCGAGCATGTTTCATCGCCTGCGACCCTATCTGAGCGCGACCAACGGCCCGATCATCCTGGCCATGCTCGCGCTCATGGCGGTGAGCCTGCTGGCCATCCGCGCCGCCGAAGCCGCCGACCCGCTGCTGGCCGGGGCCACCGTCCACCAGGCGGTCTCCATCGGCGTGGCCCTGGCCGCCTTCGTCCTGGCCGGCCTCATCCCTTTGCAGCGGATCGGACGCTACGCCTACCTGCTGTTCGGGCTGAACCTCGCCCTGCTGGTGCTGGTGCTGCTGCTGCCGGGCCCGGGCAGCCGCGGCAGCCACCGCTGGATTCGGCTGGGCAGCATCCGCACCTTCCAGCCCAGCGAGCTGGCCAAGCTGACCTACATCATGGCCATGGCCGCCTACCTCCGCTACCGCGAGAACTATCGCCGCCTGCTGGGGCTGGTCCCTCCCTTCCTGCTGACCCTGCTGCCGGCGGCGCTGATCCTCATCGAGCCCGACCTGGGCACCACGCTGCTGCTGTTCCCGACCCTGTTCTTCATGCTCTTCATGGCCGGGGCCAAGCTCAAGCACCTGCTGGCGGTGGTGGCCGTCGCGTCCGCCGCCGTGTTCCTTCCCCTGCCGCATTGCCTGGACGGCGCCGACGCCGACCGGGCCGCCGAGGAAAAGGCCCTGGCCTACTGGAGCGGGGATATCTTCGGCAAGGAATACGCCTTCGTGGCCGCCCCGCTGCGGCTCATGAAGCCGCACCAGGTCTCGCGGATCGAGGGCTGGCTGAACCAGTCGGACCCCCGGCTGGCCAGGAGGGAGGGGTTCCAGCTTCGCCAGTCCATGGTCATTGTCGGCTCGGGTGGGCGGGACGGCTACCGCATGCCCGAGGTGATGGACCTGTTCCTGCGCCGGCTGCCCGACGACCACACCGATTTCATCTTCGCCGTCGTGGGGGGGCAGTGGGGGTTCCGAGGCTGCCTCGGCGTGCTGCTGATCTACGGGGTGATCTTCGTCTGCGGCGCGGAGATTGCCACCCTCACGAAAGACCCCTTCGGCCGGCTGCTGGTGGTGGGCGCGCTGGCGCTGCTGTTCGCGCAGATCTTCATCAACGTGGGCATGACCGTGGGGCTGATGCCCATCACCGGCATGACCCTGCCGCTGGTGAGCTTCGGCGGCTCCAGCCTGCTGGTCAACGCCATGGCCCTGGGGCTGCTGGTCAACGTCTCCCAGCACAGGCCCAGGATGCTGGGCCGCAAGCCCTTCGAGCACGACGCCAAGGCCCCGGAGGAGGAAGCGGCCTACAAGCGGCCGATGGAGCCGCTGGACGCGGCCGCGAATCAGCCGCCGCCCGGCCGCGGCGTCAGGACGTGAAGTAGTACCTCCACCACATGCCCGCCAGCCCCGAGTAGATCGCACAGACGCTCCAGCAGCCGACCTCGGTCAGCAGGCGGGTGCGGAACCGCAGCAGGATCAGCGACCCGAACGCCACGAAGAAGACCTTGTATGCAACCAGCGCCGGGGTGTTGTGTATGATCGAGGCGGCGATAGGATTGAGCTCCACGAAGTGTCGGTGACCGGTGGCCAGCAGGGTGAAGGCCAGGTCGAAGCCGTTGATGAGCCACGCCCCGGCCAGTAGCAGGGCCACCCGGCGGGCGCGGCGCGCCTGGGGCGCATCCCGGCCGGGCTGCAGCCTTGCCCGCAGCCGGGGCTCCCAGCGTCGGCCGGCCGGCGGCGCCACGGGAGCGCGGAGTTCCGTAATGGTCTGGGTTTTCCCCACGAGTACAGGCATCGGCGGATGGAAAGGTGCCCTTTAGTAATGACAGATCGCTGCGGTTTGCCCGCCCGCCGGCGGCGGACATCCCCGTCCGCCGGGAGACGTTGAGGCTGCCTGACGGCTGCGAGACGCTCCTTCTGCGGCACGTCCCGCCGGCGTCGGCCGACCGCGGCCTGCCCGTGCTGTACGTTCACGGCATTCAGTCTCATCCGGGCTGGTTCATGGGCTCGGCCCAGGCCTTGGCCCGGGCGGGAGGGGAGGTCTTTCAGGTGACCCGGCGCGGCAGCGGGGAGGCGGCGGTCGGGCGCGGCGACGCGGCCTCGGCCGGGCAGCTCCTCGACGACCTGACCGCGGCCGTGGACCACGTGACCGCCCGCACCGGCGCCGAACGCCTTGCCCTGGTGGGGGTGAGTTGGGGCGGGAAGCTGCTGGTGGCCTGGGCGCTGGAAGCTCCCCGGCCGGCGGCCTCGCTGACCCTGGTCGCGCCGGGCATCGTCCCCATCGTGGACCTGCCGCTGCGGACGAAGCTGGGCATCGCCGCGGCCGGGCTGTGCTGCCCGCGCAGCCGCTTCGACATTCCCCTCAACGACGTGAGCCTGTTCACCGACGACTCCGCCATGCGAGAGTATCTCCGCGGCGACCGGCACCGGCTGCATCGGGCCACGGCCCGCTTCCTGGTGGCCTCGGCCATGCTGGACCGGCGGCTGGCCCGGGCGCCGAAAGCAGCCTTGCGGCTGCCGACCACGCTGCTGCTGGCCCGGCGCGACCGGATCATCAACAACGCCGCCACGCGCGACGCGCTGGAGCGGCTGACCGGCGGGCGGGTGAAGGTCTTCGAGCTGGACGCCGCCCACACCATCGAGTTCGAGCCCGACCCCGCCGCCTTCCACCGGCTGCTCTGCCAGGCCGTCGGCGAGCGGTGAACGCCCCGCCGCTTATGCCGGCGGCTTGGGGTTGGTGTAGGTGGTGCTGCGCCAGGTGAACCGGGCCCCGGGGCGGGACTTGATGAGGGCCACCAGCAGCGCGACGATCGCGGCCAGGCAGCCGATGGGGTAGCTCCAGGCCATCTCCGCCCTGGCGCCGATCAGGCGGTAGAAGCGGTAGATGACGCTGATCTGCACGGCCGCGGCCGCGGCCCCCAGCAGCCCGCACGCCAGCAGCAGCCCCGCCGGCCGGGCACCGGCCGCCCAGGCTGACCATCCCAACGCCGCCGCCGCGTACGGCAGCAGGGCCATCACCATCAGCACCGCCAGCGAGATGCTCAGCCGCCGCCGCGTGCCGAAGGTGCCGTAGAAGATGCGGCTCCAGCCGGCGACGATCTCCCGCAGCGAGCTGTACATCCGCACCAGGTACAGCCCGTTGTTGCGGACCACGCGCAGCTTCAGCCCCTGCTGCTTGGTCCGCGCCGCCAGGTGCATGTCCTCGTTGAGCTTGTCGCGGACGGCGGCGTGCCCGCCGACGGCCTCGTAGGCCGGCCGGCGCATGAGCATGAAGGCCCCGTTGGCGTAGGCCTGCGGCCGGGCGGGGTCGTTCACCTTGGCCGGGTTGAACCAGATCATCATGACCCCGGCGCAGACGGGCTGGACGGCGCTTTCCCAGAAGCCTTTCATCTCCAGGTTGGGCAGCACCGACAGCAGGTCGGCGCCGCTGTCCTGGGCGTAGGCGACGGCGGCGGTGAGGCTGCGGCGGGAAGTCTGGTGGCAGTCGGCGTCGATCATGCAGATCCACTCGCTTCGGGCGGCGGCGATGCCCGTCTGCATGGCGTGGTTCTTGCCGCACCAGCCGGCCGGCAGGTGGCCTACGTTGATCAGCCGAAGGCGGCGGTCCTTCTCCGCGATCCGCTGGACGATGGACGCCGTGCCGTCGGTGCTGCGGTCGTTGACCACGATCATCTCCAGCTCGCCGTAGTCCTGCTCCAGCATGGTGGTGGCGCAGCGGCCGATGTTCTCCTGCTCGTCCTTGGCGGCCACCACCACGCTGACCGGCGGAAGCTCCCCGTCCCCCCGGTACTGCTCGGTCAGCACGAAGCCGCCGCCCTCCTTGGCGATCATGACGTGGCGCGAGGCCCAGATGCCCAGCACCACCGCGGTCAGGACGATCAGGGTGATTGCCAGCGCGGTCATAGGCGGTCCGTGCCCTCTGGTGCTTTCACTGGGGAGCGTCTCCTGTAGGCCTCCATGGCCGCCGCGATGACCTCCTTGACGGGCACGCCGTGGGCCTCCGCCGCCACCTGGGCGTCGGCGAACTCCGCCGAGGCCGTCAGCTCGCGCCCGCCGCGGCTGGCCGTCTTCACCCGCACCCGGCCGTACGCCGTCTCCACCGTCACCTGCCGCCGCCGCAGCTTGCTGCGGGCGCACAGCCGCTTGCGGATGCCCAGCGTGGTGGTTTCGGCGAAGAGGATCTCCTCCAGCCCCGCGGCGGCGCCCGGCAGGCACAAGGCCGAGAGCGTCCAGGCCGGACGCGACTTCTTCATATAGATGGGCGTGCACCAGGCGTCCAGGGCCCCGGCCGCCAGCAGCTTCTCGATGGCGGCGCCGATGACCTCGCCGGTGCAGTCGTCGAGGTTGGCCGACAGCTCCACCACGCTGTCGGCCTGCCCGGCGTCGGTGAGGGTGCCGATGAAGACCCGCAGCAGGTTCGGCAGCGGGCCGCCGTCCCGCGCCCCCGCCCCGTAGCCCACCGCCGACAGCTCCATAGCCGGCACGGGCCCGAAGCCGGCCGACAGCGTCGTCAGCACCGCCGCCCCCGTGGGCGTGGTCAGCTCCCACAGCGGCGGCTGGGGCGCCGGCTCGGCAATGGCGGCACCGGCCAGCAGCTCGACCGTGGCCGGGGCCGGCACCGGCAGCGCCCCGTGCTCGGTTTGGACGGTCCCGCCGCCCAGGGCGATGGGCGAGCACAGCACCCGCTCGATGCCCAGCCGCTCGATCCCCACCGCCGCCGAGACGATGTCCACGATGCTGTCCACCGCCCCGACCTCGTGGAAGTGCACCTGCTCGATGCTGGTGCCGTGCACCTTGGCCTCGGCCGCTGCCAGCCGGCGGAAGATGCTCTTGGCCGTCTCGCCCGCCCGCCCCGGCAGGGCGCCGGAGTCGATGATCTGCTCCACGTCGCTCAGCCGGCGGCTCGGCTGGTCCACCTGCTCGACGCACACCTGGAAGCGGGTGCCGGCGATGCCGCCGCGGCGGACCTTCTCGGCCGAGACGGCGTAGCCGGGCAGCTTCAGTTTGCCCAATTCCGCCCGCAGGGCCTGAAGCTCCAGCCCCGCGTCCAGCAGGGCCCCGACGATCATGTCGCCGGCGGCCCCCGAAAAGCAGTCGAAGTACGCGACCTTCGTCATTTCACGCTCGTGGTCGGCCGGTCAGTGTAGCGCAGCGGCACGCCCCAGGCAACAGGCAATAGCCGCCCGGCGGGCGCGGCCCGGGCCCTGGCCGGGATGAAATTCCTTCTGCGGTCACCCGTTGCGGCCGGGCCTCCCCATGTGATACTTACCCCGTGCCGGCGGTGCCGGCCGCCCCGAGGCCAGCCGGCGGGCCCGGCGGCCTCGGCCGGTCGAGTGTGGAAAGAAGGGTGCGGGAATGTTCCAGCAGATCTTCAGCTTCATGGCCGGGCTGCTGGCGAAGGAATCGCCATACCGCGGCTGGATCATCAGCTTCCTGGTCGTCGTCGCCCTGTTCCTCGGGTACAAGCTCAGCAGGGCGGCGCTGGCGCGGTACTTCAGGGGCAAGGCCCACAAGCCCGAAAACGTCCAGAACTTTCTGATGCTGTACCGCTACGTGTGGCTGGCCCTGGGGGCGATCTTCGTGATCATCGGCCTGTCCGGCTCGCTGACCACCCTGGGGATCTCGGCGGCCTTTCTGGGCATGGTGCTGGGCTGGTCGCTGCAGGCCCCCGTGACCGGCATCGCTGCCTGGCTGATGATCATCCTCAAGCGCCCCTTCAAGATCGGCGACCGCGTCATCATTTCCGGCATCATCGGCGACGTCATCGACATCAACCTCACCCACATCGTCCTCAACCAGGTCGGCGGCACCGTCGGCGGGGAGGAGAAGTCCGGCCGGGGGGTGATGATCCCCAACGCCACCCTCTTTCAGCAGGTCATCTACAACTACTCCTTCGAGACCAGGTACATCCTGGACGAGGTGCCCGTGCTGATCACCTACGAGTCCGACGTGGACCGGGCCGAGCAGATCCTCATCGACGCCGCCCGCCAAGTCACCCGTGAGATCGCCGCCGAGACCGGCCAGGAGCCTTTCGTCCGGCGGGAGCTGGCCGATTCGGGGATCCGGCTGCGGCTGCGGTACCAGGCCCTGGCCATGGAGCGCCAGCGGATCACCAGCGACATCGTCGGGGTGGTCATCCGCGAGTTCAATCGGAACGAGCAGGTGGAGTTCTGCTACCCGCACCTGGAGCTGCTGCACCGGCCCAAGCCCGCGGGCGAGACCGACCAGGCCGCCGGCCAGGAAGGCCCCGGCGTGATCACGTAGGTCCGTTCCAGGAGAGTTTCAGCGGCCGGCTCGGCCGGCCAAGTCAGGGAAGGCAATGGGCATGGACCCGTACAACCTGGTCAGTTTCGTCGGCATCTTCGTGCTGATGGCGATGGCCTGGGGCTTGTCGTCGCATCCGCGGCGGCTGAACTGGCGCTGCATCGGCTTCGGCGTGGGGATCCAACTGCTGCTGGGCCTGCTCGTGTTCTGGGCCCCCGGCAGCACCAAGCTCTTTCTCTGGCTGAACGACCTGGTGGCCGAGCTGCTCAAGGCGGCCACCGCCGGACAGAAATTCCTCTTCGGCCCGCTGGCCGAAGCTGGAACCCTCGAGGCCGCCTTCGGCAAAGGCAAGGGATTCATCCTGGCCGTCCAGGCCCTGCCGGTCATCATCTTCTTCGCCGCCCTCATGGGGCTGCTGTACTACTGGCGGATCATGCCTGTTATCATCCGCGGCTTCGCCTGGCTGTTCACCCGGCTGATGCGGGTCAGCGGCGCCGAGAGCCTGTGCGCCGCCAGCAACATCTTCGTCGGCATCGAGTCGGCCACCACCATCCGCCCCTACATCGCCGGCATGACCCGCTCGGAGTTGTGCACCATCCTCACCGCGGGCATGGCCACCATCGCCTCCAGCGTCCTGTTCATGTACGCCGGGTTCCTCCGCAACGTCTTCCCGACCATCGCCGGGCACCTCATCTCGGCCTCGATCATGTCCGCCCCGGCCGCCATCGTCATGTCCAAGATCCTGCTGCCGGAGACCGGCGAGCCGCTCACCATGGGCGTCAGCCCCAAGATCGAGATCGAGCGCGAGTCGGGGGCCATGGATGCGGTCGTGGGCGGGGCCATGGCCGGGGTCCGCATGGTGGTGGGCATCTGCGCCCTGCTGGTGGCCTTTCTGGGACTGATTGCCCTGCTGGACCTGCTGCTGGGCGGGGCCGGCCACGCCGCCGAATCCGCCCTCGGGCGTTTCGCGGCCTACTTCGGCAGGACATTCGGCGTGCAGTTCCAGTGGTCGCTGCAAGGGCTGATGGGCTACGTGATGTGGCCGTTCGCGGTCCTGATCGGCGTGCCGCCGGCCGACGCCCAGGTGGCGGGGCAGATGCTGGGCGAGCGGATGCTGGTCACGGAGCTGCCGGCCTACCTTCATCTGGCCGAGCACATGAAGGCCAATGCCTTCACTCATCCCCGCAGCCCGGTGGTTATCGCCTACGCCCTGTGCGGTTTCGCCCACGTGGCCTCGCTGGGCATCTTCGTCGGCGGCATTGCCGCCCTGGTGCCAGAGCGGCGGAAGGACCTGGCCGCGGTCGGCCCGCGGGCCCTGCTGGCCGCCACCCTGGCCTGCCTCATGACCGGGGCCGTCGCCGGCGCCTTCTTCCACGGCGCCAAAGGCGTGCTGTGAGCGCCCCCGTATTTGATGCGCAACCACCTGGGCGGAGGGTAATCCTCCCCTGGGAGGAGATGCCATGAGCCTTCGCATGAGCGCAATGTGCCGGATGCTGCCGGGGGCCATGCTGACGGTCCTTGCTGGGTCGCCGGGCGTCGCCGCGGCCGGAGGGGGCCTGAAGGCCAGCCTCTTCCTCGACGCCGATTCGTACGCCCTCGGGCAGCCCACCCTCTTCGTGGTCACGCTGGAGAACAACGGCGGCAGGAGCATCCGCGCCCACCTGCCGCGGCGCGACTTCGACGACTTCCACCTGGAAATGGCCTTCGGCGACGGCGCCTGCCAGGAGGTGGAATTCCGCCAGTTGGCGTCCCTTGGCACCAGGGCGCGGCTGAGAGACTTCAAACCGGGGGAGGTCATCGGCGATTCCAAGGTCCTGCTGCTGAAGGGATGGCGCGACAAGCCGCCGGAACGCCTGGCGCAGGAAGACGAGGCGGACCTGAGCCGCTGGCTGATCTGCGGGCGCCCGGGCAAGTACAGGCTCAGGGCGAAGCTCCGCGTGGACCTGGGCAAAGAGAGCCTGCGGCCGGAGTCCAGCGAGGTCCGCTTCGAAGTGAAGCCGCCCGGGAAGGGATACCGGCAGTTCGTGAAGTTCGCGATAGCCCACATAGGTTTTGGCGAACACGTGAGTCTTTCCCGGGACGGGTACAAGGCCGCCAGGGGGGTGCTCGAAGACCTCAAGGGCACCGTGTATCGCAGGTACCTGTACCGGGCCATGATGAGCCATTTCCGCCAGACGGAACGCATGAATGACGAGGAACTGCCTGAAGACTTCACCGCGGAGGAGAAGGCCCAGCGGGGGGACTACAGGGGTTTCGCCGAAAGGCTGCTGGCCGGGGCTACGCCGCGGGAGCGCCGCAGCGGGCTCGGCGAAGAGGCCCTTGCGTATCTGGTGCTGTACTACATCCAGGAAGGGGATCTGGCCAAGAGCCTTGAGTACGCCAAGGCCATTCGCCGGGAAATGCCATGGTCGCGCTACGCCGAAGCCGCCGACATGCTCGAAGAGGAGCTGGAAAGACGGCGGCCGGCGAAGACGAAGCCGGCAACCCGCCCGGCGGCTATGCGGGGCGCTCCTCGTCGCGGTCGGTGGCCATCGGCACCGGCGGGGTGAGGGCGGCGATCTCCTCGTACTGCCGGGGCGACATTTCGTAGTCGGCGGCGGCCAAAGAGGCCTCGAGCTGCTCCATGTTGCGGGCGCCGATGATGGGCGCGGTGATCGCCGGGTGGGCCTTCACCCAGGCCACCGCCAGCGTGGCCGGGTGCACGCCGGCCTTCTTAGCGTAGTCGCTGAAGCGCTCGGCCACCTCGTAGTACACCTGCCGCCCGTAGCGGATGCTGTAGTTCTTGTTGGTGGCCAGCCGGCCCTTCTCATCCTTGCGCTGCGTGGTGTACTTGCCCGTGAGCAGGCCGCCGCCGAGCGGGCTGTAGGGGGTAACGGCCAGCCCCTCGGCGGCCGCCAGCGGCAGGATCTCGACCTCGGCGGTCCGCTTGGCCAGGTTGTACATGGGCTGGAGGACGTGGACCCCGGCTAGGTGAAGCCGCTGCGAGATGCCCAGCGCCCGGGCCGTCTGCCAGGCGGTCCAGTTGCTCACGCCCAGGTACAGCACCTTGCCCTGGCGGACGAGGTCGTCCATGGTCCGCAGGGTCTCGGCGACGGGCACGGCCGGATCGGAGTGGTGGCAGAAATACACGTCCAGCCGGTCGGTGCCCAGCCGGCGCAGGGAACCTTCGACCTGGGCCAGGATGTGCCGCCGCGACAGCCCGCGGTCGTTGGCCCCCGGGCCCATCGCGCCGCACACCTTGCTGGTGATCACCAGCTCGTCGCGGCAGGAGCGGATGAGCCCGCCCAGGATCTCCTCGGCCCGGCCCCTGGAGTAGATGTTGGCCGAGTCGAAGAAGTTGATGCCGGCCTCGCGGCAGCGGCGGAACATCTTCGCCGACGTGTCCTCGTCGGCGTCGCCGCCGAAGCTCATGGTGCCGAAGCACAACCGCGAGACCTGCACGCCCGTCCGGCCCAGAGTCGTGTATTGCATGGCTTGCTCCCAATTCGCTTGCGCTTGCGTCCGCCGGCCAAGACCATAGCACAGCCGTCGGCGCGGCGAAAGCGCCCGGACGCCGGCCGCGCGGCGAAACCATCGAACACTGGACATGCGCCGGCGAGAGCCTACACTCGGCTGTCTGTCAAGGAGACCCGCCATGGAGAAAAAGGTACTGGGACGGACCGGGTTGGAAGTCACGCAATTGTCCTTCGGGGCGATGGAGCTGCGCTTTGGGCCGGATGGTGAGCGAAAGGTTGCCGACGAGGCGGCCGAGCGGCTGCTCAACGCCGTCCTCGACGCCGGCATCAACTTCATCGACACCGCCCCCGACTACGGCCTCAGCGAGGAGCGGATCGGGCGGTTCATCTCCTCGCGCCGCGGGGAGTACCACCTGGCCACCAAGTGTGGCTGCGACCCGGCCGACAAGGGCGGCAAGGGCGGCCACGTCTGGAGCCGCGACCAGCTCCTGAAGAACATCGCCGGCAGCCTCCAGCGCCTGCGGACCGACCACGTGGACATCCTGCAACTGCACAATCCGCGCGGCGACGACGTGCCCATGGACGAGCTGGTGGACACGCTCAAGGAGATCCAGGCCCAGGGGCTCACCCGCTTCATCAGCATCTCCCACACGCTGCCCTGGCTGAACGACCTGATCCCCATGGGCGTGTTCGACACGTACCAGATCCCTTACTCCTGCCTGGAGCCGCAGCATCATGATGTAATCAGCCGGGCGGCCGAGGCCGGGGCCGGCGTCATCATCCGCGGCGGCATCGGCCGCGGCGGACCCGAGGCCGCGGTCACCCGCCGCGTCAAGACGGAGCTCTGGCAGAAGGCCAAGCTGGACGAGTTGTGCCGGGAGATGCCCCCGCCGGAGCTGATCCTGCGCTACACCCTCAAGCACCCGGGCTGCCACACCACCATCGTGGGCACCTGCAACGTGGAGCACCTGAAGGCGAACGTCGCCGCCGCCGAAAAGGGCCCGCTGCCGGACGACCTCTACAACGAGGTCACCCGCCGCGTCGCGAAGGCCATGGAATAGAAGATCGAACCCCTCCCGCTTACGCCTGGCGGCGGGCGCCCGGCCAACGCAGTGCCCGGGCTTGGGAGACGCCGTGGCTATCCGGCCGGCGGCAGGTTCGCGTCGGGCGGGTGGATCTGCCCGGCGGGGTCGCACAGCGGGGCGTACAGCTCCGGCCGGCGGTGGTGCTTTCCGTAAAACCCCGTCCTTCGATAGTCCTGGAGGGCGTCCAGGTCCACTTCGCAGACAAGCACCTGCTCGTCCTCGCCGGCCTCGGCGACGATGCTGCCGTTGTAGTCGATGAGCATGCTGTGCCCGTTCTGGCGTGGGGCGGCGTGGTTGACGACGAAGACGTGCAGCTCGTTCTCGAAGGCCCTCGTCCGCAGCAGGCAGCGATGAATGTCCTCGGTGGGGCACTTGCAGGCCAGCGGGTTGAAGATGACGTCGGCGTCCTTCAGCATCAGCAGGCGGGCGGATTCGGGCACCTCGCGGTCGTAGCAGATCATGATGCCGGCGGTCATCTCGCCGGTGTCCGTGCGAAACTCCCACACGGGAAACTCCGAGCCGTTCCGCCACCGGCCGGGGATCTCGAACTTGTTGATGTGGACCTTCCGCATCACGCCCATGAGGCGGCCGGCCCGGTCGATGGCCGCCATGGCGTTGCAGACCTCGCCGCCGCGCAGCTCGGACAAGCCCAGCAGCACGTAGACGTCCAGCTCGCGGGCCAGGTCGGCGAAGGTTTCCGTGGCCGGTCCGGGGATGGGCTCGGCCAGCTTTCGTTCCGGCTCGCCGCCGACGAAGCCGCTCAGGGCGACCTCCGGGGTCATGACGATCTGGGCGCCGGCGGCGGCGGCCTGCCGGATCAGACGGGCGGCCGTCTGCAGATTGCGGGCCTTCTGCTGCTCCAGCCCGGCGAACTGAACGCCGCCCAGCACGATGCGACCCTTTCCCATGGCTGGTCTCCTTGTCGGGACATGCTACAGCCGGGCCGGCGGGTCCTGGAGCAAAAAGGCCGGAAGTGCTCATGCCGGCTCAGCTTTGTCGGCGGGCCTGGTCGAGAAGGCCTGTGAGTTTTTCGTGTAGGTTCTGGCGATACACCCGCCGGCCCTCGGCCCGGTCTTCCGTCCAGTCCACCTCGCCGTCCAGGGCTCGACGCAGAGAAAACCACAGCATCTCGAGCGTCTGCGCCGTCCACAGGATGCGGGCCTCGGCCAGGAATTGACCCATCGGCACGGCCCGGCCGCCCCAGCGGGCGTACTGCTGGAGATAGTATCGGGCCAGCTCTCGGCGCGGGCGGCAGCGGGGCTGGACGCCGTCCGGGGCGCCCAGCCAGCGGGCGGCGTCGTAGAACCGCGGGGCCAAACCGACCGATTCCAGGTCCACGGCCAGCAGTTCGCCCGTCTGCCTGCGCCGGCCGGCGCTGTCGGGGTAGAAGTCGTTATGGGCCAGCCCCGTCTGCATCCGCGCGATCGGCTCGGCCAGCCGCTGCGCCATCCGCCGCACCTGGCTCAGCTTGTCCCGGCGGCTGGAGCAGAGCCGGGCCATGGCTTCGCCGAGTTCGCCCTTGCATGCATGGGCCCAGATACGCTCCAGGGCGGGCAGGGCGCCGGTGAGCCGGGCGGCCACGTCGCGGCGGGGCAGTTGGGCGGCGCGCTCGTCCGACGGGCGGATGGCGTTGAAGTGCGCCGCCAGGGCCAGGAACTGCGGGAACCGAGCGGCGTCGTTCATGAAGCGGTGAAAGGGATGCAGGTCTTCGATGCGCTGTAGATACTCCAGGACGATCATCTCCCTTTGGCCCGGCCCGGTCAGGGCGCCGTACATCCGGGGGATGGGGGCCTGATGTTTCGCCAGCCAGGCGTAGTGATGGGCCTCGCGCGGCCCGGGCTCGCCGAACCACTTGACAAAGACGACCTGGCGGCCGGTGCGGCCGGAGCGCGTCGTGTAGGTGAAGGTGGGGATCAGCTTCTCCGCGCCGTATCCGTAGTGGCCCTGCACCTGGTGCTCGATGCGGACGTCGAAGCGGGCCAGCGGCTCGCCGGCAATGTTCTCAACGATCGGCCGCAGCCGGGCTCTCGTCAATCCGAAGACGGGCGTCGGCTCGCCCTGCGGTTTGGCTTTGCTTGCCGTCACGCCGTTGCCTCGTTTGTCCCGTCAGCCTCGCCACATCTCGCCGAGGAAGTCGGCGAGGACCTCAGCCGATCGCTGCGCCATCCGCCGGCCGAACTCCACGTCATAGCGCGTGGGGTCGCCGGTGGCGCCGGTCTCGGAGAGCTCTTCCATGATCCACCAGCAGCCGCTCCAGCTTGTGCCCTGCTTCTGGGGCTTCCTGATGCGGTCGAGGTGTACCAGCTCAGGGTTGTTCGCCAGGGCGGCGGATGTCTCCACGCCGCCGGCGTGGACCTCGTCGGGGTGCGAGAGGCCGCTTTCGGAGGCGAGTCTGCCCATCTCGGCCCATGCCTGCTCGCCGAAGATCCGGACGTCCAGGTCCTTCTCGCGGCGCTTCGCGTGGCAGTAGAACTGATACACCGGCCCTTCGATCCCCATGTGGCCGCCGCAGCCCTTGGTGACCACAATCTTCCTGAATCCGTCCCGGACCAGGTTTTCCAGGATTTCCACGACCACCGCGCTCCAGGTCTCGAACGAAAGCGAGATGGTCCCGGGAAAGGCGATGTGCTCTGCCGCCGGGCCGAAGGGCAGGGCGGGCAGCACCATCACCTTGGCTCCATGCCTTTCCTTGGCAAGCTCCGCGGCGGCGATGGGCCTGCCGTAGTCGCAGTTCAGCGGCAGGTGCGGGCCGTGCTGCTCGATGCAGCACAGCGGAACGATCACGATGTGGTTTTCCTTCGCGGCCCGGGCTATGTCGGGGGAGGCGTTTTCCTCGAATCGGACTCTCATCGCTCTTTCCTTTCTCATGGCCTGCCGGTTTTTCAGATGGCGGGCTGCATTTCATCGCTGCGGGATTTTGCCGTCTTCGCGGCGCCGGGTGACGACGGCCTCGGCGACGGCGTCGGGCACAAACTCGTAGCGGAGCAGCTCCAGGGTGAAGCT
>Ga0111187_1018_pt1 | contig 17080 bp, 9 predicted proteins | sample DeeMarSWOR324_28_FD_80242 | JGI IMG/M metagenome (GOLD analysis project Ga0111187, IMG submission 80242) | Phycisphaerae bacterium SM23_33 | reverse complement strand
TCGGCTTGTCGCGATGCTCGGCTTCGCCGGTGGGCTGGACCCCCACCGCGTAGCAGTCGCCGGCGTCGTCCCGCGTCTGGCAGCCGAACAGCCAGGCCCTGTCCGGCTGCGGCCCCTTCCGCTCCGTGAATCGCAAGCCGGCCAGGCGGTGCGTCCCGGTCTTGAGGTCGTAGACCACCCAATCGTACGGCTGGTCCCAGTCGCCGCGGGTCAGGCCCATGAGGTACCGCCCGGCCGAGTCGGCGAACAGGGAGGCGGAATACCGCGGCCCGTTGGGGTGGAACCAGCCGAGTTCGGTGACCTTGGCCGGCCCGTCGGCGGAGGGCTCTACCAGCGACAGCCAGCCGTTTTGGGTGACAAACGCGATGGAGCCGTCCGGCAGCATGGCGTGGCCGGTGATGCCGTGGGCGTCGACCGGGCTGCGGTGGAAGTAGTACTTCAGCGGGGTCTGGGCGATCTCCTTCAGCGAGCCGTCGTACTCGACCAGGCTGGCCGCCGGCCCGCCGCGCTGGCCGGCCTCGACCCGCGGCACGTACACGTGCCCCCGCCGGTCGCACAGGAAGTTCCGCGACACGTGCCCGCCGATGGCCCCGACCTTCACCGAGCGGATGTCCCCGCTGGCCGTGTCGTACTGGTACAGCACGTGCTCCAGATAGCCCAGGGCATAGACGTACTTGCCGCCGGCGGCCACCGCGATCAGCGCCTCCGGCACGGTCTTCAGGTGCTCCCAGCGGTTGTCCTTCAGCCGCAGCCGCCACAGGTGCCCGCCCCAGGTGGGCAGGATGCCTTTCTCCTGGTCCTCGCCCTGCTCGTCCATGGAGCAGAAGTACAGGTGCTCGCCGGCCTGGACGATCTTGGTGTGGATCTTCATCTGCCCCTCGCCCTGGCGGTACACGCCGGCCTCCTTCAGCCGCGAGACCACGTCGCCCCGGTCCGTCACCTCCCCGCCGGCCGGGTCGTACTCGAACAGGTGGGCCGAAGGCACCTCCACCTCGTGGGCGGAGACGCCGAACCAGATGTGCCCGCGGGCGTCCCGGCCGGTGGAGCCCCAGATGGCCCAGCCGCCGGGGATCTCCGGCACGGCGATCTCCCGCGCCACCGCGTCGGAGGCGATTCGCTGCACCGGCCGCAGGGTCACACTGGCCGCCTCGGTCCGAAGCTGTTGCGAAGACGGGCACGGCACCACCACGTCCACCGTGGCGCAGCCCTTGGCCTCGAACCGCAGGACGTAGTCGCGCCCCGGCGGCAGGGCCCTGACCTCGTAGCGCCCGGCCTCGTTCGTGGCGGCCCCTGCGTCGAAGGCCCGCGGGTCGGGCTCGGACTGGTCGATCAGGACCGACACCCGCGCCTCGCCGATGGGCTTGCCCGCCGGGCCGGTGACCTTCCCGGCGATGCTCAGCGCGGGAGCGAGCTTCAGGTCGGTGGGCTTGGCCGGGTCGCTGACCTCCGCGGCCGCGGCCAGGTTCCGCTGCGTGTGCCGGCACAGCAGCAGGAACGACTTGTGATAGGGCCAGCGCTGGAAGTCCTGCCACAGCTCATACTTGCCCTGCTCGTCCGTGGTCGCCTCGCGCCGGCCCGGCAGGGTGCAGACCGTTGCCCCGGGCAGCGGCCTGCCGGCCGGGTCCAGCACCACCCCGTGGAAGCGGGGGGATTTCTTGAGCTTGATCTCCAGCCGGGCGGTCTTGTCCGGCTCGACGGTGACGACCCCGGCCGCCCGGGTCATGGAGTAGTGATCGGCCGCCACCCAAGAGATGTTGTATTCACCCGGCAGCAGCCGGAGGCGGACCACGCCGTCCTCGGCCGTCCCGGTAGTGTGCGTGAACAGCCCTTCCTTCTTGTTCCACAGGCCGACGTTGGGGTAGCGGACCGGCTGGCCGCCCTCGGCGTCGATGAAGGCCAGTTCAACCCCCCCGCCGCGGGTCAGCTCGACCTTCACCCCGCCGGCCGTCTGCCCGGCCTTGACCTCGACCCTCACCGCGCCGGCCACCCATTCCGGCGTGCCCTCCCCCGGGGCGGCCACGGCCAGTTGGTATCCGCCGGCCGGCAGCTTGTCCCAGCGGAAACGACCCTCCTTCTTCGAAACGCACTCGCCCAGCCGCCGGAAGGCTGAGCGCACGTCCTCGGCCATCAGCGCCACCTCGCCCACGGGGCGGCCGGTGGCCTTCTCCACGACGGTCGCCTCGATCCGCCCCTCCGGCGGAAGCACCAGCTCGATGTCGGTCGCCGGGGCGGGGTAGCCGTGCCTTCTGCGGTCGTATTCCGTCCTTAGGGCGGCCCGCCCGGCGGCTTCCACCCGGAACTCGCCCGTGCAGCCCGGCGGCACGTTGCGGAACTCAAATCGCCCGTCCCCGCCCGTCTTGGCCACCAGCGACTCGATCACGTCGTGCTCATACAGCCACGACCTGCCTGCCGAACCGTGGGCCGGACGCAGGTCCACCGCCACCCTCGCCCCCCGGATGGGCGCGCCGGCTTCATCCACGACCGCCCCGGCCAGCACCAGCGGCTTGTCGAGCTTGATCGTGGCCTCGGTCTTCCCTTCCCTGAGGTCCAGACTCTCCCAGCCGATGGCCAGGCCGTCCTTCTCGGCCACCACGGACACCCAGTGCTCGCCGGCCGGGGCCCGGAAGGAGAAGCTCCCGTCGGCCTTGCTGGTTGTCCTGGTGATGACCTCGGCGGTGCCGGAAAACTGATGATACTTCCTGGACCACTTGCACGCCGTCACGGCGGCTCCGGCCACCGGGCTGCCCTCCGCATCCACGACCTTGCCCGTGCAGGTGACGTGCTCTGGGGCTTTGGCGGGGGATGGCGCGGTGGTGACCTCGCCCGGCCGGGCGGGGCAGCCGGCGACCAGCGTCGCCAGCATGGCCGCGGCGGCCAGCGCTGCCGCGACGGGGCGGCTTGCCCCTCGTGCCATTGGACAGCTCGTGTGAAAGTGGGACCTGACCGGTTCAATCTGGTTCATGGTTGGCCTTCCTCAGTCTTGCCCGACCTGCCCGGCTTGGTCAATGCGACCCCCGACAGCTTATTGTTGCGCCTGACCGCGGCGCGGTTCGCGACATTCTAGTTCTTCCGCCCGCCGTGTCCAGACCTCAATCCGCGCCGGGACGCGTGAAATGCGATCGTTCTTATCCGTGGGGGCCCCGCGCCCGCGGCCACACGTTGCCGGGTTGCGGACGCGGCGGCTCAGCGTCGCCGCCGCCCGAGCAGCATCGCGGCGGCGCAGAGAAGCAGCGGGGTAGCCGGCTCGGGAACCGCTGCGCCGGCCGCGGGATCGTAGTTGAGCGACCAGAGGTTGTAGTCCAGCCCGTCCACGACGGCGTCGCCGTTGAAGTCGCCGAATTCCCAGTTGCCGCCCTGGAGGTAGTGAAGCGACCAGGCGTTGTAGTCCAGCCCGTCCACGCTTCCGTCGCAGTTGGCGTCGCCCGGGGTCGCCGCGGCCGTCCGCAGCACGGTCATCCACGGCGACCAGTCCGACCAACTGCCGCCGCCGTCCCGCTGGCGGGCGCGGAGGGCATAGAGCGTGTCCGGCTCCAGCATGGTCTTGCCGGCCAGGCCGCCCTGGAAGAGCCCGTGATCGGCGTCCAGCGCCACCGTGTCCCCGCCGCCGAGGATGGTGCCGGAGTCCCAGAGGACGGCGCTGCCGTACTCGTCCGTCACCTGCAGCTGCCAGGCCGACTGGGAGTCCCCGGCATCGTCGTCGCGAAACGCGGTCTTCGTGACCATCGGGCGGACGGGCGATTTCGCCAGCCCGATGTAGCTGGTGCTGATGACGAAATCGTCGAAGTACCGTTCCTGCTCCACCGGCGAGCCGTCGTTCCAGTAATTCTCCAGGAAGACAGCGTTGATGCCGTAGTCCTGCCAGCTGTACACCCAGTTCAGGTTGGGGCTGTGGGCCTGGACCTGGCCGTCGATGTACAAGGTAAACACGCCGTCGGACAGGCCCGGCGTGTTCAGCCTGACGTGCCCCTCCAGGCACACCCAGCGGCCGCTCTCGGCCGTGTCGAAGATCTGGTAGTCTCCCTGCTGCCAGCCGAACCAGGTCAGGTTCGGGAAATCGTTGTAGCAGGTGGTGACGACCTGGCTGTTGGCGTCCACGCCCCGGGCGGGGCTTATGCCCAGGTTCAGCGAGTACCCGCCCCAGATGTGGGCGATCATCGCCTGCGACCAGTTGGCCCCGGCAAAGGCCGTGGCCCGGGACATCTTTCCGGGGTTGCCGATCCACCCGGGCTGGTGCTTCACGTAATGCCGCCAGTAGATGTCCCGAAAGTCCTCGGTGGTGCGGACCGCGCAGCCACGATAGTCGGCCGGGCACCGCCCGAAGCACTTCCTTACCCCGCCGGCGTTGACCTGCCCGACCTGCCACAGGCCGTGGACCGACTTGCCCGTCCCGCCCAGGGCCTCATACGAAATCACCGTGCAGCCGCCGCCGTTGTCCAAGTAGCGGGTGAGCAGGTCCTCCGAGCCGCTGAAGTCGTCGTACCAGATGATGTCCGGATCGCCTGCCCAGCCCTGATCGGCCGCCAGCGACACCGTGTCGATCCGCGGCGAATGCGGCACCGCCCCGAAGCCGGGCGCCCCGGCCAGCACAAGCGCCGCCGCCCAAATGAACCTCCCAACGGTCTTCATCCGACGTTGCTCCGTATCCACGCGGCCGGCCCACTCGCTCTGCGGAAAGGTGAAGACCTCCTGTGGAGATATTGTACCACGCCCCGCCGTGGCCGAACACCCTCGCCGACAGCGAGGCTGGCCTCCGGCAGGCAGACGCTTATGGCCAAGCCGGCAGATGGTTGGGCGGCCAGGCATGCCGCCTGAAATGCGCCCCGTGCGTACTCCGGGTTAGCGCCGGGCGGGGCGATCCGTGGCGTCGGCTCCGGGAGATTGTTTGGCGGCTGTACTTCTGGCCTTGTTTTTCCTATCGAGGGCAATAAGCGCCACCAGCCCAATGAACATCAAAGCCCAGGCGATGAACGGATGCGAGAATGGCCACAGGACCCACGGCGTATCGAAGACCATGGCACTCGAAGGCCCCGACGGCAGATCCGGGTAGGACCTGGGCCTGTAGCTGCCGCGCTCCAGCAGCGTGCCATCCGGGGCAAAGAGGAAACGCCTCTGCCGCCGGGCAGTGAAGACCTCGATCTTGTCGTCCTCAATGACGCGCAGTTTGAAGATCCCGCCCCCCGCATCCACAAACCACCCGCGCACAAACTTGCGGTCCCTATCGTAAACCTGGATCCTTCCGGACGGGCAATGTGGCGCGATGTAGCGTCCGGCCGAGTCGGTGACGACCCCGCCCACGTAGCCCATCGGCCACTCCCAGGAATCGCCGGGCAACCATGGACCGGCTATGGCGCTAAGCATTTGCCCGAAAAAGGCCAGCGCGCCGTACACGGTCAAACACACGCAGAGCGCACGAAGAAGACGCCGTGCCGAACGTTCGCGCGGCGGCGTGAAGAGCGCCATGATGGCTGCGAACACGAAGCCGCCGCCGACCAGCAGGACCAGGCATATGAAGAGCGCGCGCATTCAAGGCCGCCCAACAGTGAATCCAGTTCCGTACAAGACCCCAGAAGGTCCTGGGGATGCAGCGCAACCCGCCTGCAATTCTGCCTGCGAACGTATCATAACCGCCCCGGTGGATGCGGACACCCGGCAATATGGGACGTCGCGTTCCTACCGTGGTTGCGGCCAGGGCACGGCCGGAGGGGCGAGCGGCAATGTTCCCGGTCGGCGGCGCCTGGCCAGGCGGCTCAGCCCATGAAGAATCCCTTCCGGTGCGACACCCCGAGCACCTTGCGGCAGTGCGGGCAGAAGTAGACGTACCGCCTGCCCAGGAAGCCGGTGAGCTCGCGCATCCAAATGGTGTCCAGTTCGCTCGAGCAGTGAGGGCAGATCGGGCTGACGTCGTTTTTCGCTTCCAGGCGTATCATCTACCTCATCCTTTCATGCTGGGAGCACCCCGCACGGGCAGCCGTCCTGCGTTCCCGGTGAGACTGAAGCGGCCCGCCCGGCGACCGCGGCCCCTCGCGGCCGGCTCTCTTATGCCCTACCGAGGGCCCGAAGGCAAAGCTCTTCTGGTTCCTGCCGGGGCTCTGCGCCCCATGGGGGCGGCGGGCGGTTCTCGCCGGTCGGCCGGCCAAGGCCATTGCCGACGCCCCCTTGCCGGGGTAAACTTGTGCACCGTCGCCGATCGCGGGGGCGGGCCGAACGCCCGACCCGAAACGGCGGCCCTACCGGAGGAAGAACTGTGTCCAGAGTGCGGACCATCGCGATCGTTGCGGCGGCTTGCGCCCTTGGCCTGCCGTTGCAGGTCGCAGACGCCGACGTGCTGATCACCCACAGCGGCTCGCGGTATGAGGGAAAGGTCACGGACAAGGGCGACTTCTACGTCCTGACCATGGCTGGCGGCGGCGAGATGAGCTTTCCCAAGAGCATGGTCAGAGAGGTCATCGTGCCGGAGCGGCTCAGGCCCGAATACCAGCGCATGCTGGCAACGGCCGAGCTGACCGACGACGCCCAGCTCAAGAAGCTGCTGGACTTTGCCGGGCAGGCCGCCCTGACCGAGGAGCGGAACGAGCTGCTGGCGAAGGCCTACCAGCTCCGCGCGGCCAAGGCCGGGCAAGACCCCAAGGCCTGGCGCGAGCTGGGCTCGTGGTGCCAGGGGCATGGGATGAAGGCCGAGACCGACGCCTGCGAGCTTCAGGCCAGCAGGTTGGAGTTCAAGGCCAGGCTGGCCGCGGCAGGTCAGGACGCTGAGGCGCTGGAGAAGTTGGCGGAGTGGTGCCGGGAGCGCGGCCTGCGCGAGGAAACCGCGCGCTGCCTGTCGGGTGAGTACGAACGGCGCAGGAAGGGGGCTGAGACGGCCGGGCAGAAATGGGAGCTGGCCCGGTGGTGCCAGCAGTGGGGCCTGGAGCAGTGGCGGAACCAGAACCAGCTCGACGCCGTCACCGCGGCCGCGTCAGGCGGAGACCTCACGCGGCTGGATGAGTTCCTGCTGGAGCTGGAGGCAGGCCCGCAGTCGCCGGATGCCGCGCGGGCCTGCGCCCAGGCGATCTACCGCATTCGCGTGAAGTCCGCGAGCAACGAGGTCATGGCTCTGGCCGGGCTGGCGACGTGGTGCAAGGCCCGCGGGCTGAAGGCCGAGGCCGCCGAGGCCGAGGCGGCGGCCTTGAAGATCGCCCCGACGGACCAGAAGGTGCGGGAGGCCCTGGGGCACGTGTGGGACGAGGCCAATCGCGAATGGGTTCCGTGGGACTGGCCCTGGCGGGTGAAGGTGCTCGGGGGGGTGACGAGCAGCTCTTATTCCGACCCATCGGGGATCACGATTTCCTCCAAGGGGACCCATGATGCGGTGGCGATGATCCAGGTGCAGTTCGAGGCCCTCTCGCCGGACCCCGGCGGCGTGAAGGCCTGCCTCCTCCAGGCCAAGCCCTTCCTTTCCGACAAACTGTTGAAGCTTCTGGAGCGCGACGAGGCCACGTGGAAGTCGGCCTTGGGGGAAACACAGGTGCAAGAGAGACTGCTGAAGGACCAGCAGTGGCTGACGGAACCGCAACGGCTGTTCCTCAGTTCGATGGTTCGCCTCCAGCTCGGCGGCACGGCGCAGCTCTTGCCCATCTTCACCGACCAGCCGGCGGGCAACGGGTGCACCGTTTTCGAAGCCGGCAAGCGTGACGAGCATCTCAGTGCTCCCCGAACGGTTTGGCCCAGTCTGTCGGGCCAGAGGAGCCCCGTGCTTTCGTATGTCCGGGTTCCGAAGACTACGGCCATGCTGGTGCGGCCGCGGCAGAAGGTCGTCCTGACTGTCCTGTACATTATTCCCCAAGCGGCCGGTACCGCGACGCTGCTGTTTTACGACCTGCCGCCTATCCCCGTTGAGCTGAAAAGCGAACCCCGGCCGCCGCGCCCCGGGGGGCCGGACCAGGAACCCAGACGCCGGGAACCGCCCAGGCGAATGCCGGACGTTCCGCGGCGAGTCCCGGGCGAAGAGCGCCGGCGCTGACTGCCGGGGCGGGCGATGCGCCGCTATTTGAACTGCGGCAGCCAGCGGCGGGTGGCGGCCATGAGCTCGGCGCCCATCCGCCGCACCCGGCTGGGGGGCAGGTGGCCGCAGAGCGGGTCGGTCATCAGGGCCTCGAAGGCCAGCTTCCTGTCGCCGGTCAGGGCGGCCTCCAGGGTCATCAGCTGGCACATGCAGTGCGGCCCGACCAACTGCCTGAGCACGGGCGGCAGCGGGCCGGTCACAAGCGGACGGAAGCCCAGGGAGTCCACCAGCCCCAGCGTCTCCACCACGGCCCCGCGCGGCAGGTTGTCGATCTGGCCCTCATTGGGCAGGTTGACCACGTCGCAGAAGGGCCTGTGCTGCATGATGGCGGTGATGATGTCCACGGCGGTCTCGCGCGAGCGCGGCCCGGGGTCGAGCCTGCCCGCGGCCAGGGCCAGCGTGAACTTGCGGTTGCGCCGGCGGCCGGCGCGGCGCTGGGCGATGCTCGTCCGCACCAGCTTGAAGGCCTTCAGGGCCGCCGGCCGCGGGGTGAGGTAGCCGGGCAGGAACTCGCAGGTGTGGCGGTCGGCCACGTGCGGCAGGTAGCCGTACTGCCGGTACAGCTCGTGGCACAGGGCGTGGTGGGAGTGGAAGCCCATCTCGTCGGTCTGGCCCTCGGTGAGGGCCTCGTCCAGCGACTTCCGGCCGAGGCGCTTCGTGAGCAGGGGGTAGCCGGGCTCGCCCCGGACGCTGAAGTCCAGCATCCAGAAGAAGTGGTTCACCCCGCCGAAGCGGACGGCCAGCTCCTGCTCCTGGCAGCCGAAGAGCCGCTGAAGCAGGCGGTAGTTGCCGAACACGCCGTGGCACAGGCCGACGCTGCGCAGGCGGCTGACCCGGCGGAGGGCGCCGGTCAGGCAGGCCAGCGGGTTGGTGTAGTTCAGCACCACCGCCCGCGGGGAGTACTTCTCGATCCGGTCGGCCAGGTGCACGAAGACGGGCACGTTCCGCAGCGAGCGAGACCACCCGCCGGGGCCGACGGTGTCGCCGACGGTCTGGAAGATGCCGTACCTTTCCGGGATGGCCAGGTCGTGGGCCATCATCTCCAGGTCGCCGGTGGAGATGGTGATGACGACGAAGTCGGCCTGGCGGAAGGCGGCCGGCTCGCTGGCGGTGGCCCGGATCCTGAAGCGCTTCTGCCAGCGTCTGGCCAGCGCCTCGCCGGCGGCCTGGACCTCCCGGGCCGCCTTGAGCTTGGGGTCCAGCAGCACGATCTCGCTGCCTTCCAACTGGTCGGTCAGCATGATGTCGCGCAGCAGCTTGGGGCACCAGTTGTAGCTGCCGCCGCCGACCATCACGATCTTGGGGCTGTACGTCCTGGCCATTGGTCTGCGCCTTACATAAAGGTCAATGGGCTCCGGCGGCATTCTACCTTCGTCGGGCCCGATGGCAAGCCGCCCGGGCGGCGCTTGACGCGGCGGGTCGCCATTGACATCGCCGCCCGGCCGGCTATGGTGAGCGGCTCAACCCCTTTGGAAAGGTCTTTGGCAATGGCAACCGTGAAACTGAGCAAACTGACCCGCAGCGGCTGCTGGCGGCTGGAAAACGGCGAGGTGCGGATGGACGTGGAGCGGAAGACCGGCTTCATCCGCTCGCTGCAGTTCAAGAAGGCGGGCTTGGACCTGTTCGCCCAGGTCCGCGGCGGCATCCCCGGCTACGTCGGCGGCCTGCGGATCTATGACGAGCGCGACGACCGCTGGTACGACGACCTGCGCACGCCCTTCCGGATGACGAAGGTCAGCAATCGCGCCGGGGTGGTCCGCTTCACCCGCCACTACCGGGGCGCGCCCTTCACCGTCCAGGTGACGATGCGGATGGAGCAGGAGGCCTTCGTCTGGGAGGTGGCCGCCGGGAAGAGAAACGCCAAGGTCGCCGACCGCTCGCTGCGGGTGTACTTCAGCATGCCGCTGATCGCCGGCTGGGACGTCTGGGCCCCGTGCAAGTTCGGCGAGAAGACCTTCGACGGGATGACGCCCTTCGAGTTCATGTACGTCCAGATCCCCTACGTCAGCGACCAGGAGATCATCCTGCCCATGGTCAGCCACTACAACCGCGCCCTGAACGTCGGCTACTCCATGGTCGAGCCGGTGGACGAGAACGTGCCGGCCGCCAAGTTCGCCTTCAACAACGCCGACAAATGCTACAACTGGGGCTCCATGCGCAAGGACATCCGCACCGTGCCGGTGCTGGAGGCGGTGAACTACTACATCGGCCTGGTAGGCAGGCGGCCGATGACGACCAAGGTCATGCTCTTCTTCCACGAGGGCGACTGGCGCTGCGGCCTGGGCCAGGTGTACAAGCGTTGGCGGGAATACTTCGACCCCTTCAACGACACCATCTACCGGCAGGAGCGCTGCTACATCGGCGGCAGCGTCCACAGCTCCGACCAGGCCGAGCGGCTGGTGGCCATGGGCGGAAAGTACATGGAGGTGCACGGCCACTTCCAGGACTACTGCGACTACTACCAGGACGGCAAGGACCGCTGGTACCGCATCGGCGTCAAGGAGACCGTCCGCCGCAAGCTGCTGGAGGCCCGCCAGCAGCCCGTACGCGGCGCCGGCCGGGGCGAGCCCCTCACCGACCGCATCGCCTGGGAGGTGGAGGAGTACATGGCCACGCACACGGACCGGCAGATCGCCGCGCTGCTGGGCTGCAAGGTCGAGGACCTCTGCCACACCCGCGACGACGTCAAGCGCCGGCTCCAGATCCTCGCCGACGCCGGCATCTCCTGCCAGTGGTACTTCAACTACACCGACGGCTTCCGGCCGCGCGTGGAGAGGCAGTGGCCCGACTCCATCGTCAAGGACGAGGACGGCAACTACGTCCCCAGCGGCTGGTACATGTGCCACAACATGAACGCCGACCCGCGCTGGTCCTTCGGGAAGTTCTGCTACGAGTCCGCCCGGAAGATCTTCGACGAGTACCCCATGCTGGACGGCTTCTTCCTGGACTGCTTCCGCCACTACGAGATCGATTTCGCCCACGACGACGGCACCACCGTGGTCAACGGCAAGAGAGCCTACAGCATTAACCACTCCTACATGGACGTCGAGCGGCTGATCAAGACCGAGATCATGAAGCCGCGCGACCTGACCAGCTTTGCCAACAAGCCCATGAGCATCCGCTCCATGCGCTACGTGGACGGCCAGCTGCTGGAAGGCGACGGCGACATGTACGAGGAGAAGTTCTTCTGGGCCTCGATCGCATCCCCGCTGTTTTACCTGTGGGGCGACCGCACCCGCTCCACCGACGAGTTCCTGCGCCGCTGCATCGTCAACGGCGCCTGGCCGAAGCTGGTGGAGCCGACCGACGAGAACGTCGCCCTGTACCAGCGGTACCTGCCGCTGTACGACGAGTTCCGCCGCCGGGTGCTGTGCTTCGAGCCCGACCCCATGCGCGTGCCCCGGGGCTCGCGCGGCAAGCTCTATACCGTCGGCAACGACTATGTGGCCGGCATCATGAACGAGCACGTGGACGTCGGCGACACCATCCGCTACGCCAAGACGCCGTACGCCCTGTTCCGCGTCCAGCGCGGGCACGACGTCGCCCGCGCCGGCGTGATGTACCCCGGCGACCAGGAAATGCGGGACGTGAAGTTCAAGTTCGACGGCACCTTCATCGCCGTGCCCATGCAGGAGTACACCAACTGTGCCGTGGTCAAGCTGTTCGTCACGGGCTACGGCCGCCGGAAGATCGGCCCGGACATCTTCGCCTCCCGGCCGCGGATGTGCATGGACCCCGACTCGGCCTTTGAGGACATCTCCCAGCGGTAAACAGAAGAATTCACCGCAGAGAGCGCAGAGGTCGCAAAGCGAAGAGAAGCGAAAGCCTGAAAGCTCAGAGAAGAATAAGAGGTTTGTCTGCGTTCTCAGCGGTGAGCCAAAGGAACGATCGATGGAAGCCCTGAAAGAGATTTCGCTGGCGGGCACGTGGGAACTTCGTGAAGAGTCGCTGTCCTGCCCGCCGCAGGAGCACGGGCGGATTGCGGCGCTGGCCGAAGGCTGGATCCCCACGCCCGTACCCGGCGACGTCCGCCAGGGGCTGATCGCCGCCGGGCGGATGAAAGAGCCCCTGGAGGGCCTCAACAGCTTCGAAGGCCACTGGGTGGAGGACCGCTCCTGGTGGTTCCGCAAGCGCTTCAAGGTGCCCCCGGCCATGCGCAAGGCCCAGGCCGCCGAGCTGGTCCTGGACGGGCTGGACGCCAACGCCTCCATCTTTCTGAACGGCGCCCACCTGGGCGATCACCCCTCGGCCTTCCGCCCGTTCGTCGCCCGCGTGGAGCGGCACCTGCGGGCCGGCGAGAACGTGCTGCTGGTCCGGCTGACGCACGGCGTGGAGGACGTCACCGCCGAGCAGGTCGAGGAGCTGGGAGGCTACATCCCCACGGAAGCCGGCCGCGGCCGGCCCGAGCGAGGCGAGCCGCGGCGGCCCTTCGTCCGCAAGCCGCAGTACTCCTGGGGCTGGGACTGGTCGCCGCGGACGGCCACGGTGGCCATCGCCGGCCAGCCGAGGCTGCGCCTGCTCAACCAGGCGGTCCTCCGCGACGTCCGCGTCAGGGCCTTGCCGCGCGGCCGGGATGTGACGCTGCAAGTCAGGGTGCAGGCGGAATGGCTGGACTTCCGCTCCAGCGGCGGCGGCCGGATCGAAGTCGCCGTGTACGACCCCGACGGCAAGCTGGTGCAGCGCCGCCGGGTCGAAGGCATGCTCCAGATCGGGGACAACTACTTCGACGTGAGCGTGCCCGTGGGGCGTGCCCGGCTGTGGTGGCCGGCGGGCATGGGCCGGCAGGACCGATACACCATCCAGGTGACCCTGCGGGCGGGCGGCGGGGCGGTGGACCGCCGAAGCCTCTCCTACGGCATCCGCTTCCTGGAGCTGGAGACCGACGACCGCTTCGCTCTTCGCGTCAACGGCGTGCGGATGTTCTCCAAGGGCGGCGACTGGATCCCGCCCGACGCCCTCTATGCCCGCGTCACCGACCAGAAGCTGGACCGGCTGGTCGTCGAGGCCGCCCGGGCCAACTTCAACATGCTCAGAATCTGGGGCGGCGGGCGGTACGAGCCCGAGGCCTTCTACGAGGCCTGCGACCGGGAAGGCATCCTCGTCTGGCACGACTTCATGCTCTGCTGCGCCCCGTACCCCGACCACCTGGAGTCCTTCCGCGACGAGATCGCCAAGGAGGCCGACTACCAGACCCGCCGCCTCCGCAACCACGCCTGCGTGGCCGTCTGCTCCGGCAGCAACGAGTGCCACTATTTCCTGGACATCGGCGGCCCGCGCGAGACCGACAAGGTCACGCGGCTGCTCGGCCGCGTGCTGCCCGAGGCCGTCCACCGCAACTGCCCCGAGATCCCGTACTGGTACTCCAGCCCCGCCGGCGGCAAAGAGGCCAACGACCCCCAGGTCGGCGACTGCCACTACTGGCACGTCATGATGCACGCTGACATCAACGTCCGCATCACCCCCGAGAGCTTCGACAACCTGCCGGTCCTGTTCGTCAGCGAGTTCGGCTACCCGGGGCCCTGCGGCCGGGCGACCACCGAGCAATACCTGGCCGGGGCGCCCTTCGACCGCACCGACAAGGTGTGGCAGCATCACAACAACACCTTCGAGCAGGACACGGTGGACGCCGGCATCGCCCGGCACTACGCCGACCCGGCCGGGATGAGCCCGCAGGAGTATCTCCTGTACGGCGGGCTGACCCAGGGGCTGATGCTCGGCTACGAGTTGGAGGCCCTGCGGGCGAACCCCCGCTGCCACGGCGGGCTGTTCTGGATGTACAACGACTGCTGGGGCGAGGTCGGCTGGACCATCCTGGACTACTACCTGCGGCGGAAGATCTCCTGGTACTTCGTCCGCCGGGCGCTGGCCCACCGCCGGCTGATCCTCCGCGCCAGCAAGGGGAGGATCAGGGTGACCCTGGCCAACGACACCGCCCGTCCGGCGGCGGGTCGGCTCGAGTACGGCTACGTCAGCCTGGACGGGTCGGTCCGCGAGGTTCGCCGCCGGCGATTCAGCGCGGCGGCGTCGGCCCGGACGGTGGTCGCCACCTTCGGCCGGGGCCGGCGCGACCCCAAGGCCGGCCTGTGGTTCGCCCGCGTCCTCGACGACCGGTCCATTCTGCCGGCCACCCTCCGTGCCGCCGAGCCCCGCGACCTGCCCGGCCGGCCGAAGGTGTACCTGTCGGTGCAGCGCACGGGCCGGCGGGAATACAAGGTCATCCTCCGCAGCCGGGCCTATGCCCGCGCCGTCGAGCTTCGGCTGCCCGCCGGCGCCGTGCCCGACGACAACTACTTCGAACTGCTGCCGGGCGTGAGCAGGACGATCCGCGTGGCGTACCGCGGCCGGCTGAGCTGGAGGAACGTGTCGGCTACCGCCAGGTAGCGGCGCAGCAGGGACGGCGGCGGTGAGGCCGCCCGGATCGCGATAGTGAGGCCGACCGATGCCCGTGTTTTTCCTGGTGGTGCTGGGGATCTACGGGGCGATGCACTCGTACCTGCTGCTGAAGCTGTGCATCGCCTTTCCGGGCCTGGGCAGGTGGCGGCTTGCCCTGGCCGGGTTCATGCTGCTGATGATCGTGGCGCCGCTGCTGGCGCGGCTGCTGGAGCGATGGCGGCATTTGCTGCCGGCCAGCGCCGTGGGGCTGGTGGGGTACCTGTGGCTGGCGGTGATCTTCTGGTTCTGCGTGCTGATGATCCCGGTGGACGCCTGGAACCTCGCCGTCCGGGCCGTCTGCCTGGCGGCGCCGGCCGCCCGGTCGGCGCTGGTGCCGGCCCGGGCCGCCCTGGTGGCGATCGGCGGGATCATCGTCCTCGGCCTCTGCTGGGGCCTGGTGGAGGCGTCCCGGCTGCGGCTCAAGACCCTGACGGTGGAGGTGCCGCATCTGTCGCCGGGCGGGCGGGCGCTGCGGCTGGCCCAGATATCGGATCTGCACCTGGGCCCGCGCAGCAGCCGGCGCAGGGTGGCTCAGGTCGCCGCCCTCATCAAGCAGGCGCAACCCGACATCCTCGTCAGCACCGGCGACCTGGTGGACTCCTCGTTCGCCGACGCCGCTTCCCTGGCCGCCCCGTTCCGCGACATCCATCCGCCCCTGGGCAAGTTCGCGGTCCTGGGCAATCACGAGTTCTACGCCGGTCTGGAGCACAGCCTGGCCTTTCACGAAGCCGCCGGCTTCCGGGTGCTGCGGGGCGAATGCGTGACGCTGGGCGAGGGTCTGCGGCTGGCGGGGGTCGACGACCCGGCCGGCTGGCGCGGGGGCGACGGGTCGCGAACGCAGGAGCGCGACGTCCTGTCGGCCGGGGAGGAGCCGCTCGTGACCGTGCTTCTGAAGCACCGGCCGGAGGTGGACGAGGCCTCGCTAGGGCGGTTCCGGCTGCAGCTCTCCGGCCACACGCACGGGGGGCAGATCTTTCCCTTCCACCTGGTGACGAGGCTGATGTACCCGCTGTACACCGGCCGGCACGAGTTGCCGAAGGGGTCGACCCTGTACGCCAGCCGCGGGGCCGGCACCTGGGGCCCGCCGCTGCGGGTGCTCTCGCCCAGGGAGGTCGTGCTCATCACCCTCAAGCCGGCGAGTCCGGCCCCGTCCGGTACAATGGCGGCGGAGGCACCCCGCCGGCAACAGCCCACAACTGAGGTGCACGGTGACGGTCAGTGATATCCAGCGGTTCTCGGTCCACGACGGGCCGGGGATTCGGACCACCGTCTTCCTGAAGGGCTGCAACCTCCGCTGCCGCTGGTGCCACAACCCCGAAATGATCCGCCCGGGGGCGGAACTGCAACTCTTCCCCGACCGCTGCGTCGGCTGCGGGGCCTGCCTGACGGCCTGCCCGAAACAGGCCCACACCATCACGGACGGAGGCCGGGCATTCGACCGCTCGCTCTGCGTCGCCTGCGGCGCCTGCGCGGAGGGCTGCTATGCCCACGCCCTGGTACTGGTCGGCCGGGAGCTGACGGTCGAGCAGGTCCTGAAGGAGGTGGCGGCCGACCGGGAGTTCTACGACCGCTCCGGCGGCGGGGTGACGCTGTCGGGCGGCGAGCCGCTGCTTCAGCCGGAGTTCGCGGGTGAGCTGCTGCGGGCGTGCAAGGGGCAGGGGATTCACACGGCCATCGAGACGAACCTCGCCTGGCCGTGGGAGCGGGTGGAGGCGGTGCTTCCCGTGACCGACCTGGTCCTGCTGGACATCAAGATGATGGACGCGGCCGCCCACCGGCGCTGGACCGGCGCGGGCAACGAGCAGGTCCTGGAAAACGCCCGGAAGCTTTCGCAAACGGAGGTGCCGATCATCGTCCGCACGCCGGTTATCGCGGGAGTGAACGCGACCGCCGAGGACATCGGGCGGATCGCGGATTTCATCCGCGCTTTCGGGAATCTGCTGTACTATGAGCTGCTGCCGTACAACCCGCTGGGGGCGGGCAAGTACAGGAGCCTGGGGATGGAGCAACCCCGCGAGCGGTTCGCACGCCCGGACCGCCAGACGCTGCGGGCCCTGGCGGAGGAGGCGCGGGGGCGAGGCATCCGGGTCCGCTGCCCCGACGGGGACAGGTGCAGGGTGGAGGCGGAATGAACATGGCACCGGCTGGCGGGCTGAGCTACGATGACCGGCTGCGACACCTGGTGCAGCGCAAGGCCCAGCAGACCCGCGAGAAGATCGCCCGCTTCGGCCACATGGACGAGGACGACCTGGGGCTGGTGGCCCCGCCGCAGGAGTTCGACTGGCAGCCCATCCCCAACCACGCCAACGGCTCGTTCTACGGGGCGGCCGGCTGGGCCGAGAACTTCGCCTCCCTCCTGCGGGTCCACCCCACCTACGTGGACCCGATGGACGCCCTGGCCGGCCGGTGGATGGTCTTCATGTCGCGCCGCCGCCCGGTGCACTGGCCGCCGGAGTTGGCCTACCCCCACCTTCTCGGCGAGCAGCAGATGTACGGCATCATCCCCGGCATCGGCGGGGACTCGCACTTCGGCCCCGACTACACCATCGGCCTGAAGCTCGGCTGGGGCGGGCTGCTGAAGAAGGTCCGCGACTGCCGCAAGCAGCA
>Ga0111187_1017_pt1 | contig 17119 bp, 12 predicted proteins | sample DeeMarSWOR324_28_FD_80242 | JGI IMG/M metagenome (GOLD analysis project Ga0111187, IMG submission 80242) | Phycisphaerae bacterium SM23_33 | reverse complement strand
GCCGTGCTGCTGGAACAGGCCATTCACAAGGAGCAGGCGGCCGGCGACCTGGACGCCGCCATGAAGATCTACCAGCAGATCATCGAGGAGTCCAAGGCCAATCGCCGCCACGTCGCCGAGGCGCTGTACCGGCTGGGCATGTGCCACCTGAAGAAACGCGACGAGGTCCAGGCGGTGGCGCAGTTCCGCGAGCTGGTCCGCTCCTTCCCCGAGCAGAGGACGTTCGTCGCCAAGGCCGAGGCCGAGCTGGCCAAGCTGACCCGGCCGCCGGAGTATCTGCCGCTGAACCAGGCCGTCGAGCGGACCGTCAATGATGACGGCATGAACAGAGACTGGCTGATTGATCTGGATGCCGGCAAGCTCTTCACGCCGCCGAAGGGACTGGGAGGAGGCAAGGACCAAGCGCTGGCCTGGATGGCGGCTCAGGGCATTGATGGCGGAGCCGAGACGAACGCGGCCGGACCGGGGCTGTGGGGGGTGGACATGGTCGTGATTCCCCTGGCCGGTCCCAAGTGGGAAAGCCTTGATCTTACAGGCATCCGGGACGACCTTTCCGAAGGCAAGCCCGGCACGCCGGCCGTCATGAGTGCGCTGGGAGAACTGCCCCGCTCCTACGCCTTCAAGACCCGCGAGGGCAGCATCGGGGTCCTGCAGATTCTACAGCTCGTTAACGAGCCACCCAGACACATCAAGATCCGCTACAAGCTGCTCCAGCACGGCACGTCGGCGGCGGCGCCGACCCAACCGTTCCCCGAGTTCGTCGGGTGCAGGATAGAGGAGCGTGTCGCCTTGAAGGTCGTGCCGAAGGGGAAGGAAGGCCAGCCCGCAGCCGGCGGGGAAGTCCACGAGTACAGTCACCTGGAAATCGCCTGGCAGGTGGATCCCGAGATTGCCAAGCAGGCTCGGAACTTTGCCGTTGCGGTCCGCGAGCGGAAGGCCGACGGCAAGTCCCTGTGGAGTGTCGCGGACCTGCCGGCCGACGCGAGCAGCGTAGTCTACGGCCAGGCCAAGGGGGGCCGCACCATCCGTGCTGCCGAAGAGCTGCCTCCGGGTGAGTATGTCATTGACGTGCACGCCTACGACGCGCCGCAGCAGAAGCTGGATCCCGCCAAAGCCCTCGGCACCGCCTCGGCGAACCTGACCGTGAAGCCTCTCATATACACGCAGATTTCCATCAACGAGGTCCAGCCTGGCGGGACCATCCGTTTCCGGCTGATCGAGCAGCACATCAACACTTCCTCCGCACCGGTGAGCCAGCGCCACTTCATCAACTCCGACTACGTCGAGGTGGAGCGGATGAGCGACGACCGGAGCCGGCCGGTGAAGTTCACCGCCACACACGAGGGCAACATCTACCGATACCAGGTGACGCTGAACGAGCCGGTGGCTCCGGGCAAGGCGGTGCTGCTGGCCAGCGAAGGGACGGTGGGCCTGGTCAAGCGCTCGGATCGGGTATTCCGCTTCTCCCAGCAGCACTGGCCCGGCAGCGCGCGGACCCGCCGCCTGGAAATATACCGACTGCCGAAAGGCGCCGAGCTGCTCGACACCACGCCGGCGGACATGGCCCGGCGGCAGCGCGATGGGCGCTGGGAGCTGTTCGTGGAGAAGATCGTTCCTGCCGGGGGGAGCATCACCACCGGCTTCGGCTATCGGCTGGGAGAGGGCGAAGTGTCCGCCACAGAGCCGCTGAAGCTCGCCCCCGTCCCCTGGAAGGACGGCGAGCAGATGCACCTGAAGCTGAAGTCCATGGTGGGCATGGAGATCGGTGCTCTGATTTACACCGCCAAGGCCGTCAAATCGGGCGATGTCGACGCCTGGCGGGTGGAATCGTGGCTGGTGGTGCCGGTCGGCGAGATGAGCCAGTTCACCCGCGTGGACGCCCGGCGCGACAGCTTCGCCCCCATCTCCTCCAGGACGTTCAACAGCAATCTGGGTGATTACCGGGCCGAGTACACCGCGGGCAAGGTGAAGCTGACCGTCGCGGCGCCGGGCAAGTCTGCGGTCACTCGTGTCGTATCCCTGGAGGAGGTCGCCTACGATAACGAGCAGGCGCTGTTCCTGATCCGCCGGCTGCCGTTGAAGGAAGGCTACCGGGGGTCGTTCCCCATCTTTCCCGTCATGGGCGGCACGCCGCTTGAGTGCAGGATCCGCGTGGTGAGCAAGGAGAAGTTGGCGGTCCCCGCCGGGCGGTTCGACTGCCACAAGGTCATCCTGGCGGTGTATTCCGGGGAAACAAAGGGGCTGGAGCACACGCTGTGGTTCTCGGCCGACGAGAACAAGTACCTGGTGAAGTACGATTCCGGCTCGGCGGTCATGGAGCTGGCCGAGGTCTTGGTGCGAAAGCCAGCCGAGCCCGAGCTTCTTGCCGACGCGAAATCCGGCGTGCGGCTGGCGCTTCCGGCCGGCTGGCACTCATACCTCGAGCCGCAGGAGGAGTTTCGACTTCACCTGCTTCCGCCCGAACCGGAGACCTCGGCCCTGCTGGCGGGCCGGCCGAGAGAGGCCGAAGTCCCCTCGGCCCGCAAGTACGCCGAGCAGGCGGCAACGAAGGTGCAGGGCTTCTTCGAAGGCTACAAAGTTCGGCCGGGCAGTTGGGCGGAGCTGGAAACCGCCGGCCTGCCCACGGCCCGATACGTCGCCGACTACCAGGACACGGCCGGCGACAAGGTGGAATACCGGACGTACGTGCTGGGCAGGTCGAAGGTGTACTGGTTCGTCTTTCGCATCCGGAAGGACCAGTTCGAGGCCGCCCGGAAGGAGTTTGACGCGATCGTGGAAAGCCTGAAAATCGTCCCTGTGCAAAAGGACGCCGACAGGGACACGAAACCCACGGAGAGGGCCGCCTTGTGACGAAGCGATCGCTGCGGACGAGCACGGGCCGCGGCCTGGAGCCGTGGCCCGTGCTGGGCCTCCTGCTGCTGACCGTGGTCGTGCCCACGGCGTGCGTGTTGTGGTTCATGAGCGCGGCCATGCGCAACGAGCGTCTGGCCGTGCGGCAGAGACTCACTCAGGCGTATCGTCAGCACGCCCTGGCCGCGCAAGAAGCCCTCGAGAAACACTGGCTCGACAAGCAGCGGGCATTGGCCAAGGCGGACAAACTGCCCGCGGCGCGGATCTTCGCGGAGCTGGTGACCTCCGGCGTGGCCGACAGCGTGGTGGTGTACGACAAGGCCGGCCAACTGGAATATCCGCTGCTGGAGGCGCCCCTGGCGGCCGAGCCGGACGAACCTTCGTCGCCGTGGCTGGCCGCCGGCGAACTGGAATACCAGCAGAGACTGCCCGGCAAGGCGGCCGAGGCATATGCCACGATCCCCCGGGAGGCCAAGGACCGAAACCTCACGGCCCGGGCGCTGCGGGCCCAGGCCCGCTGCCTGGCCCAGGCCGGGCGCAAGCACGAGGCGGTTGTCATCCTGACCGGCCCGCTCGCCTCGGCCGAGCTCCGCGGGGCCAGGGGCGCCGGCGGCAGACTCATCGCCCCCGATGCCCTGCTGCTGGCCCTGGAGTTGGCCGAAGAAACCGACAGCCGGCAATTCCGCGCCCTTGCCGGGAAGCTCGCCGACCGGCTGAGCGATTACGGCGACCCGGCGATGCCCTCCGGCCAGCGGCGCTTCCTCATGCTGGCGCTGCGCGAAGTCGCGCCGGACGTGCCGGCCTTTCCCACGCTGGCCGCCGAGCATCTGGCGGCCGAATATCTGGAAGCCCGCCCCCCGCCGGCCCGGCCGCTGCAACTGTCGCGAGCGCCGGGAGACTTGTGGAACTTCCCCTCGGCCGGGGGGGAGGTGGCGGCCATCTTCAGGACCGAGACTCTCCTGGCGGAGATGAGATCGGCGGGGCGGCTGGACGAGCCCTTCGCCGGGGCGACGTTGGCGCTCGTCCGGCCCGGCTCGCCGCCGGCGGAAGCCGAGGCAGTCCTGGCGGTGGCGGCGCCCAGGCAGATGCCCGGGTGGAAGCTGGAACTTCGATTGGCGGGGGAGGAGCCCTTCGCGGCCGCCGCCAGCAGACGCAATGCCATCTACCTCTGGACCGGCATCGTGGGCATCGTGATCATCGCCGTGCTGGCCCTGATGGTGGGGCGCTTCGTCAGTCGGCAGATGAGGCTCGCCCGGCTGAAGAACGACCTGATCGCGACCGTTTCCCACGAGCTGAAGACGCCGCTGGCCTCGATCCGCGTGCTGGTGGACACGCTGCTGGCCGGCCGCTACCAGGACCAGTGGCAGGCCCGTGAATACTTCAGCCTGATCGCCAGGGAGAACGAGCGGCTCACCCGGCTGATAGACAACTTCCTGACCTTCTCCCGGATGGAGCGGAAGAAGGTGGCCTTTGAGTTCGGTCCGGTGAAGCTCGACGAGGTCGTGGCGGCTGCCGTGGAGGCCATGGCCGACCGCCTGAACGGACCCAACTGCAAGCTGGAGGTCCGCGTCGCGCCGGACCTGCCGGCCATCACCGCCGACCGCGACGCCCTGGTCACCGTGCTTCTCAACCTGCTGGACAATGCGTACAAGTATTCCAAGGACGACAAGCGCATCGCCGTGCGGGCTTACGAGGCCGACGCGAACGTCTGCCTGGAGGTGGCGGACAACGGCATCGGCCTTTCGCGCCGGGCCGCCAAGAACATCTTCGACCGCTTCTACCAGGTGGACCAGTCACTCACCCGCAGCGCCGGCGGCTGCGGCCTGGGCCTGAGCATCGTGAAGTTCATCGTGGACGCACACGGCGGCTCGATTGACGTGGCCACCCAGCCCGGCAAGGGCAGCAGCTTTACCGTGAGGCTTCCAGTCGGCGGCGCGGCCGGGGCCGCCGGATCGCGAAAGGACTAACCGCAGGCATGGCGGGCGAAACGGTTCTGATCGTTGAAGACGACGCCACGATGCTGCGCGGCCTGAAGGACAACTTCGAGTTCGACGGCTATCGTGTGGAGACGGCCTCCGACGGCGAGAAGGGCCTGGAGCTGGCCCTGGACGGCCGGCCCGACCTGATCGTCCTCGATATCATGCTGCCGAAGGTCAACGGATACGAAGTCTGCCGCCTGATCCGCAACGAGGGGCTGGAGATGCCCGTCGTCATGCTTACGGCCAAGGGCCAGGAGTCCGACATCGTGCTGGGGCTGAACCTGGGGGCCGACGATTACGTTACCAAGCCTTTCAGCATCAAGGAGCTGCTGGCGCGGGCGAACGGGCTGCTTCGGCGTCGGCGCCGCGGCCGGCCGACGGTCTGCCGATTCGGCGATTGCGAGCTGAACCTCACGTCGCGAAAGCTCCTGCGCAACGGCCAGGAGATCTCCCTGACTCCAAAGGAGTTCGCCGTGCTGGAGTTCCTGGTCCGGCAGGCCGACCGCGCCCTCACACGCAGCCAGATCCTCAAGTCCGTGTGGGGCTACGACGTCTTCGTGACCTCGCGCAGTGTGGATCGCTGCGTCAACACGCTGAGGAAGAAGATCGAGCCCCATCCTGCCCGTCCCACCTTCATCAGGACGATTCGCGACATCGGCTACCGCTTTGAGATGCCCGAAACCGCCTGAGACGGCTCTTCACAGGCCTCCGTCCGGGCCCCGGGGGAGGCCGAGCCTATAGTATGGACACGATGACTTCCCTTCCTATACTGCTGGGCGGCGAAGCATCTCTTTGCCGCCGGGGAGAGCCTAAGTGGCGCCGCTGAAGGAAAAGGTCGGCATTGCGGTTGACATGTGCGGCTGCCCCAACGCCTGCCGCCACTGCTGGCTCGGCCGGGCGCAGAACAAGCGCCTTTCCGTTCAGGATGTTCGCCGGGTCGCCGAACAGTTCCGGGGCTTCTTCGCGCCCGGGCAGGCCGGTTCCGCCGTCAAGGGCCTGGTCTTTTCCACCTGTTTCCGCGAGCCAGATTTTTCCGACGACTACAAGCAGCTCTACGAATTGGAAGCCGAGCTCAGCGACGGCCGGCCGGCCCGATATGAGCTGCTCAGCGTCTGGCGGCTGGCCCGGGACCCTGAATATGCCCCGTGGGCCGGCCGGGTCGGCCCGGGCAAGTGTCAGATCAAGTTCTTCGGCCTGGCCGAGACCCACGACTGGTTTTGCCGGCGGAAGGGTGCGTTCCGGGACAGCCTGACCGCGACCGAGCGGCTGCTGGAGGCGGGCATGAAGCCGCGCTGGCAGCTGTTCCTGACGAGAAAGATTCTCCCCGAGCTGGGCGGGTTGCTGGAGCTGGCGGAGAAGCTGAAGCTGCGGGAAAGAGTTGCCGCCCTGGGCGGGGAGTTCGAGATCTTCATGCAGACGCCCGGGCCTGACGGCGAGGCCAGAAAGATCGAGCATCTCCGGCCGAGTGTCGAAGACCTGGACGGGATTCCGGAAGCGATCGTTGAGGCCACCCGGAAGTACCGGAAGAAGGACACGCTCTGGCGGACGGAGCGGCAGTGGTATCAGGAGATCCTCAGCGGGAGCGACCGGGTAACCTGCGAGTCATTCGAGTATCCGGAGCTGTGGTTTTTCGTCACTCCCGATATGGACGTCTTCTCGAATCTCAGCACACTGGAGCCGTGGTGGAGGCTCGGGAATCTCGAAAGCGACCCGGTCGAATCGATAGTGGACGCATATCTGAGCAACCGCGCCCTCGGGCTGGAGACGATCTACACGGTCCCGGCCCGGGCGCTGGCTGGCCGGTACGGCGACCCGGACGGGCGGCTTGTGTACGACTGCCGGGAGGACCTGGAGTCGCTATACGTGGCCAGGCATTGCCAAGACACCTACGCGCCGGCGTGAAGCGCCCGGCGCTCAGACGGCCGGCCGGCCGATGAGGTCCAGGAATTCACCCCGAGTGGCGGCGTCATCGTGGAAGCAGCCGAGCACGGAGGAGGTGATCATGATCGAGTTCTGCTTCTCCACGCCGCGCATCATCATGCACAGGTGCCGGCATTCCATCACCACGCCGACGCCGGCGGCGTTGACGGCTTCCATCACTTCTTGAGCGATCTGGGCCGTCAGACGCTCCTGGATCTGGAGCCGCCGGGCGTGGCAGTCCACGATCCGCGCCAGCTTGCTGACCCCGACCAGCTTGTCCCTGGCGATGTAGCCGATGTGGCAGCGCCCGTAAAAGGGCAGGATGTGATGCTCGCACAGGCTGTACACCTCGATGTCGCGGGCGATGATCATGTTGTTGGCGTGGCTTTCGAACACCGCGTCCCGGGCGATTGCCTTGGGATCGGTCCGATATCCCTGGGTCAGAAACGCCATGGCCTTGGCGACGCGAATCGGCGTTCTCCGCAGGCCATCCCTGTCGGGATCGTCGCCGAGCTCGATCAGCAGTTCGCGCACCAGTTCGGCTACCCGTTCCTCGTTCATCGTTGCAGGCTCCTTCTGAGGCGCTGTGTCAGTTCCGCGACAGGTTCCAGCTCCCTTTCCGCCCCGGGCCGGACGACCTCGCCCAGCCGCGAGGTCCGGATCCGCCACACCCCGTTCGCGAACTCTTCCTGCCCCTGCCCGCTCAGCGCGGCGGTCCGGTAGACGGTGGAGACGCCGGTAATCCGCACGCACCGGCCCAGCAGCCGCAGGGCCTCGGGCAGGTTCTTGTCCGGTTCGATGTTGGACCCCACGGCCACGAAGGCGTCCACCGCTTCAGCCATCGGCCGGCCGCTCCCGGACGATCTCCACCTCGACCGTCCGCGCGAAGCGCAGGGCCGCCGGCTTCTCCACCCGCACCCGCACCCGTTGCACGCGCGGTTCCTGCAGGCACACGTCGGCAATCGCCTCGGCCAGCCGCTCCACAAGGAAGAAGGACGACCGGTCCACCAGCTCGATCACGCGCTGCTTCACTTCTTTGTAGTTGACGGTGTCTTGGATACGGTCGCTCCGGGCGGCTTGGCGCAGGTCCGCTTCCATGGTGATGTGGATGACCACGTCCTGCCTGTCTTTTCGCTCGGCCTCGTAAACCCCCAGCACGCAGCGGAGCAGCAGGTCGCGGATGTGGATCTTGTCGGGCTCCGTCCGGGCCTCAGCCATACATGGCCCCTTTCATGTGGCGTCCGCCGTCCACATAGATGACCTGCCCGGTGACGAACTCGCTTCGAATCAGGAACCTCACCGCCTCGGCGACGTCGGCCACCCCGCCGTGGCGGTGGAGCGGGTTGGTCGAGGCCAGGCGCTGCAGGAACGACTCGTCCTGGCCCGGCGGGGGCAGAATCAGCCCCGGGGCCACGGCGTTGACCCGGACGGCGGGGGCGAACTCCAGCGCCATCATTCGCGTCAGGCTGAACAGCATGCGTTTGCTGAGGTGATAGGCCGCGTGCGACCGGTCGTAGTCGCCGATGCGGCAGTCGAGGAAGTTCACGATCACCCCCGGCCGCCGCTGGGCGGCAAAGGCTCGCCCGATCAGCAGCGGGGCCAGGGCGTTGACGTTGATGCTCTCGGCCAGCTCGTCGGCGGTGAAGTCGGTCAGGCGGCTGGGGGGGAAAATGGAGGCGTTGTTGATAAGGATGTCCACGGGCCCGGCCTGTTGGACGGCCCTTTGCAGCAGGCCCTGGGCCTGGGCCGGGTCGCCCAAGTCGGCCTGCAGGGCCCAGGCCTTCGTGCCGGCCTGGAGGATACTGTGGGCGAGCTGCTCGGCCTGTTTGGCGGAGGTGTTATAGTGAACGATGACGTTGGCGCCGTCGGCGGCCAGGGCCAGGGCCGTGGCCTGGCCGATGCGTTTGGCCGCACCGGTCACCAGGGCGGTCTTTCCGGCCAGTTCGGCGGAGTTCGGTCCCATGAGGCCCTCCCATCGACGAACATCGCCTGAGCCCGCGGGCCGGCCCCACGGTCCCAGGCGAGCCGGTCTCGCCCTCCACTGTATTCACCATGGGCTTGTTCGACAAGCCAATCGCTGGCATAATATGGCATGAAGCCGGTCCGAGGTCCGGGGCTGGGGGGCCGTTGCCGGCAGGGAACGCCGGTTTGGCTGCGAGGGTCCGCCACAAGTTCCGGCTTGGGCTGGCCCTGCGGCGCGGCCGCGGGGTCGCGTCGCGAGTGCCGAGGACGGAAGCCCGCCCGCCGGCCGGATCCGGGCCATTCGCCCGGGCGGAACTGCTTGCAAAGGCACCTGCTTATGCCGATATTGGTGGAAAGACTGGAAGACCCTTTTGCATGGGAGAGCAACATCATGAGGGCGCAGGTGAGGGTCGCGTTGTGCCTGGCGGCCGCGGTTCTCTTGGTCCCGGGCGCGGGGCTCTGCCTGGGCCAGGCCATTGAGGCCGTCGCCCGGCCCAGCAGAGACGTCACCCTTTCCTTCCTCCGCCCCGGGCGAATCAAGGCGGTACTGGTGAAGGAGGGCGACTTGGTCGAGCCAGGCCAGACGCTCGTTCAGTTGGACGACGAGGCCGAGCAGGCCCAGTTGAAACAACTCAAGGCCCAGGCCGAGGACACCATACACGTCAGGGCGGCCGCGGCTCAGTTGGAGCAGGCGAACGTCGACCTCAGGATGAAGGAGTGGGCGTACGAGCGCAACGCGGTGCCCAAGATGGAATTGGAGCACGCCCAGCTGGAAGCGAAGATAAAGCAGCTGTCGCTGGAACTGGCCAGGTTCGAGAATGACCTGAACCAGCTCAAGTACCTCGAGGCGAAGGTTCGGGTGAACCAGATGCAGCTGGTGAGCCCGATCGCCGGCCGGGTCGAGAAGATCATGCTCCGCGAAGGGGAGAGCGCCGACGGCGTCGAGGACATCATCCGGGTGGTAAAGACCGACCCCCTGTGGGTGGACGTGCCCGTGCCCGTCGGTCAGGTGCGGGCCATGAAGCTGGCCCTCGGCGGCAAGGCCGAGGTGGCGTTTCCGATTGCCGGCGAGGGCCAGGAGAACCGGACGGTGATGGGCAAGATCATCCACATCGCCGCCATGGCGGATTCGGCCAGCGAGACCAAAACGGTCCGGGTGGAGGTGCCCTACGAGGGCTCTGCCCCGGCCGGTGAGCGGGTTAAAGTGAGCTTTCAGGCGCCTGCCGGCAGCGGCGGCGCAATGGAAAAAGCGGAAGTCCCCCTCTCGAAAAAGCCACCGGGCAGGAAGGAGTAATTCATGGCAGCCAAGCGCGAATCAGGCAACGCCGAGGACAAACCGATTGAGGAGCAGGTCCGCGAGCAGACCGGGCAGCGGCAGATCCGAATTCGGGTGGACGAGCGGAACATGCGGACCGGGTACGCCAACGCGTTCCGCACCAACGGCACGGCCGAGGAGGTCATGCTCGACTTCGGGCTGAACCTCTTGAACCCGGTTGGCCAGCAGCAGCAGCAAGAACAGCCGGAGATCATCTTCCAGGTGAACGAGCGGGTCATCATGAACTACTACTCGGCCAAGCGTCTGGCCATCACGCTGAGTCAGTTGATTCGCCGCCACGAGGAGCGGTTCGGCGAGCTGGAGTTGGACGTCACGAAGCGCACCAAGAGCACCTGACGCTCGGCTTCGGCCGGATGAGGTGGTTGCTGATGACGGTGGAACACACCCGCACTGGTTTCGAGGCCCACAAGGCGCCGACGACGGCGGAGCTGATCGAACGGCTCAGCCGGTTCGAGGGCCCGCCGGAGTTGTTCCTGGCCAACCTGCTGGCGGTGCAGTGTCACATCGCGTCGGCCGAGGCCGGGGCCATTCTCCGGGTCGCACCGGAAGGCAAGGCAGAGGTTCTGGCCGTGCACCCCGCTCTGGCGCAGGGCTCCACTGCGCCAATGTGGCTGGCGCAGGCGGCGGCGTCCGTCGCCCGGACAATGGAGACTGCCCAAACCGTCACCCAGCCGGTGCACGAGCCGGACGAGCTCTACGGCCAGCCGGCGCGGCGGCATCTGGTGATGATCCCGCTGGCCCGCAGCGGCGGGATTGGCGGGGCCGCGGCGTTCATTCTCGAAGCCGGCACGCGCGGGGAGCTGGCCGCCGGGCAGGACCGGCTGGAGCTGTCCACCAGCCTGCTGAGCCTTTACGAAATGCGGCTGGCCCTCCAGCGCCGCGGGGCGGACCTCCGCCGGATGAGGGTGTCGCTGGAGGCGCTGTCGGCCGTGAACGGCTCGGACCGTTTCGCCGCGGCGGCCATGGCCATGTGCAACGAAGTGGCCAGCCGGTGGCAATGCGACTGCGTCAGCCTGGGGTTTCTGGCCGGCAGGTATGTCAAGCTCAAGGCCATGAGCCACACCGAAAAGCTCAGCCGGAAAATGAAGCTCGTGCAGACCATCGAGGCCGCCATGGAGGAATGCCTCGATCAGGACCTGGAGGTGCTTTACCCGCCGGCCAGCCAGGCCGCTTACATCAGCCGGGCCACCGGAGAACTGGCCACCCGGCACGGCCCGGCGGCCGTGGCCAGCGTCCCGCTGCGCCGGGAGGCGAAGGTGGTGGCCGTGCTGACCGCGCAGCGGCCGGCGGAGAACGTCTTCACGACCGAGGAGATGGAGTCGTTGCGGCTGACGTGCGACCTGTGCACGCCCCGGCTGGTGGACCTGCACGAGCACGACCGGTGGGTCGGCGCCCGGGCCGCCGCCTCCGCCCGGGAGGCCCTGGCGGCGGGCCTGGGGCCCAAGCACACCTGGCTAAAGCTGGCGGCCGTGCTCGCCATGGTGGTCCTGGCGGCGCTGATCTTCGGCAAGGGCGAGTACCGCGCTGACGCGCCCTTCGCCCTGGAGGCCACCCTGCAGCAGCGCCTGCCGGCGCCCTTTGACGGGTATCTCATGCAGGTCTACGTCGACCCGGGAGACAATGTCGTGGGCTCAAAGGCCGACGAGCCGTCCTGGCTGCTGGAAGCCGCGGACGTGCAGGACTGGGCGGGGCTGCTGGCTGAGATCCGCGCCCAGGCCGCAGCCGGTGAGCCCTCTGCCGGCAAGCACATCTGGGCATTGCTGGGCGAGGAAGCGCGCCAAGCCATTGCGGCCGCCGAAGGCGCCGAACCGAATGACCAGGCGAAAGCCGCAATCATCCGTCAACTGAACGACTTGCTCCGCTCCGAAGCCTGCTACGACTCGGCCGCCTGGCAGGGCTTCAAGCTGGGCCAACGGCAGACCGAACTGCTGGCGGACCTGAAGAAGGGCACGCCCAAGGGCGGGCATCTGGTCGAGTTGAACCGCTCGCTGTTGGCCACGGCCTTCCCCCAGAGGATCGCCGCCGGCCCGACCGTCCTGGCGACGTTGGACACGGCCGAGCTGAGGCTGCAACTGGCCGCCGCCCAGGCCGATCGCACCGGCCGCCTGACGGAGGCGGCGGCCGCCATGCGCGACGGCAAGACGGCACAGGCCCAGATCGCTCAGGCCGCGGCCGAGGAAGTGGCCGCCAGAATCCGCCTCCTGGAATACCAGATTGAAAAGGCCAGGATCGTCTCCAAGATCAGCGGGCTCGTCGTGACCGGCGACCTCAGGAGGCAGGTCGGCGCCCCCGTGAAAATGGGCGACGTGCTCTTCGAAGTCGCCCCGGTGGACAGGCTGCGGGCGGAACTGGCCGTGCCCGATAACCAAATCGCTGACGTCCAGCTCGCCGTGGCCGAGGCCGTCGAGAAAGACACGAAGGTGGTGGGCGAGTTGGCCACGGCCGCTTACCCCGAACAGCGAATCCCCTTCCAGGTGGAGCGCGTCAACCCCATGGCCGAGGTGGTGGACCAGCAGAACGTGTTCAAGGTGCGCGCGCACCTGGGGGAGACCTATCCCTGGATGCGTCCGGGCATGGAAGGCGTGGCCAAGATATCCCTGGGCCGGCGCAGCTACGGCTGGCTGCTCACGCACAAGGTGGTCAACTGGGCGCGGATGAAGCTGTGGCTGTAACGGCGAGGGCGCTGAAGTGCCTGTGGATCGTCCGACATTCAGCGAATCGTGGTACCGGGTGGCGGAGCTGCACCCGCGGCTGCGTTCCACCGTGCAGGTTTACCGCCAGCACTTTCGCGGGCAGATGTGGCACGTCCTTCAGGACCCCTCCAACAACCAGTTTTCCCGGCTGAACGAGCCCGCCTACGGGTTCGTGGGGATGCTGGACGGCCGGCGGACGGTGGGGGAGGTGTGGCGGATCTGCAATGAGACGCTCGGCGACGCCGCTCCCACACAGGGCGAGGCAATTCAACTGCTGGGGCAGCTGTACGCCTCCAACCTCCTGCACGCTGAGCTGCCCCCCGACACCGAGAGCCTGTTCAAGCGCTATCAGCGGCGCGTCCAGCGCGAAGTCAAAAGCTACCTGATGAACTTCCTCTTCATCCGCATCCCGCTGATCGACCCGGACGCGTTCCTGAACGCGCTGCTGCCGGCCGTCCGCTGGATCTTCACCTGGGTCGGGTTTGTCCTCTGGGCAGGGCTGCTGGTCGTGGGGGGGTATTTCGCCGTCACCCACTTTGATGCCCTCCTCTCCCGCGGGCAGGACGTCTTCGCCCGCGCCAACCTGATGAAAAACCTGCCGCTGATGTACTTGAGCATCATCGTCGTGAAGATCCTGCACGAATTCGGCCACGCCTTCGCCTGCAAGAAGTTCGGGCAGCAGGCGGGCTCGGGAGGCGAAGTGCACGTCATGGGCGTGATGTTCCTGGTGTTCATGCCCCTGCCGTACGTCGACGCCTCCAGCGCCTGGGCCTTCCGCAGCAAGTGGCACCGGGTGCTCGTCGGCACCATGGGCATGATGGTGGAGCTGGGCATCGCCTCCGTGGCGGCGGCGGTCTGGGCCCTGACTGGGCCGGGCCCCGTCAACGCCGTCGCCTACAACGTCATCTTCATCGCCAGCGTCTCGACCTTGCTGTTCAACGGCAACCCCCTGCTGCGATACGACGCCTACTACATCCTCTCGGACCTGCTGGAGATCCCCAACCTGGCTCCCCGCAGCCGCCAGTACCTCTCCTACCTGGTCCGGCGACACGCCTGGGGGGTCCGCCGTCCTCAGAACCCCGCCCACACCACCGGCGAGAAGGGCTGGATGGTGTTCTACGGCATTGCCTCGACGCTGTACCGCGTCTTCATCTTGACGGTCATCATTCTGTTCCTCGGCAACCGCCTGCCCAACGAGTTATTTGTCATCGCCGCGGTGCTGGGCGTCGTGGCGGCCGTCGTCTGGCTCGGCGCTCCCGTGGGCAAGCTCGTCTACTACCTGGCCACCAGCGGCGAGCTGGACCGCGTCCGCCCCAGGGCGGCCGCATCCACGGTGGCCGCCGTGGCAGCCATTCTAGTGCCCTTCGCGATCATCCCCACCCCTGACCGCAGCCGGATCGAAGGCGTCGTCGAGCCCGCCCGCCACGTGTTCATCCACGCCGCCGCCGACGGCTTCGTGGTTGATTGCATGCCCTCCGGCCGGGACGTCGACCCGGAGGGCCCGCCGCTGCTGCGGGCGGTGAACATGGAGCTTTCGGCCCGCAAGGACCGATGGCTCGCCCAGCACAGGGGCCTGGAGGCCCGGCGGCGGCTGGCCGAGACACAGGACATTGCCGCGGCACAATACCTCGACCAGCAGATCGCCGCCCTCGACGACCAGATCCGCCGCGTCGACGACCAGCTCAACGCCCTGGTGATCAAGTCGCCTTTTGCCGGACAGTGGATCTCGCCAAATATCGAACGACTCAAAGGGGCCTACCTTCGCCACGGCGACAGGGTGGGGGTGGTCGCCGGCAAAGACGGCGTGATCATCCGCGCCACGGCCCCCCAGCAGGACGCCATGCTCATCGAGCAGGCCGGGCCCCGCGTGGAAATCCGCCTGAAGGGCTGCCCGGACGGGGAACTGACCGGCTCCCGGCTGCGGATCCTGCCGGCCGGGAAAGAGCACCTGCCCTCCCCTGCCCTTAGTTCCCTGGCCGGCGGGCCCATCGTGACCGCGCCGGAACAACAGCGCGGTCTGGTGGCGGTCGAGCCCTTCTTCGAAATCCACATCCAGCCTGATCCCGACCCCCGCGTCCCCCTGCTGACCGGGCAGCGCGTCGTGGTCCGCTTCCGCATGGCCGACAAACCCCTGCTCGCCCAGTTGTGGCGGGCGGTGCTGCAAATGTTCCAGGAGAGGTTCCACGTCTGAGGTGACCGACCTGCCCAGCACAACCTGGCGGATGCTCTCCCAGCGCGGCGGCAGCCAGGAGCTTCCCAAGGGCTTGGACGCCGCCTGGGACGTGAGCGTGGGCGTGGCCAAGCGGCTGCTCACCCGCCGCGGGCGGTTCCTCCGCCTGGCCGAACACGTCATGGCCCTGGAGAAGCACTTTGCCAACCTGGCCGACGCCAGGCTTCGAACCCAGGCCGATGAGTTCCGGGAGCGCTTCCGCCGCGGGCGGGACAAGCCCCAGGACCTGCTGACGGCCTTCGCCATCGTTCGCGAGGTCGCCTTTCGCCGGATCGGGGAAAGACCCTTCCTCGTGCAGGTCGCCGGGGCGCTGGCACTGGACGCCGGGTGTGTCGCCGAACTGGCCACCGGCGAGGGTAAAACGCTTGCCGCCACCATGCCCGCCACCGTCGCCGGCTGGCGCGGCAAGGGCTGTCATATCGTCACCGTCAACGACTACCTGGCCCAGCGCGACGCCGAGTGGATGGGCCCGGTCTACAAGTTCTGCGGCGTGCAGGTCGCCTACGTGGCCCAGGGCATGTCTCCCCCGGAGCGCCGCCAGGCCTACCGGGCCGACGTCACCTACTGCACGAACAAGGAGGTGACGGCCGACTTCCTGCGCGACCGGCTGGCGCTGGGCAGGCTGCCCGGCTTGACCTCGGCCCTGCTGAGCAAGATCGCCGAGGGGGCCGGCAGCGGCACCGACCGGCTGGTCCAGCGCGGCCTGCACTACGTCATCGTGGACGAGGCCGACTCCGTGCTGATCGACGAGGCCGTCACCCCCCTGATCATCTCCGGCGACGCCCCCAACCCCGACCAGGTGGAGGCCTTCCGGCAGGCGGTCGAGCTGGCCGGGCAGCTCAGCCTCCCCCGCGATTTCCGCGTCAACGAGCGCTACCGGGAGGTCGACCTCACCTCCCCCGGCAAGCAGCGGCTCTCCCAGCTGGCCGGCGAGCTGGGCGGCATCTGGAGGGGCGTCAGGCGCCGCGAGGAGCTGGTCGTCCAGGCCCTCACCGCCCGGCACTTCTACCAATTGGAGAAGCAGTACGTCGTGGACGACGGCAAGGTCGTCATCGTCGATGAATTCACCGGCCGGCTCATGCCCGACCGCACCTGGCGCGACGGCCTCCACCAGGCCGTCGAGGCCAAGGAGGACCTGGAAGTCAAGCCCCCCAAGGATACCTACGCCCGCGTCAGCTTCCAGCGCTTCTTCCGCCTGTATCGCAAGCTGGCGGGGATGACCGGCACCGCCACCGAGGCCCGAAGGGAGTTCTGGCAGGTGTATCACCGCCCGGTGGTGGTCATCCCCACCAACCGCCCCTGCATCCGCCAGGTCCTGCCTGACCGCGTCTTCGCCACCGAACAGGCCAAGTGGCAGACCATCGTCCAGGAGATCCGCCGCCTGCACGACACCGGCCGGCCGCTACTGGTCGGCACCCGCAGCGTCCGCGCCAGCGAGCACCTCAGCCAACTGCTTACCGCCGAGGGCCTGGAACACCAGGTGCTCAACGCCGTCCGCCACCGCGAAGAGGCACAGATCGTCGCCGCCGCCGGCCTCAGGGGCAAGATCACCGTCGCCACCAACATGGCCGGGCGAGGAACCGACATCAAGCTGGGCTCCGGCGTGGCCGATCTCGGGGGCCTGCACGTCATCGCCACCGAACGCCACACCGCCGGGCGGATTGACCGGCAACTCTTCGGCCGATGCGCCCGCCAGGGCGACCCCGGCAGCGCCCAGGCCATCGTCTGCCTCGAAGACGAGCTCGCCCGCCGCCACGCCCCCCATGTCGCCGGCGCCCTTCGCCGCCGCTACGCGCAGACCGACCGCGAGATCTCCACCCGCCTCACGCGGCTGCTTTTCGACACCGCCCAGGCCAAGGCCACCCGCATGGCCCTCCGCCAGCGAAAGTCCGTCCTCCGCACCGACGATTGGCTGGATGAGTACCTGGGCTTCGCCGGCAGCGAGCGGTAACCCCACGCCTTCAGCCCGCCCGGTTCAAGCCAAACCCCGCCTGCTCCGCCAAGCCCACCGCTGGATCCCAACGGGGGGGTATCCGCTGAACCCCTTTTGAAGGGATTTGAGTGCCTTCTGGGCGCAAGAGCCCCAGACCCCCGCCTGGGGCCCGTTCGCGCAACACTTTGAAAATAAAGGGCTTGCCGCAGGCGAGCG
>Ga0111187_1057_pt1 | contig 17152 bp, 11 predicted proteins | sample DeeMarSWOR324_28_FD_80242 | JGI IMG/M metagenome (GOLD analysis project Ga0111187, IMG submission 80242) | Phycisphaerae bacterium SM23_33 | reverse complement strand
GGGTTCTTGTCTTTCGGCGGGACGAACAGGCTGCCGACGTTGTCGGCGATGATGACGTTGGCGCGGTTGTCGTGCAGGTCCACGAAGAGCTTTTCCAGGGCGCCGTCCTGCATGGTGTTGTTCTTGATGAGACTGTTTTCGAGGCGGTGGTAGACGACGCCGTATCGGGGCGAGAAGTTGCCGGTGTCGCCGTCGTCGCGGGCCACCCGCATGGTGTTGCCGGAAAAGGTCAGACTAACCACGCCCTCGAACCAGACGTGGGAGTCTTCATACTCAGCCAGGTCCCGCCAGTCCGGCCGGCCGCTGCGGTAGATGACGTTGCCGAAGATGGTGAAGTGGCGGCCTCCGGTCAGGCGGATGCCGGGCCCGCCGGAGCGGTCGATGTAGTTGCCGGTGATGTTGTAAAGATGCCCGTCGTTCACGACGATGCCGCCGGCCTGGTTCCATTCGATGCGGTTGGCGGTCATGGTGATGGAGGAGTTTTCGTCGGGGGCGGCGTAGCCGGCGCCGGCGTTGCCGCTCAGCCAGTTGTCCAGGATGAAGCCGTCCCAGCCGCGGACGTACAGGCCGTGGCCGCCGTTGTGGCTGAGCATGCAGTGGCGGACGCTGAAGCACCAGATCCGCCGCAGGTGGACGCCGTCGCCGGAGAAGCCGCTGATGCGGCAGCGCTCGATGCGGGGGGCGTCCTCCTGCTTGCCGTAGTTGGGCTTTGCAAACATGACGCCGTGGGTTTTCCCGGGCAGCCGCTGCCCGTCCAGACACAGCCCGTTGATGGTGACGCCCACGGCGCCGGTCAGGTCCAGCAGGCAGGGCGCGCCGGCGTCGGCCAGGCGCAGGATGGAGCCGCCGAAGTCGCGGTAGCTCCAGGTGGGGTAGCCCAGCAGCCCCGTGTGCGAGCGCAGCTTCAGCCTCGAGACTCTGAAAGCGCCGGCGGGCACCAGCACCGTGGCGCCGGCCCGGGCGGCCTTGTTGATGGCCTTTTGAATTGCGGCGGTGTCGTCGGCCTCGCCGTCGCCGACCGCGCCGAAGTCACGAACGTTCAGCATTCCATCGCCGGGCATGATCGCTCCTTCCAACCAGGTCATTGGCCAATCCGCGGACGCAGAAAGGATACACAACAAGGCGGCGCTTCCAAGCCCTTGATCGGAAAGGCCGCGCCGCCTCCTGCCTTAATCCTCCTGCTTACAGGTGCCGCTTGAGCAACTCGAGCATCCTGCGGTCGAGCTGGTGGTCGCCGCAGGGCTCGGTCGCCGCGTCGGCCCGGCCGCTATCCAGCACGCCGAAGGCCCCGCGCAGGTTCCACAGCGCCCAGCCCCAGCCGTTCTCGTTGAAGATCGACAGCAGGTCGTCCAGGAAGGCATAAGTGGCCTCGGCGGGTGTCTGGTTGTAGACGCCGGCCTCGCCGCAGTGCACGCCCACGCCCTTGGCCTGGAGCTGCCGCCAAGGCTGGTAGACTTCGCGCTGCAGTCGGGCCTTGTCCCACGGCCCGGCCTGGTCCGGGACGTTCATGGGCCAGGCGGGCTCGGGCCAGACGTAGCCCTCCGGCCGCCTGCACCAGTGGGCCTTGTGATGCGTCACCTCGAAGGGGATGTATCCGCGCATGGACTGGGCCACGGCCAGCTCCAGCAGCTCCTCGCTGGGCCAGTGCCCGCCGCCGTGGCCGTCGCAGATGATGAGCCTGTCGGGCGTGACTTGGCGGATGGCCTCGGCGGCCATTTCCATGACCGTGCGGTGCGACTCGCTGCTGAAGCCCCGCTGGCCGTAGCCGGGCGGCTCGTTGAGCAGGTCGAAGGAGCATTCGTCGTTGGAGTAGCCCTTGAAGCGTTCGGCGATGGTCCCCCAGTGGTGGGCGAAGGCCTCCTGGGCGGCCGCGTCGGTCCAGAGATTGAACGGCTCGATCTCCGGCCGGTTGATGCAATAGCCGGGGCCGCGGTGGATGTTGACGCAGACGTGGATGCCGCGAGCCTTGCCCATCTCGACGGCCTCGGCCACCTCATCCAGGACGGCCTGCACGATGTCCCGCCGCGGGCCGGCCAGGTCGGCCGTCCAGCAGCGGTAATCCATCGGCAGCCGGGCAAAGCGGAAGCCGTGCTCGGCCATGAAGTCGAAGTCCCACTCCTGGAAGCGCCCGCCCCGCGGCCGGTCCTGCCTCCAGGCGAACTTCTCCAGCAGGTTGAACCCGCACACCGGCGGGATCCGTTGCGGGGTGAAGGCCTCTGCTGACACTGGATGCCTCCTTATCGACGCCGCCGGCCGTGAACCGCGGCGCGCACTGGCCGCAAACCAGCCGGTCAACGCCCGCAGCATACAGTGCGGCCGGGCGTTGGCAAGCACGCAGGCCCCGGCGGGGCTTCTGGCGACGGGGCGGGGCTGCATGTAAGATTGCCCCGGCCGGCGGCCGACGCCGGCGGAGGCGCTATGAGCTACCAGCGCGGCATGGCGGCCATCCGGTTGGCCGCGCCCGACGAAATCCCGCACACGCAGTACATCACCCATTCCCGGTGGCTGGCAGCCCTGAGGGAAAAGTCGGGCAGGCAAGCGGGCTTTGCCGAGACACCGGCGTGCCCGCCGACCTGCCCGGGCGCTGGACCGACATGGGCCATGGCGTCTGGCGGGACGACGGCAGCGACTACCGCCGGCCGAGCGAGTCGCCCTTCCGCGACCTGGAGGAGATTTTCAACCTGGATCCGTTCCAGGAATACGGCCGGGTCGACCACGCCCGGCAGGTCGAGAAATACCAGCGGTGGTACGAGCAGGCCCGGCGGGGCGATTACGTGATCCCCGGCGGCCTGTACCGCTCGGTGGTGAGCTTTGCCATCGCCGCCTTCGGCTGGGAGAACCTGCTGCTGGCGGCGGGCTGCGACGCCGAGCGTTTCGGCGATGTGCTGAACCGCTGGGCCAACTACCTCATGCAGTACGTCCGGGCCTGGGCGGCCACCGACGTCGAGGTGTTCCTCACCCACGACGACATCGTGTGGACGGCCGGGGGGATCTTCTCGCCGCAGTTCTACCGCAGCTACGTGTTTCCGAACTTCCGGCGCTACTGGGACTGCGTCAAGGACGCCGGCAAGAAAGTGCTGTTCTGCTCGGACGGCAACTTCACCGAGTATGTGGACGACATCGCCGCCGCCGGGGCCGACGGCTTCATCTTCGAGCCCACCACCGACCTGGAATACATCTGCCGGAAATACGGCCGCACGCACGTCATCGTCGGCAACGCCGACTGCCGCATCCTGACCTACGGCACGAAGACCGACATTGTCCGTGAGGTCAAGCGCTGCATGGACCTCGGCCGGCACTGCCCGGGATACTTCTTCGCCGTGGGCAACCACATCCCCCCCAACGTGCCGATCGAGAACGCCGAGGCCTGCATGTCGGCGTATCACGAATTGCGCGGGCGGTAACGTCCTGCCCGCGCCCGGCCGGAGCTTTTGGGCTTGCACGGCGCGCCCGGCAGGCTAACTTCGCCTCCTTGACGGTTCCCGCTGCCCCGGAAGGACGTGAATCATGGCCGGCCCGCTGAACGTGCTGCTGATTACCACCGACCAGATGCGGCGCGACCACATGGGCTGCGCCGGAAACGTGGTCTCCAAATCGCGAAGTTCGCGATTTGGAGCCCCTCCCGTCATCGGCACCCCGGGCCTCGACCGCCTGGCGGCCGGCGGAATCTGCCTCGACAGGGCTTACGTGAACAATCCGGTCTGCATGCCCAATCGCGCCACCATCGCCACCGGCCGGCTGCCGCGAAACCACCGCTGTTGGTGCAACGGCGTGGACCTGCCCGAGTGCGAGCGGACCATCGCGGACATCCTGAACGAACACGGTTATCACACCGCCTTCTTCGGCAAGCCGCACTTCCGCATCACGGCCATGCCGTTTGACGGCGTGCCGCGGGGCATCGAGTGCGGGCCGGCCTGGGAGCAGGGCGTCAACTCGCCGGAATGGACGGGCCCCTATTACGGCTTCCAGTACGTGCAGATCTCCGTCGGCCACGGCCACGCCAACCTCAACCGCGCCCACTTCTGCGAGTGGGTCAAGGCGAAATTCCCCTCCGCCCTGGACAAGCAATTCCAGTTCGAGCCCTCCCCCACCGGCGCGTTCGAGAGCTTCACGCCGCTGTATCCTCATCAGGCCCACAGCAGCAACTGGCTGGGCGAGATCGGCAGCGAATACCTCCGCCAGCGGGCCGCCGACGGCCGGCCCTTCCTGCTGTGGGTCAGCTTTCCCGACCCCCATCACCCCTTCAGCCCGCCCAAGCCCTACGACACCATGTACGACCCGGCGGAGATCGTCATCCCCCGGCTGGGGCCGGAGGCCCTCGCCGACAAGCCGCCGCACTTCCGGGCCGCCCTGCGGGATACGACCGAGGCCCAGCTCCGCGAGATCATCGCCCGAACCTACGGCATGGTCGCCATGGTGGATGAGAACGTCGGCAGGCTGCTGGACGTCCTGGACCAGACTCCTCTGGCCGCGAATACCATTGTCATCTTCACCTCCGACCACGGCGACCTGATGGGCGACTGCGGGCTGCTGCTGAAGGGTCCTTGGCTGCTCGAGGGTCTCATCAACGTGCCGATGCTCTGGCGGGTTCCAGGCGGAGCGGCCGGGGCGCGGTCGGACGGCCTGTTCAGCTCTTGCGACGTCGCCCCGACGATCCTGGCGAGCCGGCGCGACGCCGCCTTCGTCGAATACCGCACGCCCGAGGGGGATAACCTGCGGACGATCATCACGCCCAGTCGCAAGCTGACCTGTTACGGGGGGCAGGATTACGGGGAGCTGTACGACATGACCGCGGACGTTCCGGAGGCTCGAAACCTCTATGCGTCAAAGGCTTGCGCTGAGGACCTCCGGGCGCTGGAAAGGCGGCTCCTGCAGGAATTGATCCTCCGCGAGGATGAGCGTCTCTGGCCCACCGCGGGGGCGTAGGTCGGCCTCGGCCTAGGATTTGCCCCCATGGCCCCAACGGGGCTGCTGCCGACACGCCGCCGCGGCAGGCAGGTGTCGCAGGACAACGGCCTTTCTGGGCCTGGCCCGAGATAAGCCGGGGCGCTGTTACAAGAATAACGAATATTGTTTACATTCTGTATCTGCGAGGCTACCTTTAGGGCCATGGCACGAGGCAAGGCATATAGCAGAGAGGATCTTGGAGCGGCCATGATGGTCTGGTACGCGCGGGCCTTGAGGCGGCACCCGGCCGGGCTGGTCAGCCAGGCCCAGGCCGCCGCCATGCTCGCCGTCAGCCGAATGACCATAAGCCGCTTGGTGGCTGGAGGACACCTGCGTGCCGTGCACTTTCCCCGGCCGCCGGACATCGCCGGCCTGGCCGTCGGCCGGCGCGATCCGGAGTGGCTGAGGCTGGCGGCCTGGCTGGGGGTGGATCCGGAGGAGGCCGACGTCGCCGGCTTCTCAAAGGCCTGCTACGTGTCCTTCGCTGACGTGCTCAGACTCTGGCGATCCAGTCGGGCCGCAGATGAATCGCGCCGGCACTGGGAGGACATTCTGGCCGAGCTCGGCGCCGCACCGCCGGCCGGGACCGCGCCGCAGACACCCCCGGCCGAGCCGCCGGAAACACCGTCAAAGCAAGAGCTGGAGACATGGATGTTGTGACCGGACTGTTCAGATCAAGCCCGTCGAAGTTGGAGGTAAGGAACGGCAATATAATGACTTGCGATGATAGGCGTGAGGCATGGCTGAACCGCTGAGCGTGCTGCTGATCACCACGGACCAGATGCGGCAGAACCACATGGGCTGCGCCGGAAACCAGGTCATCCGCCCGCCGAACCTGGATCGGCTGGCGGCCGCGGGCGTCAACCTTCAACGGGCGTACGTGTCCAACCCCTTGTGCATGCCCAACCGCTCGACCATCGCCACGGGCCGGCCTTCGCACCCGCCTGGAGCAGGCGCTTCTGGAGGAAGCGGTCTCTGCACGACGAGAGCCTGAGGGCTGTCTCTCATGCCTGAGGGGGCGGTGATCGGCGTCGCACTTGGAGCTGCCCCGAAGGGAATGTGCCGCGGCGCGCGCCCGTGGCGCTTGGTATCGCCGTGCCGGCGGGCTCAGGCCGATTTGGCAACGGGGTGGGCCATGACGCCTGGCCGGCGCGGCAGCAGGGCGTTCTCCCGGGCGACCAGGATGCTCACGTGCAGCTCGGAAGGCTGGAGCATGGGCTTGAAGAGCACCTCGTCGCCGCCGCGCTGCCAGGCCTGCCAGGCCTTGTCGAAGCGGTCCAGGGATACCACCAGCAGGACGGCGGGGCGGGGCCGAACGTCGCCGAAGCGCCGCAGCAGGTCGCCCTCGGAAGCGGCGGGCAGCTCGGCGCTGATGAGTGTGACATCCGGCCGCCACTTGCGGGCGCGGGCCAGGGCCTGCTCGGGGCGGGGTTCGTGGACGACGTAATGGCCGCAGGATTCCAGGATGTCCCTGGCCTGACCGACGAAGCGCCCGTCGGAATCAACAATCAGCACCTTCATGGACACGGCGGACTCCTTAAGGCCAAGCTGCGCCTGTGGCGGGGGGCAATGCCCGCGAGGCCCCGGCCGGCCGACGTTACTTAATTCGGCCGAGAATGAAGCCGGCTTGAGCCCGGGGCGACACATATTCGATATAGTATCGGGAACGCCGGATGCCCTGGGGCGCGGCCGCCCGGCCGATCGCCCGGGCCGGAGGCGGCGAGGCGCCGGGAAGGATCATGCATTTGCCGTGGAACCCGAGCCGGCCGACGGCGTCAGATACAGGCGGATTTCGGTATCCGCCGTTTGCTGAAAAATTTAGTAGCTTGCGGCGACACGGCCCGCGATTACGATTGTTTACCTACGAAGGCGGCAGCGTGCGCGCGGGCTGCCCTGTGGATGGGTATCCGCTGAGAGTCTGACGGCGGCACAGGCGCTTTAGGCAGGTACCGTGCATTTGGAGACGGGTGAATGGCTAAGCAGGATGTGTCTGCGGAGAGACTCAAAGAGGTGACCGACGAAATCGTCTCGCAGCTGAGGCGGGTTGTTATCGGTCAGGACCGGGCCATGCAGCACGTGCTGACGGCCTTCTTCGCCGGGGGCCACTGCATGATCACGGGCGTGCCCGGGGTGGGCAAGACGCTGCTGATCGCCTCGCTGGCCCGGATCATGGACCTGAGCTTCCGGCGGATCCAGTTCACCCCCGACCTGATGCCCTCGGACATCACCGGCACGGAGATCCTGGAGGAGGACATGTCGACGGGTCGGCGGGAGATGCGGTTCGTGCGCGGCCCGGTGTTCGCCAACATTGTGATGGCCGACGAGATCAACCGCACGCCGCCCAAGACCCAGGCGGCGCTGCTGGAGACGATGCAGGAACGGCAGGTGACCATCGGCGGCAAGACCTATCCGCTGGAGCAGCCCACCTTCGTGTTGGCCACGCAGATCCCCTTCGAGCAGGAGGGCACGTACCCGCTGCCGGAGGCCCAGCAGGACCGCTTCATGTTCAACGTGATGATGGACTACCTGGGCGAGGACGACGAGGTGGCGGTGATCAAGGCCTCCACCGGGTACGCGGAGGTGGAGCTGAAGCCGCTGGTGTCCAAGCAAGCGCTGCTGGCGTTCCAGGAGCTGATCCTGAAGGTCCAGGTGCCGCCGTCGCTGGTGGAATACACGGTGGACCTGGTGGTTTCCTCCCGGCCGGGAAACCCCACGGCGCCCGACTTCATCAAGGAATACGTCGCCTGGGGCGCCGGGCTGCGGGCCTCGCAGTACATCACCCTGGGGGCCAAGTCGCTGGCGGCGATGTCGGGGCGGATGACGGCCCAGCCGGAGGACGTCCAGGCGGTGGTGGCCCCGGTGCTGCGGCACCGCATCGGGCTGAGCTTCCGGGCCGACGTGGACAAGGTGACGGTGGAGGACGTGATCGTCAGACTGCTGGAGAGCATGCCCGTGCCGGTGGCGGCGCACTGACCGCCGGGGACGACCCCAACGGCGTTTGGCAAGGGATGACGCGCGATGATTAAACCGACCGAAGCGTTCGAAGAGACGATTGACGAGAAGCGGGCCGCCGAGATGATCGAGCAGCTCAAGACCGGGCGGCAGAAGATCCTCGGTCAGATCCGCCGGGTGATCATCGGCCAGGACGAGGTGGTGGAGCAGGTGCTGCTGTCGTTCTTCGCCGGCGGGCACTGCCTGATCACCGGCGTGCCGGGGCTGGCCAAGACGCTGCTGATCAAGAGCATCGGCGACACCCTGGACCTGAGCTTCCGGCGGATCCAGTTCACCCCCGACCTGATGCCCTCCGACATCACCGGCACGGAGATCCTGGAGGAGGACCGGGCCACGGGCAAGCGCGACCTGAAGTTCCTCCGCGGGCCGGTCTTCGCCAACATCATCCTGGCCGACGAGATCAACCGCACGCCCCCCAAGACCCAGGCCGCCCTGCTGGAGGCCATGCAGGAACACCAGGTCACCGTCGGCGGCAAGACCTACAAGCTCAATGAGCCGTTCTTCGTGCTGGCCACGCAGAACCCCATCGAGCACGAGGGCACCTACCCGCTGCCCACCATCCAGCAGGACCGGTTCATGTTCAGCGTCATCATCGACTACCTGCCCAAGGAGCAGGAGATCGAGGTGGTCAACTCCACCACCAGCAAGCGCCCGGAGCTGCTGGCCTGCGTCATGCACGGTCAGGACCTGCTGACGTACCAGCGGATCGTGCGGGCGATTCCGGTGGCCGACGCGGTGGCGCGGTACGCGGTGCGGCTGGTGGCGTGCAGCCGGCCGCAGCGGGAGGACGCCCCCGACTTCGTGAAGGAGTTCGTCTCCTGGGGCGCCAGCCTGCGGGCGTCGCACTACCTGGTGCTGGCGGGCAAGGCCCGGGCGGTGCTGGACGGGCGGTTCGGGGTGTCCGTGGACGACGTGGAGGCGGTGGCCATGCCCGTGCTGCGGCACCGCATCATCACCAACTTCCGGGCGGAGGCGGCCCGCGTCCGCTCCGAGCAGATCGTCGGGCGGTTGCTGAAGGAGGTTCCCAAACCCAGCTCCGGGCTGTGAGGCCCGGGCGCAGAAGCCATGGGTGAACGACCGTGCCTGAGCAACAGGAAGCAGCGACCTTCAAGTACCTGGACTTCGACACCCTCTCGCGGATCAGCAACATGCAGCTGCTGGCCAAGACCGTGGTGGAAGGGTTCATCCTGGGGCTGCACCGCAGCCCCTACCGCGGCTTCTCCGTGGAGTTCGCGGAGTACCGCTCGTACGTGGCCGGCGACGAGATCCGCCACCTGGACTGGAAGCTGTACGGCAAGACCGACCGCTACTACATCAAGCAGTTCGAGGAAGAGACCAACCTGAAGTGCTCCGTGGTGCTGGACAAATCGGGCTCCATGAGCTACGGCTCGGGGCCGCTGACGAAGCTCCAGTACAGCTGCTACCTGGCGGCGTCGCTGGCGTACTTCATGATGATGCAGCGCGACGCCACCGGGCTGGTGCTGTTCGACACCGAGATCCGCACGCTGCTGCCCCCCCGCAGCCGCACCGCCCACCTGCACCTGATGCTGGCCGAACTGGAGAACCTCACCCCCGGCGGCAGCACCGCCCCCGGAAAACCCCTGCACGACCTGGCCGAGGGCATTAAGAGCCGCGGCCTCATCGTGCTCATCTCCGACCTGTTCGCCGAGCCGGACGAGGTGCTCAGCGGGCTGCAGCACTTCAAGTTCCTGGGCAACGACGTCATCCTCTTCCACATCGTGGACAAGGCCGAGCTGGAGTTCCCCTTCCAGCAGATCACCGAGTTCATCGACCCGGAAACGCAGGAGCGGATCCTGACGGCCCCCCAGCACGTCCGGCAGAGCTACCTCCAGGAGATGGAGGACTTCTACAGCGTCTACCGCCAGGGCTGCGCGGACCTGAAGGTGGACTACAAACTGTTCGACACCTCAACGCCACTGGAGCTGGCGCTGTCTGAATACCTGTACCAGCGGAGCCGACGCTACTGATGGGCGGACTGAACTTCCTCAACGGGCTGTTTCTGGCCGGGGCGGCGGCCGCCCTGGTGCCGATCATCATTCACCTGGTCCAGCGCCGCCGGGTGCAGCGGGTGGTCTTCGGCTCGGTGCGTTTCCTGCGGAAGATGTCGCAGCGCGTGGTCCGCCGGCGGCGGCTGACGGAGCTGCTGCTGATCCTGCTGCGGGCGCTGGCCCTGGGGATCCTGGCGGTGGCCTTTGCCCGGCCCTTCTTCTGGAGGCCCAGCCAGCGGGCCGGCGCCACCACCGTCCTGGGCGAAAGCGCCATCCTGGTGATGGTGGACAACTCCTACTCCATGATGGAGTCGGACCGGCTGAAGCAGGCCAAGCAGAAGGCCTTGGATTTCGTCCGGCATGCCGGCCCGCTGGCCAAGGTGGGGCTGGCCACGTTCTCCACGGACCTGCAGGTCGTTTGCGAGCTGGGGTCGGAGCCGGCCGACGTGGGCACGGCCATCGAGGCCATTGAGCCGTCCTGGCGGGGAACGAGGCTGACCGAGGCCCTGAAGGAGGCGAATGACCGGCTGCTGCGGCGCGAGGAGCAGCAGCGCCGCATCGTGCTGATCAGCGACCTCCAGCAAAGCGCCTGGCGCTATCGGGGCGACTGGCAGCTCGGGCCGGGAATCGAGCTGGAGGTGCTCGACGTCGGCGGGGGGAAAGACGCCGCCAACGTCTTCGTCGAAGAGGTGGCGGTTCCCCGGCTGGTCGTGGCCGGCGGCTTCCCCGAGTCCATTTCCGCCAAGATCACCAATCTCACCGACCAGCCGGCCAACAACATGGAGGTGGTGCTGACGCTGGACGGCAGGGAGGTGGAGAGGCGGCCGGTGAACGTCCAGGCCCGGTCCGACTCGCCCGTGCGTTTCCGCTACGCCTTCGCCAAGCCCGGCGACGTGGTCGGCAGCGTCTCCGTGTCCAGCGCCGACAGCATGCCGGCCGACAACGTGGGGTATTTCTGCGTGCACGTGACGCCGCGGGTGCGGCTGCTGCTGGTCAACGGCGACGCGTCCCCGCAGCTGGTCCGCAACGACGGCTTCTTCATCCAGACGGCGCTGGTGCCGGCCACCGCCGACCGCCCCAGCCCCTTCGAGGTTCGGTCGATCCGGCCGGACCAGCTCACCGGCGACGAGCTCAGCAAGGTGGACGCGGTCATCCTGGCCAACGTGGGCGAGGTGACCCCCGCCGCCGTCCAGGCCCTGAAGCAGTTCCTCGACGACGGCGGCGGGGTGGGCATCTTCTGCGGGGCCAACGTGGACGCCGGGAAGTTCAACCAGTCCCTGGCCGCGGTGGCCCCGTGCAAGTTGGGCGGGTTGGGCCGCGGAAAAGGCGACGATCCGGTTATAATCAGTGAGGTGGATTTCAGGCACGAAATCTTTGCCCCCTTCTACGGGCCTCACCGCGGTGATTTCGGCGTGGCTCAGTTCCGGCAGTACTGCCAGGTAGGCGATGCCTACGCCGCCCGCGTGCTGGCCTGGTTCAGCAACAGGGCCCCGGCCCTGCTGGAGAAGGAGTTTGGCAAGGACGAGGATAAGGGTTTGCAAGACAAGCCGTTAGGCAAAGGCCGCAGCCTGCTGTTCGCCTCGGCCACGGACCTGGAGTGGAACGACTTCTGCCTTCAGGGCGTCTTTGCCCCGTTCCTGCACCAGTTCGCCCAGCGGTTGTGCACCCAGCAGGCCGGCAGCGAACGCAACGTCCTGGTCGGCCAGAGCGTCGCCCACCGGGTCGGCAAGGCGGCCGGGAAGGTCGAGCTGCGGACCCCGGAGGGCAGGAGCCAGTCGCTGGCGGTGAGCCCGGCCGACGGCGAGGAGCAGATGGTTGGGTTCGTTCCCGAGAAGCCCGGTATTTACCAGGTCACTTGGAAGGGCCAGACGGCGCGGTTCGCCGCCAATCTCGACCCGGAGGAGCCCAACCTGGCCCAATTGGAGGCGAAGGAGCTGGTGGCGGCGGTGCGGTCCGAGTCGGCCGGCGACGAGGGCGAGGCCAGACGGACGGCTACCGTGCTGCCGAGAAAGGCGGCGCAGGAGCGGGTGGAGAATTCCCAGAGACTGTGGTTCTATCTTGCGGCTCTGGTGCTGGTAATCCTGGGCATTGAAATGATCCTGGCGGCCCGGTCCGGGACGGCCTGAGCAGGCCCCGGCGAGCCGGTTCATGGGAAGCGGGAGCTGAGCCATGGCGGCGCACACGGAGCAATTCAAGCGGCGGCTGGGGCGGGTCCGGAGGCGGTACCGGCTGACGGTGGCCTTTCAGGGGCTGCTGCTGGTCGTGACCGAGGCCCTGGGCATGTTCCTGCTGTTCCTGCTGGCGGACTGGATCTACAAGTTCGGCGGGCACACCCGGCTGTACCTGCTGTGCGTGGGCGGGGCGGTGCTGGCCGTGCTGTGCCTGCGCCATCTCGTCTACCCGTTCCTGCGGAGGGTGCCCGATGAGCAGGTCGCCCTGCTGATCGAGGAGCGGGTGCCGGAATCGGCCCAGGGCTCGGTCATCTCGGCCCTGGAGTTCGGCCGGGTGAAGCCCAAGGGGCTGAGCGGCTACATCACCAGCTTCCTGGTGGATGACGCGGTGGCCCGGATTGACCGTTCGAACCTGCAGGTGGTGGCCAACCTCCGCCGGCTGAGGAAGCACGCCGTGGCGGCGGCGGTGCTGCTGGTGTTCTTCGCCGCTCCCTGGCTGATGGCCCCCGGCTTCATGGACGAGCGCGTCGAGCGGATCATCTTCCCCGGCCGGTCCATCGCCGAAGAACGCGCCCGGGACGTGGCCGAGCGGGAACGCCAAAGCCTGGAGCGACACCTCCGCTATGGGCCGATCTCCTTCGAGGTCTACCCCGGAAACACGCGCGTCCTGCGGGGCAGCGCCGTGGACATCGTGGCCAGGCTTTCCCGCGAGCCGGCCGACGTCCCCGTGCTCAAGTTTCGCACCCCCGGCGGCGAGGAGCAGACGCTGTCCATGCGGCCCATCGAGGCGCTGCACGGCTTTGCCCGGCCGCTGCCGTACGTCAGCGAGCAGATCAGCTACCATATCGCCAGCAGCCGGCACAAATCCGATACCTATACCATTGACGTGTACGACCCGCTGTCCATCCGCGGCATCGAGCTGACCTACCACTACCCCGAGTATCTGGAGCGCAAGCCGCTGACGACCTTCGGCGAGAGCGGCGACATCAGCGTCGTGGCCGGCACGAAGGTGGACGTGGGCATCGTGGGCAACAACCGGCTGGAATGGGGCGAACTGAGGTTCGACGACGGCCGCAAGCTGCCCCTGGCGGCCGACCCCAAGGACAAGAACACCCGCCGGGCCAGCTTCGTCGTGGAAAAGGACACCAACTACACCGTCGCCGTCCGGGACGTCGACAAGCAGGACCTGGCCCCGGACGATTTCTATTACGTCAAGGCCGTGCCCGACAACCCCCCCACCGTGGAGATGGTCTCGCCCAGGGTGGACATGAGCGTGCACCCGCTGTGCGAGGTGACCTTCCGGGGCAAGGTGACCGACGACTACGGGGTGAAGGCGGCCGAGGTCAAGGCCGACCTGTTCCGCGGCGCCGAACGCACCCCGCTGAAGTGGGAGATGAAGGTCACCGACAGCGCGGGCAGCGACAAGAACGTCCAGGAGGGCAAGGCCGAGTACGTCCTGGAGCTGGAAAGCGCCAAGCCTCAGATGAAGATCGGCGACATGATCTTCTACCACCTGGAGGTGGTGGACCGGAAGGGCCAGTCCGCCCGGACGGACCTGTTCTTCATCAAGATGATGCCGCTGGAGGTGGCGGCCAACTGGCCGGCCGGCGTCGCCCCGCCCGACCTGCCCCACGAGGTCTTCAACGACCCCATGGACCTGATGCTGTTCATGGCGGCGGCCTGGCACGTGGAGCAGCAGCGCGGCAAGATTCCCGAAGGCGAGTTCAAGGCCAAGAGCGAAGGCGTGGGCGACCGCATGGCCGGCGGTCTGGGCGACCCGCCCAATTTCGGCCTGTTCTGGGGCTACGGTGGCGACCACGGGATCGGCGTGGCCGCCGCCAACCGGGAAGAGGTGCTGGCCCAGGCCACCCGGCACATCGAGGTGGCCTACGATCTGCTCAAGCACAAGCACGAGCCCGGCCAGGCCGCCAATCAGCTCTGCGTCGCCCTGGCCATGGCCGAAAGCGTCTTCACCGACAAGCGCCACGTGCCGCTGGAGCTGAACCCCGAGCCCATCCACACCGGGCAGCCCTCCAGCGGCTACTCCAACGACCCGATCTCCGAGCAGATCGAGTTCCGCGGCCCCTCCACCATGTCCGACGCCCTCACCGCCTTCCAGCAGCCGGACAACCCCCCCAGGCTCCTGCCGCCGGATTACCGCCGCTCGCTGAGGATCAAGCAGCGGCAGGGCGCCCTGACCAAGCAGCTCAAGATCGCCGGCGAGATCTACGCCACCGAGGAGCAGCTCATCGAGATGGCCCGGGAGCAGTTGGGGCACATCCGGCTGCGTGAGGCCATCGACCCCAACTCGCCCAACGACCCGTCGGTGATGGCCGGGCTGGGCGGGCAGATGATCCGCGTGGACAAGCGGGCCATCCCGTACAAGGACTTGGAGAAATCCGGCGCCACGCCGGAAGACAGGCTGCAACTGCCCACGCCGCAGGTGGAAAGGATCAAGGGCCTGCCGAGCGACAGGATCCCCGACAACCGCCGCCGCGGCGGGCCCAACCCCTTCACCACCCAGGCCCAGAGCTCCTCCCCCGGCGGCGGGGAGGACGAAGAGCCTGAGCCGTGGGACCAGACTGACACGGAAAGGCAGCGCCAGCGGCGCGAGCCCAGCGGCGGCAGCGGGGGCGGCAGCGGCATGCCGCCCATGGGCGAACAGTCGCCCCAGGACCAGCAGCCCCAAGGCGCTGGAGGTCAGGCCGGCATGCAAGGCCTCGCCGGACAGCAGGCCCAGCAGGCCGACCGGGCCCGCGACCTGGCCCGCGACATCGCCCGCACCATGCAGCCGGGCGACGCCCTGGCTGCCGGAACCATCCGCAGCCTCCGCGACGCGGCCACGGCCATGGACCAGGCCTCCAGGCACTTCAACCAAGGCCAGGTCAGGCAAGGCTTGGCCGAGGCCATGGCGGCCCAGCGATTCCTGCGCACGGCCATGAGCCGCATGCAGGTCGGTCAGCACGAGTCGCTCCAGGCGGCGATGGACGCCGCCCAGAGCGGGGCCATGGCCCTGGCGGCCAACCAGTACCGGGTCTCCCAGGGCACCCGGCAGGTCGCCGGCAGAGCCGCAGAGCTGAGCGGCAAGGGCGGCTCCGGACAGCCCGCCGAGCCGTCGCGCAGCGATGTCCAGGCGGCCATGAAGAGCGACCCGCGCCTGGGCGGGCAGCTGAAGGGCCTGGCCGGCCAACAGGCGGGTCTGGCCCGGGACCTGAAGGACTTCCAGCAGTACGTGAAGGACCTGAGGGAGTGGGCCGACGAGACCAAGAAGGAGCGAGTGGCCGGCGCCCTGGGGGACGTGGGGACCGCCCTGCGGCGTGACGACACCACCCAGAAGATGGTCAACGCGGCGGTGAACCTGGCCGGGCAGGACGTGAAGGCGGCCCAGGAAGCCCAGCGGGGGATCGAGAAGTCGCTGGAGCAGACGGTGGCGGGGCTGCAGGCGGCCCGGGACATGCTGGCCGGCTCGCCCACGGGCGTTCTGCGCCGGCTGGCCATGGACGCCAAGTCCATCGGCGGGCGAGTGCGGCAGATCGCCGCCGCCACCGGCGGCACCGGGGGCGGCCAGGGCCAGCCCGGCGAGGCCCGACCGGGAGAAGGCAGGCCCGGTGAAGGCACGCCCGGTGAGGGCAAGCCCGGCGAAGCCAAGCCCGGCGAAGGCAAGCCTGGCGAAGGCGAGCCCGGTGAAGGTCAGCCCGGTGAAGGCAAGCCCGGAGAAGGTCAGCCTGGCGAAGGTAAGCCCGGTGAAGGCAAGCCCGGCGAACGCAAGCCTGGCGAGTCTACCGGCTCGAGACTGAGCGAGGAGCTGGCCGGCCAGGAGGGCTATCCCTCCGGTGAGCCCAGTCAGGGCGGCCGCCCCGGCGGCGCCGCGGCCGGGTTCACCAACCGCGACATCGATCAGGTCTGGCTGGACAGCCGCAAGTTCGTCAAGGCCCTGAAGCGCGAGCAGCTGGCCGAGGAGAAGACCATCCGTTTCCTGGATCAGCGCAGCGCGGACATCGGCAGCTTCAGGCAGATGTTCGAAAAGGCCCGCCAGGCCCAGGCCATCCAGTTTGCCGACGTCACCCTGAGCGTGGGGTCCAACCTGGAAACGGCCCTGGAGGAAGCGCTTTCCTCCAAACGGCTGCGGGCGGCGGGGCGAGAGGAGTGCCCCCCGAAGTATCGCAGCTTCGTGAACGCGTACTTCGAGGCCCTCAGCAAGGCGGCCACGCAAGAGAAGTAGGGCCTCACTGGAACCCAGAGAAAAAGGACGTGTTTGAACAGCTTTTCAAGTACCCGCTGGATGAGTTCAGGAAGGGCGCGGCGGTTCTGGCGGCGTGGTATCTGTACTACCGCAAGTCGCCGGGCGACCTCCGCGGCAGGACCCGTGCCGTGCTGTGGGCCCTGCGCGGGCTGGCCCTGGTGCTGGTGGTGGTCGTCCTGTGCCGTCTGGTGCTGAGCGCCCCCGTGCCGCAGACGACCAACGTGTTTGTGGCCGTGCTGGTGGATGACTCGCGCAGCATGCGGATCGAGGACGCCGGACCCAAGGGGGCGCTGACCGAACAGCCCGGGAGGAAGTCGCGCTGGGCGGCGGCCAGGCAGCTCCTGGGCAGCCCCGAGGCGAAGGAACCCAAAGCCCAGGAAGGGCTGCTGAGCGAGCTGGCGGAGGCCTGCCCGGTGCGGCTGTTCAAGTTCAGCGACAAGGCCCAGCGGATTCGCCGCCCGGAGGAGGTGACCGCTTCGGGCGACCGCACCAACCTCTTCGCCGCGCTGAGCGGCGCCGAGAACAGCCTTCGGGGTGTGCCCGTGGTGGGGGTGGTCCTGGTCAGCGACGGCGCCGCCAACACCGGCGGCCACCCCGTGGAGATGGCCCGGGACCTGGGGCTGAAGAAGAGGCCGATCTACTGTGTCGGACTGGGCGACCCCAAGCCGCCGCAGGACTACGAGATCGTCAGCGTGCAGTGCCCCCGCGAGGTCCGGGCCAACCCCTCCGTGGACATCTTCGCCAGCGTCCGGGCGCTGGGGTTCAGCGAC
>Ga0111187_1016_pt1 | contig 17285 bp, 9 predicted proteins | sample DeeMarSWOR324_28_FD_80242 | JGI IMG/M metagenome (GOLD analysis project Ga0111187, IMG submission 80242) | Phycisphaerae bacterium SM23_33 | reverse complement strand
GTGATGGCGTCGTCGCCGTCGGTCCCCAGGACCATCAGCCGCAGGCCGTCGCCCAGGTCTTCCGTGTACCAGGTGACGTCGCTGCCGGGAACGGGATCGTCCGGCGGCGGGTCGGGCTCGGGCTGGGTGCCGTAGTGCTGGGACCAGATGTTGTAGTCCAGCCCGTCCACGAGGTCGTCGCCGGTGAACTCACCGCTATCCCAGCCGACGCCAGTGTGCAGGTAATGATCCGACCAGATGTTGTAGTCCAGGCCGTCGACGTACCGGTCGAGGTTGGCATCGCCCGGCGTGGGGGGCTGGCTACTGATCTCGATGTCGCCAAACGGGTTGGGCTCGGCAGCCAGGGCATGTCCGAAAAGCTCACTCAGCGGCGTCGAGCCGCTCAGGAGCAGCCGCGGCTCCAGCCGCTCCAGCAAAGCCATTTGAGCGCTGTCGGCAGCGGTCTGAGTCATGACGTGCCTCCTCACGCCATATCGGTCTGATATGGCGCGTGCGCACAGATGAATCGGCCTCGCCAAGGTCAGGAAGTAGGGACGAACGGCTGTGGAACGGACTCGGGGCGTCCGCAGCGCGCCTCTGAGGGCAGCAAATTGGAGGCAAAGCCTCTATCTCAAGCTTACGATTCGGCACGGGGCCGTGCACGTCGGGGTGTGCGAACTCACGGCAGCGAGAGGCAGGCCGGCAGCGGGTCCGAAACAGGGTCCGGGCGATTCGCCAGCCCCCGGAGCGGGGTGCCTTCGGCGTGGCTCTCCGTCCGAACCGCGGCCTGGCGGAAGGGCTGGGGGACGGCGAATTGGGGGGGAGCAATCTAGGATAAAGACCTGAGAGAGGGGTCAGGTATCGATAGGTGGCAGTTTGGGGGGTTTGCGAGGGCATTCTGAGCTGGGTGAGGCGGCGCAAGTCCTTGGGGCCCTAGGCTGGAGGGCAAAATAGGCCCCAAAAAGAGGCCAGTGAACGACTTTTTGCCTTGGCGGCGAGGGGCGGCCGGGCGGACCACTTTCTGTGATAACTTGCGTTACAACGGGTTGCGTCAACCGCTTCCGGCGTGGGCGTGGGCTCCTGCGCCCAGGAGACGTTCAAATCCCTTCACAAGGGGTTCAGCGGATACCCCCCCTGCACGGGTCCGGGCACGGGTTTTCGGCTGGGAACTGCCCCGGCGGGCGCGGTGCGGGTGGGACACAAAAAACGACAACCCGACCAGCAAATCCCGTTTCAATGGCACGGCTCCGTCGCGGGTTGAATGTTTTGCTTGCTGGGCAAGGGGCACTGCTGCATATTCAAGGACCCATTCTTAGGCCAGACCCGCATCGAGAACAAGGGCATTGCAGAAGGGAGTCGCAAATGGCCAACCTCCTGGAAGAACAGCGTGAGAACTGGGGCTCTCGGACCGGGTTCGTGCTGGCGGCGATCGGCTCGGCCGTCGGGCTGGGCAACCTCTGGGGCTTCCCCTACAAGCTCTACAGCTACGGCGGCGGGGCCTTCCTGATCCCCTACGTGATCGCCATGCTGCTGATCGGCATCCCCCTGCTGATCGCGGAGTTCTCGCTCGGGCACATGACGCAGCGGGCCACGCCCGACGCCTACGGCCGGATTAAACGCCCCTACTCCTTCGTCGGCTGGTGGCAAATCATCTTCAGCTTCATCATCATCACGTACTACGCGGTGATCCTGGCCTACTGCCTGAGCTTCTTCTACTATTCCATCGTGGGCATTGTGAAGGGCAGCCTGCCCTGGGCAGGCACCGGGCTGGAGGGCGTCAGGAAGGCCAAGGCCTTCTTCTTCGAAAACTATCTCCACAGCACCGAGGGCTTCGCCCTGGGCCGGATGCAGTGGCACATCGTGATCTCGCTGGTGATCACGTGGATGGCGATGTACCTGTGCATCTTCCGGGGGGTGCGGCTGGTGGGCAAGGTGGTGATGTGGACGGTGCCGCTGCCGTGGTTGATGCTGCTGATCCTGACCATCCGCGGTCTCACCCTGGACGGCGCCATCCAGGGTTTGGAGTACTACCTCGAACCCAACTGGAGCCGGCTGGCCGACCCGGTGACCTGGCGCTGGGCCTTCGGACAGATGTTCTTCTCCATGAGCTTGGCCTTCGGCATCATGATGACCTACGCCAGCTTCTTGCATCGCAAGAGCGACCTGAACAACAACGCCGCCATCACCGGGCTGGCGGACACGGGCACGAGCTTCGTGGCCGGGCTGGCGGTCTTCGCCACGCTGGGCGGCATGGCCTATGCCAGCACCGCGGCTGGGGCGGCGGTGCCGGTTGACGCCGTGGCGGAAAAAGGGCCGTCCCTGGCGTTCGTGGCCTTTCCCTATGCCCTGGCCCAACTGCCGCACGCCACCTGGTTCAGCCTGGTTTTCTTCGCCAGCCTGCTGCTACTGGGGATCGACTCGGCCTTCTCCATCACCGAGAGCGTCCTGGCCAGCATCGTGGACAAGACCGGCTGGAGCCGAGACAAGACCCTCATCGGGCTGACCCTGGTAGGGCTGATCATCGGGCTGCTGTTCTGCACCCAGAGCGGGCTGAACTGGCTAGACAGCTTCGACACCTTCATCAACGGCACTTGGGGCATCACCCTGACCGCCCTGCTGGAGTGCTTCGTGCTGGGCTGGCTCTTCCGCCTGCGCAGGCTGCGCGACCACGCCAACGAGCGCAGCGACTGGCGGGTCGGCCGCTGGTGGGACTGGGCCATCCGGGTGGCCATCCCCATCATCCTGGCAGGGGTCTTTTCCTGGAGCCTGTTCGACGCCCTGGCCAATCCCAACGGCTACGCCTACAAGTACGAGCCCGAGAAGGTGGCGATCGCGATCCCGGTCGCCGAGAAGCTACCCGACCGCGCCATTCTCGAGGCGCGATTTGTGGCGGACTTCAGCGGCGAGACGGAGCACACCTTTACGCTCGACGAGACACAGGCCGGAAAGACCGCCGAGGCCTGGACCGTCCACGCGGGCGGGCAGCCCACGACCCTCCCGGAGGGTTTCAAGTTCGCCGACCTGGGCGGCAAGGAACTGAGCCTTACGACGGACAAGGTGACGCCGCGGACGGCCTATACGGTGCAGTATCGCTGGAACTTCCGGCCGGAGACAGACGCCAAGACCGGCCTGCCCGTGAAGGTACCGGAGGCCCAGCAGCCGAGATGGACCGAGCTGACCAGGTTGACGACCACCAGCCACAAGGCCGGGATCAATACTGGGAACGCCGCCGGCCTGTGCCTCATGGCCATCGCCCCGATTCTGGCCATTGTCATCGCCGCCGTCCGCATCCGGCGCCACGAGCCGGCGCCCCTTGCCGGGCACGACGCAGACCAAGGTCCCGGGCGGGGCACAGCGGGGGGTGTCGCGGCGGTAGTGCTGGGCCTGCTGGCCCTGGGGCTGATGGGCTGGGCGCTCATGGAAATGCTGGTGGGGTCGGAGGCGGTCCGCCTGGGGCAGGGACTGGCCGACGAGGTTTCCTACACCATCCAGATGTCTCTGATCGGGGCCGGCGTCGCCGGCCTGGTCAGCCTGCTGCTGGGCGGCGGGCGCATCCTCCGGTGCGAGCGGGCGGGCCAAAGGCCGAGCCCCGCCGCCCGGCTGGGGGCGATGCTGGGGGTGCTGGACATGGGCCTGTGCGGCGGGCTGGCGCTGGCTTTCACCATGACCGCCGTTCGTTTCGGCGTCAAGCCGACCCGATACGACGGGGAGCTGTCCGGGCAGGCGTATCTGGTCCTAGGCTTGATGCTGGGCCTGATCGTTGTCGGGTTGCTGTGGTGCTTCTACCGGGCCATCAAGGCCGCGGGCGCAGCGGCCGAGGAAAAGCAGCCCCCCGAGGCCGCCGAGGCAGATTGACGCCGCGTTCCGTCTGAATCGGTGATTTCGTTCCGTCGGAAAAGAACCAACGGCGCCAAACGGCAAGCCGCCCGGCCGGCCGTCCCGCGATGTCTCTAACGAACAACGGTCCCCGTCTCCCCAATGGGCGTCATCGTTTGGGGCGGCGAAGTGCGCGCTGGACGTCCCGCTGCTGCTGCCGCTTCTGAATGGCCTGGCGCTTGTCGTAGGCCCGCTTGCCCGCGGCCGCGGCCAGTTCGCACTTGCCCCAGCCGTTCTTGAAGTACAGCGCCAGCGGCACGAGCGTGTGGCCTTTCTGGTCGGCGTGCCTGGCCAACTGGCGGATCTGTCGGCGGTGCAGCAGCAACTTGCGCCGCCGCAGCGGATCGTGTTGAAGCACCCCGGCCGCCTGCGGCCAGGTGGCGATGTTGGCTCCGCAGAGGAAGACCTGCCCGCCCTGGATCGCGGCGTAGGCCCCCTCCAGGGAGGCATTGCCCGCGCGGAGGCTCTTGACCTCCGTGCCCAGCAGCTCGATCCCGCACTCAATCCTTTCCAGGACGTGGTAATCGAAGGTCGCCCGGCGGTTGCGTATCTGTGGGGCGTGCTGCCCGCGCTGATCGGGTTTTGGGGACTTCTTCCTGGCCACGACATGAAATGATACCGGCCCGAATCAGCCGCCGCCAGGCAAACGGGCCGGACGGACGGCCCGTCCGGCCCTTCAACGCTATGGCTTCCGAGCCCCGGCTTGCGGCAATCCCGCGCCGTCCGGCCGGGGGACCGGTCCGACTCGCGCCGGAATCGTCACTCCAACACTTTGATCTCGATCTTCCGGCTCCTGGCCGCCTCCGCCTTGGGAAGCTCCACGGTGAGCACGCCCTTGGAAACCGTCGCGGTGATCCTGTCCCGGTCGATCTCGTCGCTGAGGGCAAAGGCGCGGAAGAACCTGCCCGGCTCAAACGAGAGGTACGTCCGCGAGTACGCCTCACCGGGGACGTCGAAGCGGGCCTCGGCGGCCAGCGTCAGCACGCCCTTGTCCACCTGCACGCTGATGTCGCCCTTGCTCGCCCCGGGCACGTCGGCCACCAGCACCAGCCCGTCATCCTTTTCGTAGATGTCCACCAGCGGGCTGAAGGCGTCCTCGGCGGCCTCAGCGGCCGAAACTGTCGTCTTGACCTTGACTGATTTATCCTGTGCCATGGTTAGCTCTCCCGGCCCGGTCAGCCCTTGATCTCAACGCGCGTGGGCTTGCCCGCCGCCTTCTTGGGCAGGCGGATCGTCATAACGCCGTCCCGCAGGTTCGCCTCGACCTTCTCGGCATCCACCTCGTTGGGCAGGACGACCGTCCGCGTGAACTCCCCGCTGCCCCGCTCCCGCCGGATGAAATTCAGCTCTTCCTCGCGGGGAAGCGGCTTCTTGATGCCCTTGACGGTCAGCGTTTCGCCGGTGATGCTCACGTCCAGATCGGACGGCTCGACCCCGGCGACTTCGCACTGGACGACCACCTCCGCGTCAGATTCGTACACGTTCACGGGGGGATAGGTCCCGCCGCCGATGCGACGGGCGCCGGCCGTCCAGGGCCAGCTGACCCGGTCCAGCTCGCGCTGAATCTGGCGAAGGTGCGCCAAGGGATCGAAGTGCATGCCCCACCGGAATATTGCCATTTTTCCATCTCCTTCCTCGGCTGACCATCAGCCGCCCGCAACTTGCCGTGTGCAACAGCTGTACCATACCCTCCTCGCGCAGAAGCGGACTTCCGCAAAGAGCTTATGGAGTCCAACGGCCGCGGCCGAAGTGACCGAATCGCCGCTTGGCGGCCCGGCGGTGTCAATTTGACAGGCCAGCGTCAGGGGTCGCCCGCGCGGCCGGCGTTCCAACGTCGAGGGCCTCGCTTCGGGCGAGCTGTGGCCCCGATCCGGGTACCGCGACTTTAAGGCCCGGCCTTACTGAAGTTGCCGCGAATCCGGCCGAAGAGTATTGCTGGGCCGGAAGCGGCGCTCGGGGTGCAGCGGAACGCTTCACCTGACCGTCGCTTTCCGGCCCTCCTTGTGCGCCCAGGCTCAGCCGGCCGGCTTCCCAAAAAGAATGGGCGACGCCTTAGGCGGAGGGAGACCCAGGCATCGCCCTGTCAGCCACACCCTGATGTAGGCGGAGGGAGACCTACACAACTTCGGGGTGCAGCGGAACTATTCCTTCATTACTTCGGAGCACGCGACGCGATATCCTTAATTCTTTTCGCTTCTCGCCGCACGCCCGCCGGGCTGCCGCCCGGATGAGCCCGGCTTGAGACTCCCCACGCCGCTCTGTCCGCGCTGGCCAGGAGACCCCCCGGCGTGCGCCCCGGCTGGGGGTGTCCAAGGTCTGCCCCGCCCCGATCTCGCCGCGGCGCCACAACGCTCTCTGCCGGGCCCCGCTGCAACTCAGGCCGGGCGCACTGCCCGCCCAGGCAATGTTTACCTCAAGCCGACAGAAGCTGCTCCGCTCCGACCGGAGGCCATGATATCGCCGCGTGCCAATCCGTCAAGACAAACCTGCCTGCAAACGCAGCCCACGGCAGCCGCAGCAGCATGGGGCACAACGGCCTGCCGACGCATCCGCGCCGCCCGGCGGGCGGGGATTCTGAGTCAGGCTTGGCACCTTCGCCTCGACAGCAGCAGACCGGCCCCCGGCCCGTGCTCAACGGGGGCGGCTGAGCCGGCTGGGAGATTGCGAATGGTCGAGCCTGTCACGATCTGCCGCCCCCCGCGGGCGGCAGGACAGAACGGTGGCAGAACAAGGAATTGCCGCAGCACAATGGGCCGGGCGGGATTCGAACCCGCACCCCGCTGAAGCGGGAAGGGATTTTAAGTCCCTAGCGTCTGCCGATTCCGCCACCGGCCCGCTGTTGCGATTGAGACACCCGCACGAATGTCCACCGGCTTCGCCGCCGAGTTGATCAGAAACTCGACAGAGCGCGGCCTCATATTAGGCCGTCGCGGCCGCCCTGTCCATGGCCGGCCGACGCGCCTCGGGCGTCTCGCGGTCCGGGACCCTTCCTCCCTGCGTGATTCGGCCCCCCTATTGCCCCCGCTGCTTGTTTCAGTGTGCGGGGATTTTGGCCGATCACATTCCAGGCCGAGCACGGCGGATCGAGGCCCCTGATATCAGGGGTCTCGGAGGGCCGCCGGCGCCCGGCCTATTGTATGTCCGGTCCCAACGGCTGGAGCCAGCCGGTCATCTCCGCCAGGATCCTCGTGTATTCGACGAAGGTGGGCCAGGAGATGTCCGGCGGCACGCCGTGGTCGCAGCCGGGAATGTACCCGCCGTCGCGAACCACCGGCCGAACGCGCTCCATCTCCGCCCGGATGACCCGGCCGCCCTTGGCGATGGCCCGTTTGTCCACGCCCTGTCGGAAGGCCATCTTCCTGCCGAATTGCCGGCGATACTCGACGATGTCGTTTCCGGCCGCCACCTCAATCGGGTCGCAGACGTTCACGCCCGCCTCGATCCACAGCGGGATCAGCTCGCCCACGTAGCCGTCGGAGTCCATGTCAATGAGCGGCACGCCCGCCGAGCGGACCTGGCGGCACCACTGGCTCCAGCACGGCAGCAGGAATTCCCGCACCATGGCCGGCGAGATCATCGACTTCTCCTTGTAGGCCATGTCCTCGCTGATATGGACGCAGTCGGGAACGAGGTGCCGCAGGAGCTTTTCCAGCACGGCCGAGACGAAATCACGCCAGAAATCCACCATCTCGTGGACCCGCTGCGGGTCATCGATGAAGAGTATGCACAGCCCCTCGAAGCCGCACCATTCCCGCAGTTGCCAGAACGGCCCGGCGAAGCCGACGGTGACGACGTGCTGGCGCCGGCGCACCCGGGCGCACTTTTCCTCAAAGTCCTGTTCGAACCGCGCCGGCTCATCGGGATCGTAGCGGCGCTTCATGTCCTCCCAGTCCTCGCGGGTCTGGACCGGGCACTTGATCCACGTGCGGGTGACGAAGTCGACGGCGTCTCGCAGATGTCGGACGCCGTACTGGTTAGAGATCTCGCAGATGTTGCCCTTCCAGTCCTGGACGATCAGCGTGCGCTGCCGCCGCTCGACGACCTTTTCCTCGAACTGCGGGATCATCCGGAAGTTGGCCTTGGGGTGGATGCGATCGATGGCCGGCGGCCGCTCGATCCCAAGCGTCTCCAGCAGGTGGTCGAAGTAGCTGATTCTCTCAGGCAGGCCCTGCCGGTGCCAGGCCGCCAGGGTGGATTCCCGCGGCCCGCCTGGCATCAGCGGAATCCGGTCCGGCCTGCCGAACAGCAGCGTCTCAATGAAGCGTTCTCGCTCGGTCATGCTTCCAGCTTTCTCCCTGGCGCCCCTGAGTGAATCACAGCGGGCCGCGCCACGACGGCGGAGGCACCACCTTACGGGCGGCGCGGCAGCTCACTTAACTTCAGCTTCCGGCGGGCGGCGGGGGGTTCCGTCCAGGGCCCGCGGGGCTGCAAGAATACCGTGTTCCGCAAGGCAGAAGAAGGTACAACACCTAAACCCGGCCGTCGGGCGGGCCGATAGGGTTATGGCAAGGACTCAGGGGCGACCGATTCGTGTGGGTCGCCACCTGTTCAATAGAAGGCCTGGGCTGCGGCGAGCCCGGGCCTTCATTTTTGTTTTTCGCGATTCCCAGCCGGGGTCCGGCGGCGGCCGGCAGGGACTTCAGCGGTCGGGCCCGGGTCAAGCCGGCGCCCGGAGGCGTGCCTCACGATTTCGCCCCGCAGCACTTCTTGAACTTCTTGCCGCTGCCACACGGGCACGGGTCGTTCCGGCCGACGGCCCCGGCGGACTTGAGCTTGTACTTCTCCGGGTTCTTGGCCCGCTCTTCCTTGGCCTTGCGGATGGCCTCTTCCTCGGCCTCGACCTCCTCGGTACTGAGCGCCCGGCGGGCCAGGGAAGCCAGCTTGGATCGCTTCTTGCGCTTTTCGTATCTTTCCTCGACGGGGTCGTGTGCCATTACAGGTTCCTCCCGCAGCACTTCTTGAACTTCTTTCCGCTGCCGCACGGGCAGGGGTCGTTCCGCCCGACCTTCGGCTGGCCGCGGATGATGGTCTCAATCTTCCTCGGCCGGGCGGCCTCCTGCTGGGCAGCCATCTCCTGGGCCAGGTGGTCGTAGCCGGTGAGCTGCTCGTGCACCAGGTGCGAGACCTGGTACACGCTTGTCATCTCCGCCTCGGCCGACAGCCGGGCCTTGAAAACCATGTCCGTCACCTTCGCCCGGACGGAGCTGAGCATCTCCTCGAACAGCCGGAACCCCTCCTTCTTATAGGCGATCTTGGGGTCCTGCTCCGCGAAGCCGCGCAGGCCGATGGCGCCCTTGAGGTGGTCTATGGCCAGCAGGTGGTCCTTCCAGGAGGTGTCGTAGATTTGCAGCAGGACGAAGCGTTCCAGCTCGGTCAGCTCTCGGCGCAGGAAGGCCCGGCCAGCCCGGACCAGCGCCTCGCGCAGGCCCTCGCCCTGAAGCTCCCCGTCGGTCAGCGTGGTGTCGAACCGGGTGTGGGCCCACTCGACGGCGGCGCCGGCGTCCACCGAGACGCCCCGCCCGTCCAGAAAGGCGTCCACGGTTTCCTCGAGCCGGCCGCCGGTCAGGAACTGCTCCGACAGGGCGATCAGCTGGTCGCGGACCTGCTCAACGGACTTTCCGGCAACCGCCTCGGTGCTCCAGCCGGCGTCGTACTTCTGATTGGCCCACTCGCACAGCGACTTCAAGGCATAGACGTTGTCTGCGCCGGCCTGGCCCACGGTCAGATCGATGGCATAGCTGGGCGGGTATTCGATCTCGCGCCGCAGGTAAGCTGCCTCGACGGCGGCCCGGATCCTTTCTTCGGCCGCTGCCGGGTCGTCGTCCGGCAGCTCGGCAGGTGCCAGTTCCACGCCGAACTTGTTCCGCGCCCACTCGGCCAGGGCCTTGGAGGCAAAGCCTTCGGTGAGATACCGCCCCATCGGCGAGAAGTCCACCGAGTCAATGTAGGCCCAGGCCGAGTCGGTCAGGACCTTCTCCATCTCCTGCGGGTCCATCTTCCGCAACTGGTTCTGGGAGACGTTGACGCGGAAGCGGCTCATGGCCCAGGAGACCAAGCCCTTCAGATCCCATTCCTTGGGGTCCACGGAGGGGTCGGCGTACTCGCCGATGGTGATGTTGATGGTGCTGGCCGCCTCCGCCTTGGCCATCTCGCGGAGCTCCCTCTCAATGGTCTCCAGGTCCTCGGCGGTTTCGCCGTGGATCTGGTCGGGCCTGACGCTGAGTTCCAGTTTCTGCCGCACCCACTCGGCGATACATCGCCGCGGGTAGCTGCCGTCGAGGTAGTCGGCTACGGCGTCGGCGATCGTCTGGCGAATCATCTCCCGGACGCTGGTTTCAATGTCGCGCCCGGCCAGGACCTGCTGCCGGCGGCCGTAGAAATACTTGCGCTGATGGTCCATCACCTCGTCGTACTCGAGGAGGTTCTTGCGTATGTCGAAGTTGCGCTGCTCGACCTTCTTCTGGGCCCGGGCGATGCCCCGCGAGACGCGCTTGTTCTCGATGGCCATGCCTTCTTCCATGCCCAGCCAGCCCAGCACCTTGATGGTCCACTCGCCGGCGAAGATGGCCAGCAGGTCGTCCCGCAGGGACAGGAAGAAGCGGCTGGAGCCGGGGTCGCCCTGCCGCCCGGAGCGCCCGCGGAGCTGGTTGTCGATCCGCCGGGCCTCGTGCCGCTCGGTGCCCACGATGTGCAGCCCGCAGGGCACGTCGTGACGGCAGTCCGTCCGCCCGCGGAGGGGAAAGTCGGCGTCGATCTTGGGCTTGAAGCAGTGGGCGCACTTCGTGGCCGGGTCGTGCTCCGGGCAATACAGGCAGCACTTGGTCGTCCCCGGCGGGAACAGACTCTGCGGCGCCACGCCCAGCTCGGCCAGCCGCTCCAGCGAGGGCACCTTGCAGTTGCCGAACACCACCGCGGGGGCGAGCTTGATGTCGGTGCCGCGGCCGGCCATGTTCGTGGCGATCGTCACGTTGCCGACCATCGTCTTGGAGCCGCTCTTGAGCCGGTGCTGCTGGCCGGCCAGTGCCACGATCTCCGCCTCGCGGGCGGCGTTCTCGGGGCGGGCGTTGAGCACCTCGTAGACGACGCCGTGCCGCCGGGTCAGCATCTGCGAGAGCTTTTCCGACTTCTCGATGCTGGTGGTTCCCACCAGCACCGGCCGGCCCCGCTTGGAGAACTCGCTGATCTCCTCCACCAGGGCGTCGTACTTCTCATCGGCGGTTCGATAGATGACGTCCTCGTAGTCCATCCGGTTGACAGGGCGGTGGGTCGGCACGGCCACGACATCGAGATTGTAGATTTTCACGAACTCCTCGGCCTCGGTCACGGCCGTGCCGGTCATGCCCGCCAGCTTGCGGTAGAGCTTGAAGAGGTTCTGGAGAGTGATGGTGGCCAGGGTCTGGTTTTCCTCCTTGACGGGCACGTGCTCCTTGGCCTCGACGGCCTGGTGCAGCCCGTCGGACCACTCGCGCCCCTCCATGAGGCGGCCGGTGAATTCGTCAACGATGACCACGTCCCCACCGCGGACGACGTAATCCTTGTCGCGCTCGTACACCACGTGGGCCCGCAGCGATTGGTCCAGCAGGTGCGGCCACTCCATGTTGGCCCCAACGTAGAAGCTGCCCACGCCGGCGATCTCCTGGGCGGCGCTGACGCCCTCGTGGGTCAGGTGGACCGACTTCTTGTCCAGCTCCACCTCGTAGTACTTCGTCACCCGCTCCAGCGCCTGCTCGGCCCGGGCCAGCTCGCCCTGCGCCTTTTCCTGCTTCTTTGTGGCTGCCTCCTGTTCCGGGCCGCGAGCCTTGTCAATCTCTCCCTCCAGCGCCTTGACGCTCCGCTTGAGGGCCTCCACCCGCCCGCTGGCCTGCTGATACGCGTGATGCCGCTTGATCAGCTCCCGGGCCACGCCGTCGCTCTTGCGGTACCGGTCCACGTTGCCGAAGGCCGGCCCGGAGATGATCAGCGGCGTCCGCGCCTCGTCGATCAGGATGTTGTCCACCTCGTCAATGATGGCGTAGTCCTGCCGGCCGACCTGAACCTGCTCGGCCACGCTGAGCTTCATGTTGTCGCGGAGGTAGTCGAAGCCGAACTCGCTGTTGGTGCCGTAGATGACGTCGCAGGCGTACTCGACCTGCCGCTCGGCCGCGCCCATTGGCTGCTGAATGGCCCCCACGCGGACGCCGAGCAGGTCGAAGATGGGGGCGCAGAAGTCGCGGTCGCGCTTCACCAGATAGTCGTTGACGGTGACCAGGTGGACCTTCATGCCGTTCAGCACGGCTAGGTAGATGGCCGGGTAGCAGGCGATAGTCTTTCCCTCGCCGGTGGCCTCCTCAGCGATGTTGCCCTCGTGCAGCACCTGGCCGGCGACGAACTGGACGTCGAACTGGCGATGGTTCCGGGCCAGCCAGGAGGCAAAGCGCACGGTCGCGAAGGCCTCCGGGAGGATGCTTTCGGTGGATTCGCCCTGCCCCAACCGGCGGTGGAAATCGGCCGTCTTGCCGCGCAGCCAGTCCTTCGCCGCCAGCGGCACGAGCTTCAGCTCCTCGGCGGCCTTGACCCACTGCTCGGCGTCCGCGTCACCGGCGGCCTGGCGGACGAGCTGACGGTATTCCTGGAGCAGGCGATCGTCCGTCACGTGCACCTTTTCGCGGACCACGGCCATGCGGGCGCGGACCATCCGCTCGTTCCGGCTGCCGCCAATCAACTTCAACAGGATTCTTCCGACGGCACTCAACACATGCTCCCGCAATTCGCCCCAGTGTGGGCGGAGCCATACACATCGAGTATCCCACGACGCCCGCAGCCCAGTCAAGCTCCCTGGCAGCCGGCTGCCGCGGCGGCGGGAAACTACGCCTGAACCAGGCGCTTTGCTCTATATCGGGGCGGACGGCCACGAATGATGAACCCGTCGGGCGGGGCTTGCGGGTGCCGGGATCTACTCAAACCTGACGGCGAAGCTCAGCGCCATCTCCGGCGCCAGCCGGGACGGGACGAAGACGATCCGCCGGATCAGCTCGCCGCTGCGGGATTCGGCGCTTTCCTCCCGCAGCTCCTCGATGGTGAACCGACCGGCGGTCTGGACGGCGGCCAGGCGGGCCGCGCCGTCGGCCTCCGAGCGAATCGTCACCGAGGAGCCATCCTCGGCGGCCTCGGCCGGCAGGGTCGTCATGAAGGCCTCGGCAACCGATTCAGGCCGCTTGGCGAAGACGAACGTGTCGGCCAGAAGCACCTCTCGCCCGCCGGGCGGGAGTTCGACCACGCGGGTCAGGCGCCGCAGATGAGGCTGGCCGTAGGCGCCGGCCATCTCAATGTGGATGGTTTTGGTCCCTTGGCCGTTGAGGCCATCCACGGAAAGCGTGCCGGCGAAGTCCCGGCCCTGGCCCTGCTGCTTCCCGTCAATCACGGGCACCGAGTGCCCCAGCGAATTGCAGAAGATGCTCTCGTAACGCCGTGGGCTGAAGGTCCTGCGGGAATAGACCGGGGCGCCCAGGTCGGTCAGAAAGAACGTGCTTCCGCGATGCACCAGGAAGCTGCCGACGTCGTTATGATTGTGGTGCTCGTCGTTGTGACCGGCCTTCGCTCCGACGGTGAGGTCGCCGCGGCGCAGCTTGACCACCCCCAGCTCGGGCAGGTGGTAGTCCTTGCCCTCAGCCAGCGGCTCGTGTTTCCGCCCGTCATACAGCAGCAGGTCCGACAGGGATGCAATCCCAGGCGAGCCGTCGCCGCTCAGCCGGCAGAGGTCGAAAAGCTCCGGCAGGTCATGGAAGCGGTTGATCTGCACGGCCAGGGCGGTGGAAAGGAAGCCCTGGTGGCAGTCCGCGAAGGACAGGTCCTCTCCCGGCCGGACCCACATGGCCAAGGGATACCGGCAGATCGTGGCGATCCGCTCGCCGGCCATGATGTTGACCCGCCCGGCCGTGAAGTCGTACAGCGCCGCGGCGAAGTCGGCGTACCAACTGAAGCCGTACCGCCAGTAGCTGGGGCCCTCGGTGCACCCGCCGTCCGCCGCGAACCCGCCCAGAAAATACGGCAGGTTCTCCAGCACGTCGGTCAGCGTCCGCGCCAGCCTGCCTGGGTCCTTCTCGATCAGCAGCGCCGCCAGGCCGACGGCCCCGTTGCAGACCGCGTTCCAATTGTTGGAGAAGGCCTTCCACCAGAACGTCCGCCGGGGGTCAAGGTACTCATCCAGCACGCGCCGGCGGACCTCCGAAAGGACCCGCTGGCGGATTTCCGGATCCATGCTGTCGCGGAGCAGCTCAACAACCTGGGCATACTGGAATCCGCACATGGCCACGCGTAGGTCGATGGGGCCGGCGCGGTCCTCGTGTGCGGGCATGGTCCACCAAGTGCTTTCGCACTCGGCCCAAAGCAGGTCCTGGAGGTAGGTCAAGTAGTCCAGCCCGAGGTAACAGGCCGCGGCGGCGAGCTGGATCTGCCCGCTCCGCCAAAACGTGAGCCGCTCGTAGTTGGTCCGGTTGCCGGTGCGGCGGAACTCGCGGAAGCCGCTGTGCGGCAGGACCCCTATCGGTTCGTCCGGCGTCAGCTGCCGCTGGCTGTACTCGAAAAAGCCCTGGGCAGCGGCCAGGCCGACGGCCCGTCGGCGGACCTGCTCGTCGTGCAGATACGGCATCGCCGGCGAGCCCAGGCGGTCTTTGACGATTCCGGCAAGTTCATCCGGCGAGATGTCGCCCAGCATGGGATGAGCCTCTCCTTGCGGCGGCCACGGAAACACACCCAGGCGCCGGGGGCTGCCCGGCCCAAACCCGGTGCAATTTGGGCTGATGCTACCCGCTTTCCGGCGGCCGGCAAGAGCCTGTCGCACTTTCTGGCTTTCCCGGCAGATTCCTGCGAAGCAGTGCCGCGGCCCGGAAAGGACGGGGGCGGCAAGTTCCGCCGACATCTACAGGCAGGACCCTGATTGTGTTCGTGTGCGATACGTAGCCCTCTAAGCGGACGATTGGCGAGCCCGAGGCGCGACCGCCGACGCAAGTCCCCGGGGCGTTCCGGCCGGGCGTCTCAGGGCTGCTCCGCGCCCGGCTGGGTCGCCGGGGCACTGGCCGACTTTGTCGCCGGCGCTTTGTACTTGCGCCGCACTTGGTCGCCCAGGACGGCCAGTGCGGCCAGCACAACCAGGACGAGCAGCCACCACGGCGGGCGGTGAACGCCCTCGGCGCCGCTGGGATACCTTGGGCGCTGGGTGAAGTGCCGCCCCTGGCGCCGGGTCAGCCGCATGCGGGCGTTGATGGCCCAGCCCGAGCCCTCCAGGATGGCGCTGAGGTCGCGCTTGCGCAGCTTGATGAAGGCCACGATGGACGTGGGCAGGATCACCGCCAGCACGGCGCAGCCCACCCCGATGAGAATGATCCACCAATCCAGCCCCCCCAGTGTCTTGGTGATGTACGCCGCAGCCGAGCCCAAGGCGGCGATGGCCACGCCCCCGCCCATCAGCAGCCCGCCGGCCATCAGCCCGCCGCCGGCGGGCCTGCCCGCGGCGGCGGGGCCTTTTTCGGCCGGGGCGGCGACGGCGGCGGTTGCGGTGTCCAGCTTTTTCTCGGCCTGGGCGGCGATGGACTCGATCTTGCCCGAGATGATGCCGCCCAGCCGCCGGAAAGGCGATACCAGCGCCTCGGTCAGGCTGATGGGGTTCTCGATGATTTGCACGACCTTGGCGTCCCATTCGAGGCCGTTGACGTCCTCGAAAATGCCGCGCTTGCCTACGCAGAGGTTGCCCTTGCCTCCGTGCGTCACGGGGACTGCCAGGTCGTATCTCTTGCTGCCGTCTTTGGCCATGACCTCAACGTAGAGCACGAACATGCTGCTGTTCCTGGCCACGCCGCTGTGCTCGGGGCGGTTCTCGGCCTTGACCGCCAGGTTGAACCGCCGCCCGTCCATGACCAACGTGCCCATCTCAAACAGCGCCCGGCCGTGGGGGTCGTACAGATACGGGAAGCTCACGAAGTTGTTGGCTAGGCGCAGCAGCTCCTGCTGGTAGAGAACGAGCTTCTCGGTCAGCCGGATGTTGTCCAGCACGAAGGCGGTCTTGTTGCTCTCGGCGATCAAGACCTCCACGGCCTTCCTGAACCTCTCATCCAGATACTGCCGGAGTTTCTCGGCCCCCAGCGGCTCGACGGCCGCGCCCGGCTTGCCGGCGAGCCAGTCCTTGTGAGCGGCGAAGAACGCCTTGACCTGCTCCCAGTCCTTGTCCGAAACCGTGGGGGCCGGGCGGCCCAGCACCGGCTCAATGGCCTGGGCGCGGAGCTGGGCCATCGCCGCCGCGTAATACGGGTTCATCCGATCCGAGAAGGACAGCGTCCGGTCGGCCCGGGGCTGGGCCAGCGGCGAGTCCCTCAGCATCTGCCGGATCACGGTCGGGTCGGCCAGATCCAGCCCCGCCAGATTCTCGTCAGTCGGGCTGACCTGCCGGGCGACCCGCTGGTCGAAGGCCGCCGCCTCGCACTGGGCGAAATACTGCTCGATCTTGTCCCCCAGGCAGGCCAGGATCGAATACGCCGCGGCGGTTCGCGCCCCCAGCGGCATGATCTCGGTACTTCTCCGGCCGGCGCGGATCTGCCCCCGCTCGTTCCACTCCAGCCAGGCGGCGGCGTCGCCAAGGAACCTATCCAACTGCTCTTTGGCCACGCCTCGGGCCCCGCCGGGGTGCGGCGCCCCGCCGACCGTGGCCACCACGTCCGTGATGAACTGCCGTATCTCCGGCTGGTCGGCGGCTTCCGGCAGCACCACGCCGGCTTCGCTCACCGGCGTGCCTTCCACTTGCGCCTTGACCCTGCGCACCGTCTCCAGCGTGATTTCCTCGGCCTCCGGCGTGCCCAGCCGGGCCAGGATCTTCGCCGCGGAGTCGCGAATCCGCCTGCCCTCCTCCTGGTCGGTGTTGATGCCGTCCAGCCGGAGCGTTCCGCTGCCGGCAGCCACCCCGCTGGTGTCCCGCAGGTTCCTCAACAGCCAGACCACGGCGTCCTTGATCTCGAAGCACATGATCCGGCCGTTGCGATCGGTGTCCACCAGGTTCAGGAAGGTAACGTCGCAGTTGAAGTTGGCCAGCGGCGCCCCGGTGGCCACCCAATGCGCCTCGTCCAGCTCCACCACCCGACGGAGGTCCTCCGCCGTCTCAATGAGCAGGTGAAGCGACCGGCCGAACCGCTCAAACGCTATCTTTTCCGAGGCCGACATGGGCGTCTCCCGTTCTCCCGACAGCTGCCCCGCCCGCAGCGACTTCGCAAGATGTTGGCCGCGCGCCGGCCATGCTATGGGCACCATGTCGACTTGTCAACGACCGCCCGGACGCGCCCATTCCCCCCCGACCGCGCCCGACCGCGCCCATACGCGATCACCTCCGTTCTCCCGGACTCCTGCCGCCAGCCGCAGGCGAAAATCCCCCGCCCGAACCCCCTTGGGGGGGTATCCGCTGAACCCCT
>Ga0111187_1200_pt1 | contig 17499 bp, 17 predicted proteins | sample DeeMarSWOR324_28_FD_80242 | JGI IMG/M metagenome (GOLD analysis project Ga0111187, IMG submission 80242) | Phycisphaerae bacterium SM23_33 | reverse complement strand
GTGATAGATGTTTTCGCCGGCCCAGAGATGTCGGACGGCCCCGGCCCAGCGGGCGACGGCGCCGCGGTGGCGGTCGGCGTTCAAGACCTTTTGCAGGGCCCTGTCCGCGGCGGCGCGGTTGGCCTCGGACGGGTCGGACCGATAGGCGGCCACGGCCGCGCGGTAAGCGCCGTCAATCTCGCGGACCTCGCGCAGGTTCCGGGCCACACGCAGGTGGAACTGCACGCACAGCACCATCAGCACCGCGAAGAAGAGCATGTAGGCCGCCGGCCGAAGCCGGCGCAGCCGCCCCGGCAGCTCAGACTTGAAAGGAGCCGCCGGCATCTCGTCCCGCGGGGCCACCATGGGCTTTTACTCATACCGGATAATCGCCGGCTCGACAAGCCGCGGCCGGGCGACTATCGTGGCGGCATGGCAAAGAAGGCCAGACCCGCGGGAAAGAAAGGGCCTCGCCCGGCCCGGCCGCCCGGACGCCGGCGGCCTCGGGCAGGCCCGGAGATCACCATCTCCAATCGCCAGCAGGCGGTGCGTGTGTCGGCGGCGCGGCTGCGTCGGCTGATCGAGTTCGTGGCCCGGGCGGAGGGGCATCGGATCGCGGCGGTGGATCTGGCCATCGTGGACTCAACGGAGATGGCCGGGCTGAGCCGCCGCTACCTCCGCCTGGCCGGGCCCACGGACGTGCTGAGCTTCGACCTGTCCGAGGCCCACCTGCCCGGGATGGTCGCCCAGATTCTCGCCGCCGGCGACCTGGCCGCCCGCCAGGGGCCGCGGCACGGCTACGAGCCGCGGCAGGAGCTGATGCTGTACGTCATTCACGCCCTGCTGCACCTGATGGGCTACGACGACACCTCCGTCCGCGGCGCCGCCCGCATGCACGCCCGGAAGGAGGAGCTGCTGGCTGAGTTCCTCGCCAGCCGGAAGCGAACCGGCCGGTGAGCCCGGCGCCGGCCGCGCCGGCCCTTGCGGTCTGGCGGCGGCGGCCCTAGAATAGCAGGCGGAGTTCCCAAGGGCATTCGCCCGCGTGTTCAGCGTCCGGCACGAGGAAGCGAAAGCGGACGCGCGTGCATTGGAGCCACTGAAGGCGTGGACCAGCCGCTGCCATGGGTGGCCGTCGCGGCGGCCGCCCTTTCCGGCTTCTTTTCCCTGAACAGCTACGCCCTGCGTGACACCTCCCGCCGCAAGCTCGAGGCGGCCTTTGCCGGCCGCACCGGCCGCCACCTCAGCGGGCTGCTGGAGCACCTTTCCGAGCTGCACATGGTCTGCGGCCTGCTGCGGCTGCTGTGCAACCTCACGCTGCTGGTGGTGCTGCTGTGGCTGTTCGAGTTCCAGGCCGGCAAGGCCAACATCCTGAACATGCTGCTGGCCATCGCCCTGACCGCCGGCATCGTCAGCATCTTCTCCATGGCCATTCCCCACGCCTGGGCCCACTACGCCGGGCCCAAGGTGCTGGCCGCCACCGCCCCCCTGCTGCTGGCCCTGCGCTGGGCGCTGTGGCCGGTGGTGCGGGTCATGCGGGCCTTCGACGTGCCCATCCGCCGGCTGACGGGCATCCCCGACCCCCGGCCGGAGGAGCAGGACGAGAACGGCATCGCCCGGGGCGCCGCCCGCGAGACCGCCGTCAAGGCCGAGATCCTGCACGTGGCCTCCGAAGGCCAGGCCGAAGGCGCCGTCAACTCCGAAGAAATGGACATGATCGAGTCGGTCATCGAGTTCGGCGACCGGCAGGCGGCCGAGATCATGACCCCGCGGACCGACATGCTCGCCCTGCCCCTGGACGCCAGCAACGAGGAAATCCGGAAGCAGGTCATCGAGGCCGGGCACACCCGCATCCCCGTCTACGACGGCGACATCGACAACATCGTGGGCGTGCTGCACGCCAAGGACCTGCTGGCCCTGGAGCAGACCCAGCCGGCCAATCTGCGCCCGCTCATGCGCAAGCCCTTCTTCATCCCCGAGACCAAGCGGCTGGACGACCTGCTGCGCGAGTTCAAGGCCCGCAAGTCGCACATGGCCATCGTGCTGGACGAGTACGGCGGCACGGCCGGGCTGGTGACCCTCGAGGACCTGATCGAGGAGATCGTGGGCGACATCTCCGACGAGTACGACCAGCCGGAGTCGGTGCTGATGAAGCGGCTCGACGAGCGCACCGTCGAGGTGGACGGGCGGATGCACATTGACGACCTCAACGACGCCTTGAAACTGAGCCTGCCGGAAGAGGAGGACTACGACACCGTGGCGGGCTTTGTGTTCTCGGAGCTGGGGGTCATCCCTCCGGTGGGGGCGACGCTGTCGGCCTACGGGGCGACCTTCACCGTGCTGGCCGCCGACGACCGAAAGATCACGCGGCTGCGGGTGGAGCTGCCCGCCGGCCGGCAGGCGCGGGCGAGGTAGCCGCAGCAGGTTATGGCCACGACCGACCAGGCCATTTGCATACGCACGGCCGACTACAGCGAGACCTCGCAGGTGGTGCGGCTGCTGACCCGCGGCGGCGGGGTGGTGCGGCTGCTGGCCAAGGGCTCCAAGCGGCCCAGGAGCAAGTCCGGCGGCCGCATCGACCTGTTCGCCGAGGGGCGGTGCGTCTTCGGCGGCGCCGGCCGAGAGGGCCTGGGCACGCTGATGGAGTTCGCCGAGACCACCACCCACGCCGGCCTGCGGGCCGACCTGGACCGGCTCCACACCGCCCTGTACATGCTGGAGCTGTGCGGGGCCCTGCTGGCCGAGGACGACCCCCACCCGGAGGTCTTCGACCTGCTGCACAACGCCCTGGGCCGGCTGGCCCAGCCCGACTCGGCCCCGCCGGCGGTGCTGGCGTACTTCCAGTACCGGCTGCTGCGGCACGCGGGGCTGCTGGGGGCGATGGACGCGTGCGTGGCCTGCGGGGCCAAGGTGAGCCTGGGCGGGGTGTACTTCTCCAGCTCCGCGGGCGGGCTGCTGTGCCGCGGCTGCGAGGCGGCCGAGCCCGAAAAGTACGCCGTCTCGCCCGCCGCCCTGGCGGGGCTGGCGGCCCTGGCCGCCGCCCAGGCCGGCCGACGCCCCACGTTCCCCCAAAAGCAGGCACACGCCGTCAACGACCTGCTGATCTACCACATCGAATACCAGCTCGGAAAACGCCTCCGGACCGCACGCTACGTCCGGCAGGCCAAGTAGCCGCCGGCCGCGCCAATCAGCAGCGTGAATGCGAGCGCCGCAGCCCCGGCAGCCCCACCGCGTCCCAAATCCCAAATGCCCGACCGGCTTCTCTTGCCAGCCCGGCCGATCGCGATACACTATGCCGCGGGTGGATGGGGCGGGCCCGTCTTCCTGAAGCAGACAAGACATCGTCGCTGGCCAAGATTCCATCAGCGGAAAGGCAAAGACCATGACCCAGTCACCCCCGCCGCAGCAGCAGGTCCCACCGGGCTATCCCGACTACACGCCCGCGCCCAGGCAGCCGGTCTGGCCAATGGTCGTCGGGATCATCTCCACCATCTTCGGCAGCCTGGGATTGCTGTGCGCATGCGCCAGCATTCCAATGAACATAATGAACCCGGCCGCACAGCAGGCCTTGCAGCAATTCCCCGAATGGTGGAGAACGTATCAGATCATCAGCGGCCTGTTCGGGTTCCTGATGGCGGTAGTGCTGCTGTCGGGGGGCATATGCCTGATCCGCCGCCGGCCGGCGGGGCTGCCGCTCAGCGTCGCCTACGGGGTGCTGGGCCTGATCGGCTCCGTCCTCAACACCATTATCACGGTTTCCGGGATGGCCGGCTTCCAGATGCCCGGCCCCATGGGCGGCAGCATGAAGTCGGTCATGATGGTCAGCCCCTTCGTCGGGCTCATCTTCGGAGCGGGTTATCCGATCTTCCTGCTGATCTGGTTTGCCCGCCCATCCATCCGGCAGGAGGTCCGCTCCTGGCCCCAGCCCGCCGGCGGGCAGGAAATGTAACAGGGTCACCCATGACCGAGCTGCCTGCCATGCCGGACGAGAGCGCGGAAAGCCCCCCGCCGAGCCGGCCGCCGCCGTTGCCCGGGCGGCTCTGGCCGAAGGTCATCGGCTGGCTGAGCCTGGCCCTGGGCGGGCTGGTGCTGCTGCTGTACCTGTGGGAGCTGTTCACCTGGTTGGACAAGTGGGTGCTGTCGGAGCCGCCCTTGCTGCCTCGGCCCCCCGCCCCGCCTCAGTCCGGGTGGGATTGCATCCCGGTGCTGCTGGCGACCCTGCTGCTGGCCGCCGGCTACCTGACCCTCCGCCGCCGGCCCGCCGCCGCCGCCTGCCACGCCATCTACGCCGTGCTGATGGCCGCCTTCGCCGTCCTGCGGGCCGTGTACTTCTCCACAGTCCACGACGAGGCCGCTGCCGGGGGCGCTCCGTACCAGCTGGCCAGGGGCCTGATCGCACTGGGCTACCCCATCTTCCTGCTGATCTGGTTCTCGCGGGCCTCCATCCGCCAGCAGGTCCGGCACTGGGACCCGGGCGGCCCGCCCATCATCCACCCGAGCGAACCGTGAGCCGGCTCGACACAAGCTCCCCGCCCCCGCCGCCTGAGCAGCCGGTGGCGAGCGCACCGGCTCGGCTCTGGCCGACCGTCATCGGCGTGCTGAGCATGGTGCTGGGGGCACGAGGCATCCTGGCCCCGGAAACCGGCGGGCCGTCGTGGGTGTCCTTCCTCCTCAGTTCGTTGCAGGGACAGACCATCGGCTGGCCCGGTGCCTCGATAATCCTCCTGGGCGTTCACGGGCTCCGCGCCGCCGCGGCCGGGCTGCTGGTGCTGGCGGGATGGCTCCTCTGGCGCCGCCGCCGGGGCGCGGCCCTGCACGTGGTCTATCCCTTGGTGGCCGTCCCATGCCTGATCGCCCTGCCTCTCCTAACGCTGTGGGCATACGGGTACCGCCAGCCGGGCTTGGGCTGTGTCCTTGCGTACCATTGCGTGGGTGGGGCCCTGCCCGGGCTGGCCTACGCCATCTTCCTGCTGGTGTGGTTTCGGCGCGGAAGAATCCGGCAACAGCTCAGGGCGTGGCGGAAGGGGCCAGCCGGGGCGGCCGCGGCCCGGCCGGCCGGGAGCGTCTGGCCCACGGTCCTCGGCGTCCTGTCCATGGTCCTGGGGGGGATGGGCCTGTTCTCCAAGCTGTGGAGTTCCGCCGGCTTTCTCATGGTAAAGCTGTTCAGGGCCGAAGGGTTTTTCGTACCGCAGGGACAGTATGCCGCTTTCTGGCTTGTCGGCGCCGCCGCGGGGCTGCTGCTGCTGGTCGCCGGTCGGCTGCTGCATCGCCGCCGCCGATCCGGCGCCACCTGCCACCTCATCTACGCCGCATTGGAGGCACTGATCGTCATCGGCTGGGCCGTAGCCGCGCTTACTGTCACTGGATCACCGGCCCGGCTGGGCCTTTCCGTGCTGTGTGCAATCCTCGCCAGTTGGCTGGGCATTGTCCTCCTGGGCCTGATCTACCCGGTTTTTCTGCTGGTGTGGTTCACCCGGCCGAAGATTCGCAGCCAGGTGAAGGCCTGGCGACAGCCCCGCCCGCAAGTGGAATTGCCTTCGCCCGACACATGACCGGAAACCCGAACATCTCGTCACCGATTCGATCCGACGCGGAGGCAGCCGCCGGAGGGGGATCTCGCGCCGCCGTCTGGCCGGAGGCGCTGGGGGCGGTCTCGATGATCCTGGGCGGCAAGCTGCTGTTCTGGGGGCTGTGGAGCCAGACCTACCCTCTGTGAAGAGGTCTCTTCCGGCTCGAATGGTCCCTGACGGCGAGCCAGGTCCTTTTGAACGCTCTCGTGAGCGCCCTGGGGGTGCTGCTGATGGCGGCCGGGTGGCTGCTTTGGCGCCGCCGCCGCGGCGCCGCCGCCTGCCATCTCATCTACGCCGTGTCCATGATGATGCTGGCGACGGCCTGCTGCTGCGCTTTCACGCTGTCGGCATGGTCCCGGTGGGGGTGGATGAGCGGCCTGAGCGGGCGTTACTTCTCCGGCAGGATGGTCGGCTCGAGTCTTCTGGAGTTGGCCTTCCCTGTTTTCCTGCTGGCGTGGTTCACCCGGCCGAAAATCCGCGGCCAGGTCAGGTCGTGGTCTCGGCCGGGCCGCCGGATGGAATTGCCCTGGCCCAACAGGTGAGCGGGGACGCCAACAGCCGGCCGGCGATTGGCTCGGCGGGCCCGGAGGACCTTCCGCAGGGGGCGGATTCGCTGCCGGCGGCGGCGCAGACCGGGGCTTCAGGGGGTGAATCCAGGGTGAAAACCGCGAGCGGACCCAGGTGAAAGAAAGGGCGGGTTTTTTGGCGTGGCAAGGGCGGTTTTGAGGAGGGTGAGGCGACGCAAGTCCTTGGGGCCCTGGGCTGGAGGGCAAAAAAGGCCCCAAAAAGAGGCGAGTGAACGACTTTTTGGTTTGCCGACGGGGGGTGGCGTCGGGCGGGCGGACTCGGTCGCCTGCGCCAAGCCTTTTGTTGGCAATATGTTGCGCGGACGGCCTCCGGCCGGTGGGGTGAGGAGGCTGTTCCAGAAGGCGTTCAAATCCCCTCAAAAGGCGTTCAGCGGATACCCCCAAGAGACGGGTCCGGGCCGCGGGTGCCGGGCGGGTCGGACGGGTCGGCTGCCGATGGCCCGACAAGTGCGCCGCAGGCCTGACGGCTGCGCATTGCCAAAGGCCCTCAAATCGTTAAGATGCCGGTCGCAGCGCCCTTGGAAAGGAACACCCCATGCGAGACTTGTCACAGATCTTCGGCCGGTCGCCTTTCGAGACGCTGACGGAGCACGCTCGGAAGGTGCACCAGTGCGTGGCCCTGATCCACCCGATCGCCGACGCCATCATTGCCGGGAACAGCGATCGCCTGAAGGAGCTCCAGCACGAGATGTCCAAGACGGAGTACGAGGCCGACCTGCTGAAGGATCAGATCCGCCAGCACCTGCCGCACCGGTATTTCCTGCCGGTGGGCCGGGAGGACGTGGCCCGGTTCCTGGCCCAGATGGACACCATCGCCGACTACGCGGAGGACTTCGCCGTGGTGGCGACGTTTCGAACCATCAAGCTGCCGGCGGATCTGCACGCGGACTTCATGGCCCTGGTGGAAAAGGTCGCCAACGTCAGCGAATCACTGCTGAACGTGGCCGAGCATGTGGCTGAGCTGCAAAAGGAGGCCTTCGTGGGCGCCGAGGCCGACGACGTGCTGGCGAAAATCCAGGACGTCTGCCACATGGAGTGGGAGTCCGACAAGCTCAGCCGGAGGTTCGCCCGCAAGTATTACACCAGCCAGGCCTTGGACCCGGTGGAGGTGCTGCTTCTGGAAAAGCTCTGCCAGGCGCTGGGCGGCATCGCCGACCACGCTGAGAACGTCGGCAAGAACCTGCGTCTGATGATCACCCGTAAGTAGCTGCCGCGCTGACCTAGGAGCCGCCGTGCTGACTCCGACCGTGCTGTTTGTCCTTGCTCTGGCCGCCGGGCTGTACATGGCTTGGAACATCGGCGCCAACGACGTGGCCAACGCCATGGGCACGTCGGTGGGGTCGGGGGCGCTGAGCTTCCGGCGGGCCATCATCCTGGCGGGGATCTTCGAGTTCTGCGGTGCCTTCTTCGTGGGCTCCAACGTAGCCGAGACGATCCAGGGGGGAATCGTTTCGCCGCGTGCGCTGGCCCCGCGGCGCGCCAGTGTGGTCAAGACGCCGTCCCCGCCCGGCGGCGGGCGGGCGGCGGCCAGCGCGGCGGCGGCGGCCCCGGCCGGGGCGGAAATCCGGGCCGCGGAGCTGCGCGAACCTGGGCGCGAGGCGATGAGAAAAACCGCCATGAAGCTGGCCCTGGGCATGCTGGCGGCGCTGCTGGCGGCGGCTGTGTGGCTGAACATCGCTACCTTCTTCGGGCAGCCCGTTTCCACCACGCATACCATCATCGGGGCGGTCATTGGCTTTGCCATCGTCGACACTGGGCTGGCGTCGGTCAACTGGTGGGCGATGGGCAAGATCGTCGGAAGCTGGATCATCTCTCCGCTGGCGGGGGGAATCGTCGCCTACATCCTGTACCGCTGCATCCGGCGGTTCGTCCTCCGCAGCCCCCAGCCGATCCACATGGCCGAGCGGGCCGTGCCGCTGGGGTTCGGGGCCGTGGTGCTCATCATCACCCTGTCGATTCTGTACAAGGGGCTTCCCCGGCTGCGACTGGACCTGCCGCTGCTGACCGCCCTGCCGCTGGCGCTGACGGCGGGCCTGGTGGCGGCGGTGACGGCCCGGACGGTCATTTACCGCCGAATGCGCAGCCGGCCACCGCCGGGGCAGCGATACGACGTCGTGGAACGATGGTTCGGGCGGATTCAACCGGTGACGGCCTGCTACATGGCCTTCGCCCACGGCGCCAACGACGTGGCCAACGCCGTCGGCCCCTTGGCCGGCGTGCTGGAGCTGGTCAGCGGCGGAGAGCCCGCCGCCCGGGCGGTCATGCCAGCCTGGCTGCTGGCCCTGGGCGGGGCGGCCATCGTCGTCGGCCTGGCGACCTACGGCCACAAGGTCATCGAGGCCGTCGGAAAAAAGATCACCGAGATCACCCCCAGCCGGGGCTTCTCCGCCGAGTTCGCCACCGCCAGCACCGTGCTGGTCTGCTCCAAGCTGGGCCTGCCCATCTCTACGACCTTCGTCCTGGTCGGGGCGGTCATGGGCGTGGGGGTTGCCCGCGGGTTCGGCGCCATCGACCTGCGCGTGATCCGCCGCATCCTGACCTCCTGGGTAATCACGATCCCGGTGGCGGCGATCCTCTCGGCCTTGATTTACTGCGTACTGGGCGCCATCGAGGGTTGATTTGGCTGCGGAGTTCGGCTTGCAGGTCGTCGCGGCCTTTGTATAATCCCAGGGTCCGGGCCGGCGCGGCCCGGGGCAAATCGGGTCGGATACCGGGCAGGCGAGAACCATGAACGCAAGACTGACTGTGCTGGTGATGGTGGCGACGGTGGCCTTCGCGGGGGCTCCGGCGGCGGGCGAAGAGGAGATCCTCTGGAAGGACGGCAAGTGGGTCAAGCAGGCTGCCCCCGCCGAAGGCACCCCCGCCGGCGAACTGGCCCTCATTCGCGTCCAGCTGGACAAGGGCAGGTACGGCAGCGCCGCCAGGCAGGCCAAGCGGTTCCTGAAGCGCTACCCCAACGACCCCTTGGGCGAGCAGGCGTGCTGTCTGGCCGGCGACGCCGAGCTGCGGCGTGGAAACTACTGGCAGGCCTACCGGTGGTATGAGAACCAGATCAGGGACTTCCCCAACGGCCAACTGCTGGACCGGGCGCTGGAGCGGGAGATCGAAGTCGCCCGCGCCTTCCTGGGCGGAGGGAAACGCAGGCTCGGCAAGGTGCTCAAGATCTCCGGCGAACAAGACGGCATCGAGATCCTGGAAAAGATCGCCCAGCGGGCAGTGGGCACGCCGCGGGCCGAGATCGCTCTGCTGACCATCGCCGACCATTACCTGGACAAGGGAAAATGGGCCGAGGCCGCGGCCAGCTACGACGGCTTCCTGCAATTGTTCCCCAAGTCGCCGCGGGCCGTGCATGCCGAATTGCGCGCGGCGGAGGCCTTCCACAAGGCCTATCGCGGCCCGCTGTACGACGAGACTCCCCTCATCGAGGCCGAGCATCGATACCAGGCCTTCGCCAACAACCACCCGGACAAGGCCCGCGAGGTGAAGGTGGAGGAGATCCTGCAGGAGATTCACTCCCAGCGGGCGGGCAAGCAGTACGAGGTTGGGCAGTTCTATCTGCGAACGGGCGATCCCGATGCGGCCGAGCACTATTTTGAACTGGTGGCCAACCAGTTCTCCGACACCAAGTGGGCCGGGCGGGCGCTGGGCAAGCTGGCGGCGTTGGGCCAAGGGGCCTCCGAAGGCGAAAAGCCCTCCGGCCAGGAAAAGGGCGGGAAAAGCGATAAGGAAACCGGATCATGAACAGGACCTGGATTCTTCCGGGTATCTTGGCGGCGGCGCTGGCGGCTGGCTGTAACGCCGACCCGACCCAGGGCTACACCACGGCCAGTCAGTTCCGCACGGACGTTCAGACCGTGGCGGTGCCTATCTTCCGCAGGGAGGCGGGCGAATTCCGGCGAAACATTGAAATCCGGCTGACCGAGGCCATTATCAAACACATCGAGGCCCAGACCCCCTACAAGGTCGTGGACCGTTCGCGGGCCGATACGCTGCTGGAGGGCACGTTGCGGTGGGCCAGGATCCGCCCGCTGAGCTTCGATCCCCGCACCGGCATGGCCCGCGAAGTCCAGGTACGCCTGTGCGTGGACTTCATCTGGAAAGACCTGCGGGAGCCCGGAAAGGTGTTCGCGGAGCGAAAGAACTTCCGCGTGGCGGCGGATTACATACCCCAGTGCCCATTTTCCGAGGATTTCTTCCTCGGCAGCGAGGACGCCATCAACAAACTGGGCCAGCGAATCGTGGAACAACTGGCCCAGCCGTGGTGATCAGAGCCTCGGCTGCGGCGCGGCCGGAGCCGCCGGCCGGGGCGGCGGCGGATTCCCAAAGATAAGCGCCCAGAGACCCTTTCGCCCGGCCCGGTGGGCGGGCTTTTCCTTGCAGGGACCGCAGCTTCGGGCCGATACATCCTTGCGGTGGCCCCAACCGGCCGCTCCGATTGGCAGCCCGGGCCGAACCTCCCAGCCGGCGCGACCGCACCGAAACTCGCAACAGGCCCCGCCATGTGCTAGAATAAAGTGCTGCGGTGGGCAGCGTTCGGCGCGAGCGGCCCGGAATTGCCGGAGAAGCTGAGTCCTCCGAACAGGGACTCTGAATACCGATGCCTGAAGAACCGAGCAACAAGCCTCCCGAGAAGCGGCCCGGCCCGCCGCCGGTGCGGCTGGGGCGGAACCTGATGGTATGGATCGTTCTGGGCCTGCTGGCGGTGCTGGCGATGACCTGGTGGATGGAGCGTCTCAGCCCGGCCGAGGAAATCAAGCCCCAGGACTTCTGGACCTTCCTGGACAGGAACGAGATCAAGTCGGTGGTGCTCATCCGCAACCGCAGCCGGGTCGAGGGCGAGCTGGTGCCCGGCGCGGCCGAGGGCCGGCGAAAGGGCGCCCGGTCCAAGTTCTACCTCATCGTGGACTTCGATGGCGATCCGACCTTCGCCGCGCGCCTGGAGAAGAAGGTGAACGAGGGCAAGCAGACCGAGTGGCGATGGGCCCACCCGCCCAGCTGGTTCACCCAGGCCCTGCCCTACATCCTGCTGTACGGGGGGCTGCTGCTGCTGGTGTGGTTCTTCATCTTCCGCCGCCTGGGCCAGGCCGGCGGCGGCGCCGGCTTCCTGGGCAGCTTCGGCCGAAGCCGTCACCGCGTCGCCACCAAGGAGCACGTGGACGTGACCTTCGACGACGTGGCCGGCATCGACGAGGCCAAGGAGGAAGTCGCGGAGATCATCGAGTTCCTTAAGAGCCCGCGGAAGTTCCAGCGGCTGGGGGGGCGGATCCCGCGCGGGGTGCTGCTGGTAGGCGAGCCCGGGTGCGGCAAGACGCTGCTGGCCAAGGCCATCGCCGGCGAGGCCGAGGTGCCGTTCTTCTCCATCTCCGGCAGCGACTTCGTGGAGATGTTCGTGGGCGTGGGGGCCTCGCGCGTCCGCGACCTGTTCCGCCAGGCCAAGGAGTCGGCCCCCTGCATCATCTTCCTGGACGAGATCGACGCCGTCGGGCGGCGGCGCGGGGCGGGCTTCAACGGCGGCGGGCACGACGAGCGCGAACAGACCCTCAACGCCATCCTGGTCGAGATGGACGGCTTCGACACCAACGACCAGGTCATCGTCATCGCCGCGACCAACCGGATGGACGTGCTGGACCCGGCCTTGACGCGTCCGGGGCGATTCGACCGCCAGATCCAGGTGCCGATGCCGGACATCAAGGGCCGCTACGAGATCCTGAAGATCTACGCCAGCAAGGTCAAGTGCGGCCCGGACGTGGACCTGCACCGGCTGGCCCGCGGCACGCCCATGTTCAGCGGGGCCGACCTGGCGGCGCTGATCAACGAGGCCGCCATCGCGGCCACCATGGCCAACAAGGACCATGTCGAACAGGCCGACATGGAAGAGGCCCGCGACAAGGTCCGCTGGGGCCGGGCCCGAAAGAGCCGCGTCATTGACGAACGTGAAAAGGAAATGACCGCCTACCACGAGGCCGGCCACGCCCTGATGCAGGTGCTCACCCCCGACGCCGACCCGCTGCACAAGGTTTCCATCATCCCGCGCGGACCCATGGGCGGCGGAACCTTCTCCCTGCCGGAGAAGGATCGCTACATGTACACCCGGCGGTGGTGCGAGGCGTTCCTCCGCGTGGCCGTGGCCGGGCGCATCGCCGAGGAGGCCTTCTGCGGCGACATCGACAGCGGCGCCGCCGCCGACATCGCCCAGGCCACCGAGGTCGCCCGGAAGATGATCACGGAATGGGGCATGAGCGACAGGCTCAGCTTCGTCCGCTACGCCCCCCACCCGCAGCGCCAGACCGTCAAGGCGATCATGGCCAAGGCCTACAAAGAGGCCACCGACACCATCCAGGCCAATCGGGAAAGTGTCTGCAGGATTGCCGAGGCGCTGCTGAAGTACGAGACGCTGGACGTGCAGGACGTCAACAGGATCATCGCCGGGAAGAGCCTGGACAAGCCTTCCATGGCCGAGCTGCTGGCCAAGGAGGCAGCCAAGAGCCGACAGGCCCCCAAGCCCGCGCCGCTGCCGGACGCCAAGCAGGCCCCAGGCGCCGGCGCCATCCCCGAGCCGGGATAACACCGCGCACCCACACGCAAATCAAGACTCGGGCCCAGGCCGCGCGCCGCGCGGGCTCAGCTCTTACTTGCGCCCGCGCCCCCCTGGGACTTTGCTTAACCGCACCGGGGTATGTTAGGATTCAGCCTATGGCAGCGTCCCTGGAAGAGATCCTCAGCTCTCACCGGACGGGCCGGCCCGTGGTGATGGGCGTGCTGAACGTCACGCCGGACAGCTTCAGCGACGGCGGGACGTTCTTCGATCCGGCCTCAGCCGTCGCCCAGGCCGCCCGCATGGTGGCCGAGGGGGCCGACATCATTGACATCGGCAGCGAGTCCACCCGCCCGGGCTCCGACCGCGTCGGACCGCAGGAACAGATCCGCCGCATCGAGCCGGTGCTGCCGGAGGTGAGCCGGCTGGGAGTGCTGGTCAGTATCGACACCACCCGCGCCGAAGTGGCCGCCTTCGCCCTGGCCGCCGGCGCCAGGATCATCAACGACGTCTCCGCCGGGCGCGACGACCCGGGAATCTTCGAGCTCGCCGCCAGGCACGACGCCGCCCTGGCCCTCATGCACATGCTGGGCCAGCCCAAGAGCATGCAGGCCGACCCCCGCTACGACGACGTGGTGCGGGAGGTCTGCGATTTTCTGGCCGCCCGGCTGGCCGCGGCCGAAGCCGCCGGCGTCCGCCCAGACCGCTGCATCGTGGACCCGGGCATCGGCTTCGGCAAGCGACTGGAGCACAACCTGGCGCTGCTGGCCCACGTCGCCGCTCTGCGCCAACTGGGCCCGCCGGTGCTGGTCGGCCCGTCGCGAAAGCGGTTCATCGGCGAGCTCACCGGGGAGCAGCTCCCGGCCAATCGCCTGGGCGGCAGCATCGCCGCCTGCCTGGCCGCCTACCGCGCCGGGGCCACCATCTTCCGCGTCCACGAGGTCGCCCCCGTGGTGCAGGCCTTCGCCATCACCAGGGCCATCGACCAGGCGCTCGGGGCCCGCAGCGGCGCTCCGGCCGAGCAATAACCGGGCTCTTGACGAAAAACCTGCCTCCACGGCTACAGCGCCCTTCAGCCCCGTGACGATGTAACATATAATGGCTGCCGACGCCTGTTGGCAGCCGCGATGAGGATGCTCCCGTGGGCGATCTTTTCAGGGCCATCTCGAATTATCTCAGCCGCGTGGCCACCTACGATCAGCGGGAGGTGGCCGTGGAAATGGTGCTGATTGCCCTGGTGGCCTGGTGGGCGGTGCGCTTTCTGCGCGGCACCCGCGGGGCGAGCCTGGTCAAGGGCGCGGCCGTGGTGCTGGGGGCGGTGTACCTGTGCATCCGGCTGTTGCCGAAGAACCCCGATCGCGGCGGGTGGGAGCGGATCGAGTACCTGTACGGCAAGTTCCTGCTTTTCGCGTTCGTGGCGGTGGTGGTCGCCTTTCAGCCGGAACTGCGCCGGGCGCTTTCCCAGATCGGCAGGGCGCGGATCTTCGGCGGGCCGAGGCGATACCGCGAAGAAGAGCTGGCCGCTCTGATCGAGTCCGTGGGGTATCTGTCCCGGAACAGGATCGGAGCCATCATCGCCATCGAGCGAAGGGTGGCCCTGGGCGGGCTGATGGAATCAGGCACGATCCTCGACGCGGAGCTGAGGGCCCCGCTGCTGAACACGCTTTTCTACCCGGACACGCAGCTGCATGACATGGGCGTGATCATCCAGGGCGGGCGAGTGTCGGCGGCCGGCTGCCAGTTTCCCCTGGCCGAGAGTGAGGATGTGGACGCCTCGCTCGGTAGCCGGCACCGCGCGGCCCTGGGACTGGCCCAGGAAACCGACGCCGTCGTCATTGTGGTCAGCGAGGAGACCGGGCGGATCTCGGTCGCCTGCGAGGGTCAGCTGTCCATTGGCCTCGGTGCCGACGCCCTCCGCGAGGTGCTCCGAGCCACACTGGCGCCTAAACGCCGAAGATGGCTGCCCGGGTGGAACTCGGCCGACAGGGCTTAGACGAGAGCGACCATGGGCGCAAGACCGGCTGCATTCGAAAAGCAACCCCCGCGGCGCTTCAGCCGGGAATGGTTCCTCAACGGCCTCCGCACCGGCGGCTGGGTCGCTGTCATCACGCTGCTGGTTTGGGTGTACGCGGACATTCACTTCACCGAGGGGCGGTCGATTCGTGTGACGCTGCGAATCCATACCGACTCGACCGACAACATGGTCGCGCTGAACCCCACCGCGCCCCTCGCCCTCCAGCTGGAAGTCAAGGGCAGGCGACACGCCATTGAGCAGTTCGCCGGGGCCAAGCTCTCTTACGACGCCGCCAAGGAACTGCCGCCTGGGCTGCACGCCGAAGTCAGCATCGTGGAACTGCTGGAGGAATTGCCCGAAGTCCGCAAGGCGGGGCTGGAAATACTTTCCACTCGGCCCAAAGCCGTGGACATCCACCTGGACACTCTCGAAACCATTGCCGGCGTGCCCGTGAGGTTCGAACGCTCCGGGGGCGAGGCCACCGACATCAAATTCACCCCCGAGCGTGTCAACCTGCTCGTCCCCACAAGCCGGCTCAGTGAAATCAACAGGCAAAAGCTGGAACTGCCGACCGAGACGGTGGACCTGCGCGACCGGGCTGTCGGCGAGCAGCTCAGCAAGCGAGTGCGGGTGCAGGTGCCGGAGGTCCTGGGATGCCGGCTGTCGCCGGAGTTCGTCGACGTCACCTTCACCGTCGGGCAGCAGCTCGGCAAACCCAAGGAGTTCACCGTCACCATCCGCGTCCAGACGCCCCGGGAGTGGCTGACCGACGACACCTGGAGCCAGTACAAGTTCGAAGCCCAGGATCCGCTGGTTTGGACCCGCAAGATCACCGTCAGGGGCGACCGGATGGACCTGGAGGGACTCCGCCCCGAAGAGATCAATGCCTACATCATCCTCACCCAGGACTCCAAGCGCCAGACGGAAGGCTGGTGGCCCGGTAAGGTGCACGTGCAGCTGCCCAGAGGCCTGAAGGTCCAGGCCGACCCCGTTGACGACGTCGGCTACCGGCTGGTGAAACGCTCCGGCGGCGGCCCCTGAGAGACCGTTCCTGACCCAGGGCCGCAGTTCCCAGTTGTCCAGGCCCGCGGCCGGCGGCCATAATCAACTCACCATGGACGCGACAGCCTACGTCAGGAAAATCGCCGCGGCGGCCCGGTCGGCGGCCGCCCGGCTGGCCGTGGGCCCCGCAAGCCAACGCAACGCCGCCCTGCGATCCTGCGCCAAGGCCCTGCGCGAAAGAGCCGACGACCTGAAGGCCGCCAACGCCAAGGACATCGCCGCGGCCAAGCAGGCCCACCTGGACGAAGCGATGATTGACCGGCTGAGCCTGACCGACGAGCGCATCGAAGCCATGGCCGCGGGTCTGGAGGCCATCGCCGCCAGGGCCGACTTCCTGGGCCAGGCCATCACCACCTACAACCGACCCGACGGCCTGCGGATCGAGAAGCGCCGCGTGCCGCTGGGCGTGGTGGCCATCATCTACGAGTCGCGCCCGAACGTCACCGCCGACGCCGCGGGACTGTGCCTCAAAAGCGGCAACGCCTGCATCCTCCGCGGCGGGAAGGAGGCCGTTGGCTCCAACCTGGCTATTGCCCGGTGCCTGCACGCCGGCCTGGCCGAGGCCGCTCTGCCTGCCGCAGCCGTCACCGTCATCGAAAGCACCGACCACGCCGTCGTGCCAGCTTTGGCCAGGGCCGAGGGGCTCATCGACCTGATCGTCCCCCGCGGCGGCCAGGGGCTTATCCGCACCGTCGTCGAAGCCGCCACCATCCCCGTCATCAAACACTACGCCGGCAACTGCCACGTGTACGTCCACGCCGACGCCGACCTGGCCATGGCCGAGAAGATCGTCATGAACGCCAAGTGCCAGCGCCCCGGGGTGTGCAACGCCATGGAGACGCTGCTGGTGGACGCCGCCGTGGCCGAGGCCTTCCTGCCGGGTATCTGCCAGAAGCTCGCCGAGGCTGGCGTCGAGCTCCGCTGCGATCAGCGCTGCCGAAAGCTCTACGCCGACACGGCCGAGGCCACGGAAGAAGACTGGCGCACCGAATACTTGTCCCTGATGCTGGCGGTGAGGGTCGTGGACTCACTGGATCAGGCCATCGAGCACATCAACACCTTCGGCTCCGGCCACACCGACGCCATCATCACCAACAACACTTCCGCAGCGGAGCAGTTCGTCGCCGGCGTGGACAGCTCCTCGGTCATGGTCAACGCCTCCACGCGGCTTTCCGACGGTGGCGAATACGGCCTAGGGGCCGAAGTAGGCATAAGCACCGACAAGCTCCACGCCCGCGGCCCCATGGGTGCCGAGGACTTGACCACCTACAAGTGGGTCGTCACCGGCCGCGGCCACATTCGGCAATAGTCAAGCCAGGCACCGCGCAAGCGGATTCGGCAAGGGTTTTCCGGCCCGGCCAGGCCTTCGGCGACCCGCAGCCACCGCGCCAGGGAAACCCAGAACCAATTGCAGCAGCGGGTCTTGCGCGCAAGACATTGACAAAAATAGGATTACGTGTATAGTATGAACTGCACCGCCTCGGAAGTTCGCTCATTCGGGTGGAGTTGGCCAACTGAGTGGGCGACAGCAAAAGCCCCGTAGCGGCATTTCTGACGGGACCGGGAAAGCGAAGCTGCTGGCCCGGGCTTCCAGCCACTACCTATCGGCCTTCGATTTCCGCGGGCCGGCGGCGGCCCGGCCGTCGGTAAATGCCCGTTGCATCCGCCGCCGCGGCGGGTATAAGTCGGACGCATGGAGCGCGACGAAAGAGTCTGCCTTCTCTGCCATCGTTGCGGCGCCGAACTCACGCCCGG
>Ga0111187_1099_pt1 | contig 17771 bp, 17 predicted proteins | sample DeeMarSWOR324_28_FD_80242 | JGI IMG/M metagenome (GOLD analysis project Ga0111187, IMG submission 80242) | Phycisphaerae bacterium SM23_33 | reverse complement strand
AGGGCCCGGGCCAGGTCGCATCGAAACTTCTCCCCGTTGCTCAGGACGGCGTAGGGCCGGATCCAGGCCGGCGGGCTGGAAAAGCCCACCGCCGTCAACGTCCGCGTAATCTGCCTGATGGGCAGGTCGCCGAAGCCGTCAATGACGGCCTTATCCGCCGGCCAGGCCCCCAGGGCCCCTACCGCGGCGGCGGGCCGGTAAAACAGCCCGCCGAAGGCCTCTTTCGCGATGCTGGTCTTTCCGCTGCCGGAGGGCCCGACGATGGCCCCGATGCTCCAGGGCTCTTCCAGCGAGGGCACCTCCACGCAGAACGCCTGGCGGGCCCTGGCCGCCACGGGCACGTCAAACATCCCCGCCACCTGCTGCACGCGGAAGCTGTCGTGGACCGGGCATTGGACGGAAGCTGTGACCTTGGGCATCAGAACGTGTCCCCGGCGTGGATGGCGGACGTCACGGCACAGGTTAGAGGTTAGAGGTTAGAGGTAAGAGGTTGGAGTTCCGCGCGGGTCGTCCTATCCGTTGCTGTTACTCTCACCTCTAACCCCTCACCTTCCCGTCGCCGGCGGCCGGCTACGGGTGGGGCGTGATGGCGATGATGGTTATCTCTTTCCTGCCGGGGCCGTAGCACCAGAATATGCGATACGCTCCCGGGGTGTCGCTCTGGGCACAGGCCTCGAACACCTTCTGGGCCCTGTCATACGGGTGATCCAGGGAGTCGTACGCGTGCGTTTGCAGGCCGGGATGCCGCGGGTCGTTCAGCAACAGCCCGATGGCCTTGTGGACCTGCTTGAAAAGCCCCTCCTGCTTCGATGATTTCCTCTTCTCCGAGCGCTTCCGGCCGGCCTGAGCCCTCTGAGCCGCTTGCTTGAGCTGGTCATACTCTGCCCTGGCTGTGGGCGTCCACCTGGCGGCGAACATCAGGCATCCTCGATCGCATCAGCCAGGGCGGAGCCTTCCTCCAGGTCAGGGGCTTCGGCGAACTCTCCGGCCTCGGCCTCGGCGAGCCCGCGAACGACCGCCGCGATGGCCCGGGGGTTCTTGTGGAGCCAGGCCTCCTTTGCCGGAACCGCCTCGGCCCGGACGAGGATCGCGCCGGCGGGCACCTCGTTCACAATCACGAGCTTGTTGGCAAAGGACTTACCCAGGGTCACGCGGCCCTTGCTGTCAACCATCCTGGTGACGGATTTGGCCATGCCGATCTCCTTCCCACCTCAAGTATATCCCACAAAGGGAAAGTGGGCAAGTGGGATCCTTGCTTTCTATCGGCATTTCCCGGGCTGGGCTTCTGCTCGTCTGTGCGGCGGGCATGAGCCTGCCAACCTGCCTGCTTACCGCAGGTAGGCAGGGTCGGGAATTGACGTCATCAGTTGGCCCCCGTCCCCTCGCCGCGACGTCGGACCCTCACCTCTCTCCTCCAGCCTCTGACCTTTCTGTGCCTGGTGGCCGGTGGCTGGTGGCTTCCTTACATCATCAGCAGCCTGCACCTGTAGCCCCGGCCCGTCATCAGCTCGTACACCTGGCGCTGCCGGTCCTCCGAGTCGCACTCCACCACAACCTGGAAGCTCTGCGGAATCTCAAGGGTGGTTTCCCCAGTGAAGGACTGCCCTGCCTCGGCCAGCAGGTCGTCGATCTGCCGCTCATCGAAGCCGGTCAGGTCGGGCAGGTCGATGACCTCGGCTTGCAGCTCCGCCAGGAGCTCGCCGAGCCGCGGCGGGTCGAATTCGCCCTGGGCGTGCGGGTTGTTCAGGGCGATATTGAGGGCCTTGGCCCGGGCGTCGGAGATGCCTTCCAGAAAGACGGCCGGGACGAGCTCGTCGGGCGTTTGCCGCAGGGCGTTGGCCCGCAGCCGCTGGTGCCCGCCGATGACCAGCCGGTCCTCCCGGCGGGCGATGACCGGGTCCACGAAGCCGTGCTCGTCCAGCAGCCGCGCCAGCCGCTTCAGGGCCTGGCGCGAGATCCGCCGCGGGTTGTACGGGGCCGGCCGCAGGGAATCCGGCCTGACGTATTCCACCTCGACCTTCACGCCTCCCCCGCTACGAAGAGCTCATCGTGAACGGACCCCCGCACCGCGGCCCCGCGAGGGCCTGGCGCTCTTGCCAAGCTCCGGCCCCTCCAGCAGTTGCAGCACGCCTTCCTTCATCTCACAGAAACCCTGGCTGGTGAGCGTGCCGTAGATGGGATCGGGATTCGTCGGGAACTGCGAGGTCAGGGGCACCTTCTGGGACACCAGCATCCCGCAATGCTCGCGCGACCAGCCGTTCATGAGCTGCAGCAGCCGCAGCAGCTCGCAGTCCTGTGCCCCGCGCCGCAGGGCGTGCACGCGGTAGCTGGCGATGGCCACGCCGTAGGAGCCGGCGTTGATGATCAGGCCGTTGGTGTCGTAGGCGGTCATGGCGTCGCTGCCGGCCAGTGACTGCCAGGGCAGCACGCCGTTGCCGTTAAGTGCGAAGGCCTTGAGGCACCAGACCGCAGACCCCCAGTTGCTCTGGTTCACCGCATTGCAGGAGCCGTACCAGTTCAGCGTCACCGGCTGCCGCCCCACCGCGTCGGCCAGCAGCCGCGTCACGCTGGGATAGATGCCGCCGACGTACATGATGTTGATGATCCCGTCGGAGACGCTGCCCTGCCACATCGGCCGCGAGATGTCGCCCCGGAACAGGAACGTCGGCCGCCCGCGGTCCATCGCCGCCAGCCCCTGTTCGTACAGCCGCGCGTGGAAGTCCGCCGTGTACGCCTCCGGGTCGTTGACGGCCTGCTTGTACAGCCGGCCGAAGAAGTTCAGCGCCGCCCAGTCCAGGTACTCCGTCGGCTCGTCCAGGGTCCACATGGTGTAGCCCCAACTGGGCTTGTTGTTCAGGTAGAACTCCATGATGGTGCGGTTCCAGCCCTTGGAGGCGAAGTGGGCGACGAAGTCGGCGGCGCAGTTCTGGAAGGCCGCCTTGAAGGTCTCGTCCATGGCCTCCTCGATGGGCTTGGCCATGGTGTCGTGGTGGAGCTTGTCGAGGTCGTTGTCGCCGTTGATGGGGATGCCCGGCCCGGGGTCGTAGTGGTCCAGGAAATTCAGCGGCCAGCCCTCGAACAGCGGCAGGTACAGCACGGGCACGGGCACGTTGGGGCGGGGGTTGGCTGCGAACCAGCTCCCGTCCAGCAGTCCGCCCAGGTGGGCATCGAACGTTGACCAGTTGGTCACGTGGCCGTCGCCGGCGATCGTCGGCACCCAGTCGCTGTGCACGTTGCCGCTCTGCCCGTAGGGCACCCGGTTGATCGTGCACCGGTGGTAGTGGGCCAGGCGAAAGCTGTCCTTGAACTGCGTGCTGCCGGCCGTGCCGGGCCCGCCATAACAGTTCAGCTCCGGGTCGAAGTGCACGTCGTCCGGGATCATGGCGCCGTAGACCTTGATCTTCAGCGGCAGCGACAGCTCGTCGGTCCCGGCCGTCAAGAGGACCTCCCCCTGGTAGTCCCCGGCCGGGGTGGTCTTGGGCACGTGCAGGTCGACGGTGAAGGCCTGAAGGGTCTGGCCGACGACGGCGTTGTCGGCGAAGGGGAGGGTGAAGTCCTGACCCAGGGCCTGGGGCAGGGCGTATTCGCTCTCACGCTGCACGTACCAGTTGCGCCACAGCTTGGCGCCGGTGTTGGGGATCTGCCCGGGACCGGTCAGGGAGCCGATCTCAATCCTGCAGGCTGCCAGGGCGCCCTCGATGGCCAACTGGAAGCTGACGATCTCGCCCCTGGCCGCCGCCAGCCGGATCGTCCCGGTGGAACCTTCCCACACCGGGTTGGCCTGGCAGAAGTCGGTGGCCACCTGCTCGTGGAGGACGGCCTTGGTGACCGGGTCGACCTTGGTCACCTCGGGGAAGGCCCACACCGCCGCCGTGCCAAGGGCCTTGGGCGGCCCAGCCACAGGCTGGAACGGAAAGGCCGGCAGCTCCGGGACGATCAGCGCCGGGCCGACCGTCCCCGCGGCGATGGCCGCTGGCGAGGCGTTGCCGGCGGCGTCCACCGCCTTGACGGTCACCGTGGCGCCGGCCCCGGGCGGCAGGTCGCGCAGGACGAAGGTCTGGACGGTCCCGCCCGCGGCCGCGAAGGGAATCTGCCATCGCTGCACGGCCTCGCCGTTGACCGTCACGTCGTAGGAGAAGGCGTCGGCCGGGACGCGCAGGCTGACCTGCAGGGCGCCCAGCGTGGCGGTGGCCCCGTTCAGGGCGGGCTGGACGGCCAGTTCGGTGGGGGCCGCCGGCGCTGCCGTGTCGCTCGTGGCGGCGACGACCTCCAGGTATGGGCCGTTGCCGCTCTCCCGCGCGGAAATGTAATTGTTCACCCCATACCAGGTCGAGCCGTCCATCAGCGCCAGCCCGTGGCTGGCCCCGGCCACCATCGCCTGCACCAGGCGCGGGTCGAGGGTGACCTCCTGCCAGCCGGGCCGGCCGGGGGCTGGCTGCATCCACAGGTCGCAGCGGAGGGTGTTGCCGTTGCCCAGGATCACGTCCCAGACCTTGGCCCCGCTGAAGCCCCAGTTGTCCCGCTGGTAGCTGGATTCGTTGAAGGTGGCCCCGTGGCCGACCGGGTCGGTGCCGTAGCCGGTGCTCAGGCCCTCCACCCAGTCATGGGAGATCGTCGAAACCGTCAGCCAGCGCAGGTCGGTGCCGTCGTTGAGGTTCAGCCTGCCGCCGCCGGCCGGCTTGACGTACAGCTTCGCGCTGGTGACGACCTTGCCCACCAGTGGCTGCACGTTGAAGTCCGCCAGGCCGAACTCCTGCAGCACCTTCAGCTTGATCTTCTGGGCCGCCCCCATGTTGTAGTCGCGTTCGACCCCCACCTCCGACAGCCCCACGTCCTTGACCGCCAGACAACGATACCGGCCGTAGTTCAGCGACCAGATGTTGTAGTCCAGGCCGTCCACGGTGTTGTCTTCGTTGAAGTTCCCGACGGTGTATCCGCCCTCGGACCACTTCGGCACCCCGGTCGCCTTGTAGTTCAGGGACCACCTGTCATAATCCAGCCCGTCCACCGCGCCGTCGGGCTGGGAGTCCCCGGGCAGCGGCGTGATTGCCGCCGCCCAGCCCACCAGGACTGCGGCAAGAAGCAGCGCGCTCACTGAGACGAAAACTGCTGGGGTTTTGCCTGCCATCTCTTCCTCCGCGACCCTCCGAACCAATCAGGACGAACACACAATCGCCGGAGAGGGGCACTGGCCCAAGCCCGCGCCTCCCAATCGCGATTTCACAGATCACCTCCGGGCAACGACAAGCGTTCACCGTTGGCTGCATTATCCCTTGGGGCAGTAGATTTGGCAAGGGCTGATTTGGGCCCCAGGGCTCAGGCAAAACTCGCCCGCCGGCTCAAATGCCTGTTCGAACCGATGTTCCCGCACCCGTCAGTCCATTCCGCAGGGACCATTTCTGTCGGCCACGGCCTGCCGCTCGGTCGAAGGGAGGTCCCGGGCCACGGTTCCCCTATCGGGCTCGGTCCGTGTCGGGAAGGGCCCGGGGTTTCAGCACGACGGCCTTGCCGTCGGCCTGGTAGGCGGCGATGCGGCGCTTGAGGTAGGGGTGGTCGGCGTCGCGGGCATCGAAGCGGATGACCACCTCGCCGTCAGGCGGGCTGCCGCGTGTCTCGGCGTAGTTTCTCCAGTGCATCGTCATCGGCCTCCGAGGCGGCGACGCCCAGCGGCCCGTAACGGAAGCCGCAGGAGCAGGCCCCGCGGCGCGGGCCGAAACGGCCCGGCGCGGCGCAGCGCGGGCAGACCTGGTTCTCAACGGCGAACCATTTCGTCTGCAGATCGAAGCCGTGCCGTTCCTGCCGGTCGCGGCAATCGAGCCGGGCCTTTTCGTAGTCGCCGACGGCCTGGGCCCGCCCGGCGTCGGCGGGAAGCGACCTCTGCGTAACCCCCAGTTGCCTGGCCAGGATTCGCCGCGCCGTCCGGTGAGCCACTGCGTGGCGCTTTTCCTTCGGCGCACGCGTGGTCTCGGCCCAGACCTCGGCGGCGGCGTCCTCAAGGTCCGACGGGGCGATACCGTAGGCCGAGCACACGGCTGCGGCCATTTTCAAGTCGCTAGGATTGGGCGGCGTGTTCACATCCCTCCCCCGTATACTTACTTCCTGGCGCAAAGGCCGAGCTGATGCACAACCATTCCGGGATTTCTTCAGGTTTTTTTCGCAGCCGGCAGATCCAGTTGATGACGGTGTTGCGGTGGACGCCCAGGATCTCACCGGCCTGCTGCTCGCTAAATCCCTGACAGAGAAGGAACAGGGCCACGTCCAGGCGCCGCCAGTTGCCGCGCTCTCGGCTGATCATCATCTCCATCAGGCCCCACTGGGTGGCCCAGCAGTCGAAGCACAGCTCCGGGGGGGCGTGGCCGGCCGGGCCGTGATACAGCGGATCTCCGTATTTCCGCCCGCAGCCGGGGCACCTGAAGAACATCCCATTCTCCCCGCCAAGTTGCCCACTGCCGGTGCTGGTTGTTGATGACCCGCCCCTGCGGCGGCCACACGGGTGCACTACTGCCGCCGCCGAGCCGCAAGGCAACAGGCCCAATCACTTCCCCGCGGCAACCGGCTTGTAGAAGTCCGCCGCGGGATTCGGCCGGGGGGTCGGCTTCTCGACCCCGAAGGCCAGGTCGCCGAAGACCAGGTCCTGGTCGCGGGCCCGGACCGCGGCCCGCAATATCGCCATCCGTGCCGCCAGGGCCGCCTTCATCGCCGCGGTGTCGCGGAGGTACCTTTCCGGCTCGGCGGCAAAATCCTTCGCCGGGGCCAGCGCCGCCAGGCACTTCAGGCAGGCCGGGCACTGGGCGCACTTCTCCAGCTCGGGCCAGTAGAAGTCGTCCCCCCGGCGCCGGTCCGCCCCGACGGGGCCGTCGGCCTCGGCGCCGTCGCACGTCCGCCCGAACTCCGCCAGGGCCATTTCCCGCCGCAGGGCCGCGCTTTTGACCAGCGCCCCGGCGGAGATCGCGTCCCGCCGGGAGAAGCTCACGGCCGGCGTGAGGACATTGGCGCGGGTGTTCCACACTCGGACGTGATGCAGCTCCAGCCGCGGGAATCGCCCGAACAGCAGCCAGCAGTGCGTGCGGAACTGGAAGGCCTGGCTGACGTCGGTGGCGGTCCAGACACGCCGGCCGCTCTTGAAGTCGATTTCGTGGACTTCGCCGGCCGAGGCCCCGGCGTAGAGCAGATCCACCTCGGACGCAGCCAGCACGCCGGGGCGATCCGGCGTGGCCGGCAGGACGTGCCGCGACATCCGCCCCGACCTGGGCCCGCTGCCGCCGCGGTAAGCCAGAATGTCGTCGGGATGGATCGAGGTCAGGAACCTGTCTATGGCCCTGGCGGCCCGCCGCAGGCCGTCCACGGCCTTGTGCTGGACGTCAGGCCTGGCGTTGATGATCTCGGCTTCCAGGGCCTGGGCCGGCGGGAGGCCCAGCTCGACGTATCGCCGCATGGCCTCGGCGATGACGCGGTGAACTTCGCGGCCTGCCTGGGCAGCCGCTGAGTGATGCTCCACGAACCCGGTCTCGACGGCCCACGCCTGGAAGGGACAGGCGGCATAGCGGGCCAGCGTGCCGTGGTCCACAGCAGCCCCCGCCGCCGGGCAATCCTGCCCCGCTGCCGATTCCCCCGTTTCCGCTGCCAGCCGAGGCGGCGCCTGCGGCTTCCAGTCCCGGCGCCGGTGACATACTGGTGTCACCGTGCCCAGGACCTGCCGCGCCAGCCTGCCCGTGGCCAGCGCCAGCCCCCCTATCTGCTGCCACTGCGCCGCAATCAGCGAAAGCGACCTTGCCCACCCGGGATCGTGCTCCGGGCGACCTTGCCCGGCCACCGGGTACCCGATGTTGCGGCCCTGCGGGCTCGCACGCCCCGCTTCTTGACCTTGCCTGTACTGTTTGCCGTCCATCTCATTCTCCTTGCTGCGTCACTCGGTTGTGGTTAGGTGTTCATTTCCGCTGTGAAGGTCAACCAAAGCTCACCGCACGCGCCGTTTCGCCGAAGTTCGCAGGCCGGCCTGGAGCACGTGAACTTCGGCCGCAGGTCCGACCAGCCCCGCTGGGTTTCGAGGTGCTCGGCCGCGAAGGCCGCCAGCCCTTCGGGCAGTACGAGCACCTGGATGAGGACCTCGTGGCCCAGCGCTGCGTGGTCCGCGACCAGCTCGCCTTGCCCGGGCACCTGGCCGGCCAGAAGAACCTCCCAGTCATCTCCGTCGGGGACCAGCCGGGCGCCTTCCGGCAACCTGCCCAACGGCACACGGAAGGCGCAGGCTGCTTCGACGTGAACCTCGCTCAGGCAGGGAAGCTCCGCCGCGTGGCCATCCATCACGTCGCGGTGGCGCGGGTTCACGACCGCGGCGTAATGAGCGTCGATTGTCTTGTACGTCACCGACGCCCCACGAGCGGCTTCGCGACAGGCGTCCAGGAACGGCCGCAGCAGCTCCGCCTCCACCGTCTTGTCTCGCAAAGATCTCACCACCAGCCCTCTTCGGCATGCTGCGGACGCCTGCGCCGCCGGCCGGCGCCGTCTTTGCCGCAAGCAAGTCCAGCTGCATGGGCGGCGAGGTCTACGGGCCGCCGCGTAGCGCGCTGGGCCGTGCTGAGCAGCCCCACTGGCCGCGAGGGCGGCCGCCATGCCCCAAGCAACGTCGAACTTCGCAGTCGCATGCCTCCCTGCAACTACGCGTATTCTAAGCGCACTCGTGCCGCTCGTCAATAGGATTCTTATAGTATTCTTCGAGCAAGTGCATAATGTGCGTAGCATCCAGGAATTGTCTCAAAAAAAGTTTGACAATACCGTCTTTGAGGCGGAGAATTGCGGCATGTTTGATGGAGCGAGAATGCGGAGTGTGAGGAAGCGCGCGGGGCTAACGCAGGCGGAGCTTGCACGACAGGCTGGCTGCGACCGAAACACGGTCAGCCGCATCGAGCTGGGACACTTTCGGCCTCGACCGGCCCTGGCCGAGAGAATGGCCCAGGCACTGGCCGTCCCCCTTGAGAGCCTGTACGCCCGCGAAGATTTCGGCACGGCCGCTGCGCGGCATCGAGCCGTAGGAGGCAACCTCCTCGATCGTTCCACCTTCGCCTTGGCGGACGACCAGCTCGCCGCCGCCCTCAACCAGGACGAGCGCGAGATCGTCCTGACCTACCGCCGGCTGCCCCTGAAGCACCGCGAGCGCGTCTGGGGCTTCGTCATGGGTCTGGCCGCTAGTGGATCAGCGGAGGCTGCCCAAGCGGCTGCAAAGTTAGCGGAAGCTGCCGCCGAGGCTGAGCGTACCGGCGAACGACGGGAAGATACGCGCGCAGGATCGGCGTAGGCGTCCGTTCCAGCAGGGCCACGAGCTCGACGAGGGCCTGGCCGCGGGTAGGATGGTAGTACTGCGATGAGGCCGGAAGCAGGGTGCGCATCTCCACTCCTTTTTTTCGCGCAAGTCCTCCACGTCAAGTGATGGACTACCGCCCCATTGAGGCTGGGCCTGATACATGTCGGGGATGAAACACAAAAAGTGCGATTAGTCCGATAGGAATCATACGCGGCCCCCGTCAGAAAAAACCAACACGATTCAACAGGCCGATAAGTGCGGCCAAAGCGCGCCGACAAGCCTTGTGGACACTTAGTGTTGCCGGCAACCTCCTTCTCAGTCCGCCCCGCAGATGCGAAGCATGACCGACCTTCCCGGCGGGCCGGATCCGACCCCGGCGAATCGCTCCAGGACGGGCAGGCAGGCCGCCAGGATGGGTGCGGCCAGATGGGCAATGGCCAGCATCGCGCGGGCCTCCAGCGCTTCGCGGCACGAATCGTGCCGGCTGACGGGAACGATGTTGCTGCGTTCCATGGACTGACCCCTTTGTGTCTGTGCCACTGGCAGGTTAGCGTTGTGTTAGGCATTTGTCAAGTCCGAAGCAAACAATCCCTTGTCTACAAAGGAGATGCGCCCGCCAGCTGGACGCGGCAGCCGCCGATGGCGGGCCGCGGTGAGTGCCAGCGCCGCAACTGCAGACAGGCACGGATTTGGTTCACGGCAATCGCCGGCCGCTGCCGATAAGGCACAACGCCTTGCATCGCGGAGGCGTATCTGTTAATTGTCGGCTTCGCGATAAAATGCAAACGGTGCCCCCGTCGTCTAGGCCGGCCCAGGACACCGGGTTTTCAACCCGGCAACACGGGTTCGAATCCCGTCGGGGGTAAGAAACTACGTCAGGCCGGTTGGCCTCAGCGCCGGCCGGCCTTTCTTACTCCGCCTTGAACTCGCCCGGCGCGATCATCCAGAAACGGCCCTCGCCCGGCCCTGGGCGCCGTCCTCCTCAGCTCAAGATCGCGCCACCGAAGCTACCATCGCGAACATTCTTGACCCTATAATTCCCGCGATCGCTTTCCCCAGGAGACGCCATTGAACATTCTGGTTACCGGCGGAGCCGGCTACATCGGATCGCATCTTGTTCGAGTTCTCGCATCAGCCGGTCATGCCTGCGTGGTCTATGACAATCTCTGCTCCGGCCACGCCGCCGCTATCAGGGGCACCCAGTTGGTTGAAGGCGACATCAACAACCACGAGGCGTTGGCTGCCGCTCTGCGCGGGCACAACGTTGAGGCGGTTATCCATCTGGCGGCCCTCATCGAGGCGGCAGAGTCCGTCGAAAATCCCGGCCGGTACTTCCGGAACAACAGCCTCGGTGGGTTGACGTTGCTGGAGGCGATGCGCTCGGCTGGGGTAGCCAAGCTGGTCTTTTCCTCCACGGCGGCCGTGTATGGCCAGCCGGAGCGGATTCCCATTTGCGAGGAGGACCGAACCGACCCGATCAACCCGTACGGCGCCAGCAAGCGCTGCGTGGAGTACATGCTTGAGGCCTTCGCGAGGGCCTACGGCGCGGGGTTCGTGTCGCTGCGGTACTTCAACGTGGCCGGGGCTGCGCCCGAAGGCGACATCGGCGAGGACCACCGCCCGGAGACCCACCTCATCCCTCTCGTGCTCCAGGTGCCGCTGGGGAGGCGCGGATCGGTGAAGATCTTCGGCGAGGACTACGACACGCCCGACGGCACCTGCATCCGCGACTACATCCACGTGATGGACCTGGCCGCCGCGCATGTCCTGGCACTGGAAGCGATCGAGCCGGGCCAGCTGAAGGTGTTCAATCTGGGCAACGGGCAAGGCTTTTCCGTGCGTGAGGTTATCGAGGCCTGCCGCGAAGTGACCGGCCACGAAATCCCGGCCGAATCCGCGCCCCGCCGCCGCGGCGACCCGCCCAAGCTGGTGGCTTCCTGCCAAAAGGCAGAAACCGAGTTGGGCTGGCGCCGGCAGTTTGCCGACCTCCAGACCATCGTCGCCCATGCCTGGAACTGGCACAAGTCCCACCCGAACGGATTCGCGTAAGCTCACCTCGATGCAGCCTGCGGGTGGACCGGTTCGCCCCGCCAACCGACAGATGTCTTCGGACCCGAAGGAGGTGGTATGGGCTCAAGTTCCCGTGTGACGCGCCGTACGAGACCCCCTCCAAACGGCCGGCTTCGCCCACCCCTTGCAGGCCGCTTTCTTAGGTCCTATGACCGGACCGGATCAGCGCAAAAAGAAAGGGCCGGACGGAAGCAACGCCCTGATCCATCCGGCCCACCAGCGTCGCCGGCAAACTCGCTTCTGACTCAACACCCCCACCCAGGATCTCTCACGCAGACCGTCCTGTAGGTTGAGCAGCCGCTTGCTCGCGCCACCAGGCGATGGTTCGCCTGAGCCCCTCGTCAAAAGGCATCTTCGCCTCGAACCCAAACAACTCCTTGGCGCGCGACGTGTCGACGCAGCGGCGAGGCTGGCCATCCGGCTTGCTGCTGTCCCAGCGGATGCGACCTTTGAACCCCGTCGAGGACTTTATCTTCTCCGCCAACTCCCGGATCGTGATCTCAAAGCCCGCCCCAAGATTCACGGGGTCAGGATCATCATAGGCCTGCGTCGCCATCGCAATGCCGCGGGCGGCGTCCTCCACATACAGAAACTCCCGGCTTGCCCGGCCCGTCCCCCACAGCACCACCTCACCCGCCCCGGCGTCCACCGCGTGGCAGAACTTCCGGATCAACGCCGGGATGACGTGGCTGGTCTCCAGGTCGAAGTTGTCGCCCGGGCCGTACAGGTTCACCGGCAGCAGGTAAATCCCGTTCAGCCCGTACTGGGCCCGGTACGCCTGGAGCATCACCAGCAGGGCCTTCTTGGCGATGCCATACGGGGCGTTGGTCTCTTCGGGGTAACCGTTCCAGAGGTGCTCTTCACGGAAGGGCACGGGCGTGAACTTCGGATACGCGCAGATGGTGCCGACCTGCACGAACTTCTTGATGCCCCGGCGGCGGGCTTGCTCGATGAGATGCAGCCCCATGACCAGGTTGGCGTAGAAGAACCGGCCCGGATTGGCGCGGTTGGCGCCGATGCCGCCGACCTCGGCGGCCAGGTGGATCACCATCGTCGGGGCCATGTCCTCGTACATCCGAACCACGTCGGCCTCCCGGGTCAGGTCGTATTCCTCGATGAGCGGCACCCGCAGATCGTCCCGCTTTACTCCACGCCGCAGCAGCCCAGCCTGGAGGTGCCTGCCCAGGAAGCCGGCCCCGCCGGTCACGACGATACGTTCAGCCTTGAGCTCCATGCCAAGTCCCCTGCTCACTATGCCCTGAGCCCTGCCCGATACCTGCCGAGAAGCGCTCCTTCTTGACGAACTCCCAGCCCAGGACCGGCCTGGGCTTGGGCGTGGCTCCTGGCCCCCGCCGGTCCGGCAGCACCCTCCCACGCGGCAACCGCGCGGTTGTCGTGCTCCTTTGCCGCGACCCCTGACAGAAGTATATGGCCAAGCCGCCTGCCGACACTGCAAATGGCTTTGCTTCGCAGAGACCCTCGGGCCCGCGGCAGTCCACAGAGCTTTCGGACAGGGCTCAGCGTACGCACATGAAGCTTGGTCTTCCAGGGAACATCGCATAGAGTAGCCCGGCGGCGCGGCCGGGCCGGCCGTGGTCCGGCGGGTGAGCGAGGAGACGGAAATGGCTCCCATGCGAGTCGCGCCCGTGCTGGACGGCAAGCAGATGCCCGACGCCGGCGGCAGGTGCCTGGAGGTCTTGAACCCGGCGACGGGCAAGGTCATTGCTCAACAAGTCTGTTGCTCCGGCGACGACCTGGCGCGGATGGTCCAGTCCAGCCAGCGGGCCTTCCGCTCCGCCGAATGGCAGAAACTCACGCCCGCCGACCGCGGGGTGCTGCTGTTCAGGCTGGCGGATGCCATTGACGCCGAGGCGGAGCGGCTGGTTGAAATGGAGCTGCTGGATTCGGGCAAGCCCATCAGCCAGTTGCGCCAGGTGGAGCTGCCGTTCGCGGCGGCGCTGCTTCGCTTCTACGGCGGGGCCGCCGACAAGATCGAGGGGGCCGTCAAGAACACGCCCGGCGGGCTGCACATCACCATGTACCAGCCGTACGGCGTCGTCGCCGTCATCACCCCGTGGAACTACCCCCTGGTCAACGCGGTGATGCAGGTCGCCCCGGCGCTGGCGGCGGGCAACGCCGTCGTGGTCAAGCCTTCGGAGGAGACGCCGCTGACGACGGTGGCACTGGGGGAGCTGGCCGCCGAGGTGGGCATCCCGGCGGGGATCGTCAACGTGGCCCTGGGGCTCGGCCCGGAGGCAGGCAGGGACCTGGTCGTCCACCCGCAGGTGAAGAACGTTTCCTTCACCGGCTCAACGGAGGTCGGCCAGCTTGGGCTCGCCGCCGACCAGATGAAGCCGGTCAACCTCGAATGCGGCGGCAAGAACGCCATCGTCGTCTTCGCCGACGCCGACCTGGACCGCGCCGCCGAGGCGGCGGTCTTCAGCGGGTTCACCAACTGCGGCCAGTTGTGCGTTTCCTGCTCGCGCTGCCTGGTGGCTGAATTGATCGCCGACGAGTTCGAGCAACTGCTGCTGGGGAAGCTTTCGAAGCTCAAAGTGGGCGACCCGCGTGATGAGGCCACGCACGTCGGCCCCATGATCACCCGGCCTCAGTACGAAAAGGCCCTGAAGTACATGCAGCAGGCCCCGAAGGAGGGCTGCACGATCCTGGCCGGCGGCGGGAAGCTGGAGCTGCCCGGAGGGCTCGCCGGCGGGTTCTGGCTTCAGCCGACGCTGCTGAGCGGCGTGACCGAGCACATGAAGGTCGCCCAGGAGGAGATCTTCGGGCCGGTGTTGAGCATCATGCGATTCGCTGAAGAGGCCGACGCCGTGCGGATCGCCAACGGGGTCTGCTACGGCTTAAGCGGCTCGGTGTGGACCAGTAACGTCGAGCGCGTCGGCCGGATGGTTCAGGCGCTGGACACCGGCATCATTTGGGTCAACACCATGCTGGTGGGCTATCCACAGATCCCGGTCCCGCCGCACAAGATGAGCGGCACCGGCATCGAGCTGGGCATGGAGGCCGTGCTGGCCTTCTGCCAGCGCAAGAGCGCCGTGATCAACAGCGACCAGACGGCGCCGGTGGGATGGGACCTGGGCTGACCACCTCCGCCGGGGCATGGCGCCGCCGGCGGGCAGCAACCCACCCCACCGCATGAGATCGGAGACACGGCTATGGGCTACGACTTGATGACCTTTGGCGAGGCAATGGTCCGGCTGGCGGCGCCGTCCTACATGCGCCTGGAGCAGGCGAGAAGCCTGGACGTTTCCGTCGGCGGCGCCGAATGGAACGTCGCCGTCAACGCCGCGCGCCTGGGCCTGAAGACGGCCTGGTGCTCCCGCCTGGTGGACAACTGGGCCGGGCGGCTGATCCGCAACGGCTTCTACCACCTGGAGCTCGGGGCCGGTCCGCGCCCCAGTTCCGTCACGTACGACCGCGGCCATTCCGCCGTCAGCCAGATGACCGCCGACATGGTGGACTGGAAGGCCCTTCTCTCTGAGACACGCTGGCTGCACATAAGCGGCATCACCCCGGCCTTGTCGCCGACGCTGGCGGAAACGGTGCTGGAAGTCTTCCAGACCACCTCTCAGTGCAACATCCGCACCAGCTACGACCTGAACTACCGCGGCAAGCTGTGGACGCCGCCGCAGGCCCAGCAGGCCAACGCCCGGATCGTACCGTTCGTGCAAGTGCTCATCGGCAATGAGGAGGACTTTGAGAAGTGCCTGGGCATCCGGGCCCAGGGGACCGGCAAGGACTACTCCGCCCTCGGCGTGGAAAACTACCAGCAGGTTGCCCGGGAGGCGGTGAAACGCTTTGCGAACATCCGCATGGTCGGCACGACGCTTCGCCAGGCCAGGACCGGCCTGTTGAACGACTGGCAGACCCTGCTGTACGACGGCCAGGCGTTCCACGTCAGCCGCAGGTACGAGGGGTTGGAGATCATTGACCGCGTCGGAGGCGGCGACAGCTTCTCGGCAGCGGTTATCTATGGCCTGCTGAAGGGCTGGGCGCCAGCGGAAACCAACGAGTTCGCCGCCGCCTATTCGGCCCTGGCCCACACCTTCCCCGGGGACATCAACTGGGCAACCTACGAGGAGGCCGTCAAGGTGATGGGCGCACGCGGGGCCAGGATCTCGCGCTGAGATGCGACGGGCACCGCGCTGTGCAAACAGGTCGCGACGACCCATCTCGAGCGGGTCCGCGCCGGGGCCGGCTTGCTCTCACTTGCGCCCTTGGTCCTGAAGCGTGAGTATCCACTGGATGAGCTGGCCGCGATAGCGGCCGATCTCCGACGGCCTGGACCGGGCGCCCTGCAGGCCCTTGCGCCACGCGGCGTAGTCGGCCCCGACCTTGGCGGCCTGGGCGCCGTGGATGCGGGTCAGCATGTTCTCGAGGCTGATGGCGTAGCGGACGTCGTCCACGGCCTCGCGCAGGCCCTCGTAGGCGAGTGTCTCCACCGACGCGGCGCCGGCGGCAAGCGGCGGCCAGCAGATCACCCAGGACGAATCCGGCGTGGAGCCGTCGAAGTCGTTCCACGGGTCGCCCACGTAAAAGTTATAGCACCAGAACCACATGCCGTCCGGGCCGTAGGCATAGGTCCGCAGCCCGTACCCCCAGCGGCAGCCGGCGTAGCCCTGCGCGGTCGTGACGCTGCCGTAGAACCAGGCCGACTTCTTCCGCTCGGTCGCCAGGGCGCGGATCCGGGCAAAGTCGCCGTTGGACACGAGGATGTCGGTGTCGCTGACCATCTCGGCCCATTGCAGCCGGTTCATCGTCACCCCGTACAGCCGCACCTTGGGAAAGTGCTGGCGGAACAGCCGCGCCATGCGGCGGTGCTCGTCCATCAGCCGCTCGGTCGGCTCGTCGTACGGCAGGATGACGACCTCGGGCCATTTCTGGGCCTTGGCGTGGTCGAAGAGCTGCCGCAGGGCCTCAACCATGAGCTCCTCGATCTTGGGATTGTCCAGGACCGCGACCTGGACCGTCTTGCCGCGACGATCAACGCGAGGCTGCATGGGCAAGTTGAAGACCTTGCAGATCTCCCGCTCAAAGTGCCCGGAGCTGTCGTTGCCCAAGGCCAGCACGATGGGCCCGCGCAGGCCGGCCTTCTGGAAGCGGCTGACGCTGCGGTCCAGGGCGGCAAAATCCATCCGCAGCTTGCCCTCCTCGTTCAGGACGTCCAGCCCGTAGTGCCCCCAGAACCACAGGATGGCCTCGATGCCGTGGGCCTTCATCTCGGCGTATTGGGCCTGGCTGAAGTCCGCCCCGGCGCAGAAGGCCCCGAAGACATACCCCCGCTCCCACGCATCCGCCAGCCTGAAGGGCAGCACGCGCAGCCGGATCGTCGCCCGGGCTAGCCCCGGCCGATCCGGCCCGCCCTCCAGTTTCGCCTGGATGGCGTAGTCGCCCGGCTTGACGTTCTCGGCGACGTGGACCCGCACCAGCCAGGCGCGGGAATGCCCGGCCTCGACGTCCACGGCGCCGCCGTCGGCCAGCCACATCCCGACCAGCCGATACCCGTCCCCGCGGCGCTGGGCCATCGGCGCCATCACCACCGGCAGGAACTCAACGCGGACGCCCGGCGGCAGCCGGCCGGGGGCAGACCACGTCAACCCTCGCTGGCCCTTCAGGGCGTGGACGGCCAGCAGGAACGATTCGCTCTCGCCCTGCGCCGCCTGCACCTCGGCCGCGTCGCGAACCTCGCCCGCCGCCGGTGCCCGACCGGTGAACGGCTCAACCAGCGGCGGCAGGAAGACCACAAGGCCACGCTGCTGATCCGCCGCCTTGGGCGTGTACGGCTCCTTGGGCGCCTCGGGCCCCGCCAACGTCTTACCCGCCTTCTTGGCGTGCCCCACGGACGTCTCGGCCTTGGCCAGCAGTTCTGCATAGCCGGCGGCCTCGCCCGTCGAGGCGCTGCCCAGCAGCAAGACCCAGGCGCTCATCGCAATGACGTCCCTGATCTTCGACATGGTTCGTCCTCCAAGTGCCGGAAATCCCAACCGTCTCGCCACCATGATCAACCCGTTCCATCAGCCCGTCAACACCCTGCCCCGCCTGCAAGCCGGCCGCCCCTACCACCGGCCCGAAGTGACGGACCGCCGCCTGCCCCAAAACCGCCGCCGGAACCCGTACAGGGGGGGTATCCGCTGGACGCCTTTTGAAGGGATTTGAGTGTCTCCTGGGCGCGGAGCGCCATATCCCCGGCCGGCCGCTGTCGACGCAAGGTGTTTAAGGCCAAAGGCATACAGCAGCCGCTCGATCCGGCCCCCGGGCCGCGGGCGAGTAAAAAAGGCACTCACTGGCCTCTTTTTGGGCCCCATTTTTCCCTCCAGCCTAGGGCCCCAATGACTTGCGTCGCCTCACCCTCCTCAGAGCCGCTTTCCAAACCCCCCAGATT
>Ga0111187_1014_pt1 | contig 18181 bp, 18 predicted proteins | sample DeeMarSWOR324_28_FD_80242 | JGI IMG/M metagenome (GOLD analysis project Ga0111187, IMG submission 80242) | Phycisphaerae bacterium SM23_33 | reverse complement strand
GCCAGGACCATTCTTTTCGACGGTCTGATTCGCAACCTCATGCCTGTCGAACCCGCCACCAGAAATCGAACGTCCCAATGATACAGCAAAGTGCGGCCCCGGACACGAAAACAAAAGCCGCCGGCGCGGCGGCGTGGGGCGCTGCCGCCGGGGGCCGGCTGTTGTGGTCTCGGCGGCATTGCCGATAACATAGGGCAGGGCCAATGGCCTGGTTGCGAACCCGTGCAGGAAACCGGAGACGCCGTGACGCAAGCTCTGCTGGCAGCGTCGGCCTTTGTGGCGGGGATCATGGCGGCCGCCCCCATGGGCCCGGTCAACATGCTCGCCATTCGCCGCGGCCTGATCCTCCACTGGACGCGGGCCCTGTGGGTGGGGACGGGCTGCGTGGCCCTGGAGACGTCCTACATCGCCCTGGGATTCTGGGGCGGGGCGCAGATCATGGAAAAGCTGCCCGCCAAGACCTTTCGTCAGTGGGTGGGGCTGCCCGGGGCCGCCATCATCCTGATGATCGGCGTCCTCATCCTGCTCAAGGCCGCCCGCGCCCCCCGGCGGGGGTTGGCGGCGCGGATGGCGGGCACGCCGCCCGGGCCGACCAGCCGGCTGCGAGACGTGCTGACCGGCGCCGCCCTGACGCTAATCAACCCGGCGGTGCTGCTGTACTGGCTGGGGGTCGGCTCGAAACTGATCGCCAAGGCAGGCATTCCGGCCGGCAGCGCGGGGGTGTGGTACGGCGTGGCCGCGGCCTCGGCCGGGCTGAGCTGCTGGTTCGTCTCCGTCTCGCTGCTGATTCGGCTACGTCCGCAGCGGGTAGGCCCGAACTTTCTGCGGGCGGTCAACGCCGTCTGCGGGGGCCTGCTGACCATCCTGGGCATCGTGCTGGGCGTGCAACTGCTGCTGTGACGCCGGCCGCGGCCGGCCGGGGCGAATCAGAGCTGGTCCTCGTCCGACTCCATGGTCTCTTTCCAGAGGTCGAGGTTCTCCAGGTACACGGCCGTGCCCCGGGCCACGACGGTCAGCGGGTCGTCGGCGATGCGCACGTCCAGCCCGGTGGCGTTGGAGATGACGGTGTCGATGCCGCGCAGCAGGGCCGTCCCGCCGGCCAGCACGATGCCGTTGTCCACCAGGTCGGCGGCGAGTTCCGGCTCGGCCTTCTCCAGCGTGCGCATGACGCAGTCGATGATGGACCCCACGGGCTCGCGCAGCGCCTCGCGCACCTCCTCAGAGGAAATGATGGTCTTGCGCGGCAGGCCGGAAATCATGTCCCGCCCGCGCACCTCCATGGTCAGCTCCTGCTCCAGCGGGGCGGCCGAGCCGATCTCGATCTTGATCCGCTCCGACGTCTGCTCGCCGATCATCAGGTTGTAGGTGCGCTTCATGTACGCGGCGATGGCCTCGTCCATGTCGTCGCCGGCCACCCGAATGGACTCGCACACGCTGATGTCGGCGATGGAGATAATGGCCACCTCCGTGGTGCCCCCGCCGATGTCCACGATCATGGAGGCGGTGGGCTCGGTGATGGGCAGCCCCGCCCCGATGGCGGCGGCGATGGGTTCCTCCACCAGGTACACGCGGCGGGCGTTGGCGCGTTCGGCCGAATTGAGCACGGCCCGCTTTTCCACGGCGGTGATTCCGGAGGGGACGGAGATGACCACGCGCGGCTTGACCAGCGAGCCGCGGCGGTGCACCTTGCGGATGAAGTAGGACAGCATGGCCTCGGTGATGTCGAAATCGGCGATCACCCCGTCCTTCATCGGGCGGATGGCGCTGATGGAGCCGGGGGTCTTGCCCAGCATTTCCTTGGCCACCAGGCCCACGGCGTTGCCGTTCTGAAGCACCTTGTTGGTCCCGCGCCTGACGGCGACGACCGAGGGCTCGTTGAGCACCACGCCCTGCCCGCGCACGCACACCAGCGTGTTGCACGTGCCCAGGTCAATCCCCATGTCCATGGAGAACCACCCGAGAATGGAATCGAAGATCATGCCCACATCGTCCTTACCAGCAGCGCCCACCCCGGCCCGCGGCATGGAGGAACTGGCCGCCGGGCTCGCCCCAGGCCCAATCCGGCGCGCCCTGCCGACCGGCCGCGGCGCACAGGTCCGACAGCCTCTCAGACCGCCGCCGCGACTTCTGCCAAAGGCTCAGGCGCCTTGTGCCCTTGTTTCCCGGCGCCGCCGGCCCAGCCCTCATGCGCCCCGGCTGCCGGCGCGGGCGCTTGGCTCAAATCGGAGGAGTCTCCTGACCTGAGAACAGCCGCGCGAACGTCAGCCCGTAGTTGTGCATCAGGTCATACATGACCGCCCCGACCGTCACGGCCAGGCCCAGAACGGCCACGATCAGCAGAACGGTGTACACGTCCGGCTGGGGCTTTACCCTTACCACGGGGCCTGAAGGGGGCATCGAAGTCATGGCCAAACTCCTTTCAGTCCAGCCGGGTGGTGACCTTGTCGCCCTGACGCACCTCACCCACGCGGTCGTAGACCACTCCCGCGCAGGTGGAGGCGCTGACGTCCGCCACGCGCAGGTGAGCGATGAAATTCTCGCGGTAAATAATGAACACCGTGCCCTGCTTGACGCCCGAGGCGGCCCCGACGTTCAGGCTGGCCAAGTCCCCTTTGACGGCAAGAACCTCCCCCTCGATCTTTTCCGCCGTGGGGACGGCCCTCTCGGCAGGGGCCGCGCCGGGCGCCGCGCCGGCCGTCGCCCGGGCCAGATCCTCCTCGAGCTGCTTGATCTTGCCCAGGTACTCCTTGATCTCCCCTTCCTTGGAGTCCAGTTGCCCCTTCAGCACCTTGACCTGCTTCTCCGCCGTCTCCAGCAGGATCACGTATTCCTTGTTCTGGTCCTCCGAGCGGCGGAGCCGGTCGCCCAGATCAATGTTCAGCTTCCGCTGGGCCTCCAGTTGCGCCGTCACCGCCGCGTTCTGCTTGACCAGCCCGTCCATGGTGCTCTGCTGGACCTTGAGCTGGAACGTCAACTCGTTCATCCGGGCCTGCGTGGCCGACAGCTCCCGCGCCAGCCGGCCGACCTCCCCGCTCCTGTCATCAATCAGGCCCTGGTAATGCTGGGCCATGTCCTGGGCCCGGCGCCTCTCTTCCTCGTATTCGCGCTGCCACCTCTGGGCCGCCAGCACCTGGTTCCGCAGGGTGGTCTCGGCCACGTTGGCCCGGGTCCGCTGGCCTTCGCCGTACGCCCTCCAGTTGACGTCAAAGAGGGCTTTCTGGATGAAGACCGGACAGGCAAACAGGACCAGCACTACCAGCAGGACCACGCAGATCTTCGTCAGCGTACTCAACGGTGCGTCTCCTTCCTGGCCGGGCGATGACGCCCCTGGAGCGGCCTGCCGCCCCGCTCCGCCGGGGAAAACCTCCCATGGCGCCCTGGAGGGCTCAGAAACCGCGTTGGCGCCTCAAGCTTCGCGGCACACCGGCAGGGCACGCACATCCGTCGCCCGGAAAAAGCCACTTTCGGCAGCCTGCCTTTGTGCACCGGCCCGGCCGCCGCAGCTTCGACCCTGAGGTCACATCCAACTCACGGGACAATATTGTATGAAGGCACCTTTGGCCGGCCTGCCCTCGTCAGCCGGGGCGATTCTATGTCGGCCCCGGGGCAAGTCAAGACAATTTCCCTCCTGGAAAGCCGGCCCGTCCACGTTGCCTCCCGGGCAATTCCCGGCCCCGCCGAGCACCTCGCCGCCGGCACAGAAGCCGGGTCAATCCTTCCCGCCACTGGTGCGCAGGGCCGGGGGGGCCGGCTGCGTGGCCGCCGGCTGCGTGGGCGGCGGCGGTTGGGCCGGCGGCTTCGCCACCGGCTCCGGCGCCGCGGCGACCGGGCGATACTGCCGAATCAACCGCAGGATGGCGCGGGCCGCCGCCACCGCCACCGGGCCCCGCGGCGAACGCAGCAGCGGATGAATAACGTCCACGGCGGCCGGATCGCCTATCTGCTCCAGACTCAACAAGGCCAGCGTCTGGAGGTTGTCTATCTCGTTCTCCTGAAGGGTGGCGCCCCGCCTGAGCCCCTTCCGCAACACGCCCGCGGGGTCCCGGGCGGCCTGCAGCACCGGCTCGGGGTCGGGCTGTTCGCCGAGTCGGGCCAGGGCCCCGGCGGCGGCCACCTGCACGATGGGGCCTTGATTCGCGTCCCTGACCAGCCTCCTGAGCACATATACGGACCGCCGGTGCCTCAGTCCACCCAGGGCGGCCACCGCGATCAGGCGGTCCTCCACGAACATGCTCTTGGTGTACCCCTCCAGCAGGCCCAGGGAACGCTCGTCCCCCAAAACGGCCAAGGACTCGGCAATGTTCAGCCGGACCACCACGTCGGGATCGTCCATCTGCCGCGCCTTCAGCAGGTCCACGGCGCTGGGCTCGCCCATCTTGCCCATGACCCTGGCGGCCTCGGCCCGGACAAGCTTGTCGGGGTTATGCAGCAGCTCGGCCAGTTGGGTGGTGTAGCTGTCGTTTCCCAGCCGGTGAAGGGCGTAGATGACCACGCACCTCAATTTCGGCGGCGTGCCGGGATGCTGGATGAGCTCCAGCAGGGCCGGCATGGCCGGGGCATAGCACGTCTCCCCCACCGCCATGACGGCGGCGGAAATGACCGGCAGGCGGTCATCCCGCAGCGCCTGCATCATGACGGGCCCGGCGGCCTGGGCCTCGGTGGCCGCCAGGGCCTCCAGGGCGTGCGTGCGCACCCGGGGGTCGGGGTCCTCTGCCGCCTGCAGCAGCCTGGAGCGCGCATCCACATAAGCGCGGGTCGGATCCATCTGGAGCTGCCGATTGGAGGGCTCGCAGCCCGCCACACCGGCCGCCGCAACGACCCCGCAAAACCAGACCCAACCTGAACCACCACGCCTGCCCATACCCAATGCCCCTGCCCTCATTGATTCCTGGATCGCCGCAGCAGCCACAGCGCCGCCGCGGCCGCGCCAGCCGCCACGCTGACCGCCTGCGCGAACACGTCACCGGCCCGACTATATACAGAAACCCGCTCGTCCACAACCGTTTGGGCAATAAGGTTGCCGGCAACCATCTTCCGGTGCCCCTGGTGCGCCACCGCCTGGAGGATGCGGCCGTTGGAATCGATGTGGGCGCTGACGCCGGTGTTCACGGCCCGGACCACCGGCAGGCGGTTCTCCACGGCCCGGAAGACGTACTGCCGCAAGTGCTGCTCCAGTTCCGTGCTGGCGTGCGTCCAGCGGCTGGTGGCGAAGATGAACCAGCCGTCGTTGGAGATGTTCACGAGCAGGTCCACCTGCTTTCGCCCGCCGCGCATGGCCAGCCGCCGGCACACGCGGGCGAAGACGCCCTCGTAGCATATCGGCACGGCGAACCGGAAGGCCGGCGGTTGGTCTCCGCCGCCGGGGCGGACCTCGAACACCACGCGCCGGCGCCCGGGGAGGATCTGCGGCATGGCCTCGGGGACGAAGCGGCGGAGCAAGCTGTGCAGCCCCGGCCAGCCCTGGCGGAAGGGCACGTACTCCCCGAACGGCACCAGGTGCATCTTGGCATACTGGTCTTTGAGGCGGATGCGCCCGGAGGAGTCGCGGTCAAACAGCAGGGCGCAATTGCTAGTCAGCCGGGAAACGCTGTCGGGCATCCCGCCGCCGGCCAGCAGCGGGCAGCCCTGATCCGCCAGCAGCCGCTGCAGCGCCAGCAGGTTGGAGTGATACTCGCGGATGATCTCGCGCTGCCGGGCCGTCCAGACGGGCTGCCCCTGGCTGTCCTTGGCATCGGCGTCCCGGGCGAACCAGACGGCCGGGTCCATGTCATGGTAGCCCAGCATGCTCTCCGGCCAGACGACCAGGTCGCAGCCGGCCCCCACCAGCGGGCGGGTGTTGTCCAGGTGCTTGGCGAAGATCTCCTCCGGCGAGGCGCCTGTCTGGTACAGGGCGATGGGAAAGGCCAGCTGCACCACCCCCAGCTTCGGCCCCGGGCGGGTGGGCTGCTGGCTCAGGCGGGCGATGCCGTACGTCAGCAGGAAGGCCGCGCCCGCCAAGCAGGCCCCCGCGGCAAGGGCGATCCTTCGGATGGGGCGGCCCTTTCGGGCGGGCTTGACCAACAGCAGCTGGGCCAAGGCCTCGATCAGCGCCCCGTTGACCATGGCCACAAAAAAGGAAACGCCGTATTGACCCGTGAGGTCGGCAATCTGGATCAGGCGTGTGCAGCCGGCCTGGCTATGGGCAAGGAAAAACCAGGGAAAGCCGCTCAGGGCGAACGCCCGGGCGTACTCCAGCGCCACCCACACCAGCGGCAGGATCACCCACACGGGCCAGCCGCGCCGGAACGCCGCCCGCACCACCACCGCCGCCACGAGCCAATACGAGCCCAGGTACAGGACCAGCGGCAGGTACCCCACCAGGGTGATCCAGGTCAGCCAGTACAGCCCGATCACCCAGAAGACCACGCCCGAGAGGTACGCCCACAGCAGGGTCCACCGCGAGCGCTGCCCGGCCACCACGGCCAGCCCCCACGGCACCAGGGCGACGTAGGCCAGGTACCAAAGGTCAAACGGGACGAAGCAGACCAGCAGCAGCACGCTGCTGAGCAGGCATAGCAGCGCCGTGCTGGCGCGGCGGCGGATGTCCAGCCAGGGCGGGAGGGCCTGGGCGGGAGCCTCCCGCTCCAGGGCCGCCAGGTCCGCCTTCAGCTTGGCCGGGTTCAAGCCGTGACGGCGCTTGGCCACCGCTTCAGCTCCGCCGCCCCGGCAGGTATGTGGGAAGAGCAAGCCTGCATGTTTGGCACATTGTTCATGTCCGGCTGCGGCCGGTCAAGGAGGATACGCCAGGAAGGGCGCGGCCAAGAGCCGCACAGGGCCGGGCGCTTTACAGGGCACGGCGGCGTGGCATAGGATGAATTGTATGAAAGAGGCTTCCGGGAAAACGACCCCGCGGCAGCGGGCGATACTGGGCGTGCTGATGCTGGGGCTGCTGCTGGCCACGGTGGGCGCGGCCTGGCTGCTGGAATCGAGCTCGTCCCGGCGGGTCCGCGCCGCGGCCGAGATCCTGGCCGAAATCCGCAAGGAGGGGCTGGACAGTTTCTGGCCGGCAGAGCTGGAAGTCCATTGGTACCTGGCCCAGAAGGATAAACGCATCATCGGCTGGCGGGCGGCGGCGGCCGGCCGAAGCCAGAACGGCGACTTCCTCGGGGTCGACGTGGACATGCAAGGCCGCAGACAGGACCCGGTGTGCGAGCAGTGGCGCCTGAATGCCGACGCCACCGAGGGCGCGTACACCGCCCTGGTCCGGACGCCGCTGGGCTACCGCCCCGACACGGACATCACCCTCCAGCGCGGGTCGGTCAAAGTGGTGCAGCACAATCTGCCGAACTATCAGCGTCTGCAGGCCCGCTCCCCCGCCCCGGAAAACTACCTGCCGGAGGGCCTGCTCGAGCCGGTCGTCCGCCGGGTGGCCGCCGCCGGGGCCGACGCCCAGTTCAGGCTGGTCTTCAACGATCAACCCAATCCGGGCGGGGTCGTCCAGTACGGCAGCTACCGCATCCGCCACCTGGGACGAAAAACACAATCGGAAGGAAGCTGGGTGGACCGGGTCGGCGTCTCGGCCGGGGGGCCTCGAAGCGGCCATGCCCTCACTTACGAACTGGACGAGAAAGGCCGGCTGCTGCTGGTCTCGACCCATCAGGGCCTGCGCTGGACGCCGGCCAGCGAAGTGGAAGTCACCCGGGTCTTCCCCCGCGCGAGCGATTATCTGCTGGAGCTGATGCCCAGGGGGCTGCCGCGGCCGGACGCCGACTTACTTCCCGACCGCCTCGAGCTCCCGGACCCGTAGCTCCTCCGCCCGCTTGACCAGCTCCGCGTCGGTTGGCTCGGTGCTCTTGGCCAGCTCAAAGTGGGCCGACCGCTCCACGTGGTACGTCCACGGCGCCAGCTCGCTCAGCAAATCCAACGGCGGGATCTCGTACACCGGCGGCTTGACCTGATGATGGGTCTTAAGGGTCTCATAGCCGTCGAGGCGCAGCACCACGTCGTAGTCGCCGTACCAGGTGAAGGGCATTCTCACCGGCGTCCGCCCGACCTCGACGGCCGAGACGTACACCAGGGCCCCGCTGGGGGTGGAAGTGATGTTCAACATCCGCTCGACGCACCCGGCGGGCAGCAATACCAGCACGCTGAAGGCCGCTATGTGAAGCCAGTTGCCACGCATGGCGTGGAGTTTATACCGGCGCCGCCCCGGCCCGACAAGGAAAAAAAACGTCCGCCCGCGGCAGCGGGTTTCGCCCCGGCGGGGGCGGGTCTATAATATGCCCAATGAGCGCTCCGATACCGACACGTCAGACCGAGCGCGGCCATGAGGAACCGTTCGTCGTCCAGTTCAGCGTTTTCCTGCCCAACCGCGTGGGGCAACTCAACGAACTGCTGGGCGTGCTGAACGAAGAGGAACTGGAGGTGGCGGGCATCTCCGTCGTCGACTCCACCGACTGGGCCGTGGTCCGAATGGTCTTCACCGAGCCGGGCAAGGCCCGCGCCGTCCTGAAACGCCACGGCATCGCCTTCACCGAGACCGCGTTGCTGGCCATCGTCCTGGAGGCCGCCGACAGTCTGCGACAGGCCTGCAAGGCCCTGGTGGCGGCGGAGCTGAACGTCCAGTTCGCCTACCCCCTTCTGATCCGGCGCGCCGGGCACCCGGTGCTGGCCTTCCACGTGGACGACCACGTCCTGGCCAGCCACGTGCTGACCAAGCACGGCTTCACCCTGCTGGACTACGAAGACGTGTGAGCCCGACCGCCGCCGGGATGATTGGTCTTCTGATCCCCCGCCCCGACCGCAGGACTTGTCAACGCGCCGCATCTTGCCACCCCGCCGGCGCCCCACTATAGTCTTTCCCCTATGCGGAAGACCTACGACGTGGCCGTTCTGGGGGCCACCGCGGCCGGGTACGTTGCCGCCCTGGAACTGGCCCGCCAAGGCCACAGCGCCATCGTGCTGGACGTTCCCCGATCCGGCAGGGAATCTCCGCTGGCCGACTGGCTGCCGGCCGACGTGTTCGAGGTCTGCCGCCCGCTGCGGGCGGTCAAGCCCGCCGGCCTGGAGGGGGCCTTCCGGGCGATTCAGTTTCACTCCGATCAATTGGATCGGGAGGCGCTGTACCGCCAGCGGGCCACGGCGGGATTTGTTTTGCGCTCGGCCCGGCTGCTGCGGGCGCTGGGCGGGGCGGCACGCCGGGCGGGCATTGACAGCCTGCGGGCAAAGCAGGCCCCGCGGCACGAGCTTCAGGAGTCGGCCGTCGCCCTGGAGGTCGGGGGCCAAACCGTGCGTGCGGCGCTGCTGCTGATCGCCCAGGACAGCCCGGCCGACGTCATTGCCGGCCTGCGTCTGAGCGTCCGTTCGGTGCCCACGGCGAACCTGAGCCTGTGCGGCCTGGATGCCCCCATGCCGCGCGGCCAGGCCCGGCGGAACATCGGCGGCGCGCTGCACCTCATCGCCTTTGGCCGGGGCGAGCAACTGGGGATGTTCTTCGCCGCCGGGGCGGTGCTGCACGTGCGCATCATCTCGGGCCAGGCGCAGGCGCCGGCCGACGTGGAGGCCCTGAGCGGACTGATCGGCCGGCTTCAGCGAGGCGGGCTGCTGCCACAAACGCTGGACCTTTCGCGGGCTGTAGCGGCGATCTGGCGGCCCCCCGGCGGCGTGGCCCTGGAGCTGGAGACCCACCTGGCCAAGCGGACCCTGCTGGTGGGCACGGCCGGGGGCTTCGCCTCGGCCATGACCGGCCAGACCCTCGACCCGTCCATTCGAAGCGCCATGGTCGCCGCCGACGTTGCCGCCCGGGCGCTGAAGGCCAGCCAGCCCCAGGAGGTGCTGGCCGACTACAAGAGCCAATGGCGGGACGTGCTGGCCGACCGCATCCGACCCGCCGGCACCAGCCTGCAAATGCTCATGCCCATGGTGCTGGCCAACAAGGCCATGGCCGAACGCTTCGCCCGCGCCTTCCTGTATGGCGAGAACATCTGAGGTGGCGGGGTTGGCCGAACGGGCAAGGCCCTTGCCGACCCGGGCAAGCCAACCTATTATGTGCCAAGCCTTTCAGGGGCGAAGCAATGAAACTGCAAGAGGGCGAAACCATCCTTCATGAGGCCAGGCCCGAACGGGCCGTCCTGTGGCTGTGGCTGTTCACGAAGTGCCTGCTTTCCGGTGCCATAGGTTCGTTCTTTGCTGCCGGCGGCGCTATGAGCGTTTTAATCATTACCGTGGACGTTGGAGGATGGAAGCAGGTTCCCTTCTTTCTGATCATACCGGCCGCGGCAGCCTTTGGGGCGGCGGTCTTCCTGTCGGCCGGATTGATCTACTGTGCGTACCTCCGGCGGACCTACGTGTACTACATCACCAGCCAGCGCTGCGTCTTCCACGGCGGCATTCTGCGCAGGGTCGAGCGTTCCGTGCCGTACCACAAGATCACCGACGTGGAAATGAGCCAGAATATCTTTGAAAGGGTTCTGGGCATTTCAACGCTGCGGATCTTCACCCCCGGCACCGCAAGCGTGTCACCGCAGGCCCCCTGGCAGCAGGCCGAAATCACCTTCGTCGGCCTGAAGGACAGCGACACCCCCGCCGACATCGTCAACGACCAGTTGAGGAAGTTCAAGGCCACCGGCGAGTAGCATCGCCGCCGCGCCGGCCGGGGGGCGCTTCCGACCACTGCGGGTGCGTTCGCCTCCCATTTCATCCGGACGAGCCCGCGAGGAATCGGGCTCAGCCCAGCAGGGCTTCGATGTGCGTGGCGACGCCGGCCGCCAGGCCGCGCAGGTCGTAGCCGCCTTCCAGGAACGACACGATGCGCCCGCCGGCGGAGGCCGAAGCAATGTCCATCACCACCGCCGTCAGGGCGGCGAAGCCCTCGTCGGTGATATCCAGCAGGCCCAGCGGGTCGCCCCGCCGGCCGTCGAAGCCGGCCGAGACGATGACCAGCTGCGGGCGAAAGTCCTTCATGGCCGGTGCCAGCCGCTCAGCGAACGCGGCCAGCACTTCCTCGTCGCCGGCCCCGGGCGGAAGGGGGCAGTTCAGGTTGGTTCCCTCGGCCTTTCCCGCGCCGGTCTCGCCGGGGTGGCCCTTGCCGGTCAGCGGCATGGGGTAGTTGCCCAACTGATGCGCGGAGAAATAGAACACCGACGGATCCTCGTAGAAGATCTCCTGCGTGCCGTTGCCGTGGTGCAGGTCCCAATCGGCGATGAGGACTCTTTCCAGGTCATGGGCCTGCTGGGCGTGCCGGGCCGCGACGGCGGCGTTGTTGAACACGCAGAAGCCCATGCCCCGCGCGGGCCCGGCGTGATGCCCCGGCGGGCGGACGGCGCAAAACGCGGCTCGGGCCCGGCCGGTGCAGACGGCGTCCACCGCCGTGATGCCCGCCCCCGCCGCCAGCAGCGCGATCTCATAAGACTTGGGGCAGACGTTGGTGTCGCCGGTGGACAGCATCGCCCGGCCGGAGGCGATCTCGCGCCGGGCGAGCTCCACGTAGGCCGGTTCGTGCACGAGCAGCAGGTCGTCCTCGGCTGCCGGGGCCGGGTCCAGCCACAGGAGTTTGTCCTTCAGCCCGCGGCTGTCCAGCTCCTCCCAGATGGCCGTCAGCCGCTGCGGCCTCTCCGGGTGTCCCAGCCCGGTGTAATGCTCCAGGTACCGCGGGCTGGAGATGAACGCGACCTTACCGGCCATGATCAGAATTCCCAAGCAGCGCCGCGGCCCGGCCGGGGGCCTCACGCGAACAGGGCCTCCACGAACGAATCCGGGTCGAAGGGCTCCACGTCGGCGGGCTTCTCGCCGATGCCCACGAACTTGACCGGCAGTCCCAGCTCGTTGCGAATGGCCACCACGATGCCGCCCTTGGCCGTGCCGTCCAGCTTGGCCAGGAAGATGCCCGTCACGCCGATGGACTCCATGAAGACCCTGGCCTGGCTGATGGCGTTCTGGCCGGTGGTGGCGTCCAGCACCAGCAGCACCTCGTGCGGGGCACCGGGGATTTTCCTGGCCACCACGTCCCGCATCTTGGTCAGCTCCCGCATGAGGTTTTCCTGGGTGTGCAGCCGGCCGGCGGTGTCCACCAGCAGCACGTCGGCGTGGCGATGGGCGGCCGCGGCGCAGGCGTCGAAGGCAACCGCGGCGGGGTCGCCCCCGCTGGTGCCCTTGATGATGTCCACGCCGATGCGCTCCGCCCAGATGGACAACTGCTGGACGGCGGCGGCGCGGTAGGTGTCGGCGGCGGCCAGGCAGACCCTCTTGCCGTCCTGCTTGAACAGGTGCGCCAGCTTGCCGATGGAGGTGGTCTTGCCCGAGCCGTTCACGCCCGCCACCAGGATCACCGTCGGGGGCGTGTCCGCGAAGTGAATGCCGCGGTCGGCCTCGGGCCAGTACTTCTTCATCTCGGCCTTGAGGAACTCCAGCACCTGCTCGCCCTGGTCGATCCGGTGCTCGCTGTAGGCCGCGGCCAGATCCATGCGGATCTTCGTGGCCGCCGAGACGCCCACGTCGGCCAGGATCAGCTGCTCCTCCACTTCGTCCAGCAGGGCCTGGTCGACCTTGCGCCCGGCCAGCAGCGACCTCAGCGAGCCCACCAGGCGCTGGCGCGTCTTGGTCAGCCCCTTGGCCAGATGCTCTATCGCTCTGCGAAACAAGGCCATTTCGTCTTCCAAAAAAAACCTAGCGGGGATGCAGGGGATGCATCAGATAAAGACCTTTATTTACTTCAACATCGCCGCGACCACAACCCGCCGGGGGCCAGTTTCAGCCGGCCCCTCCTGCCGGCTTTTTCCTTTATTGCTCCTCTTTGCTATCCCCTGCATCCCCTGCATCCCTGCCGAATCCTCGTGCATCCCTGCTGCGGTTTTGCTCGATCCGCTTGGCGGCGGCATCCAGGACGCCGTTGACGAAACGGGCCGACTCGGCCGAGGAAAACTCCTTTGCCAGGCGCAGGGCCTCGGTGATGACCACCTTCTTGCCCGCCCGGTTGGTCAGCAGCTCCCACAGCGCCAGCCGGAGGATGTTCCGGTCGACCAGCGCCATTCGGGTGACGTTCCAGTGCCGGCTTTGGCCTTCCATGAGGGCGTCGGCCTGGGCGCGGGCGGCGAAGGTGGCCAGCAGAACGCTTTCGGCCTCGGCGACGGTGGCCGGTGTTTCGCGGCTCTCGCGCACGAAGCCCAGGGCCACGTCGAGGGCGGCTTCGCCCTGGACGTCCAGACAGCACAAGCCCTGCAAGGCCAGGCGCCTGGCCCTGTGATGCTCGGCGGCGTTGGTCACTTCACGCCTTGGGGGGAGGGAGCTGGGCCAGCAGGTTGGCCATCTCGATGGCGGCGACGGCGGCGTCGGCGCCCTTGTTGCCGCTCTTGGTGCCGGCCCGCTCGATGGCCTGTTCAATCGTGTCGCAGGTCAACACGCCGAATATGCAGGGCACGCCGGTGGTCAGCGCCGCGGCGGCGATGCCCTTGGAGACCTCCGCGGCAATGTACTGGTAGTGCTCGGTCCCCCCGCGGATGACCGCCCCCAGGCAGACGACGGCCGCGTACTTGCCCGAGCCCGCCAGCCGCCGGGCCAGCAGCGGGATCTCAAAGCCGCCCGGCGACCAGACCACGTCGATGTTGGCCTCGGCTACGCCGTGGCGGGCGAAGGCGTCCATGGCCCCGCTCAGCAGCTTGGAGGTGATGAACTCGTTGAACCGGCTGACGACCACGCCGAAGCGGGCCTTCGGCGGCGCGACCAGCTTGCCTGCGTACGTCTTTGCGCTCATCGTTCGCGCTCCTTATCCTCACAGCACGTCATACATGATATGGGGCATTGCCCGGCGCGCCAAGCTGCCGCCGCCTCAGGCGGCACCTGCCGCCCGTCGCAGCACCGCCATCCCCCTGCCCGCCATCGGCAGCGGGCCGGGGCGCTGCACGTCAAAGATGGAAATGCCTTCCCTCGATCTCCCGGCCTCGGGGTGCCAGGCTTCCAGGGTGAACGCGTCGGATCGGTCCAGCAAGTTCACGAAGGCCCGGCTGCCGTAAGGCCGCAGGGCCGGCGATCCGCCCCAACCCGCTTCCAGCGTCAGGCGCCGGCCGCTGGCGGCGTCCTCGACATAGACCTTCTCGGCATCAGTCCGAACCTCAACGCCGCCCCTGCGCATGGCCCATTGCTCGGCTGGCGGCTCGTGAGCCGCTTCGGTCTCGGCCCTAAAGGCCAGGTCGAGGACGTACACGCCGCCGCCCCTCAGCACGCCGGCAACCGCGCGAAGATGGGACAGCGCCGCCTCATCCGATTCAAGGATGCGAAAGGTGCTCAGCGGGCAATAGGCACCGTCCTGCGGCTGCTTCAGAGTGAACCCGGTCATGTCAGCACAGACGGTTCGGATGCTGAGGCCGGCCTGCCCAGCGGCGGCCTTCAGGAAAGACAGCATGTCCGGCCGAACGTCCAGGCCGGTCACCTGCCAGCCCCGCCCGGCCAGCCGCAGCGCCACCTGCCCCGTCCCCACGCCGATCTCAAGCAACCGGCCGCCGGGCGGCACGCCGTAATGCCGGAACGCCGCGTCGTAGAAACCGCTCTCCGCATCCCGGTTCCAGCCGAAGAGGATGTCATAATACAGGGGATAGTCGTAGATGCTCTGCTTGCCATGGCCCATCTTCGCCTGAAGCTCCAACGGCATCCCACCCCGCGCTTCATGCCCCCAGCTTCTCCTGAAGCACTTTCTGCACTTCCGCCGGCACGGCCGCCCCGCCGGAAAGCTTCATCACCTGCCCCATGAGGAAGCCGAAGGCCTTTTTCTGTTTCTTGCCGCCGGCCTGGACGTCGGCCACGGCCTGGGGGTTCTCGGCAACGGCCTGGTCCACCCACTGCTCGATCCGGCCGGCGTCGGAGACGGCCAGCAGCCCCTCGGCCCGGGCGATGGCGGACGGGGCCTGGCCGGTGAGGGCCATCTTTTCGAAGATGCTGTCGCCGGCGGTGGCGTTGACCTTGCCCTGAGAAAGCATCTTGGCCAGCTCCGCCAGTTGGGCGGCCGTCACGCCGATCTCGGCGATGCTGCAGCCGCGCTGGTTGGCCATGGCCGCCCCCCGGTTCAGCAGCAGGTTGACGCAGCGTTTGGGCTCGGCCCCGGCGGCGACCGCCGCGTCCAGCAGGTCGCCGGTCGCCGGGTCCTGGGTCAGCGCGTCGGCCTCCTTCTCGGTAAGCTTGTACTCGCGCAGGTACCGCGCCGCCCGAGCGAGGGGCAGCTCGCCGATCTGGGAGCGGACGCTTTCGCGCCAGGCCTCGTCCACCACCACCGGCACCAGGTCCGGCTCGGGGAAGTAGCGGTAGTCGTGGGCCTCTTCCTTGCCGCGCTGGAACTCGCAGGCGTCGAGATCGTCGCGCCAGCCCCAGTTCTGCTTGCCCACCTGGTTCAGCGACCACGCCTTTCCGCGCTCGGCCAGTTGGGCAAGGTGGTAGTCGATGACCCACGCGCAGGTCCGCTCCAGGGCGCGGAAGCTGTTGAGGTTCTTGACCTCGAAAATGGGGGTGAAGAAGCCGGCCGATTCGTCGAAGACTTTTTTCGGGTCGCCCACCCACAGGGAGATGTTGGGCTCGAAGCGCATGTGGCCCATCTGCATGTTGGCCTGGGACACGCCCAGCCAGCGGACCAGCCGCTGCATGGCCCGGGCGTAGGCCATGACCTGCTCGACGCTGTTGAGGTGCGGCTGGGAGACGATCTCCAGCAGCGGCACGCCGGCCCGGTTCAGGTCCACGCCGGTGTGGGCGGGGAAGTCGTGAACGTTCTTGCCGGCGTCCTCCTCCAGGTGGGCGCGGAGGATGCCGATCCTCTTGGTCGCCCCGCCGGCGAGGGGGATCTCCACGTAGCCGTCTACGTTCAGGGGCAGGTCGTACTGGCTGATCTGGTAGTTCTTGGGCAGGTCGGGGTAGTAATAGCTCTTGCGGTCCCACTTGGTGAATTCCGAGACGGTGCAGTTCAGCGCCAGCCCGACCTTGACGGCCATCTCCACGGCCCGGCGGTTCATCACCGGCAGCACCCCCGGCATGCCGATGCACACCGGGCAGGTGTGGGTGTTGGGCGGGTCGCCGAAGCGGTTCAGGCAGCGGCAGAACATCTTCGTCTCGGTAGCCAGCTCGACGTGAATCTCCAGCCCGATCACGGCCAGCGTGTTGTCGTCAACGACCACCCTCAGCTCTCCTGGAAGCGTCCGATTCGTATCTTAGCAGCAGCGGCTCAGCCTCGACAGGCCCAAACGGCCCCCCCTTGCAGACCATTCCTCCCCAGGCGCTGCGCCCCGGGTGCCGACTCACCCCTGAGGTGCGCTCAAACCGCGACGGCGAGCAGGCCAGGCCCGAAGGGCCGCCCAGCAGGTAGCCGGCGACGCCAGAGGCCCCCCTTGGCGCCCCCACCCCCGGTCGGGGGACCTACCCTGTGACAAGGCCCGAAGCGGCGACCGCCAAGCAGGCCAGGCCCGATGGGCCGCCCAGCAGGTAGCCGGGGGCTTCGGAGCGCCGCCAACACCAGCCCCGAAGGGGCGACAGCGGATCACCGAAAGATGTACCGTTCATCGAACTCAATCTCATGCTTCCTCAGCAGGGCGATCAATTCCTCTTGAAGGTCATCCTCCTATGATGTTCAGCCTGCTGGCAAATGTATTCGGTCACTTGCGGCAGGACCGAGTGAGATACCGTGAATGCCGAGTACCCCTCCTGCCAGGCGAACCCACTCAGGTCCGGAAACGTCCTGTGTATCCAGCCGGAGGAATTGGCCTTGACGTCGCGGACGAGGTCCGCAAGGGGTGTCTGGGGGTGAATCCCGGCAGCCAGGTGCAGATGGTCTTCGGTGCCGTCGGCCTCCAACAGCCTGCCCTTGAGTTGGCGGATGATGCCCCCGATGTACTTTACCAGTCGCGGCCTCAACTCCGCCCCAATCAGCGGGCGCCGCTGCTTCGTCGAGAAGACAATGTGATATTTCAGGTTCGTGTATGACATTTCCCGGTCCGCTTTCGCCCCTACGGGGCTCTACTTGCTGCGCCACCACGTTCCGGGGACTCACGCCCCCGGCTACCCGCTGCACGCCCCTCCGGGCTACACCCCATAAACCACCCACAACTCGGCGCTCACGCCCCCGGCTGCCCGCTGCACGCCCCTCCGGGCTACACCTCATAAACCACCGACAACCAGGGGGCCACGCCCCCGGCTACCCGCTGCACGCCCCTGCGGGCTACACCCCATAAACCACCGACAACCAGGGGCTCTCGCCCCGGCTACCCGCTTAGCGCCGCTTCGCGCCGCCCAGCGCCGTCGTCCCCTGCTTTCGCCCTCCGCTCTTCCCCCTCGGCCACCTTCGTGACGTTCACCCTTCAGGTGCGCGCCCGAACGCTATCCGGCCAAGGCCGGGGTCAGGGGCGTGACGCCGGCGGCGGTCTCGAACACGCGGGCGGCGCGGAGGAGCTTGTCCTCGCCGAAGACGCGGCCAAACAGCTGCACGGCCAGGGGCAGGCCGGCGGCGCTCAGCCCGGCCGGTACGCTCACGGCCGGGATGCCGGCCAGGTTCACGCTGATGGTGTAGATGTCGGACAGGTACATTGTCAGCGGGTCGGCGGTCTTTTCGCCGATCCTGAACGCCACCTCCGGCGCCACCGGGCCGACCAGCACGTCGCACTTTTCGAAGGCGGCGTCGAAGTCCTGCTTGATCAGCCGGCGGACCTTCAGGGCCTTGAGGTAGTAGGCGTCGTAGTAGCCGCTGGATAGGGCGTAGGTGCCGAGCATGATGCGGCGCTTGACCTCCTCGCCGAAGCCTTCGGCCCGCGTGCGGCTGTACAGCTCAATGATGTCGGCGGCTTTTTCCGGCGTGCGGTGGCCGTAGTGCACGCCGTCGTAGCGGGCCAGGTTGCTGGAGGCCTCGGCCATGGCCACGATGTAGTAGCAGGCCACCGCGTAGGAGGACAGCTTCCCATCCTCATCCACGTCGATGCGGCTGTGAGGCAGGGAGACCTCGACGATGTCGGCCCCGGCCTGGCGGTAGGCCTCGACGGCCTTGTCCACCGCCCCGCGAATCTCGGCATCCAGGGTTTCGGAATGGAATTCCTTGACCAGCCCTACACGGAGGCCCTCGACCGGCTCGTCCAGCCCGGCCAGGTAGTCCGGCACGGGCTCGTCCACGCTGGTGGAGTCGCGCGGGTCGTGACCGGCGATGACGTTCAGCAGCATGGCCACGTCGGGCACGTCCCGCCCGAAC
>Ga0111187_1056_pt1 | contig 18339 bp, 8 predicted proteins | sample DeeMarSWOR324_28_FD_80242 | JGI IMG/M metagenome (GOLD analysis project Ga0111187, IMG submission 80242) | Phycisphaerae bacterium SM23_33 | reverse complement strand
AAGTTCCAGCCGGTGCGCTGGGTTCTGGCCGTGCCCGAGGAATCTCCCGTGAGGAGGGTGGAGGACCTGGCCGGGGGAATCGTGGCCACGGAACTGGTCAGCATCACCCGGAAGTATTTCGCCCAGAAAGGCGTGGAGGTGAAGGTGGAGTTCAGTTGGGGGGCCACGGAGGTCAAGGCCCGGCTGGTGGATGCGATCGTGGACGTCAGCGAGACCGGTTCCAGCCTTCAGGCCAATCAGCTGCGGGTCGTCGACACGGTGATGGACTCGACCCCCCGGCTGATCGCCAATCCGCAGGCGTGGAAGGACCCCTGGAAACGCGAGCGGATCGAAAAGATCGCTCTGCACCTGCAAGGCGCCATCGAGGCCCGGGAGAAGGTCGGGCTGAAGATGAACGTCGAGCACAAGAACCTCCAGGCCGTCACGGCTCTGCTGCCGGCCGAGAAAAGCCCCACGGTTTCGAGCCTGAGCGAGGCGGACTGGGTGGCGGTGGAGGTGATCGTGGAAGAACGCGCCGCCCGCGACCTCATCCCCCGGCTGAAGCGGGCCGGGGCGTCGGGAATCTTCACGTATCCGCTGAACAAGGTGATTCCGTGAAAGGCAGATGCCGTTATCTGCTGCTGTTCTGCGCGGTGCTGTCGAATGCGTCGTGCCAGCGGCCGGCGGCGTCGGCGGCCGCCGATGTGGCCGGCACTCTCGGCCAAGGCGCGGCTGTCGCTTTCGCAGTTGTCCCCGCCGCTGGCCAGACCCGTCAATGCCGCCGACTGGGACAAGCTCCCCGACGAAGTGGCCCCCGCCGTCCGCCAGGGCGAGCAGCTCATCGAAAAGGGCCAGCACGCCCGTGCCCTCGCCCCCCTGGAGGAGGCCCGCAAGCTGGCCCCCCAGTCCCCGCGAATCCTGCGGGCGCTGGGACGGGCCTACGCCGGGCTGCGCAACGCCGAGAAGGCCAAGCAGTTCCTTGAACAGTCCGCCGCGGCCGCCCCCGACAGCGTCTGCGTCCAGCATCTGCTGGGGCAGTGCGCCGTTCACGACAACGACGCCGACCAGGCGCTGAGGCACTTTCGCACCGCCCTGCTGTGCAGCGACGCCGTAGGCGAGAACCCCGACACCGCCCAGGCGGTGTTCCTGCTGGCCGGCCTGCTGAAACAGCAGGGCTACCTCAAGGCCGCGGCCGAGGCCTTCGCGAATCTGGGCGACCTGCTGTACGCCCACGGCCGGGCGTACGCGCAGCGGCCACTGCTGGCGGTGCTGGCCACGCACCCGGAGCGGGCCCTGCTGGCCGAGGGCAAGCTGCTGCTGGAGCTGGGCGAGACGGCCCGGGCGGCCGTGGTCCTGGAGCGGGCGTATCGCCGGAACAAGACCGATGACGACGCCGGCCTGCTGGCGGTGCAGGCGCTGGTTGCCAAAGGCGATTTCGACCGCGCCGAGAGCATCCTCATGGAGATGCTCCAGGAGCGCCAACTGCGGCCGGTGATCGTGCGGGCCGCCCTGGCCCTGTGTGATGCCCGAAACGACCCCGCCGTCCCGCTGAGATTGCTCAGGGCCCAACTGGCAGGGGAGGAGACGTCCTGGGCTTTCGTGGCGGCGATGGCCGAGGCCGCCGCCCAGCGAGGCGCCGGCGAGCAAGCGGCGAAGATGCTCTCCAGACATCTGGTCGGGTCCCCGGCCGATCGGGCCGCCGCGGCCCAGCTGGCCCGGCTGTACGCCCGGATGGGGGACGTGGCTGCGGCGGTGAAGGGGCTTGCGGGGCTGCTGGCCGACGAGGAGGCGGAGTTCGCCCGGGTGAAGGATGAGTTGGCCCGGCTGGCGCGGACCGGGCTAAAAGCGGAATTCATCGAGGGTTTGGCGGCCGAGGCCGAAAAGGCCGACGCCGAGCTGCGACCGGCCATTCTCTGCGTGGCCGGGATGCTGGCCGCCCAGAGCGACCAGCCCGCGCTGGCGGTCAAGCTGCTGCGCGAGGCCCTCAAGGCCGACGCGAAGTTCTGGCCGGCTTATGAGGCCCTGGAGGAAGTCCACGTCGCCGCCGGCGACTTCGACGCCGTGGACGCGCTCATCCGGGAGCTCGTGGCCGCGGCCGGCGAAAGCTACTTCCGCTTCTACCTCGTCGGCAAGAGCCAGTTGGACCGGGGGCAGGTGGCCGCCGCCGCCGAGAGCCTGGAACAGGCCCGCACCCGAAAGGCCCGGCATCTGCCCACCTTGCTCCTGCTGGGGCGGGCCCACCTGCTGCGGGGAAACTTCCGCGAGGCCGAGCGGCTGCTGCTGGCCGCCTTCGCGGTGGACCGGCGCAGCGCCGCCGCTGTCCGGCAGCTCCAGGACCTGTACGCGGTCACGCACCGCCCGGCCCAGGCGCGAATGTTTATCGAGCGCTTCCTCCGCGACGACCCCAAGAGCATTCCCGGGCGGATCATGCTGGGCCGCCATTATCACCTCACCTATCAGGCGGACCTCGCCTGGAAGACCGTGCGCGAGCTGCTGGCCGAAGCCCCCGACGACGTCGAGGTAAGGCTGCTGGAGCTGGAGGTGGAGATGCCCGCTTTGCCGGCGGGCGCCCCCATCCCCGCCGACCAGGCCGAGGCGCTGATGAAAAAGGCCCGGCACGTCCTGAGTCTGGATGGGCGGAACGAGCGGGCCGGCATGCTGTATGCCGCCCTGCTGGCCAACCAGGGCCGGCACGCCGAGGCCGCCAAGGCCCTGGAGCCCTTCCACAGCCGCCATCCCAGGGACGACCGCATCGCCGAGGCCTACTTCAAGGCCCTGCTCAAGGCCCAGATGCGGCAGCAGGCCCTGCGGCGGATCCAGGAAGTCGCCGACATGAAGTCTCTCCCCGCCGCCATGCGCCAGGTCGTCCTGGATTGCCTGCTGGAGATGAAAGAGTTCGACAAGGCGGAAGCCTACGCCCAGAAGTGGCTGGACGATCCCACCGACGAAAGCCGGCCGGAGGTCCGCTGGAGCCGAACGCTGGAGGTGTACAAGCAGGCCAAGCACTACGACAAGGCCCTGGCTCTGCTGGACAAGTGGATTGCCGCTTCCAGCCGGGCCGAGCTGCTTCCCTTGCTGCGGCGGGAGAAGGTGCGGCTCTTCGCCCAGGCCAAGCGGTACGACGACGCCATCGATTACGTCAAGAAATGGCGACTCCAGGACGCCGGCAGCGAAGCGCCGAAGATCGCCCTGATCAGCGCCCTGCGGGAGGCCAAGGCCTACGAAAGGGCCCTGCCGGTGCTGGATGAGTTCATCGGCGAGGGGGGCGACGACAACCTGCTGGAGGTTTTCCGCGGAGCCAAGCTCGAGTGCTACGCCGAGCTGGGCCGGTTCGACGAGCTGATGAGATTCGCCAAGGCCTGGATCGCGCAGGAGCCGGACTCCGCCCGCCCGGGGCGGGCCGCCGTGGCCGAGCTGGTCACGCACAAGCAGTACGAGAAGGCCCTGGAGATCGCCACCCAGGCCCTGGAGCGGGTGGAAAGGTCCGATCCCTCGGCCAAGGGGTGGGCCGAGGACCTGGAACAGGCCAGGGCCCTGGTGGTCCAGATCCTGCTGGCGGCCGAACGCAAGAAGGAGGCCCTGGAGCGTGCCGAGGCCGCCGTCAAGGCCGCTCCCAAGGACGCTGCCGCCCTGCGGCTGCTGGCCGGCGTGCTGGCGGCCATGGAAAAAGAGGCCGAGTACGTCGCCATGCTGGAAAAGATCTACCAGCTCGACCCTGGCAACGACAGCGTCAATAACGACCTGGGCTATTCCTGGGCCGACCGCGGCATCAACCTGGAACAGGCTGAAAGCATGATTCGAAAGGCCCTGGCCCAACGCCCCGACGAGATCGCCTTCCGGGACAGCCTCGGGTGGGTGCTGTATAAACAGGGCAAGTTCCGCGAGGCCGGGACGGTCTTCCAGGGCGTGACCGACGCGGAGGAGCAAGAGCTCCATCCCATCATCCTGGACCACGCCGGCGATACCTACTGGCGGCTGGGCATGAAGGAGATGGCCTTCCGCCTGTGGGCCCGGGCCGTCGCCCTGGCCGAGAAGGGCGAGCACAAGGGCAGGGAAGCCCGAAACGTCCTGAAGAACACGCCCCGCAAGATCGCCGACGGCAAAAAAGGCAAGCCGCCCAACGTTGCCCCGCTGGGCAAGGGGCTTTCCGAGCCACCCGGCCTGTAGCCAAGCGGGAGCGTCCTGAGGCAGAGGGAGCCGACGATGTCGGGTCATTCACACTGGGCCAAGGTCAAACGGGCAAAGGCAGTGACCGATGCTCGCAGGGGAAAGCTGTGGTCGAAGCTCGCCCGGCGGATCATCGTCGCGGCCAAGACCGGCGGCGGAAACCCTGATGAGAACCTCCAACTGCGGTACGCCATCGAAGACGCCCGCGCCGCCAACGTGCCCAAAGACACCATCGCCAACGCCATCAATCGCGGCACCGGCGAACTGGGCGAGCAGGAATTCGAGCGGGTCATCTACGAAGGCTACGCCCCCGGCGGGGTGGCCATCATGGTGGACTGCCTCACCGACAACCGCAACCGCACCGCCTCGGAGGTCCGCAAGATCTTCGAGCGCGCCGGCGGCCAGCTCGGCGGCAGCAACTGCGTCGCCTACATGTTTGCCCCCAAGGGCACCTTCACCGTGCCGACCTCGGCGGTGGAGGAGGACCGGCTCATCGAGATCTGCCTCGAGGCCGGGGCCGAGGACGTCAGGAAAGAGGCCGACGTCTTTGAGGTCACCTGCGACCCGGGCAGCTTCGGCGACTTGAAGAAGGCCCTGGCCGACAACCAGATCGAGACCATCGCGGCCGAGATCGCCATGGTGCCGGACACCACCGTGGCGGTCGACGAGGACCGCGCCCGGCAGGCGCTGGGCCTCATGGAGGCCTTCGAGGATCACGACGACGTGCAGAACGTGTACTCCAACTTCGACATCCCCGACCACGTCGGCGCCAAGCTGGAGGCCGAGTCCCGCTGACTGAGTTCGGCAGGCGGCCCGTTGCCTCGACACCATGTCCAGCGGGTGAATCCATATTCCCAGCGCGAACCGGAGCGGCGAAAGTACCTCATTATTGGGACGTTCGGCCGCCGACGGAGATGACGATGTCAACCGATCCGACCGACACGCCGAAGATCGTGACCGTGGGCGAGGGGTTCCAGGTGCGCGTGGCCGTGGACAACATCGCCTGGATCGACCTGGGCGAATACGCGCTCGTGGTGGACGCCCTGGAGCAGCCGCAGCTCGAGGCGGAGGTCTTCGCGGCCATCCGTTCGGCCCTGGGCGACCGCCCGGTCAAGTACGTGCTGAACACGCACCCGCACGGCGACCACACCGCCCTGAACGCGGCCTTCCGGCGCCGCTTCGGGGCCGAGATCATCAATCAGCGGACCAGCCGTCTGCCGCCGCAGGGCCGGTGGTTCGAGGGCCCGCGGCGGCGCGTGCTGATGCTGCCGACCCCCGGCTGCCACACCGACGCCGACTGCTGCGTGTGGGTCCCCGACGACAGGGCCCTGTTCGTGGGCGACATATTCGGATGGGGGCTGATCCCCACGGGAAACCTGGACGCCGCCACCGCCAGGCTGCTGGTGGACACCTACGCGCGGCTGATCGAGTTCGACGCGGCCACCGTCATTCCCGGGCACGGGCCGCTGTGCACCACCGCCGAGCTGAAGCGATGGGTGGAATACTTCCGCTGGCTGATCGACCGCGTTTCCCAGGCCTGCGCCGCGGGTGAGTCCGACCGGCAGATCACGAAGCAGGTCGCCCCGCCGCAGGACATGCGGAGCTGGTGGCGGTTTCTGCTGTGGAAGCATGAAGACAGCCTCGGCACGGTCCTCCAGGCCGTCCGCGCCGCCCGGCTGAAGGCTTAGTCGGACGGGCTCCACTCGCCGGCGCAGGGCTGCCGCCAACTGTGTTGACGGCCCGGGCGGCAGAATCGCCGGCTGCACAAGTGCTGGTTTTTCGAGAAACCTTCGGCCCGCGCCTGCGTCTAACGAGGTCAGACAGCCTGCGCCGAGAGTACATGCACACGCGCGGCGTCATCCATAATGGCTATACTGCCGCCCGGGCCGGGCGTATCCCGCCGGCCCCGTCCAGGCAGGTCAGAGCAATGACGGCAAGGACTCAGCCTCAAGAGCCGACAAGGAGCTTCCCATGAGACCCGCAGCGACTTTGGCAGCGTTGACCGTATTGGCGTCGGTGTTCTCGGCCTGCCCGGCCGGGGAGATCGGCTTCGTCGAGGACTTCGCCCTGGCGAAGGACCGCACCGTGCCGCTCAAGCAGCTCATCGCCGGCACGGAGGAGTATTACTATTACCACTGCCTGCACTACCAGAACACGGGGCAGTTGGACCAAGTGGAGGAGGTGCTGAAGTCCTGGATCGCCCGTCACGGGCACACCGCGCGCGTGGAGGAAATCCGCAACCGCCAGGCCCTGCTGAAGTACGACAAGGACCCCAAAGGGTCGCTGGAGTTCCTGCGGCAGCGGCTGAACCTGCGCTTCGACCATCAGCGGGAGACGCTGGCGCAGCAGGTGAGGCTGCCCGTCCGCATGGACCCCAAGCTCATCAGCCGGGACGTCCTGACCAAGCGGGCCTTCAGCACGCACGGCAACCTGAACGGCTTTGAGGATTCGGCCCTGGACTGGCTGGCGGAGATGAAACTGGACGCCGACCGTCTCCGCGACCTGATCCGCCGGCTGCAGCGGCCCGACGTGCCCAACCTGCCCAGGCTGGTGGTGGAGGACCTCAAGCACCGCCACAGCGGGGGGTTCGGCTCGGAGAACATCCACCGGGCGCTGCTGCTGGCCCAGCTCGAGGAGTGCCTGAAGCTCAAGGGCGATCTGCTGAACCAGACCCAGTTCGTCAACATCTACCTGGGCAAGCTCCAGCCGGCGCCCGACGACGAGTGGCAGCACGACCCCAAGCAGCGGGCGGCCTACCTGGACCGGCTGTGGGGGTTCGTCCAGAAGCTGGCCCCGGTGCACAACTCGCTCAAGGCCCACGTGCTGTACCACCGCCTGGTGCTGGACCGGTCGCAGGGCGTGTACGACAAGGACCGCTTCATGACGTACATCAAGCTGCCGCGGCCAGTGGCCTACGTGAACCCCGAGTATCTCCGCCGATTCGACCTGCGCATCCACCAGGCCGACCTCCTCGCCAATTTCCAGCCGCAGACGCTGCTGCCGCGCGTCGGCGATGACGAGCCGCTGGTCCGCAGCTGCCTCATGCACTTCTTCCTCCAGGAGAATTCCTACGAGCCCTACCAGGCCTACATCCGCGACACCTACCTGAAGCAGGTCCTGGCCGAGACCAAGCTGCTCAACGGCCTGGGCGACCCGGAGACGTGGACGGCGATGCTCTCCCCGGAGGCCAACCGTGCCCTCACCGAACGCGTGGACCTGGACTTCGCCTACACCAACAAGACCGTCTTCGCCGCCGACGAGCCGGTCGGCCTGGAGCTGCAGGTCAAGAACGTCGGCAAGCTCATCGTGAAGGTCTTCGAGATCAACACGCTGAATTACTATCGCGAGAACCAGCGCGAAATCGGCACCGAGATCAACCTCGACGGCCTGGTGGCCAACGAGGAGAAGGTGCACAGCTACACCGAGCCGCCGCTGCGGCGAGTGCGGCGGGGGTTTGACTTCCCCGGCCTGAAACAGCCCGGCGTGTACGTGGTCGAGTTCATCGGCAACGGCAAGAGCAGCCGGGCCCTGGTCCGCAAAGGCCATTTGCGCTACCTGCTGCGGACCTCCACGGCCGGGCACGTCTTCACCATCCTGGACGAGGCCGGCCGCAAGCTCTCCGACGCGAAGCTCTGGCTGGACGGGCGGCTGTTCGAGCCGGAGGCCGACGGCACCGTCACCGTGCCGTTCACCACCAAGCCCGGCCAGCAGAAGATCGTCCTCATCCATGGCGAGTTCGCCTGCCTGGCGGATTTCCCGCATCAGCAGGAGGAGTACCGGCTCCAGGCCGGCTTTTACGTGGACCGCGAGGCCCTGCTGACGCGGAAGAAAGCCTCGGTCGTCCTCCGGCCGATGCTGTACCTCAACAACGAGCCGGTCACGCTGTCGGTGCTGGAGGACGTGAGGCTGGTGGTTGTCAGCCAGGACCACGACGGCGTCCAGACCAGCCAGGAGGTCGCCGACTTCAAGTTGTTCGAGGACCGCGAGTCGCTGCACGAGTTCAGCGTGCCGGAGCGGCTGAGCCAGATCCACTTCACCCTCAAGGCCAAGGTCCAGAACCTCAGCCAGAACAAGAAGCTGGACCTCGCCGACGCCGCCGCCTTCAGCCTCAACCAGATCGACGTGACCGACAAGATCGAAGACCTCCACCTGGTCCACGTTGACGGGGAATACTTCCTGGACGTGCTGGGCAAGACCGGCGAGCCCAAGGCCTCCCGGCCGGTGGCGTTGGCGTTCAAGCATCGCGATTTCCGCCAGCAGGTTCAGTGCACGCTACGGACGGACGGGCAGGGAAGGGTCAGCCTGGGCGAGCTGAAGGACATCGATTGGATCAGCGCCAAGGGGCCCGAGGGCACCAGCCACAAGTGGCTGCTGGCGCGCGACGAGCACAACTACTCGCGGCAGGTGCACGGCCAGGCCGGCCAGGCCGTCTCCCTGCCCTACATGGGCGCCGCCAAAAAGCCCCTCCGCGACGAGCTGGCCTTGCTGGAGCTTCGCGGCGGCTCGTTCGCCAGGGACTGCTTCAACGCCCTGAAGATCAAGGATGGCTTCGTGGTCGTGGAGGACCTGCCGGCCGGCGATTACAGGCTGTTCCTCAAGGACAGCGGCGAGCAGGTGGACATCAGCCTGGCCCCCGGCGACCTCCGCCAGGGCTACGTCCTGGCGCCCAGGCGCCATCTTCAGGTCCGCAACCCCAGGCCGCTGCAGATTGCCGCCGTCGAGGCCGACAGGACCAAGGTGACGATCCGGCTGGCCAACGCCGACAAGCTGGCGCGGGTGCACGTGCTGGCCACGCGGTACATGCCGGAGTACTCCGTCTACTCCAGCCTGGGCCGGCTGGGCCTGCCCGAACCCGATCGAATTCACGTTTCCAGCCCCGAATCGCTGTACGTCGCCGGGCGCAACATCGGTGACGAGTACCGCTACATCCTGGAGCGGAAGTATCTCGCCAAGTTCCCCGGCAACATGCTCAACCGGCCGGGGCTGCTGCTGAACCCCTGGTCCATCCGCAAGACCGAGGCTGGCCGGCAGGTCGCCAGGGCGGGCGAGGCCTACGCGGGCGCGGAGGCCAAAGGCCCGGTCAGCCGGTTCTTTGGGATAGGCGGGAAGGCGCGGGAGAGGGAGGCCGGGAAGTTCGCCAACCTGGATTTCCTGGCTGAGCAGTCCGTGGTGCTGGCCAACCTCCGGCCGGATAAGAACGGCGCCGTCACCATCCAGCGCAAGGAGCTAGGCGCCCACCAGCAGCTCCACGTCGTCGCCGTCGATCCGGAGAACATCGCTTACCGCGAGCTGTCGCTGCCGGAGGTCAAGCCCAGGTTCGAGGACCTGCGGCTGGCGGCCGGGCTCGACCCCGCCAAGCACTTCGCCGAGAAAAAGCAGATCTCCGTGGTCAAGAAGGGCCAGAAGTTCACCCTGGACGACATCACCACCTCCAAGCTGGAGGCCTACGACAGCCTGGCCAAGGTGTACGCCCTGTACGCCACGCTGAGCCGGGATCCCAAGCTGATCGAGTTCGGCTTCATCCTCCGCTGGCCGAAGATGAAACCAGAGGAAAAGCGCGAGATGTACTCCAAGTACGCCTGCCACGAGCTGAACTTCTTCCTGTCCAGGAAGGACCCGGATTTCTTCAAGCAGGTCATCCTGCCCTACCTGGTTAACAAGAAGGACAAGACCTTCCTGGACCGCTGGCTGACAGGCGCCGACCTGTCGCCGTACCGGCTGCCCTGGGCCTACGGGCAGCTCAACATCGTGGAGAAGATCCTGCTGGGCCGGCGGATCCGGGCGGAGCATCCGGCCGCGGCCCGCTTCGTCAAGGAGCTGTACGACCTCATCCCGCCGGACGTCGAGCGCTTCAACTTCCTGTTCGACACCGCCCTGAAGGCCGGGGCGCTGGAGGCCAAGGCGGCCTTGGCTTTGGGCGAGCATGCGGACGCGCTCCTGGCGGTGCCGCATTTCGCGGCCCCGCGCATTGATCTGCGAGCCGGTCGTGCGCGCCCGACCACTGCGCCTGCCGCCGCGCCCGCCCCGGCCAGACTGCCGGCAGAGGAAGGGAAGCCCAGGGAGCTGCTGAGGGCGCTCGACGTGACTGGCGCCGAGCGGGCGGAAGCCCAAGAGGTGCGGGCCTGGGTCCAGGACGGGGCCCTGCGCCGCCGCGCCCGGCTGTTCTATCGCGCCCTGGACAAGACCGAGGAATGGGTGGAGAACAACTACTATCACCTGCCCATCGAGCAGACCACCGCCGACCTTGTAGCCGTCAACGCCTTCTGGAACGACTACGCCGCCCACGACGGGGAAGGTGAGTTCTTCTCCACCCACCTGGCCGAGGCCTCGCGCAGCTTCCCCGAGATGATGTTCGCCCTGGCGGTGCTGGACCTGCCCTTTGAGCCCGGCGAGCACAAGACCGAGTTCAAGCAGCGCAGCTTCAGCCTGGACGCGGTGAGCCCCCTGGTCGCCTTCCACCGGCAGATCCAGGTCGTCGAGCCCGCCGCCGAGAAGACCCCCGTCCTGGTCAGCCAGAACTTCTTCCGCCACAGCGACCGCTACCGCTACGTCAACAACGAGCGGCTGGACAAGTACGTGACGGAGGAGTTCCTGGTGCACACGGTGTACGGCTGCCAGGTGGTCATCACCAACCCCACCTCCTCGCGGCAGAAGCTGGACGTATTGCTCCAGGTGCCGGGCGGGGCCATCCCCGTGCTGAAAGGCCGCTACACCCACAGCCTGCACCTGGTGCTGGAGCCGTACAACACCCAGACGGCGGAGTATTACTTCTACTTCCCCGCCGCCGGCCAGCAGAAGCACTACCCCGTGCACGTGACCAAGCAGGAGAAACTCATCGCCTTCGCCCAGCCGGTCACCCTGAAGGTCGTCGAGCAGCCCAGCCGGATCGACCGCACCAGTTGGGACTGGATCAGCCAGAACGGCACGGACGAGCAGGTGCTGGCCTACCTCACCGAGTGCAACCTCAACCGCGTGAACCTGGCCCGCATCGCCTTCCGCGTGCGGGAGAAGGCCTTCTTCGGGAAGGTCATCGCCTTGCTGGCGGCCCGGCACGCCTATAACCACACGCTGTGGTCCTACGGCATTTACCACAACGACGTGCCGGCCATCCGCGAGTACCTCCAGCACAGCCCGCTGGCCGGCCAGTGCGGCGACTACATTGACACCAGGCTGCTGACCGTCGACCCGGTCGTGCGCAAGAGCTACCAGCACATGGAGTACAGCCCGCTGGTCAACGCCCGGGCCCACCGGCTGGGGCAGCGGCGGCAGATCCTCAACGAGCGCTTCCGCCAGCAGTATCACCGGCTGATGAACGTGCTCGCCTGCCGGGCCAAGCTCGACGACGACGACCTCATGGCCGTCACCTACTACCTGCTGCTTCAGGACCGCGTGGAAGAGGCCCTGGAGTTCTTCAACCAGGTGGATCCGGCCGGGCTCGCCACCCGTCTCCAGCACGATTACTTCGCCGCCTACATCGACTTCTACACGCCGGGGCTGAACGTCGCCCGGGCCATGGCCGACAAGTACAAGGACTACGGCGTGGAGCGCTGGCGGAAGCTGTTCGCCAACGTCGCCGCCCAGCTCGACGAGATTGAAGGCCGCCCCGCCAAGGTGGTGGACCAGCAGGACCGCGCCCAGCAGCAGACGGCGTTGGCCGCCACCGAGCCCAGCCTGGAGTTCGAGGCCGAGGCCGGCAAGATCACCGTCAATTACCAGAACCTCACCGAGGCGGTGGTCAACTACTACCTCATGGACATCGAGCTGCTCTTCTCGCGGCAGCCGTTCATGAAGCAGTATGCCGGCCAGTTCGCCTACATCCGCCCCAACGAAACCGCCGTCATCAAGCTGCCGGCCGACAAGACCGTGCACAGCTTCGACCTGCCCCAGCGATTCCACAACGCCAACGTGATGATCGAGATCCTGGCCGGCGGGGTGAAGAGGTCGCAGGCGCACTACTCCAACGCCCTCACCTGCCAGGTGATCGAGAATTACGGGCAGCTCCGGCTGGCCGACGCGGCCACCGGCAAGCCGCTGCCGAAGGTGTACGTGAAGGTCTACGCCCGCATGCAGGGCGGCCAGGTTGAGTTCTACAAGGACGGCTACACCGACCTCCGCGGGCGGTTCGACTACTCCTCGCTCAACACCAACGAGCTGGACTTCGTGGAAAGGTTCGCCCTGCTGGTGCTTTCCGAGGAGCACGGCGCCGTGGTCCGCGAGGCCGCCCCGCCGAAACGGTAGGTCAGGTGTAGGGTGTGCAGCTCTGCTGCACACGCGATCAGGTGTAGGGTGTGCAGCTTTGCTGCACACGCGGTCAGGCATATTGGTGTGCAGCGTAGCTGCACACCCTACATTTTCTTCAAGGCGTAGGCGTAGGGTGTGCAGCTTTGCTGCACACGCGGTCAGGTGTTTGGTGTGGAGGCATATTGGTGTGCAGCGTAGCTGCACGCCCTACATTTTCTTCAAGGCGTAGGCGTAGGGTGTGCAGCTCTGCTGCACACGCGGTCAGGTATATTGGTGTGGAGGCATATTGGTGTGCAGCGTAGCTGCACACCCTACTTTTTCTTCAAGGCGTAGGCGCACGATGTGCAGCTCTGCTGCACACGCGGTCAGGTGTATTGGTGTGGAGGCATATTGGTGTGCAGCGTAGCTACACACCCTACTTTTTCTTCAAGGCGTAGGCGCACGATGTGCAGCTTTGCTGCACACGCGGTCAGGTGCACACGCGATCAGCTGCACACGCGGTGAAGTACGAGTGCCCGCAGACCGGCTGCGCCCACCTCAACACCAATCCTCGGGCTCGAGGTTCAGCCCGCCGGGCAATTCCACGTGGCCACACCAATCGAGATCATACTCGCCGGCTCGGACGTGCCGGTGGAAGCTGGAATGGGGCCACTCCCTGGGCATCGAGACCAACCCGTGCTTTACGGGGTTGGCGTGGATGTAATCCAGATGGCGCTTGTAGTCCGCGTAATCGCGTATGGTGTGCTCCATGAAGCGTTTCTGCCACACCCCGCGGATGCGGTGTTTCCGACGGCTGGCGGTGGACGCGCCTTCGCGACCGCCCGCCGCAAGGTAGGTGCTGGTGAATCGCTTCTTGATGAGGCCCATGCGCGTGGAATACTCCGCGTCGCCTTCCGGCAGGCGCCAGAGCATGTGGAGATGATCGGGCAGCAGCACGATCGCCCGTAATTCGAACGGGCGCTTGTGCCGCACGCCTGCAATCGCGTTGCGCAGCAGGCGCAGCGCCAGCGGGGCGCTAAAGATCGGCTGGCGCTGGTGCGTGACGACCGTGAAGAAGAACACGCCGCCTTCGGCCCGCCACCGTCGGTAATCAGGCATCGAAGCCCCCTTCCTCGCCGCCGGAAGGCATATTGGTGTGCAGCGTAGCTGCACACCCTACATTTTCTGCGTTTTCTTCAAGGCCGCTTCGGCCTGCGCGCGGACGGCGGGGAAGGGGTCGTTGGCGGCCAGGTCCTTGAGGGTCTTTTGGGCTTCCCGCCCGCCGATGATGCCCAGGGCGTGGGCGACGTGGAAACGAAAGTCGAAGCGGACCTGCTTGAGCTTGCCCACCAGGGCCGGCACCACGCGCCGGTCCCAGACGGGCGAGCGTTTCCCCGCCTGGCGCCGGCAGATCTCGGCCAGGGCGTCGGGGATGTAGCGCGTCCCCGGGGCCCCGCGCGGCGCGGTCTGCCACTTCTTCAGCAGCGGCTCGACGGCCTTGGCGTCGCCGATCTGGGCCAGCGCCTTGCAGATGAAAAGCGTCAGGTCAATGTCGGCGCTGGGCAGTTTTTTGCACAGCACGTCCGCCCCCTCGGGATAATTCCCCAGCTCCTGGGCCGCTTGCCATTTCCGCACGTCTGAATCCGCGCCCTGCCTGAACTGGAGCATGAGCTCCTGCATTCGGGCCTTGTCGCCAGACACCTGCCGGCCCTGCGGGAAGAAGCCGGACGTCTGCATGGGGTCGGTTTCCACCGTCTTGGCGGCCCGGCGGTTCGTCATGTCGGCCGGGTGAGGAAAGCTCCGGCGGAACTCGGGCAGCGCCTCTTCGGCCTTCAACCCCGCGTCGGCGGGGGCGCGGGCGGCCGGGACCAGCGCCATCCGGTACGACAGCATCCGCACCGCCTCCCTGCCGAAGTCCTGGTCGTAGTTTCGGATCTTCCGCAGCTCGACGCCGGGGGCCTCGACGCGGAAGCAGTAGGGGAAGCGGCGTATCGTGTGCTCCTGCCTGAGCGGCTTGGCGTCCAGCTCGTAATCCACGTCGAGCCTCAGGGCCCAGCCGGGGGCGATCCGGTCGGCCGTCACCTTGAAGGTGTTCCGCCCGGGCATCAGGTTGGGCAGCGTCCGCTTGTTCAGCATGCGATGCACCGTCACGCGCAGGGCGTTCATCCCCACGCCGCGGACGTCGCCGGCCGTCTTGAACTCGGCCTTGATGAGGATGTCGTAGGCGGTGTAGACGTCGGGCCGGCCGGCCTGGCGGGCCTGGCGGCCCAGCTCGAGCTTCACCTGCTCGGCGCCGGTTTTCTGCTTTTCGAAGAGGGTTTTCCAGCCGCCGCCGTCGCGCTGGAGCGACAGGCGGCACAGGTCGTCGTCGCGGCTGGTCAGCAGCGTCGCCTCGACGGCGGCGTCCACGGCCACGTAGGGCGGGGCGAGCCGATAGACGAAGCTGGCCGCCTTGCCCCGCTCGGCCGGATGCAGCGCCGCCCGCCCCTCGGCCGGCGGCGAGCAGGCGACGTTTTCGGAGCCATCGCAAAGCTGCCCGCGGAAGCGCTCGGGATCGGTGTCGGCCTGGAGGGTCTGGACCTGCTCGCCGGCGACGGCGTAGATGCCGTCCGTTCGCCCGGGCCGGTGTTCGTAGTATTTCGGCCAGACGGGGCTGCCCGGCCGGCCGCTGGGCACGACGTGGCCGGTGTTTTGCCAGCAGCGCTGGACCGTCTCGCCGATCCGCAGGCTGGTGCGGAGGCTGTGCAGCCGCTGCGGGGCGGTGAGGTGGCGATACACCATTCCGGTCATCACCGGCAGCGTTCGCGTGGCCGCCCGGTTGTGCTGGGCGTCCCAGTAATAGAAGCGCCCCTGCGGGTCGAAGCTGTGATAGCGCTGCACGCCGTCGTCGTCGCGGTAGCGCAGGGCGGCGGTGGTGTGGCCGTGGGTGCATTCGTCGAAGGCCATGTAACCGGCCGCCCGCCACAGCGGCACCATCGCCCAGCTCAGCCCGTCGCACTGGTGGTGGCCGTACACGGTGAAGATCTTGTGCGGGTCGTACACGATCCGCTCGCGGCCGGGCGGGCCCTCGTAGGCGTACGCACCCCCGGTGGAGCTGACCAGGATGCGGAACCACTTCCACAGGGCCAGGGCCTTGGCCTGGTCGCTGCCCTGCGCAGCGCCCTCCAGGCGGAAGATGTCGGCGACGGCCGACTCCAGGGTGGAGCAGTCCGGCCAGCGGCTGCTGACCACGGAGACGTTGACCAGTGCCTCGTCCGGGCCGACCGAGGTGTCGTAGATGTGCTCGGCCGGGTAGTCCGCCGGTGCCGCGCAGGCGCCGCCCAGCGGGGCCAGCAGCAGGGCCATCAGCAGGGCCGTTCCGCCCGGCGGGGGGGGATGGTGGTTCCTGCGCATGCTACGGATCCTCTTGTGCCCCCGATGGTCTTGTGGTCTTGGCCAGGGCCAGGGCGGCGGCCTTGCAGACGGCGGAGTCCGCGTCGTGGGCGGCCCTGGGGACGGCCTCCAGGGCCGCCGGCGTGCCGATCCGCCCCAGCGCCCACACGGCCGCGCACTTGACCGCGGGGTCCTCTTCCCCGGCCAGCATCTCCGCCAGCGGGGCGACGGCCGCAGGGTCCTTCAATTTGCCCAGGGATTCGGCGGCGGCTGCCCGCCACGCCAGGTCGCGCTCCGACAGCAACGGCACCAGGGCTTCCACCGCCCGGGCAGTGTCACAGTCAGGCGGCCACTCTCCCAAGCCGACCACGGCGAAGAGCTTCCCCTCGCCAAGCTTTTCCAGCATCGTCCCGCCTGGGTCGGGGGTGCCGGCCGAGCCGAACAGGCATTCCCACGCGGCCTGCTGCGCATAAGGGTTGTCACACTCCGCCGCCGCGACCAACGCCTCCGCCGCCCGCTTGTCGTCCATGCCGCCCAGGGCCTCGGCCGCGGCGTGCGCCGCCAGGCCCTTTGGATGCGTCAAGGCCTCGATGAGCGGCCCGACCGCCCTGGGGTCGCGTATCCGGCCCAGCTCCTCGGCGGCGATCTCGCATAGGTACACATCCTCGCCACCGCCCGGAAAGGACCCGACGGCAGTCAGCAGCAGCGAAGTCTCTGCTTCGATTTCATCCTCCAGCGCCTTGACAAGCGCGTCCACGGCTTGCGGCCCTCCGATCCGGCCGAGGGCCCGGGTAACCTTGTAGCGAACCCACTCGTGTCTGTCCTTCAGCGCTCGAGACAGGGCGGGAACGGCCCGCCCGTCGCCGATCCGCCCAAGCGCCTCGGCCGCGGCGGCGCGGACGTCGGAACTGTCGTGACCGAGGGCCTCGACCATTGGCCCCAGGCCCGCCGGCCCGATGGCGGCCAGCTCCGACACGAGCTTGTCGTAGTCCGGCCAGGCACCGGACCGGCCGACAAGCACGTCCTCCCAGGAGCGGGGCGGGTTGAGAGGGTCCCGGGAGAGCATTGAGGATGTCTGCGCTATCTTTTGGACCATGACATTCACTCGACGCCGGGGCGAGCGGTGCCAGCGGACACCCAGCACGGCCGCCAACACGGCGGCGGCCAGAAAGATCCCGCCTGCCAGAAGTTTCCTGCGACGTTTCATTGCCATGCCGTTGATCCTCGCCCCGGCCGGAGATGGTAAATCAATTGCCCGTTCCCTGCCACCGGCCTTTCCGCCGGTAAGCCCGCCCACGCCCAAGGCGCCAGCCACGTGGCGCCGCTGCGCCCGCCGCCGCGGCCGGCGGGCGAGCAAGAACGTGTGGGTCTGGAGGTACGACCGACGCCAGAGCCGGGGTCGATTTCACTCTGACTGCCAGATGGCAGGTGTCTTCTTCCGGCCCCACAGCGTTACCAAATTCGTCTTGAAGGCCGGAAAGGCGACCTTGTGCCACCAATCGGGATCGAGCCCGGGGAACGCCTCCGTCGCCGCCGCCAGGACATCTTCGTATCCGCTCATCTGCTCGTCGATCTCCCAGTACCTGCCATCGTCGGAGACTCGAAAGCCGATGCAGATGAGGTCAACCGCGAAGATGTCCCGCTTGAAAGCGAAGACTTCCTTCACGTCGGACCAGTGAACCGTCGTCCTTTCTTCGCGCCGGACGTAAGAGAAGCCGTCCTGCTCGGCCTCCAGCGACGGCGGCGGCTCCTTCTTCCTGAAGAGCTTCGCGGTGAGTCTGTTCAGCCGGTTCTTCCGGTCTTCGTTCATTCGCCCACAGCACGTATTTTACGTGCTCTCTCGTGGCCGGACAACGGGAGGGAGGCCCGAGGCGAGGGATGTCGGAGCCGTCGGCGCTGGCTTCCTCGACCCGCAGATCAGCAGGGGCCCGTGGGCCTGCCCGAAGCGGACGGGTCGGGCAAGCCCTTCCGGCTGCGGCAAACAGCACCACGGCGCCTGGCCAATGCCGGTTGTCGGAAGCGAGGTTCGAACGTATCATATTCGGCGCTTGGCCGTCAGCGCTGCGGGAGGGCGCTGGTGCATCGCTGGCAAGGCAGCACACTTCGGCATATAAGCGGAGGCCGGGTCATTTTTGGGGCGCGGAGCGGGCCGCTTCTTACGAGGCGAAGGCAAGCCGGCCCGAGAGGAGGCGGGAGATGAAGCGCCTCTGGGTTGGAACGTTTGCCCTTGCCATTCAACTCGCGGCAGCCGGGCAGGCCTTTCCGCTCGTCATCGAGTCCGGGGACTTCGTTTCTCACGTGAAGGCACTTGAGCAGCTCACCTTTCCGGCGAATTCGAACCTATACGTGGCCCCCTCGGCCGCCGAGCGCTCGGCATTCTACGTCCTGGCTTGCGCCCTGCGCGAGGGCGACATCCCTTCGGCGGATGTTCAGGCCGGTGCGCTCGACTACGACCTCGTGCAGTTCGCCGACACCGCCACCGGGCAGACGTACCACGGCTTGCGCGAACGGCTCGTCGGCGGATCGCCCACGCGCGGGTGGGGGTCGTATTTCGTAAACCTTTCGTTCGGTGCCGACGCGATTGTCCAGGTCCCTCATCCT
>Ga0111187_1055_pt1 | contig 18508 bp, 13 predicted proteins | sample DeeMarSWOR324_28_FD_80242 | JGI IMG/M metagenome (GOLD analysis project Ga0111187, IMG submission 80242) | Phycisphaerae bacterium SM23_33 | reverse complement strand
GTCCCAGACGCCGGAGAAGTGGGGCATCATCTCGCAGATGAGGTCGCGCAGCCCCTGGGCGTCGAAGAACTTTCCCTGCTCCTTGAGCTCCTGGGAGCGGATCCACAGGTAGTTCAGCAGGGCCGCCCGCAGCCCGCCGGGTGCCACCTGCAGCAGGGCGATCTTGGGGTGCTTGGCGACGGCCTCGTCGGCGGCCACGGTCACCAGCCCGGCGCGGCTGCGCTGGGCCTCGATGGGGGCTTGCAGCATGGCCGCGGCGGTCAGCGCCGCCGCCGCCGCAGCCAGGAAAGCCAGTTGTGCCAGCCGGTCTCGACGCATGGCTCACCTACACCTGCACCCTGGCCAGTTCCTTTCGCCAGAAGATGAGGCTGCCGAGGACCAGCCCCGCCAGCGCCCGCAGCCCGGTGCCGGTGAGGGCCTCCGCCGCCAGCACGCGCCAGGAGATGACCGTGCCGTCGCGCAGGGCGTCGGCGGGGGAGCTGACCAGCGGCAGATTCGGCATGAAGAAGAAGGCGAAGCGGGCGAGGGCGTAGCTGGTATAGTCCAGCACGCCGCGGTCGGAGTAGGGGCTCAGCTTGGTGGCCTCCTGCACGAAATGGCCCATGCAGCCCAGGAAGAAGATGATCAGGCAGGTCAGGGCGGCCACCGGGAAGGTCATCCACACCCCGAACAGCACGCCGCAGGCGGCCAGAAACATCAGCCGCACCAGCATCAGCGCGGCGGCGTGGGCGAGGTTGGCCTCGAAGCCGCCGACGCGGTACAGCAGGGTGATCTCGTCGGGCAGGATCTTCACGGCGGTGGGGTTTTCCGGGCCGTTTTGATAGAAGACCAGCAGCCGGTGGTCGTCGGTGACGGCCTCCGGCGCGATTTCCCAGGTGGAGGCGGCGTCGACGGGGTCGTCCCGCCACTCGAACTGGCGCCCCTTCTGCGGGTTCTCGGCCACCCAGAGGCTTTTGACCAGGCCGGACTGGGGCCGCCGGATGGCGTAGAACTTGTAGCGGAGCTTCAGCAGCTCGCGTCGGCCGGCGGGCGGGCGGACGCCGCTGAAGATCAGCGGGAGCTGCTGGCCCGGCTGCACCAGCCGCAGTTCCTCCACGATCCGCCTGCGGAGGTGCGACTCGATCTGGGAGAGGATCTCTTCGCGGATGGCGGGGTTGCCGGCCTGCCTTTCGACCTCGGCCTCGTCGGGCGTGCCCCGGCGGTCGCGCAGGGCCAGCCGGGAGCGGATCTGGTCGCGGATGAGCTGCTCCTGGTCGGCTTCCTCCAGCAGCCGCTGCTTCTGCTGCTGGACCAGCTCGTCCACGTCGAAGGGGTCGGGCTTGATCATCATGCGGGCGGTGAAGACTTCGCTCTCGACGGCCTGGCGGTCGGGGTCCCAGGCGTCGGCCGGCAGCCTGCCGACCCGCTTGTCCCGTTCCATGGCGGTGGGCAGGGAGCGGAGGTACTGGGCGAGGGCGTAGATGGCGGCCAGGGCCGCCAGCAGCAGCACCGCGTCCAGCAGCACGATGCCCAGCCACCTGCCGGCGACGTAGGCCGGTCGCGACAGCGGCTTGCTGGCCACGGTGAAGACGGTCTTGTCGCGCATGTCTCTGGCGGTGACGAAGGTGGCCAGCAACAGGGTCAGCAGCCCCAGCAGCAATTGCGTCAGGGTGGTGCTGTAGTCCAGGAAGGTCTGGATCCGGCCGCGGAGGGTGCCGTCGCCCTTGAAGCTCAGGCCCACGCCCAGGACGCACACGGCCAGCAGGGCGGCGAAGACCACCGCGAACTTGCTGCGCAGGCATTCCAGGACGGTGGCTCGGGTAACGGCCCAGAACCTACGCATGGTCGGGCTTCTCCGGTTGGTCATGGGGCAAGAGGGAATCTATGACGCTGCGATCGGCCGGAACCGGCGGGGCGGCGGGCTGAGCACGTCGCGTTTGGGCTCGGCCGCCGGAGACGGGGGGGCGGGCGGCTGGCGTCCGGCCAGCAGCTCCTCGATCACCTTGCGCGTTTTCTGCTCGGGGCCGGCGCGGAGGAACTCCGCCACCTCGCCCGTGCCCACCGCCTGCGCCGGCCGCTCACGCCGGGCCTGGGCCTCGCGAACAATCCGCAGGAACAGCGCCTCCAGCTTGTCCTTGGGCGCGTCGATGGAAAACACCTGCTTGTTCCGCTCCGAGAGGATGCTGCGGATCTGGCCGGCGGTCTGGTCGTCCAGGCTCTCGGTGGTGATGGTGGTCAGCCCGCGGCGTACCAGCAGGCTGTCGAGGGTGCCCTCGGCCCGGAGCTGCCCGGCGTAGAGGATGCCCACGCGGTCGCAGACGTCTTCCATGTCGGCCAGCAGGTGGGAGGAGAGGATGACGGTCTTTCCGCGCCGGCTGAGCTCGTGGATGAGGTCCTTGAACTGCCGGGCCGCCATCGGGTCCATGCCGGCGGTGGGCTCGTCCAGGATCAGCAGCTCCGGGTCGTTGATCAGGGCCTGGGCCATCCCGATCCGTCGCTGCATCCCCTTGGAGTACTCGCCGATCCGCCGGTGGGCCGAGCCCCGCAGACCCACCATGTCCAGCAGCATCTCGATCCGCCCCCGGCGCTGGCGGCGCGGCTGGTGGAACAGGCGGCCGTAATAGTCCAGCGTCTCGTAGGCGTCCAGGAAGGGGTACAGGTACGACTCTTCCGGCAGGAAGCCGATCCGCCCCTTGATGCCCACCTCGGTGGCCGGCCGGCCGAACACCCGCACCAACCCGCGGGTCGGGAACATCAGCCCCAGGATGATCTTCAGCGTGGTGGACTTGCCTGAGCCGTTGGGACCCAGCAGCCCGTACACCGTCCCGGAGGCGATGTCCAGGTTCAGGTCGCGAACGGCGGTGATCCTCTCCCGCAGCCAGAAATCGCGGAAGGTCTTGGTCAGCTGCACGGTACGTACGACGATGTCATTGTCTGCGACCATGATGTCGTTCTTTCGCGCCCGGGCGGCGGCATCGGTGGCGACGACGCCGGCCGGGTGGGTTACCGGCTCCTTGTTGGCTCCGGCGGCTGCTTCCTCGCCTGCAGCACGGCCCGCTGGATGCGGCGTAGGATGTCGGGATCGCTGCTGAGCCGCACCACCAGCTTCAGCCCCGGCGGCAGGTACCACTTCTCGACCTTGGGGTCGGTGAGGATCTCGCTCTTGACCTGGGCCAGGTAGCGTTGGAGCATGACCTCGGGGGATTCGGCGAACTTGCCGGCCAGTTCGGTGAAGCGTTCGGCCTGGGCCCTGGCGTGCTGGCGCACGCCGGCGCTGTAGCTGCGGGCGCTGTTGATGCTCTTGGCGGACTCTCCGCCGGTGCGGTTGGACAGCAGCACGCGGTTGATTTCCTCGAGGATTTCCGCCGCCAGCTCCTCGTCGCGGCGCTCCCGGGCGGTCGCGTACAGGTTCATCAGCCCGAAGCCCTGGATTTTGCGGCCGAGGCTTTCCACGTCCGCCCTCTTGCCGGCGCGGACGGCCTGGGCGTAGTCGCGGAACGTCTGGACGTTTTTGGCGTAGTTGGGCTCGTCGGCCTCCGTGCCGGGGGCGGGGTTCCCGCCGGCGGGCGATGCCGCCCCGGCGGCGCGGATGCTCTGGCGGGCTTCGAGCTGGCCGACCAGCAGCGGCCAACTCGGCGCCCCGGCCGCCTTGTTCAGCTTGTCCAGGGCGTCCCGCTTGGCCTCGTTGATCCTGCTCTCCCACTGCGAGCGGGCGTTGGTGACGTCGTTGAAGGCTTCGATGGCCGTCAGCGGCACCGTGGCGTTGGGGATGCGGATGTCCTGGATGTAGATGCCGGAGTGCAGCTCATTCAGCCGCTGCTGGGCCAGTTCCTTGACCTCGGCGGCGAACCTGCCCCGGGCCGTCAGGTAAACCGAATCCAGCGTCCGGGCGGCCCCGGCCCGGATGGCGGCGTTGCAGACGGCCGAGCGCACCAGCTCCTCGGTGATGTCTTCCTCCGGTTTTTCGCGGTCCGCCGGCCGGAAGCCCCGCACGTTGCTCAGGTACTGGATGACGGCCTCGGCGTCCGGGTTTCCCTGCCGCACGCCGGCCTTGAAAGTGCAGACAATCCGCACGTGGACCAGGCCCCGGTCGCCGGTCATCAAGGCCCCGTCGTAGCCCGGGCGCAGCCCCTGTTCGCGGGTCTCGCGATCGGAGATGGGCGTTTCGGTGTCCTGGCCGACCTCGTACAGCCAGAGATCGTCGATCCGCAGCGTCTGCTCCCGGGTGGAGACCCGGGCAAAATCGCCGAACGGTTTTGGCCAGCCCAGCTTGAGGCCCTCGCCCCGCACGCGCTCCTCCGCCTCGCCCTGGATCCGGCCGAAGGTCAGCCGGACCGCCCGTTCCTCCGGCTGGATGGTGGCCAGCCCGCTGGAGAGCAGCCAGCCCAGGGCCACGATCATGATCAGCGACAGCAGCCGGAAGCTCACGCGCAGGGCGTCGGCCAGGGACTTTCTGGCGGCGGCCATCTCCGCATCCCCCGCCGCGTGCGGCCGGGCGGCCGGCGGCGGCCCGGGAGGAGGCGGGGGAGGCGCCGGCGTCTGACTGTGCGTGTCGCGCTCGTTCATGGTTGCGACCTCTTGGCTTGGTCCTTGGGCTCTGCGGCCGGGCGGGTGGTGGCCTGCCCCGTGAACAGCTCCAGCCCGGGGCCGCCCTTGAAGATGCCGGCGGCGCGGTGCGACTCGGGGGTCATGACGATCACCGAGCCCTTGAGGGAGTCGCGCAGCACCTCCAGCTCCAGCAGCAGCATGGCCAGCTCCTTGTGCTTCTCGTAGACCTTGAAGTACTCGGCGGCTGCCAGCTCGCCCTCGGTGCGGATGTCGCTGGCCAGGGCGTCGGCGAACTGGCTGATCTGGTCCCGGTCCCTCTCGGCCTGGCTGACGATGAGGGCGGCGTCGGACTCCCCGCGGCTTCGGAAGTCGGCGGCGTAGCGATTGCGCTCGCTGATCATGCTCTTGATCACCGCCTCGGTGACCTTCTGGGGAAGCCCGAACGACTTGATCCCCAGGGCGACCACCTGGACGCCGTAGGCCTGCTCGACGCGGCTCTGGACGCCCGACTTCATCTCGTTCTCGATGTCCGGGAGTTTCATCTTGTCCGGGTCGGTGTTGAGGAAGTCGCCCAGCGGATGCGTGCCGACCACGTCCTGCTTGACCGACCGCACCGCTTCGCGCAGGCGGCGTTCGGCCTCTTTGGCGGGCTTGGCGCTTTGGATGCTGCGGAGAAAGACGTCGGGGTCCCGGATCCGCCACGCGCAGAAGACCGTCACCAGCACGTTCTGCTTGTCCTCGGTCTGGACCTGGTCGAAGGTGTCGTCGAAGATGAACGTGCGCCCGTCGTAGCGCACGAGCGTCTCGATGGGCGGGGGCAGCTTGAAGTACAGCCCCGCGCTGGTGGACCCGAAGATGGGCGCCTGGGCCTGGCCGAACCTCTTCACGATGGCGATCTCCGAAAACCCCACCGTGAACGTCACGAAGTACCCCAGCAGCGCCAGGACCAGCAGGACAATCAGGAAGATCGCCCACTTGTGCTTCTTCATGGCTGTGCTCCTCGATACGGGCTGAGCGTCCGGTTCATTACTTTGCCTGTTCTCCAAAGGGCAGCTCAAACGGCGCCGGCGGCTTCTCCAGGTTCAGCCACCACTCGATCTGGCGGCTGTCCACCGCCAGGATGTACTTGGGGCTGCCGGTGATGCCTTCGCGCAGGGCGTCCAGGTACTTGGAGGTGGGATACACCGTGGGGGCCGCCTCCAGCGCCGCCAGTTGGGCGGGGAAGCTTCGGGCTCGGGCCCGCTCCTGGAACTCCGTCCTCCAGCGGTAGGCGCGGGCCTCGGCCACGGCCACCGCCGCCGCCCCCTGGACCTCCCCGAACCGGGCCACCAGGTCCTTCCGGGCGTCCTCCACGCCCTCTTGCAGCGGGAACTTCTCCGGGTCGGCCCGGATGCTTTCCAGCAGGGCCAGGTGCTCCATCTGGCCTTGCAGCAACTGCTGGGCGATGGTCTCTCTGGTGCCGGCCGGGCCCTCCGCCCTGATGCGGCCCATCAGCCGCTCCAGCTCGATGTCGTCCTTGTATCTCTCGATGACGTTGTGGGTCTGCTCGATCTTGCTGCCGACGGCCTGCTTCAGGTCGCCGCCGGTCTGGCGGACCTTCAGCAGGTCGTCCAGGTCCCGCAGGCCCGAGATGAGCTGGGCCAGGCGGCGCGCCCGGTCGGGGTCGCCGGCCACGGCCGCCAGCATCTTGTTGGCCTCGGCCTGGGCCTCGTAGCGGAGCTTGTCCTGCTCGCGCTCCGCGGCGATGACCTCCTCGAAGGCCGGCACCGCGTCGTCGGGCGGATGGCAGCCCAGAATCTGCACCCGCAGCACCTTCACCCCCAGCTTGTACTCGGCCACGGCCTGGCGGATGCTCTTCAGCAGTTCGCGTTCGGCGTCGCCCCGGCCGAAGCTCATGATCCCCTGCGGGCGCTTTTGGTCGCCCGGGCCCGCCAGCCGCTCGTCCAGCGTGGCCGAGGCGGCGTAGCGGACCATCTCCCGCTGGGCGAGGCATTCCAGCAGCCGCTGGGCGTCGGTGAACGCGTAGCCGAACTGGTACGGGTCCTGAATCCTGTAGTACACGTCCAGGATCAGCTTGATGATGTCCACCGAAGGGACCTCCTGCTCCTGGCCGGTCTCGCGCCGGCGCGGAGCCCGGGCCACCAGCGTGTCCAGCTCCTCCCGCTCACCGTGCGGTTTAGACCACAGATAGACCCTCTTGCCCAGGATGAGTTCTTCCTGCCTGGGCCCGCCCACCCCCAGCAGCAGCTCGTGGACCTTTTCGGTGTCGAACTTCCGGGTGGTGTCGATGGGCCAGGGGTAGATGAGGTACGGCCGGCTGCGCGGCGCCAGCAAGCGCTCGGGCTGGCGTTTTCCCCAGCGCAGCACCACGTATCTCTGGCCTTCCTCGACCACCACCACCGACGTCATCAGCCACAGGATCACCGCCCCGATCAGCAGCAGCGGAACCAGGGCCTTCTGGAGCAGCTTGTAGAACCAGGTGGAGGAGACCTCGAATCCGAACTGGTAGTTGAGGGCCTCGGCGATGGAGCGGCCGATGCGTTCGGGGCTGGCGATGAGGTTCAGCAGCCGGCTGTCGTAGCTGGGGCGCCATTCGGCGCCGGGGATCCTCGGCCGGTACAGGTCGAGAATGAAGTTGAGCGTCAGCTCGGCGCCGATGACGACCAGCAGGCCCGACAGGACGTAGGCGAAGGCCGCTCCGACCGTCCGCACGTCGTAGTTCTCCAGCACCAGCACCACCGCCAGCAGGGCCACCACCACGGCGCTGAGGAACAGGTAGCTGCCCGGCGCCCGCAGCAGCCGCCAGGCGCTGCTCTTGGCCATGCCCGTGGCGTACCGGCTCAGCAGGAAGGCCAGCACCGCCCCGCTCACGGCAAAGGCGATGGCGGGCAGGGCTTCGGCGGGCAGGGCCTCGGTCGCCCGCACCCAGCGCAGCATCAGCACGCCCAGCCCCAGATGGTAGCCGGCCTCCAGCAGCGTGAAGCCGGCCACCAGGTACTTCTCCATCCACCGCAGCCGGTAGGCCGCCGGGCGGGCCTCCGCCTCCTCGGCGAAGATCCGCGCCCGCTCCCCGCCGCGGGCGGTGAGCTCCTCCAGCTCCGCGGCCTCGCGCCGCTGGAGGTACCGGCAATAAAACAGCAGCAGGGTCACCAGCCACACCGGCACGGGGGCGGCCATCAGCCAGATGGTCGGCATCGCCGCCGTGGTGGCGGTGACGTACCACAGCCCCACCGCCAGGCCCACCAGGGCCAGTTGGAGCACCAGCCCGGCCAGGGCTACCTTCTGTCCGGTTCTACTTGCCTGCATAAGCGACTCCCGTTTCTTGCCACCTCAGCGCGGGGCCTCCGGCGGCCGCGGCGCCGCGGGTTCGACCCGGCCGGCGGCCCGGGCGCTTGGCGGGGAGGGGCGGCGAGGATAAAATTCGGGCCTGGCGACCAACTTCGCCCGCCCGGGCGGCGTAACAGTCCCGGCAGCCGGCAGAAAGCGTGATCCGCCCATGAATCGCCTGTTCGCCATTGCACGAAACGCGTTCTTCGAAACCATTCGCCAGCCCATCTACGGCGTGCTCATTTTCCTGACCTTCCTGGTGCTGGTGCTGGACGTGCCGCTGTCGGGCTGGACCATGGGCGCCGGCCAGGCCGAGTATAAAAAGACCGACCAGCAGATGCTGGTCAACCTGGGCCTCTCCACGCTGCTGGTTTCCGGCCTGCTGGTCTCGGCCTTCAGCGCCGCCGGCGTCCTCAGCCGGGAAATCGAGGACCGCACCGTCCTGACCGTCGTCTCCAAGCCCGTGCCCCGCGCCGTGCTGGTGCTGGGCAAATACGTCGGCGTGGCGGCGGCCCTGGCCGTGGCGTACTACCTCTGCTCGCTGGCCTTCCTGATGACCGTGCGCCACGGCGTGATGCCGACGGTCTCCGACAAGCTGGACCTGCCGGTGATCGTGCTGGGAAGCTCCGCCCTGGTGGCCGCCATCCTGGCGGGGCTGTTCTGCAACTACTTCTTCAGCTGGAACTTCGCCTCCGCCTCGGTGGCGGCCGGCGCCATCCTGCTGGGGGCCGCCATGGCCGTCATCGCCGTGGTCGGAAAGGGCTGGCAGATCGTCTCCTTCGGCCAGGACATCTCCCTGGAGCTGCTCAAGGCCATGCTCGTGGGGCTGTTCTGCGTGCTGGTCTTCGCGGCCGTCGCCATTGCCGCCTCCACCCGCCTGGGATGGTTCCTGACCCTGCTGGTGTGCTTCGGCTTTTTCCTGGCCGGCTCCATGAGCCAGTTCCTCTTCCAGCGCTGGGCGGCCCAAAGCCCCCTGGCCCGGGCGGCGTACCGCGTCTGGCCGAACTTCTCGTTCTTCTACACCATGGATGCCCTGATGCAGGAGCGGCCGATCCCGCTGACGTACGTCGGCCTGACCGGCGGCTACGCCCTGTGCCAGATCCTCGCCATTCTGGCCTTGGGCATGGCCCTGTTCCAGCGCCGCGAGCTGGAGAGCGTCACCGGCGGGGCGCCCCTGGGCGTGTCCATCCTCGCCGGCCTGGGCCGCGCCGCCGGCCTCGTCTGCGCCTTCGCGGGGCTGGTGGTCTTCAGCGGCTTCCAGGGCCTGGCGAGCGTGGCCTACGGATTGGGCCTGGTGGGGCTGGGGGTGGTGTGGTGGTACTTCTGGGGCTGGTTCGGGCGCGGCCTGAAGTGGACGTACTACCTTGCCCTGGTTGTGACCGCCGCGGCCGTGCTGGGCGGGGTGGCGGCGGTGGTGCGGTCGCTGCTGCGGCCTGATGCCCGGCCGCCGCTGTCCTTGGCCGGCATCGCTCTCACCGCAGGGGCGGCCTGCCTCTTGATTCTCTTGCTGCCCGTGACCCGGCATCACTTCAGTATTCTTCCCAGGAGCCAAAGAGTTCACGGCGCCACGGCTTCGCGGTAATTCGCCGCTGCCGCCGGCCCGCGGCCGGTTCGCAAGCTCCGCTTACGCAGAGGGCACGGGTTCCGGCATGATTCTCGGGCGGATTTCCTTTTCCTCTTCCTCGGGCTTGTGCAGCTCTTCGCCGAACCGCACCAGCCGGGCACTGTTGAAGATCACCACGCATGCGGCCAGGAAGTGAAGCGCCGCGCCCAGCATCGGCCCGCCGAACTGCTTGAGCCAGCCCATGGCGCTGAGGGTCAGCATCACCACGATGAAAAGGATTCCGAACGCCAGGTTCTGGTGGACCACCCCCATGGTCCGTCGCGACAGCCGCACCAGAAACGGCAGCAACTCCAGGTTGTTGTTCATCAGGGCAACGGTGGCCGAGTTGATGGCCACGTCGGACCCGGCCGCCCCCATCGCCACTGACAGGTCTCCGGTGGCCAGGGCCGGGGCGTCGTTGACGCCGTCGCCGATGACGGCGACGCGCCCCTTCTTTTGGCGCAGGGCGGCCACCAGCTCCAGCTTGTCGGCCGGCAGCACCTCCGCCTGGACCTCGGTGCAGCCCATTTCGCGGGCCACGCGGCGGGCCACGCTGCGGCGGTCGCCGGTGACCATGACCAGCTCGCGAATGCCCAGTTGGCGGAGCTGCTCCAGGGCCCGGCGGGCCTCGGGGCGGGTGCGGTCCTCCAGTCCCACCCACCCCAGCACCTGCCCGTCGCGGGCGACGTACAGGGTGGAGACGCCCTCCGGCTCGGCGAGGCTGGGGTCGTCCATGGCGGCCAGGTCAATCCCCTTTTCGGCCAGCCAGCCGCGCCGGCCGACGAAGACCTGCCGTCCATCGACCACGCCGCGGACTCCCTGGCCAGCGATTTCCTCGAACCGTTCCGGCCTGGGTGGGGAGATGCGGGCGCGTTCGGCGACCTTGCCGACGGCCTGGGCCACGGGGTGCCTGGACATCTGCTCGACGGCGGCGGCGGCGGCCAGCAGGTCGGCCCCGTCCACGCCCGGCGCCGGCTGGAGCCGCGTCACCGCCAGCTCGCCGGTGGTCAGCGTGCCCGTCTTGTCCAGCACGACGGCCGACAGGTCCTTGGCGATCTCCAGCGTGGACACGTCCTTGATCAGGATGCCCAGCCGGGCCGCGCACGACAACGCCGCCACCATCGAGGTGGGCACCGCCAGGATCAACGCGCAGGGGCAGGCCACCACCAGCATGGTGATGGCCCGGTCGGTGGCGTCGGGTTTGTCCAGGGTGAAGAACAGGACGATGCCGGCCAGCATCACGATGGTGGGGGTGTACCAGCCGGCGTAGCGGTCAATCAGCCGCATGATCGGGATGCGGGTCCGCTGGGCCTGAAAGATCAGCTTCCTGACCTTTCCCAGGGTGGTGTCCTCTCCGGCCCGGGTGACCTTCACGTCGATGGCGCCGGCGAGGTTGGAGGTGCCGGAGAAGACCTCATCGCCCACGGCCTTGTCCACCGGCACCGACTCGCCGGTGATGTTGGCCTGGTTGATGGAGCTCTGGCCGGCGATGATGTCCCCGTCGGCGGGGACATTGTCGCCGGGGCGGACCCGCACCCGGTCGCCGGGGGCCAGCTCCTTGGGGTCCACCAGCTCTTCGGTGCCGTCCGGCCGCAGCCGGTGGGCCTTGGTGGGAGCGATCCGCAGCAGGGCCTCGATGCTGGCGCGGGCCCCCAGGGCGGTCCGCGTCTCCACCAGGTTGGCCAGCAGCAGGAAGAAGGCCACCACTCCGGCGGTGCGGTAGTCGGCGGCCACCAGGGCGGCCAGCACGGCGATGGCCACCAGCTCGTCCATGTGCATGGCGCCCCGCAGCAGTTGCTTGAGGGCGTGGGTGATGATGGGCACGCCCAGCAGCAGGGCCCCGGCCAGGGCCAGGGCATCCACGTAGAAATTCCGCCCGTCGCTGGTGTCGGTGGCCCGGGCGAAGGCCGGAATCAGCCCGACGACATAGGAACACAGCAGCAGCACGCCGCCCAGCAGGATTCCGATGATCAGCAGGCTGGCCCGGCCGGTCTGTGACTCGACCGACCTCTGCAGGATGTCGTGAGCCATTCGGTTCTCCGAAGGAATTGAGACCGGTTGCTCTTTTCGCGCGGGGCCCAACCTCCGCCGGCGAGCCCGCGCAGAGCGTCCCGGTCCCGCTGCCGATGTTACGCTTCGGCTCGGGCCGGGGTTCTGCGAATTCTCGATTTCCGTTCGCCCTGGCCGGACCGGCCGCTTCCCAGCCGAAGCCGGGATTGTAAACAGGCAGCTGCCGTGAAGATAGTCCCAAGGGCAAATCTGCACTGAGCGGGCGGGGGCTGCCCGGCCCGCCCTTCAGGCCGGCTTATCGGCAGGACCGCCTTGAGCCGATAGCTACTAGGGAAGGACTATTTGCTTGACAAGGACCTGGGACCAGGCAAGCTTATGAGCTTGCCGTCGTCGACAGGGAGGTCGAGATGACTGCGCCAAGGTTGGGCCAATGTCTGCTGGTGGGACTGATGCTGGCAGGTTGTAACAGTTCCAATACCGTGGACAGTTCGGGCGGGGCGATGCGCGAGGTGTCGGCCCCGGTCGAGCTGGTCGCACAGGCCATCCCGCCTGTGGCGGACCTGCCCGTGCCCATCGGGTTCAAGCTCGACGAGGGCCGCAGCCGGTACTTCGCCGCCGCCGGTACCCGCTACGTCGACCACTTCTACAAGGGCGGGGCGGACCGGTTCGCCGTGGGCAGGTTCTACAAACGCCACATGCCCATCAGCCGCTGGGTCGCGGTGACGGACAGGTTCGTCCAGGGCGACATCATACTGGACTTCGAAAAGGACATGGACCGCTGCTCGATCATCGTCTGCAAGGGCAGCCTGTTCCATTCGACCTACATCAAGGCGAAGCTCTGGACGGCCGGACGAATTCAGGCTCCGTCGGGGCAGTCCCCCGGGGGCGGCAGAAGGAAATGAAGTCACGCAGGCGCCACGAGCTGAAGGAAAACGTGCTGGCCCAGGAGCTGGGCAAGCTGAAGGAGATCTTCAGCAAGTACGGCAACTGGATTCTTGTGGGCCTGGCCGCGGCGGTGATCGTGCTGCTGATCGTGCGACACTACACTGGCCGGGAATCGGCCCGATATCGAGAGGACAAGGCCCAGTTCGAGAAGCTGCTCACCGACGAGAAGATCCCGGAGAAGGACCGGCTGGCGGGGCTGACGGCCCTGGCGGAGACCGCCAAGGACCCCGTGCTGGCCGCCTCCGCGGCCATCTGGGCCGGCGACTTCTGCTGTGAGAGGTACCTCAGGGCGCTGCACAGTTCCGACGCGTCCGAGGCCCAGGACTACCGCCGGAAGGCCGAAGACCTGTACAAGATGATCATCTCCGCCCACCCGGAAAGGAAGCTTTTCGTGGCCAAGGCCCATCTGGGCCTGGGGGTGCTGGCCGAGAACGCCGGCGACTTTGCCGCGGCGGAGCAGCAGTACAGGAACGTGGCCCCGCTGGTGAACTCAGGTTATCCCGTGGCCCAGGAGGCGGCCAGGCGGCTGGAGATGCGGCAGGCGTGGTCTCAGCCGGTAAAGTTCGCCACGACCTTGCCGACTCAGCCGGCCACCGCCACCGCACCGGCGGCCACGGCCCCGGCCGCGGAGAAGCCCAAGTAGCTTTTTTTTCGCGAAGGCAGTTTACAGGGACGCCCCGATTCATTATTAACTGCACTTCTGCTGCCGGCAGTGTGTCGTGCGGCCAGGGCGTCCAGCCCGATGCACGGGCGCTGGGGCCCCACAGCGGGAAGGCGTCAGTCCAAGAGGTTCGGAGGTAGGTATTCATGGCAAAGCTGCAGGCTATTGCCGAGGCACTCATCCGGGGCGATCGCAACACCGTGGTGGAACTCACCCAGCAGGCGCTGGATGACGGCGTGGCGCCCGGCGAGATCCTGGAGAGGGGCCTGATCGCCGGGATGAGCGTCGTGGGCGATCGCTTCAAGAAGAACGAAGTGTACGTGCCGGAGGTCCTCATCGCCGCCCGGGCGATGCACGGCGGGCTGGGCGTGCTGGGGCCGAAGCTCAAGGAAACCGGCGTGAAACCCATGGGGGTGGTCGTGCTGGGCACCGTCAAGGGCGACCTGCACGATATCGGCAAGAACCTGGTCGGCATGATGCTCACCGGCGGGGGGCTGAAGGTGGTGGACGTGGGCACCGACGCCCCGCCGGAGAAGTTCCTCCAGGCCGCCAAGGAAAGCGGCGCCCAGATCGTGGCGATGAGCGCCCTGCTGACCACCACCATGCCGCAGATGCCCGAGGTGGTCAAGGCCATCAAGGCCGCCAAACTCAAGGTCAAGACCATGGTGGGCGGGCCACTTATTTCTCCATCGCGGAGTGCGTAGAATAGAAGCCCGCGGCGTCGGCCGCGGGCCTTTTTTCGGCAGCCGGACCATGTCGCCCCCAAAGCGCAAGAAACCCCGCGGCGCGGGAATGCAGGAGGTCGAGACCTCCGCGGAGGCGGAGGCCGACGGGCTGCGCCGCCTGCGGATCGACATCCGCCGGGCGCTGCCGGACCGCCGGCTGGACAAGTACCTCGCCGGGCGGCTGGGCGAGATGTCGCGGACCGGGCTGCAGCGATACATCCGCGAAGGGGCGGTGACGGTCAACGGCCGCAAGGTCAAGCCCTCCTACTTCATCCGCACCGGCGACGTGATTGAGATGCTGCTGCCTGAGCCGGCCGAAAAGGTCATCCCCCCCGAACCCATCCCGCTGGATGTCATCTATGAGGACCAGGACATCATCGCCGTCAACAAGCAGCCGGGGCTGATCGTCCACCCCGGCCGGGGCAACCCCACGGGGACGCTGCTTAACGCCCTGGCGCATTACTTCCAGCAGCGCGCCGGCAGCCTGGGCGACCTGCCGGCCCCCGGCGGGTGGTACCGGCCGGGCATCGTCCACCGGCTCGACCGCGACACCACCGGGGTGATGATCCTGGCCAAGACCGAGCGCGCCCTGTGGCGGCTGGGCAGGCAGTTTGAGCTGCGCAGGGTCCGCAAGACCTACCAGGCCATCGTGCACGGGCAACTGGAGCTGGACGAGGACGTCATCGACGCCCCCATCGGCAGCCATCCCAGGATCCGCGAGAGGTACGCCGTGCATCGCGGCACCGGCCGGCCGTTCCCGGGCACCGTCAAGCCCGCCCTCACCCGCTATCGCGTCATCCAGCGCCTCCCCCGAGCGGGGGCCGTCGCCGCCGGCTTTAGCTTCGTGGAGCTGTATCCGCAGACGGGGCGGACCCACCAGCTTCGGGTGCACATGAGCTTCATCGGCCATCCCGTCGTGGGTGACCGCGTCTACGGCGGCGGGCCCATCTATCAGAGCCAGCTTCAAGGCCGGTCCGACGTGGCCGAGGGGCCCATCATCACCCGCCAGGCCCTGCACGCCCGGGCCATCGAGTTCCAGCATCCCGGCACCCTCAAGACCCTGCGTCTGGAGGCCCCCATCCCGGATGACTTCCTGGCGGCCCTGCGGGCCCTGGGCTCCGCCGCGCCGGCCGATATGCTTTGACAGCCCCGGCGGGGACTCTATAATGAGCGCGTCGGGAACGTATCGGAGCTTACAGTGATGCTGGCAATGATAGGCTGGCAGGAGCTTGTGGTTATCGGCATCGTGGCGGTGCTGATCTTCGGCCGCCGGCTGCCCGAAGTGGGGCGGAGCCTCGGGCAGGGCCTGGTGGAGTTCAAGAAGGGCCTCAAGGGCGTCAAGAAGGACGTCAGGGAGGCGGCGGACGAGGTTGAGGAGGCGGCCTCCGACGACGAGGGCCAGCCCAGGGGCTGACGCCCGCCGCCGGGCGCGCCGCCGCAGGCCTGACATCGGGCCGTTAGCTCAGTTGGCTAGAGCGCACGGATCACACCCGTGAGGTCACAGGTTCGAGTCCTGTACGGCCCATCCGCCTTCGCCAAGGCTTCGGCGGATTCATCCGCCGGGGCGTTGGCGCAAGGGGGTGCCCGCCATAGCCCGAGCGCAGCGAGGGCGAAGGCGGCAGTTCCACGCACCCGAAGCAGACCTATGTTGGTGTCACGGCCAATCTCCAGGATCGCCTCAAAGAGCACAACGCCGGGCGGTCTTCCCACACATCAAAGCACGCTCCCTGGGAACTCGTTGCGGCTTTGCAGTTCGCGAATGAACGCAGGGCCAATGCCTTGGAGCGATACCTGAAGTCTGGATCAGGGCGCGCCTTCCTAAAGAGGCATTTCCTATAGAGACTGTTTCGCTGCCAGGAACGTCGGCTCCATCCGCCTTCGCCAAGGCTTCGGCGGATTCATCCGCCGGGGCATTGGCGCAAGGGGGTGCCCGCCATAGCCCGAGCGCAACGAGGGCGAAGGCGGGCTTCTTTCCGCCGGGCAGGGCCCACGTCTGGCGGCTAGGCCGCGACGATCTCGAAGCCGCCCAGGTCAACCCAGCGGTCGGGGAAGCGCTCCCTGACGGCGAAGTCGATGCTCGGCTGCTCGGTCTTGGGGTGGACCAGGGCGGCGGCGACCTCCACCCAGCCGCGGTCGAAGCCCTCCGGCAGCGGGATGTCCCGCTGGAGGTAGGCGTCGCCGGGCAGCCAGGTGCGGACGTCCTCGTCGGTGAAGGCGATGACGGCCTCGCGGTTGCCCTGGCGCAGCCGCACCGCGAAGTCATATCGCCGGTAGATCGGGGCCACGCCCACGTTCTCGATCCAGGCCTCGAAGTGCAGTCGCCCGCCCAGCGGCACGCGGGTCGAGACGGTCGCCTGCCGCAGCACGAACCGGTATCCCAGTTGCCGGCAGTAGGCGTCCAGCTTGTCCATCCAGGCCGGCGGCAGGGCGGTGCTCTTGGGCATGAAGTACGTGCCGTGGTACTTCAGGCCCTGCTGGATGACGAAGTCGATGTCGCCGTTGAGGCGGTACCAGTTCATGGGCACGCCGCAGGTCTCGAAGTGGACCGGGCCGGTCCGCCAGGCATCGCGGGCGCCGCACTGGACGAGGCTGCTGGGATAGGCGTCGAACATGTGGTTCCAGGACAGGTAATGGGGGACGGTGGGGCTGCCGAAGAAGCGCTGGTCTCCGAAGCAGTCGCAGCGCCAGCCGGCGCCGGTGGCGATGGCGGCCTTCATCTGCTCCCCGCCGATCATCCCCAGCCGCGGCGTGTGGACGAAGGCCTCGGCCCAGAGCTCGGCGAACCGGCGGCACTGCGGCGGGCTGCACTCGCCCGCCCCCTCGCCCCAGGGGCCGATGTAGGTCACGTCGATCGTCTCCAGCAGCGGATGCTCGTCGTAGCGGGCGGCGAACTCGCGGACGAACCGGCCCCAGTGCTCGAAGTACTCCGGCGCATCGTACACCGGGCCCATGAAGGGAACCCTCTTCTGGCGGTTCTCCGTCATGGGGCAGCTCTGGGCGTACCAATCGGGCACCTGCGGCTGGTGGGCCGAGCCGTGCGCCATCAGCCGCACCGCCAGCGTCTGCCCGCGCTCGTCGCACACCTGCAGCGAGCGGTCGATCATGGAGAAGTCGTACCGGCCCCGCTGCGGCTCCATCAGCCGCCAGAACCAGCGGCAGTAGGCCACGGTCGTGGGCAGGTACTCCGGGGCCGGCCGTTCGTACTTCCGCTGCGGAAACTCCGTCGGGCCCTCCTCCGACCATCGGGTTCCGGCGAACAGCTCGTCGCCGTTGAAGCGCTGGAAGGTGCAGCAGCCGCGATGCGGGTTGTCCAGGTAGTCGTCCACGGGCGTCGGGCGGATGCGGCGAATGACCTCGGGCATGTCCGATCCTTTCTGGAATATGAGCCGGCAGGATGATACCCCGCGCGGGCCGCACGCTCAATAGGCCGGAACAACCCAGCCCGCAGTCCGCGCCCTGCCTCATATCCGGCCAGCCGCGCCGAACTCCTTGCTTGAAGCTGCGGCCCGACCCTGGTTCCATTAGGGGCGGTCCGCCCGGCATGACGCCGGGCGGCGCACACAGCGGAGGTGCCAAATGAAACCGAGCAGGTCGCGGGCGGCGGTCCTTGTGGTCCGGGCCCTGGTGTTCTCGTCGCTGGTCCTATTGCTTTGCGAAGCAGGCGCGGACTCAGGTCAGCCCCAGGCCGCCGCGGCCGCGGGCGAGGCGGTTCGAATCACGGTGCAGGAGCGCGCCGGCGTCGCGCGGACCGGAGAGTACGTTGGCTTCGGTGTGCCGATCCCGAGGGCTTGGCAGGTCGCAGAGCCTTCCCGGCTGCGGCTGCGCGACCAGGCGGGCAAGCCGATCCCGGCCCAGTTCGAGGTGCTGGCTCGGTGGGGGGGCCCGCCGGGCGAGGCCTCGCGGCCGGTGAAGTGGGTGCTGGTCGGCTGCCTGGCCTCGGTGGGCGCCGGGGCCGGGCAGACGCTGCTGCTGGACGCCGCCGGGCCGGGGCCCGCCCCGGAGAAGCCAATCCGCATCGACACGGCGACGCCCGGGAAGATGACGATCGACACGGGCGCGGCGAAGTTCGAGCTGAACACGTCGGCGGACTTCAATCTCCTTCACCAGGTGACCGTCGCCGGCCGGGCGCTGCTCCAGCCCCTGTCGGCCGCCGAGGCGATCCGATACAGGCCCGCGGGAAAGCTGGGCGTCGTGGAGGGAGGAACGCCCGACCTGAAGCCGCGGGCCACGTCGGTAAAGCTCGAGCGCGCGGGCCCGCTGGCGGCCGTCGCTAAGGTGATGGGCAGCATCCTGGACGAATCCGGCAAGGCGCCGCTCGACTTCACCGCTCGAATGTATTTCACCGCCGGCCGGCCGGACGTCCGCGTGGACTTCACCGTGGAGAACAACCACCCCGTGCTCGCCGACGAGAACGGCCAGCCGACCAACGCCCACAACCAGGGCGCGGTCAACAGCGTGTACATAGGCGAGCTGACGCTGAACCTGCGGCTGGCGAAGGACTCCTCGCCCCTGGTGGCCCTTACCGAGAAGGACCTGCAGGTCACCTCGCCGAAGGCTCCCCTGCGGCTGTATCAGGATTCCAGCGGGACCGAGAGCTGGAACGTGTACGTGGGCAAGGTGGGCTGGCCGGACCATGAGGCCCTGGCCCACCCGCGGCTGCAATCCTACTGCACCCGGAAGGGCTACGAGATCAGCGGCGGCGGACTGGCC
>Ga0111187_1090_pt1 | contig 18628 bp, 13 predicted proteins | sample DeeMarSWOR324_28_FD_80242 | JGI IMG/M metagenome (GOLD analysis project Ga0111187, IMG submission 80242) | Phycisphaerae bacterium SM23_33 | reverse complement strand
CGCTGCTGGCGGGCGAGGACCTCGATCAGCTCGTGCCGCCAGTTGTGCTTCACGCCGCGGGCGTCAGGGATGACGTCCTGGCCCCAGGCGCGGAGGGCCTTGGCGAAGACGTGGTAGTAGTAGAACAGGCCCTCTTTGGACTGGGCCTCGGGCATGTTGGGATTGCTGTCCAGCCGCCAGTATCTGCGGATCCACTCGTAGGCGGCCTGGACGCGCGGGTCGTCCTTGGCGACGTTGGCATACAGCATGCTCTTGAAACCGATGTAGGTCATGCTGCCGTAGCTTCGCAGGCCGCGGCGGCTCTCACCGGCCTTGGACTCGCCCACGAAGGTAGCGCCCTGCCGCCGCACGGCGTACACGAACCCGCCGTCGTCCTCGCCCTTGGCCACGAAGACCTCCCCTGCCGTGCCCTCGGTGCGGTTCTGCATCCGCTTGACGAAGGCCAGGGCCCTTTTCATGGCCGGGTCGTCGCCGGACACGCCGGCCTCGTGCAGGGCCTCCATCCACATGCCGACGTTGCTCAGGTCCGGCCGGCCGTGCTCGCCGTAGCTGACCCCGCCCTCGTAGGGATGGCCCTCGGTGATCCGCTCGCCGTCGGGGGCCTTCGACCCGGGCAGGATCTGCTGGCCGCGGAGAAACCTGATTGCCGCGTCCAGCACCTCCTTGTGCTGCGGGTTGGCGGCCGTGGCCATGGCCATGACGGCGACCGAGGTAACGTAATTGGCGTTGCCCTCGTCGGGAACGTAGAAGCCGCCGTCTTTCTGGCGGAATTTCATGAGGCACTCGAGGGCCTTCTTCACGATGGGCGAGTCGTTGTCGTAGTCGGGGTGCTGGAGGAAGGCCTTGACCGCCATCGCCGTCAGGGCCGGATGCGACTTGCCCGGCGCGAACCCCCACCCGCCGTCGGCGTTGCCCTGGGTCAGCAGGAAGGTCAGTCCGCGGTTGATCGACTTCTGGGCCGCGGCCAGGTGCCCGGCGTCGATGACCTTGGTCTGGGCCGGGGCGAGCGTCTTCGGCTCGCCTGGGACGGGCGGAGCGGAATCGGCCCGACCGTAAACAAGCAGCAAGGCAATGATCGCGACCAATGCCGCCGACGCAACGATGATCGCTGCTTTTGTTTTCACGGGCATACTCCTTCCAGGCAGACGCCGACCCGGTGGGGGTGGGTGCAAAAGCCATGCCTTGGCATTCCAGGCGGTTTCGGAGGACGTTCCGGCGCTTTCTCCAGCCCCGAAAGAGCGCATGATAGCCAGGTGGGGACAGAATTTGCCCTCTTCAGGGGTCCGCGATCCACAGCCTCCTGCCCCGCGTCGGCGGCGTGCCCCAGGCGAATCCAGAGTCGAAAAGCGAGATTCCTTACCGCTGTCGGGAGAGGATGAAGAAGGTCAGAGCGATGAGCTGCAGCGCTCCGGCGGTGACCATCGCCAGGTGCCAGGAGACATAGGAGGGGTAATTCGTACCGGCAGCGGGGATGTTCAGCAGCCCCCAGGCCAGGGCGACGAACGCCAGGAGCTGGAAGATGGCCGCCACCAGCCGCAAGGCCGAAAAGTCCGTCCCGGCGGGGGCGCGGGCCATCTGCCGCAGCAGCCGCAGGATCTCCCGCAGCACCTGCCCATCGCTCATCTCCTCGGTGATCTTGGCCTCCGGCGGCGGCTTGGCGGCCGGTTGGCTGACCACACCGACCGGTGCGGCAGACTCCCCGGCCGCGGTGATCGCCCCCTCGCCGCTCTCCCGCAGGATCACGCGGGCGGCGTCCACGAGGTTGCGGACGGTGAAGTCGGCCTGAACGTCTTCGTCCTGCTCGACGGCGGCCTCGGTGCCCGCGGCATGGCGGACGCGAATGGTTCGGCAGCCGGCCCGCTGGCCGGCCTCCATGTCGCGGGGCGAATCGCCGATCATCCAGCTGCGTGGTAGATCAATGTTGTGCTCGGAGGCGGCCCGCAGCAGCATCCCCGGTCGGGGCTTGCGGTCCTGGGAGTCGTGGGCGTACAGCTCGACGGTGCCCTCGGGGTGATACGGGCAGTAATAGATGGCATCCAGCTGCACGCCGTGGTCGCCCAGCTGCCGGCGCATCTCCTGGTGGACGCGATCCAGCCCCTCTTCCGTGAGCAGTCCGCGGGCGATGGCGGACTGGTTGGTGACGACCACCAGCTTGAAACCCGCCTGTCTGAGGCTCTTGAGGGCCAGGCCCACGCCGGGCAGGAGCTTGACGGCGTCCGGCTCGGTCAGGTAGCCGGGGTCCTCAATGACCGTCCTGTCGCGGTCGAGAAAGACGCATCTATCGCCCATGCCGGTTCCCTTTCATCCGTGCGCGGCAAAGTGCTCCTCCACCAGTTCGCAGATGACGTGATAGGCAAGTTGGTGAATCTGCTGAACCAGGTCGGTTCGCTCAGCCGGGGCGCGGAAGCACACGTCCGCCAGCTCAGCCAGGGCCCCGCCGCCGGCCCCGGTCATGGCCGCGACCCGCGCGCCGCGCTGTCGGGCCACCCGGGCGGCCGCCAGAACGTTCGGGCTGCTGCCCGACGTGGACAGCGCCCACAGCACGTCGCCGGGGCCCATCCAGGCCTCTGCCTGACGGGCGAAGACCTGCTCGAAGCCGAAATCGTTTCCCACGGCCGTCAGGATGCTGGTATCGGTGGTCAGGGCCGCGCACGGCAGCGCCCGGCGGTCGCGGCGGAAGCGGCCGGTGAGTTCGCGTTGCCGCAGACGTCCCCCCGCCCGCCGGCCTCGAACGTCTGGATCAGCAGGTCGGCCATCTGCTGGACGGTCTCCAGGGCGGCGTCGTCCAGCCGGCCGACGGCCTCGGCTAGGGCGCCGATCATCTCTTTCACTCTGGGACTGACCGTTGCCAAGGGCTCTCTCCCAAACGCGCCACCGCAGCCGCCAACGGAGGTTACTTTTCGTCCCGGTTGCTCAGGATGCGGTTGATGATCTCCGTCGTGCTCAGCCCCTCGACGAGGTCCATCTTCATGACCTTCCCGCCGCAGCCCTCGACGAATTGCTGGCCGACGATCTCGCCGGTGCTGCCGCCCTTGACCAGGACGTCAGGGCGGAGCAGCTTCAGCAGCGGCTCGGGGGTGTCCTCTTCAAAGATGGTGACGTAATCGACGCACTCCAGGGCGGCGAGCATCTCGGCCCGCTCGTTCTGCCCGATGACCGGGCGGCCGGGACCCTTGAGCCGCCGGGCGCTGTCGTCGGAATTGATGGCGACGATCAGGCAGGAGCCCTGCTCCCGCCCCCGCTGCAGGTATCGCACGTGCCCCATGTGCAGCAGGTCGAAGCAGCCGTTGGTGAAGACAACGGTCTCCCCGGCGGCCCGCCGCCGGGCCACCTCCTCGGCCAGACGCTCGCGCAAAACCACCTTGCCGCTGCGCAGCCCGACGATCCCGCGGAGCGAGTCCACGATCTCATCCCGGCTGACGGGGACGACGCCGAAGCGCTCGACCTCCAGCCCGCCGGCGAGGTTGGCCAGGGCGACGGCCTGTTCCCAGTCGCAGCCGCCGCCGATGGCCACGGCCAGCATGGCCAACACGGCGTCGCCGGCCCCGGTCACGTCGTAGACGGTCCGCTGACGGGTGCGGATGTGGGTGCCCCTTTCGCCGCGCCGAGCCAGGTAGGCGCCTTCCTTGTCCAGGGTGATGACCACGGCCTCGGCATCGGCGGCGGTCACCAGCCGCTGGGCGCAGCGGGCCAGCGACTCCTCGTCGGTAATCTGGATGCCGCTGGCCAAGGCTGCCTCGAACCGGTTGGGCGTCAGCATCGTCGCCCCGCGGTATCGCCGGTAATCGCTCACCCGGGCCGGGTCCACCACCACCGGCACCCCGGCCGAGCGGGCGTCGGCAATCCACTGCGGCGTGGCGGCGTCGCTGAACAGGCCCTTGTCGTGATCCTCCAGGGCCAGGCACTGACAATCGCGTATCGCCGACCGCAGCAAGGTCCGCACCGTGCCCAGCACCTCCTTGGGCACCGCCCCCCGCGCCTCTTGGTCCACGCGCAGCATCTGCTGCCGGTGCCGGTGCTGGGCCAGACCGATCAGCCGCTCCTTCACCGTCGTCGGCCGGCCGGGAAGCCGAATCAACGAGGAAATCTCCGCCCCCGCGGAGGCCAGGATCGCCAGCAGCTCCTCCCCGGCGGCGTCCTGCCCGACAATGCCCACGCAGGCGACCTTTCCGCCCAGGGCCAGGATGTTGACGGCCACGCTGGCGGCCCCGCCCGGCCGGCTCTCCCGGTTGACCACCTCCAGGATGGGCACGGGGGCCTCGGGGCTAATCCGCTCGGAATCGCCGTACAGGTAGTGATCCAGCATAAAGTCCCCCACCAGCGCCACCTTGGGCCGGCCCAGCTTATCCAGAACTTCCATGAGCCGCTGCATGGCCGGATTCTATAGGCGCTGCCAGGCGGTTGCAACACCACCGGTAGGGGCGGTCGAAAAACGCCGGTCGCACACCTTGATTCCAGGCGGCGCCGGCCTCTTTCCAGGCGTGGGCCCCGGGAAGGGATGCCCGAGATGAAACTGCGGCGGCCGTTGCTTTCCGTCAGTTCACCGGCGCACGGCGCCGCGAATCCTGTCCAGCAGCACCTCTCGTCCGTCCGTGATGCAAATCTCGACCTTCAGCGTCCACAGCGGCGCCGGCAGGTCCGGGCGAACGAGCTTGACGCGGTCCTTGGCGGTGGTCACCAGGGCCTGGGCCCCGCTGGCCTCGGCCGCCTGGCGGATACGGGCCAGCTCCGGCTGGCCGTAGGCCACGTGGTCGTCGAAGGCAATCCGCTCGGCCAGCTCGGCGTGGAGGCCCTCGAGGCAGGCGAAAAAGGCTTCCGGATTGCCGATGCCGCAAAAGGCCACGATCTTCCTGCCCTCCAGGTGCCGCGGCGGCAGGTGCCGGCCGGCCTCCACCACCACCGCCGTGGGCGCGTGGCCGGCGCGGTGCAGCGACGCCTGCGGCGCCAGTTCCGCCAGGCAGGCGCTCAAGGCCTCCAGCTCGGCCGGAGCGATCATGTCCGACCGCGTGATGACGATGGCGTCGGCCTCGCGCAGGGCCGACAGCGGCTCGCGCAGCAGCCCCCGGGGCAGGCAGTGGCCGAAGCCGAAGGGGTTGGTTGCGTCGATGAGGACGATGTCCAGGTCGCGCTTGAGCCGGCGGTGCTGAAAGCCGTCGTCCAGCACCAGCACGTCGGCACCGGCCTCCACGGCGGCGCGGGCGGAGCCGACGCGGTCCGCGTCAGCCACCACGGGCGCAGCGGTGAGCTTCCACAGCATCTCGGCCTCATCCGACTTGCCCTGGCGGGCCTTGTAGCCGCGGGTGAGGATGGCCGGGCTCATGCCCGCGGCCTTGAGCCATTCGACCACCCACGCCACCATGGGCGTCTTGCCCGTCCCGCCGGTGGTGATGTTGCCGATGGAGATGACCGGGGCCGGCGCCTGGTGCGGGCTGAACACGCCGACGCCGTACAGCCACCGCCGCAGCCGCACCAGGCACGCGTAAGGCTTGGACAGCGCCCATGTGGCGGCGCGCAACAGCCCCGCGCCGAGCCCGCCCCGCCCCCCGCTCATGATCTCGATAGCGCGTCGCTGGTCCATCACTTCGGGAACATGGTACCTGCGCTGCCGTGAGAACAAAAGCGTGCCAAGAGCCCACCGACGGCTGTCCGTGGGCTGGATCAGGAGAATCTGACTTGCACCCCCGCCTTCCGCCCCTGGTGCCTCGTGCCTATTGCCCCGTGCCTACTCTTTCGATGATGGCGTCGGCCATTTCGCTGGTGCCGACGGCGGTGGGGTCGTCGCGCCGGGGTTTCATGTCGTAGGTGACGCTCCTGCCCTCGGCGATGATGGCGGCCACGGCGTCTTCCAGGCTGTCGGCCGCCGCCCGCTCGCCCAGATGCCGCAGCATCAGCATCCCCGAAAGGATCAGCCCCGTCGGGTTGACCTTGTTCAGGCCCATGTATTTCGGCGCGCTGCCGTGGGTGGCCTCGAAGACCGCGCCGTGGTCGCCGATGTTGGCCCCCGGCGCCACGCCCAGCCCGCCGACCAGGCCGGCGCAGAGGTCCGAGACGATGTCCCCGTACAGGTTCGGCAGCACCAGCACGTCGTACAGCTCGGGCTTCTGCACCAGCTGCATGCACATGTTGTCCACCAGCCGCTCCTCGTGCTCGATGTCGCCGTACTGCCGGGCGACCTGCTCGGCCACCTCTTTGAACAGGCCGTCGGAGAACTTCATGATGTTGGCCTTGTGCACGTAGGTGACCTTTTTCCGCCCGTTGGCGCGGGCGTACTCGAAGGCGAAGCGCACGATCCGCTCGCAGTTGGCCACGCTGATGGGCTTGATGGAAATGCCCGTGCTGTCGGCGCCGGTGGCGATCCTGCGGTCGGCGGAGAGGCGGTTGATGGCCTCGATCACCTCGGCCGTGGCCGGCCTGCCGCGCTCGAACTCCACCCCGGCGTACAGGTCCTCCGTGTTCTCGCGGACCACGACCAGGTCGACGTTCTCATACCGGCTGCGGACGCCGGGGTAGCTCTTGCACGGCCGCAGGCAGGCGTACAGGTCCAGCGTCTGGCGAAGCAGCACGTTCACGGAGCGAAAGCCGGTGCCCACGGGCGTGGTGACCGGGGCCTTCAGGGTGGCGTCGGTTCGGCGGACGGACTCGATGGTTTCCTCCGGCATGGGCGTGCCGGTCTTTTCCATCACGTCCGTCCCGGCCTGGCGCACGTCCCATTCGATGCGGCCGGCCCCGGGGGTCTTTTCCAGGGCCGCCTCCACGCACCGCCGCGCCGCCTGGGCCAGCTCCGGGCCGGTGCCGTCGCCGGTGATCAGCGTGACCGTGTGAGTCGCCATGCCTGCCGCTGACCTCCCTTCATTCTCATTGGGGCTTCCAACAAGGGAAGTGGGATGGTAGCGGCACGCCCGCGGAGCGTCAAGGTCGGGATCGCGCACGTCAGGTAGCGGACCCACGGACGGCAGTCCGTGGGCTTGGACGAGCAGCCATGGACCCGCCCAGTCGCTGTGGCCGATGCCCGGCTCCCGGCCGCGGGCTACTTCTCGACGGTCACTTCCACCGAGTCGTAGCCGGCGTTCTTGTATTCGTCGATCGCCCGGACGGCCAAGCGGTGGGTGCCCGGTTCCAGGTCGGGAACGGTCAGCGAAAAGCTTTCCTTCTGGGAATCGCACATGCCGTCCTTGGGCAGCACGGCGATCCACTCGTCGTTGGTGTCAACCGAATACTCGATCTGGACGACCCGGCTGACGGCGTCGGTGACCGTGCCGCTGAGGGTGGCATTGCCCTTGCCGGGCTTGGCCGCCAGGCCGGTCACCGTCGGCGGGGCGTTGTCCACCACCCCCGGGCGGGAGATCCTCGCCGCCTCCAGGGCGCTGGCCGGCGGGTTGGCCGGCGCGTCGGCCGCCACCACGCGGACCTCGTAGACCCCGTCGGCCACGCCCGTGGTGTCCCAGGCGTACTCAGGCTTGGTGAGCTTCTTGGTCAGCTCAATCCATCGCTCGTTGCCCAGGCGGCGGAAATACACCGCGTATCGAAGCGGGTCGCCGTTGGGGTCCTCGGCCTGGATCCGGACCATCCGGAATTTCAGCTCGCTGCTGCCCTTTTCGGGCTCGCGTCCTGGCGGGCCGCTGGGAGTCACCATCACGGCCTTTACCACCGGCGGGAGATTCTTGACCTGATACACCAGTTGGACCTGGTCCACGGCCGGGGTAGCCTTGCTGTTGCCGCTCAGGGTCAGGCGATATTGCAGGAACCGCCCGGCGGGCGCGGCGACCCTGGCCCAGCCCTCGGCCACGGGCGTCTCGCGCGACCAGGAGGACCAGGTCTTGTCATCCGGCTTGGCCGCGTTCCCACTGCGGGTCGCGATGCTGGCCGAGCAGCCGGCCGGAACGTCCGCCCGGACGTCCACCGTGCCCCAGGCGGCAATCTGCCCGGCGTCCAGCGCCTTGGACACCAGCGTGCCTTTCTTGGCCAGCCCGGCGCCCAGCGCGTAAACGGCCGCCTGGTCGGCCGTGCCCACGTACAGCTTTCCCTTGCCGTCGCCGACCATGGCGGTGACGTCCTTGGGATCCAGCTTGACGACCATGCTGATCCGTCCCTTGTCCACGTCCACGGCGAAGATCTGCCCCCCGTGCCCGGTGCCGAGCATGACCACGCCCTCGTCGAAGGTCATGCCCAGGATCGCCACCGGGGCGCCCCTGTCGGCCGCGGCGGCCGCACCGGAGGCCCGGGCCGGGGCGGCGTAGCAACGACCTGCCTGGGCTGGGGCTTCTGCTGGTCGGGGCCCTGCCCGGGCGCCGCCGGGAGCTGTTGGGTCAGCCCCTCCGGAGGGACCTCTCCGGTCTCCTCGGCACTCGGCTCGGTGGTGGGTTCCGGCTGGGTGGCGACGGGCCGGGCGGCCTCTGCGGCCGGCTGGACCGGGGCGGTGGCCGGAGATTCCGCCTCGGGCTTTTCTCCCAGCTTCGGGGCAGTGGTCGGCTTCTTTTCCTGGTCTTCCTCGGGCGGCTTGGCTTTGCCGGCGGGCTGTGTCGGCGGCCCCGGCCTGGTGGCCCCCTCCGGGGCGCCTTTCTCCTGCTGGGAGGGCACTTCGCCGGTGGCGCCGGCCTTGGTCGAATCCGACGTGCCCGCGTAGATCACCCCGTCAGGGGCCACGACCATGGCGGAAATCTCCGCCTCCGGTGCATCGTAGAGCACCCGGCCGGTCTTGCGGGCCGGCTCGATCTCGACGATCAGCCCGTTCTCGCCGGTGCCGGCGTACAGCAGCCCGGTGGGCCCGATGGCCAGGGACAGGATGTTCTCGTCGTCACTATCGTAGATGACGCTGGCCTTGCCGCTGGGCTGGACGTGATACACCTTGCCTTTGGCGCCGGTGGCCACGTAGTACGAGCCGCGCGGGCCCGCGGCCACGGACCAGACGTAGGTCACTTCCTTATCGGTCCACAGCGGCTCGACCTTGCCCTTGGCGTCGATGCGGTACAGCCCCGCCTCCTTGCCGCAGGTTCCGGCGATGAGCGTGCCGTTCTCAAAGGCCAGGTAACGCACCAGCACCCCCGGCAGCTTGGTGAACTCCACCAGCTTTTTCTTCTCCAGGCGGTAGATCTTCGCGCCCGGGGCGGCGGCCACGTAAAGCCTGCCCCGCGGGTCCACGGCCACGGCGGAGATCATGCCGACGTCCTCGCGGGGCTCCAGCAGGGCCTCGGCGGCCCGGGCCAGCAGCACTTCGCCCAGGCTGGTCACGACCGTCCTGTCCAGCTTGCCGGCGGTGAAGTCCGCCTCCGTGGAGTGCGACCAGGTCGCCGGCTGGACGGCCGACGCCAACGACACCATCGCCAACACGCCTGCAACTACGATCGAACTGTTCACCATCACTGCCGCCCTTTTCAAAGGTTCCGGCGCTTCACCTTGCCGCGGCCCGCGCCGCTGGTCCCGTTCAGTGGTTGCGGTGCGGCTCTTTCTGAACCGTAAAGCCGGCCGAGGCCGAGCCGCCCATCACGTATTGCGTCTTGAACTCAACGGTCTTGCTTCGCTTGTAGGGACTGGTATCCCTGGGGGCGGCGCGGCCGAGGATGTCGGCCCAGCTGCCCGGCAGGTGCTCCAGCTCGTCCTTCTTTACGGCCACGCCCCCGCCGGGCAACTGCATGCTGACGTATAGCCGGTCCATCCTGGGCTCGACCACCTCCTGGACGGCCCGGAAGAGCTGCTCGACGGTGCGTGGCTCAAAGCGATGCGGCATCTCGGCCTGCCGGCTCCGCAGCAGGCCGGCGCCGTCGCTGACCCTCAACGTGTAGCTGCCGTCGGGCAGGTCCTCGGGCAGCTCCAGGGCCACGTCCACGGTCGTGCGGGGGGCGCGGAACGGGCGAAGGGTGACCTTCCCCCGGACGGTCTGGCCGGGCTTATAGGCGTGGCGCTCCAGGTCCAGCCCGAGGATTTCGGCGGTCTGCTGAACGCGCCGGACCGTCATTTTCACGTCAAGGCTTTTGGGGAAGACCGGCTGGCCGAGGTGGGCGTTCATCATGGCCGCCAGCGGGCGGGTCAGGTCGCTGCCCACGTCCCCGCTGCCGCTGGCGCTGCTCAGGTTGGCCGCCCGGTATCGGCCGTACTTCTCGAACTGGATGTCCACGGCGTATTCGATGGTGTGCCGGTCGGGCAGGTCGCGGTTGGCCCAGAGAGACTCCCTCATCATCATGGAGGCCATGGCCGCGGTCAGCCAGTTGTGCCGGGCGAGCCTGTAATTGAACTTCTGCTCGGCCTGGCCCCAGCGGACGGTGACGGTCATGGGCACCATGCCGGCCTTTCCGCCGATCCGCCCGCCCACGCCGGTGTACTCGTCGGTGGTCGCGGCCCCGGTGATCCCCAGCGTCGAGCCGAGCTTGAAGCTCCGCTGGGATGAGGAAACCACGGCGTGGACGTAGGCCGGGCCGATCGGCAGCTCCACCGCGCCCATGGCCATGAAGGAGTGGCCGAAGCCCAGCACGTAGTCGCCGAGCACGTCGGTGACGGTTCCGATGGCGCTCCACTCGGCGTCGCCGGTGACCAGGGGCACGGACAGGGACGCGCCGGGCTGGAGCTTGGCGTCCTTGGCGGCGGCCGCCTCGGTCTGGCCGACCGTGCCTGCCTGGAGGGGCACCAGGCCCGTGCCGGCGAAGACCTCTTCGGCGAGTTGAAGTGTTCGGCCGCTGACGCCGGCGACCATCACGGGCGTTTGCAGGGGCGCCATGCGCAGGGCGTCGCCGGCCGGCCGCCGGGCCTGCAGGCGTTCGGGCAGGCCGAAGGCGGCGAAGCTGACCTTCCGCGGATTCAGCACCGCCTGGACAAAATCCTCATCCAGCTCGGTGCCGGCGGGGCGGGCGGCGGCTTGCTTTTTCGCGGGCTTTCGGCCGGGCAGCGGCACGCCTTCGACCGCCAGCATCTGGGCAATCGGCTGGATGCCGCACACCGGCTCCTTCTGGAACCACCAGCCATAGGCCAGCGCCCCGATCAGCTTGTGCTTCCCGTCGGCCGGATCCTTGATGAACACCGGCGAGCCGCTCATCCCCGAGATGATGCCGGTCTGCTCCAGGCCCAGGCCGCCCAGCTTGCAGAGGATGACGGCCTGGTGGGGGTACCAGTTGTGCAGGACGCTGATGACGGTGGCGTCGAACTTTTCGATCCTGGTCCCGGCCAGGACCGTCAGCCCGTAGCCGGTCATGCCCGGGCGGAGCTGAGAGTAGTCCATGTAGCGGTCGGAGCGGGCGACGAAGGCCCGGGCCAGGCGGAGGTTCTCGTCCACGGTCTTGCCGTCGGCGGCCGCGAGCAAGCGGACCGGCCCGGCCAGGCCGACAAGGGCCAGCGTCATCAAGGTACACGAATTCCGCATCTTCCAACTCCTTCGGGGGACCAGAAGCGGCGGCCCAGGGCGGCTTGCCCCCGAGCGGGCAGATTCATGCTACAATTGTGCCCCAGCGGCAACAAGCCAATTCGCTCCCGCCAATCACCAGCCGGCTCTTGATAAATCGGCAAAAATCGCCTATATGTTTCAGTTCGCGAAAGCTCAAGAAGATTGCATCGTACCAGGGGCAGCCGGTGAACCTTCGCCCGAGAAAAGGACGTAACGGCGATGATTGAGGTGAAGAAGCTGACGAAGTGGTACGGCCGGACACTGGCGGTAGACAACATCTCGTTCCACGTGAAGGACGGCAGCGTGGTGGGCTTTCTGGGCCCGAACGCGGCGGGCAAGACCACCACGCTGCGGATTCTGACGTGTTTCATGCCGGCCACCAGCGGCTCAGCCAAGGTGCAGGGCTTCGACGTGTTCACCCAGTCGGTGGAGGTTCGCAAGCGGGTGGGCTACATGCCCGAGAACGCGCCGCTGTACCCGGAGATGCGGGTGCGGGAGTACCTGATGTTCCGGGCCGCGCTGCGGGGCATCCCGGGCCAGCAGCGGCGCAAGGCGGTGGACCGGGCGGCGGAACAGTGCTGGCTCAGCAAGCCGGAGAGCATGATGCACCGGCGGATCGACCAGCTTTCCCGCGGCTACCGGCAGCGCGTGGGACTGGCCGACTGCCTGCTGCACGACCCGCCGGTGCTGGTGCTGGACGAGCCGACCATCGGGCTGGACCCGGCCCAGGTCCGGGAGATGCGGAACCTCGTCCGCCAACTGGGTGAAAACCACACCATCGTTCTCTCCAGCCACATCCTCGCCGAGGTCGAGCAGGTCTGCGGCGAGATCATCATCATCGCCGCCGGGCGGATCGCGGCGGAGGGCACGCCGGCGGAGCTGCGGCGGCGCGTCACCGGCCCCAGCCGGGTCATCATCGAGCTCAGGGGCGAGCAGCCCGAGACCATGGCCAAGGTGCTGGCCGAAGTCCCTGGCGTGGTTGACGTGCAGCACGCCCGGGCGGGCAACTGGACCCGGCTGACGGTTCAAGGGCCCGAGGACGACGATCTTCGCCCGGCGGTGGCCCAGGCGGCGATGCAAAAAGGCTATTCCCTCCGCGAGCTCCGCCGCGAGATCAGCTCGCTGGAGGACTTCTTCATCCAGATCACCTACCAGCAGAGCATGGGCGCCGCAAGCCCCGCCGGCGCCGAGGCATCGTAGCGGAAAGGGACCGAACCCATGCGCAAAGTGCTGACGCTGGCCCGGCGAGAGCTGTCGGCCTACTTCTTCAGCCCCATGGCCTACGTGGTGGCCTTCCTGTTCCTGCTGACGGTGGGCATGCTGTTCCTGTGGGGCCTGAAGGTGCCGTTCCTGAAGATCCGCATCGAACCGGTCTTCCGCACCGGGGCCGAGTCCACCCTGCGCCCCCTGTTCGACGTGCTGGCCTACGGGCTGGTGATCGTGGTGCCGCTGCTGACCATGCGGCTGATGGCCGAGGAGTTCCGCTCCGGCACCATTGAGACCCTCATGACCGCCCCGGTCACCGACACCGACGTCATCGGCGGGAAGTTCCTCGGGGCCATGGCCCTGTACCTGCTGCTGCTGGCCGCCACCGGGGTGTTCTTCCTGCTGGTGGTCATCTTCGGGCAGCCGGACTGGGGCGTCGCCGGCATGGGGTACCTGGGAATGATCCTGCTGGGGGCCAGCTACGTGTCCGTGGGCCTGTTCGCCTCCACGCTCACCGGCCACCAACTGGTGGCGGGGCTGATCGGCATCGCCATCCTGGCCTTCTTCACCGCCGGGCTGTACCTGCTGGTGCTCGTGCTGCCCGGCAGCTACGGCGACGCCATCAGCCGGGCGAACATGATCAACAACTTCTCGTATTTCCCCAAGGGGGTCCTGGACGCCCGCAGCGTGGTGTTCTTCATTACCATAACCGCGTTCTTCCTGTTCCTCAGCGTGAAGGTCCTGGAGTCCAGACGATGGCGGTAAGGAAGAGGTCGAAGTCAGAAACCGGCGCTGCCGCCGGTCGGGACATGAAGACGGCCCGCCGGCTGGCCGCCGTCAATGTCGTTGTCTCGGTGGCCGCCGCCGCGGCGCTGCTGATCGCGGTCAACGTCGTCGGCGACCTGGCCGCCGTAAGGCGCAGTTACCGCTGGAACGTGGAGACCCTCGCCCGCTACGGCCTGAGCCCGACGGCCAAGCGGGTGCTGGACGAAATCGGCCAGAAGATCATCCTGACCAGCATCTACACCTCCGCCGACCCCAAGAAGAAACCCGAAGACTACCTGCCGCGGGTCCGCGACCTGCTGAATGAGATGGGCGAGTACGGCCGGGACGTGACGGTGATCAACGTGACGACGGACCGGCAGAAGGCGGAGGTTCTGTCCCGGCTTCGCCGGCGGCTGGACGCAAAAGCCCAGGACCAGGGTGAGGCCATCAAGGCGTTCCAGAGCCTGGCCAACAGGCAGATCCCTCAATACGACCAGATCATCGGGCGGTGGAAGGCGTACCCGGCCAAGGGCTGGCTGGGGGGCTTCGGCCTGGCCAAGGCCGTTGAGAACGCCCTGACGGCCAACAAGGAGGATCTCCGCAGCGCCGCGGCCGATGTTCGGGCGCAGTTGGCCGGCTCGGCCCTGCCGAACTATCCCAGGATGACGGAAACGGTCACCGAGGCCCTGGAGAACGTCAGAGGCCGCCTGGAGGGGATCCGGCGCAGCCTGCGGGAAATCGGCACCATCCCGGAAAAGGCCAACCAGGCCAAGCCGCAACTGAGCAAGGCTCTGGCGGCGGCCACGGCGGCGGCGGAGAAGGTCGCAGCAGCGGCGGGCAAGGTCGGCGCCCCCGAGCCGGCCGACCCCCCGGCGGTGCTGAACAAGATCGCCGCCGCCTCGACCGAGCTGGCCAACGCCGCCGCGGATGCCCAGGCGGCGCTGGAGAAGTTCAGCGCCGACTGCGGCGAGGGCCAATACCTGCCCTATGCCCGGGCCTGGGTGGTGGACATGGTTCCCCTGCCGGCCCGCTGCCAGGGGCTGGCCGGCGCCGCCCGGCGACTGACGGAGCAGGCCCTGGGTGTCCGCGAGACGGTCAAGGTGGAAGTCCAGAAGACGTTCATCGTCGAGCAGATCCGCCCGGTCATGCCTGCGCTTGAGGCAGAGGCCAAGAAGATCGAGGCCGGATTGGCCAGGCTGCTGGCGGAACTGGGCGAGCCGGATCAGGGCACCAAGGACATCCTGGAGACCGCCAGGAAGGATGAGTACCTTCAGGCCCAATCCGAGCCCGTCGGCCAATTGCTGGAGCGGCTGGCAGGCCTGGACAAGCTGGAGAGCCAGGACGAGCTGCCCGACCAGATCAAGCAGGAAAACATCGTCCTGGTGGAGGTGGGCGAGAAGGCCGGCGTGGTCAGCATGGACGACGTCTGGCCGCTGGCCAGCCGACGGGACTGGGAGATGGGTCTGTTCGGTGAAGAGGAGGAGCGGCGGGTGTTCAACGGTGACATGGCCATCTCTTCCAAGCTGCTGTCCTTGGCGCTTCCGCCGCTGGGGGAGGTGGTGCTGACCTTCTTCGAGGACATCCCGCCGTACATGGTTCAGGGCCGCCCGGCCATCGCGGGGCAGATCCCGTCGATCTGGCTGGGGGCGCTGCGGGAGCGGCTGGAAAAGGCCGACCTGAAGGTCACGGAGTGGAACCTGGCCCGGGAAGACGAGCCGCCGAAAGCGGAAAAAGGCCGAAAGCAGGTCCTGCTGGTCCTGCCCCCGCCCGAGCCCATGCCCATGCCCCCCATGGGCGGGCAGGAGCTGCCGCAATGGAACGACCAGCAGGTCGAGAAGATCCGCAAAGCCATTGACGCCGGGGCGAACGCGGTCTTCCTGGCCCGTTACCTCCGGCCGACGCGCTGGGGCATGACCGAATCCCCCCAGTACGGGCTGGCCGAGTACCTCAAGACCGACTGGGGCCTGGAGGTCAAGACCGACCTGCGCGTGGTCCAGGCCTTGGCCGACGAGCTCAACCCCGGCACCTGCAAGTTGCCCGTGGTGCGCTGGTGGTACATGCCGCTTTCGACGTTCACCAAGCATCCCGTCGGGGAGCCGCTGCGGGCCCGCCGGCTGTACTGGGCCGACGCCTGCCCCATCCTCAAGGCCAAGGACAGCCACCCGGGCGTGACGGTCGAGGACATCCTGGTGGTGCCCAAGGGATCGGCGACCTGTTGGGCGGCCTCGAACGCCCAGCAGCTGGAGCGGCAGATGTGGCTGGGGGAGGGCAGCGGGATCGTGCCGGCATCGGCCCAGGGCGACCTGGCGCCGCCGCTGGCGCTGGCCGTGGAGGCCCGAAAGACCATCGGCGAAAGGACCGCCCGCATCATCGTCCTGGGCGTGGGGTACAGCTTCATCGACCAGTTCCTCACGCCGCGCGTCCCGCGCTTCGAGGCCGACGAGACCATGGAGAGCGACCCGCCGCCCACCGGCAACGTGGACCTCATCATCAACAGCGCCTACCACCTGGTGGGCCAGGGCGATTTCATCGGCGCCGGCCCGGCCATTGTCCAGCCCATCCGCATCATCGACCCCGGCATGATGGCCGTGGTGAAGATCGGTTTCGGGCTCATCTGGCCGCTGCTGGTACTGGTGGTCGGCGTCATCATCATGGTCGTTCGCACACAGTGAGCTGGTTCGGCAGACTCTTGAGCAATGCGGGCAGATTGGCCCCCGCCGCGCAGACGGCCGAAGAGCCCGCGAGCGGACGGCCAAGCGGATTCGATTGGAGCAAACGCGCGTTGAGGAGTGGCTGGCGATGAACGTCAAGACAACCGTGGTGCTGCTTGTCCTGGTGGTCATTTGCATAGGCTGCTTCCTGATCCTCCGCAGCGACTGGCTCGGCAAGCAGGCCCCGCCGACCCAGCCGGCCGAGCCCAGCAAAAAGCTCACGCCGGACGTGGGCAAGGTGGTCCGGCTGGTGCTGCAGAGGCCGCGGGTGAGCAAGGTGGTGCTCGTGGCCGAAGGAGACAAGTGGCGGCTCACCGAGCCGGTGGAGGCCCCGGCCACCGGCTGGGAGGTCAGCAGCACCGTCACCACCCTGACGAACCTGGCGTACCTGCGGAAATACGCCCCGGGCGACCCCGACTGCCCCCAGGACAACCTGACCTACCTGTCCGACCCCCTGCGCCTGGCCACCTTCACCGACGACAAGGGCAACAGCTACACCCTCAAGGTCGGCGGCAAGCCCCCCCTGTCCGACCGGCAGACGTACGTGCAACTGGAAGGCGACGAGCACGTGTACGTGGTGGACGCCGACCTGGCCGAATCGCTCAACAAGACCCCCGCCGATTACCGCCAGAAAACCGTCGCCGAGTTGGATACCGACAAGGCTGTCCGCCTGGCCCTCCGCGGCGAGCAGCGCTATCAACTGGTCAAGCTGGGCGAGAAGTGGGCTGTCGACCAGCCCGTTGCCGCCCGGGCAGACCAGGAAAAGGTCAAGTCGCTGCTGCGAGACATTTCCGCCCTCCAGGCCGAGAAGTTCGTGGACGACGACCCCAAGGACCTCGCCGGCTACGGGCTGGACAAGCCGCGGCTGGAGGTGACCGTGGAACTGGCCCCGCCAGAGCCCAAGCAGCCCGCGACCACCCAGGCCACAAGGCCCGCCCCGCCGCAAAAGGGCAGAGTCATTACCCTGGCCTTCGGGGCGGCCGCCGATAAGACCGAAGGCCTGGTCTTCGCCAAGCTCGCCGACCGGCCGTGGGTGTTCCACGTCAAGCAGTCCAAGCTCAAGGACATCCAGCCCAAGCTGCTGGACCTGCGCGACAAGGCCGTGCTGGACATCGGCGACAGGGAGGTCACCCGCGTGGAGATCACGTACGCCGAGGCCGCCTCGGCGGTGCTGGAGAAGATCAACAACGACTGGCACATGCGAAACCCGTTCGCCGGGCCCTGCGACGAACAGGCCGTCACCGACCTGCTTCAGGCCATGCGAGAACTCACCGCCAGTGATTTCGAGGACAACCCGCCGGCCCTGGCCCCGTACAGGCTGGACCCCCCCCGCGGCCGGATCGTGCTGCACTTCCGCGGCAGTGAAAAGACCGCCGCCCTGCTGCTGGGGGGAGCCAGCCAGAGCGGCCAGATGACCTTCTGCCGGCCTGAAGGCAGCAAGTTCGTCGCCATCACACCGGCCGAACAGTTGGCCAAGCTGCTCCAGGAGCCCTCGGCCTACTGGAGCAAGCAGATCCTCGCCCTGCCGGCGGAGGCCGAGATCACGCAGGTGGGGCTGGCCCGGCCGGAGGGAAAGGTCACCGTTGAACGCTCCGGCCAGGATGAGTTCAAGCTGTCGGCCCCCGTGGCCGCCCCGGCCGACCGGCAGAACGTCGAGGCCGCGCTGGAGGCCCTGAAGGAGGTCAGGGCCGAGAAGATCGTCTCCCTGGCCGATGCCCTGCCCAAGCGTTTCGCCAAGGCCAAGCCGATCGCCGTGGAACTGACCTACCGCGTGCCGGCCCCGCCTCCGCCGCCGGCCAGCCAACCGGCCACGGCCACCGCCCCGGCCACGGCGTCGGCGCCCACCACGGCGTCGGCCCCGACCACCACAACCGGGCCCGCGACGGCCCCCGCCACCCAGCCGACCCGGTACCAGACCCACCACGCCGGCCCGCTGCTGGTGGCCAAGGACAAGACCTTTTCCTACGTCTGGCAGGACGGCGCCAAGCCCGTTGTCGTCGGCGAATTGAGCGGGGAGCTCCACGACAGGCTGGCGGCCGAGATGCGCGATCGGAAGGTCATGAAGGTCCAGGCCGACCAGGCCCTCGCCTTCAAGCTGGTGGCGGACAAGACCTCTATCGAATTCAACAAGGAAGCCGAGAAATGGTCTTACACCGGCGACCGGCACGTGAGGATTGACGAGAAGAAGGTCACGGACTTCCTCTCCTCCGTGGACCTGAAGGCCCAGAGGTTCGTTGACTACGCCGAGAAGCCGGCGCTGGCGCGGTTCGGGCTGGACGCAGCCGTCCAGACGCTGGAGGTGAAATACAAGGACGGCAAGACGCTGCGGCTGAGCATTTCCCGGACCGGGCCGGTGGGGTCGGAGGACCGCTACGCCGCCTCCAGCGAGGTGCCCGGGGTGTTCATCCTGGCGGCCAACGACCTAGGGAAACTGAAGAAGAAGCTCGCGGACTTCCAGAAGTAATGCCGGGCCCCGCGGCCGGAGGTACCACAGGCTGGCTCAGGTGTTCAACGTAATGGGCCCGGCGGGTTCCGGCCGGATGGGAGCTTGCGGAATGGTGAAGCGCGCGACACGTTT
>Ga0111187_1013_pt1 | contig 18869 bp, 18 predicted proteins | sample DeeMarSWOR324_28_FD_80242 | JGI IMG/M metagenome (GOLD analysis project Ga0111187, IMG submission 80242) | Phycisphaerae bacterium SM23_33 | reverse complement strand
AAACGGCAGACTTCTGCATCAGGCTGATTCCCCCGGTTTCTGTGAGTCGGTCTGCCCCATGAGCGCCTGGACTTTGGCCAGCACCTCGCGCGGGCTGAACGGCTTGGACAGCACACCCACGATGTTGGCGCCGGCCATCTTGTGCGGCTGTATCTCAAACCCCCGGGCGGTGAGCACCAGCACCGGAATGTCCTTGGTCTTGTCGTGTCGGCTGAGCCTCTGGCACAACTCCAATCCCGTCAGGTACGGCATCTGGAAATCGGTAATCAACAAGTCGGGCCGCTCGGCCAGGCACAGCTCCAGCGCCTCCTCGCCGTCGATGGCCGTCACGACCTCGTAGCCGGCCTTGGCCAGCTTCAACGAGACAATGTGAAGAATGTGGGCCTCGTCGTCGGCTACCAGGATCTTTCCGCCCACGTCCCGACTCCTATTCCACAAGCGGCAGCTCGAAGGCGAACGTGCTGCCTTTGCCCAACTCGCTGGCGACAAAGAGCTTGCCCCCGTGCACGGTCTCGACAATGTGCTTCACCAGGGTCAGCCCCAGCCCGGTTCCCTTGGCAATCCTGGCATGCCCGCTGCCGCGATAGAACTTGTCGAACACGTGGGGCAGCTCCTCGGGGCTGATGCCCACGCCCGTGTCGGCCACCTGACAGACGGCCACGCCTCGGTGCTCGTCCACGCCGGTGGAGACGGTCACCTGGCCGCCTTCGGGGGTGTACTTGATGGCGTTGCCGGTCAGGTTCAGCAGGGCCTGGGAGATCATGTCCTGGTCGGCCTCGACACGGCGGCAGTTCGCCGCCAGCCGGTCCACCAGGGCAATGTTCTTGGTTTTGGCCTCGGGAGCGACCACGTCCAGGACCTCCCGGGCCACTTCAGCCAGGCTCAGCGGCTCGCGCTGCACGCGGATCGCGCCGGACTCAATCTGGGAGATATTCAGGATGTTGTCGATCAGCCGATTCAGCCGGTCCGCCTCGCCCGCGATGATCTGGTAGAACTCGCGCCGGCTGTCCCGGTTTCCGGCCTCTTCGTCCAGCAGCATCTCCACGTACGCCTTGATGCACGACAGCGGCGTGCGCAGCTCGTGCGAGACATTGGAGACGAAATCCGTCTTCATCCTGGCGATTTCCCTTTCGCGGGTGATGTCGTGGAGCACCGCCACCACGCCCGAGGCCTCCCCCTGGGGGGCCGTCACGCAGGACAGGATCACGTTGAAGGTGCGGGAGTGCCCCTTCTCGTCGATGCTGTGCTCGACCACCTTCCGGGTGAGACCGCGCTGGCCGCTGCGAGTCTCGCGGATCAGCCGCACCAGCGCGCCGTCGTCCAGGATGTGGTCGATGTTCTTCCGCAGGCTGTGAGCCAGCTTGAAGCCCAGCAGCCTCTCGGCGGCCTGGTTGGCCAGGATCAGCTCGTCGAAGCGGTTGGTCGCCACCACGGCGTCGGAGATGGAGAAGATAATCGCCTCGGTGCGGTTCTTCTCCGCTTCGGCAATGCGGGAGCGGATCTCCAGTTCCCGGCTGTCGGCCTGGAGTTGGTCCATCTCCTCCCGGACCGCGGTCAGCAGGCTGTTGAGCGGCTGGGTGATCTGGTCCAGGGCCTGGCACTGCTCGGTCATGACCAGGCCGACCTGCCGCGTGTGGGCCATCCGCTCCAGCTGCCCGGCGATGCTACGGGCGGCGTAGTTGACCTTCCGCCAGAACAGCACCAGCAGCAGGGCCATCAGCGCCGCCACCAGGCCCAACAGGAGATGGCCCAGCCCGCGGGCGTGCACCGCGTGCCCGCGCAGGGCCATCACCATGGTGTAGTAGGCGGCGCTGGCGCCCAGGGACACCACCGCGACGCTCACCAGTTCCAGTCGCCTTGCCGTCGTCACGGTCCTCCGCTCCGTGCTGATCGCTTCAACGCGGCCTGTCGCCCTCAAGCCCGGTGGTCGCAAGCAGCGTCTTGGCCAAACGGTGGCCCGGGTCGCAGCGCAAGGCCTGGACGTAACAGCTCACCGCCCGGTCCTTGCGCCCCATCGAGGCGTAGCAGCGTCCGAGCATGCACAGGAGGGTGGCGTCCTCGGGGTCTTTCTTTGCTTCCTCAGCCAGGATCTTGGCGGCATCGCCGGAGTTGCCCTGGGACAGCATCGCCCAAGCCAACACGAGTTTGGCGTCGGCACAGTCCTGTTCCAGCGCCAGCGCCTGCCTGGCGGCCGACGCCGCCCGCTTTGCGTCATCAGCCGCCATACGGGCTTTGGCCAGCGCAACCCAAACCGGCACATCGGCGGGCTCAATCCGGCTGGCCGTCTCGTAGGCCAGGCAGGCGTCGCGCGGCCGGTCCAAGGCCATGTGACAATCACCGATCACGATGTACACCCAGGAGGCCTTGTCGCAGTAGGCGGGCTGGGCGGCCAACTGCTTCAGGGTCTCCAGCGACTCAACGTACTGGCCGGCGAAGAAATAGGCCTTGGCCAAGCCTTCCCGGGCCGCCCAGTCGGCGGCGTTGGCGTCCAGGCAGTGCTGGTAGAAGCGGGCGGCCTTGACCGGCTCCGCCACCAGCATGGCCAGTTCGCCGGCAAGGGCCAGCATCGAAGCATTCCCTTCCGTCCGCTCCAGCCGGGTCTCCAGAAGCTCCAGCGCCAGCTGGGGCTTGCCCCAGGCCGTCAACGCCTCGGCCGAAGCGGTTACGTAGGCCTCATTGACAGGATCCAGGGCCCGCGCCTTCTGGTAGGCATTCAAGGCCTCGGCGTACTCGCCGCGCTTTTCCAGGGCCACGCCCAGCAGGTAAGGTATCTCCGCGTTCTCGGGCGCGCTCGTCTCGGCCTGGCGGAGCTGCTCGGCGGCCTCGGCGTACCTGCCCTTCTCCAACAGGACCTTGCCCAGGAGAATCCGGGCGGAAACAGAATCCTTGTCCAGCGCCAGGGCTTCGCCGGCGCTGGAACCGGCCTTGTCCAGGTCGCCGACCTTGAGATGCTCACTCCCCACGCTGGTGATGGCCTGGGCGCGGGCCTGATGATAGCGCTGGTAGGCCTCGACTCTCTGTTGACTCTGGTTGTCAACACCGCACCCGCCGATGATCACCGCGACAAGGACAAGCATGATCAACTTCTTCATGGCCAATCCCCTTTCGTTCGTTGCCCAAGCTTCGCATTTCCCGCAGCTTGACACCCGTTCGGAAAAAAAACCTCCGCTACTTCTCCAGCTGTTCGGGTGTGCCGACGGCGGGCATTGTCGTGGGGGCCTCGCCGGGCGGATCGGACTTGCCCGGGCCTTCCAACGGCAGTTCGGGACGAGGCCCGATACCCAGCGCGTCCCGAACGCTCTTGTCGAGCTTCATGCCGTTGCGGGGTTTGTATGGCATCACGATCTTTTCCACCGGCAGGCCGAGCTCCTGAAGGACCATCCGCTCCATGATGAAATCAACACCGGAGATGCGCGACTCCTGAGCCCAGATCGCCTGCTTCGTCAGCCGCTCCTTCAGCCGCGCGGCCTCATCCATCCTGGGCGACATCGAAAGGGCCATGTTCACGTTCCACAGCGCCTTGCTGTGCTCGCCGCGGCTGAGGTGTTCCCGAGCCCAGCGCATGTGCGTCTGGGCAAGGCGGTCCCGACCGAACCACATCAGCCCCTGCCGCGCCCCCAGCCGGGCCCGTGTCGCATCGTCTTTCAACTGCTGGGAGACGATCTCATCGGCCGGCTGCTTGATGATGTGCGGCGTGATCAGGATGATGATCTCCTTCCGGTCGGTCTTCTCGTCGCGGCTGCGGAAGAGGGTACCTGCCACGGGGATGCTGCCCAGCAGCGGGACCTGGCTGCGGGCGTTGGTGGTCTTTTCCTTGAACAGACCGCCGATAACGATGGTATGCCCGTCCTTGACCAGGACGTTGGAGGTCACCTCCGTGGTGGACTCGGTGGGCAGGGCCAGTTCGCCGGTCACGACCACGTCACCTTCGGAATCCTCCGGGTGCAGCTCCAGGCGAACGTAGCCGTCCGCGCCGATGAAGGGACGCACCAGCAGCCGGGTGCCCGTTTCGAGGAACTCCACGGTCTGCGTGGCCGTGGTCTCGGTAAACGTGGTGGTCAGGTATCCCTTCTTCTCGCCGACCAGGACCTCGCCGCGCTGCTTGTTCACCACCAGCAGCTTGGGATTGGCCAGGACGACAACGTCGGTGACGCTTTCCAGGGCCCGGATAAAGACGGAGATGTTGTTGGAGATGAACCCGATGGTCAGGCCGCCGGGGGGAAACTTCGCGAGCATATCCGTGCGCACGGTGGCGCCGGCCTTGTCAAACTGGTCGGCCGGCACCGCCCCCGGCGTGATGCTGGTCATGCCGGTGCTGGTGGTGGACAGGCTCCGGAAGTCCACCCCGGCCAGGGCGTTGAAATCGATGCCCAGGGCGTTGTCCTCGTCGAGGGTGGCCGCCAGAATGGTGGCCTCAATCAGCACCTGCAGGGGGCGGACGTCCACGTCGCGGAGGATGGCGGTGATCTTTTCCAGGTTCTCCGGGTAGTCTCTGACCACGATCACGTCTTCCACGGCGAGGTTGTTGCCGCCCGCGTCGGAGGAGGAGGACCCGATGCCGATCTTGGCGGCCGGGCTGACCGAGACGGTGCCGTCAGGGCTCATGGCCGGGACAACCAGCGTCTTGGCGATGTCGGCGGTGATGTAGTTGAGCTTGAAGACCTTCACCGCCACCTTGACCTTGCCGGCCTTCCACGCCTGCCACTCCGCGTCGGTCATGACGTAGACGAAATTGTCTTCCTGGGCGTAGCGGAAGCCGGCCGACCGGAGCACCGCGTCCAGGGCCTGGACGAAGGTCACGCCGTACAAGTCCGCCGTCACCGTGCCCGTCACGGCCTTGCTGGCAATGATGTTGGTCTTGCTTTGCGTGCTGAGCAACTGCAACACGCGTCGGAGGTCTGCCCCTTGCACGTGCAGTTCCACCGTGCCCCGAGTGTCGATGCTCACGCCGGGCTCGGCGCCGGGCTGGGTGGTCGCGGGCTGCTGGGCCGCGGCCCCGTTGGGCAGCCCCAGGCAGAGCCCCGCCGCCAAGCAGACGAGCCGGCCGACGGTACGTAGCCATGCGTTGCTTCTCATCACATTTACTCCTTACTAGGTTTGATCCGTCCGCACAGAGCGGATCCGCTTCCGAAGCTTTCTGAAATTCTCCGGCGCGTCTTTTCAGCCTCGCCGTGCGGGCCCGCCGCCCGCTGGCTGGACACGCGCCCCTTACCTTTCCATCATCAGGTCCACCAGCACGCCGTCCTTGCTGAGCGTGCACTTGCTGGATCCGATGCTTTCGAGCCTGAAACCGCCAATGATTTCGCCTTTGCGGACGACCCGGCCGTTGATCACCGCCGCCGGCATGCCGCCCAGCATGATGCTCGTCAGCGAGAGCTTCTGGGCCTCCAGGCACACATCCCGCACGCGGGCCACGTGCTCGCTCTGGGCCCGCTGCCTTTCCAGCACCCGCTCGCGAACGGCACCGAACCAACCCGATTCGGCCGGCGCCGCAACGCCGCCGACGGTCTTGCCCGGGCGCGGGGGAAAGTACGCCAGGTTCGGCCTGAACAGGTCGCGGGCGATGGTCCGATCCAGGTTGGCCAAGTACTGCTGGCGCGTGGCATCGCTGTTGCGGGCACTCATGCCCAGCCGCGAGGCCAGGCCGTCCATGCCGTCGTCCTGTTGGGACGATGCCGGCCCGGGCGCCGCTTGGGACACCACCGCGGCCGCAGCCGCGCCGGGCGCGCCGCGCTTGAGCACGGCCCTGATGCCCACGATGCCTCCGACCACAAGCAGCACAAGCAGCACGGCCGTTTTCTTCTTGTCGCGCTTGAGCTGCGCGGTCAGACGACCTTTCAGGTCGGCCATGTTTCGCTTCTCGGCATCCATCTCGCCCGCCCTGTCTACTGCTCGGTGAAGTAGATGTTCATGCCCAACTCAATCTGGAGATTGCCCGAATCCGTCTTCGGCTGAATCTTCAACTGCTCGATCCGAGTCAGCCGGGTCATCCCGTCCACCCGCCTGAGAAACCCCGCCAGCGACAGGAAATCACCCTCGAACTTCATGGTGATGGGCAGCACGTTGTACAACTGGCCGCGCGTCGGGGCGCCCGGGGCAATCATCTGGTTCTGCAGGTTCTCTTCCGCCAGGTTGGAGGCGATCTCGCGCAGGAAGCCGGCCAGCTCCTTCCGCTTGGGCAGGCGGCGATCCCAGTCCTTGTTGTAACGCTGCTTCATCGCCTCCACCTCGCGCATCAACGGAGGCACGCGAGAAGCCCTGGCCGCGTCGTCAGCCAACCGTCGCTCACGCTGCGTTGCCCGAGTGCGAAGCTCCGCCAGCGTGGACGACTGCCAGCGGTAGGCCACCAGCACGTAGCCGGCCGTGGCCGCCGCCAGGACTCCCAGGGCGATCAGGCTTTCTCGAGCAACACGCATGCCGCGGCTTCTCCCAGGGCCCCGTCTACCGGGCCAGATGACAACTGGCCTGAAACTCGCGGGCCGTCCGGTCGCGGAAACCGACGTTCCTGGCATATCCCATGTTGACCTCTTCGAACAGCCAGCTGGCGGACAGCTGCCCGATGAAGTTGGCCACGTCCACGTCGGTGGGGGCCAGGCCCGTGAGCACCAGGCGCAGCCGCCGAACCGCTCGCAGGGGCTTTTGTCCCCCGGCCGCGCCGCGGGCCCGGCTGGAGCGATGGATGGAGGAAGCCGAACCGGCGTCCTCCTTGACCGGCACCTCCACGGCGCTCATTTCCAACGAGACCAGGGACACGTTCGGCGGGGTGATGCGGCACAGTTCGGCCAGCACGGCCGTGCAGTCCGTCCGGCTGCCGAGTTCGTCGTCGATCCGCTTTTTGATCAGCAAATCGGCCATCTGCCTTTCCAGCACGTCAATAATCTGGATCTGGCTGTTCACGGCCACGGCGCGTTCGTCCAGCGCCGCCAACTCCCCCCGGGCCTGGCCGATTCGGGCGGCGTTCACGTACGTAAGCACACCCATCGCCGCCATACAGGCCGCCAGCAGATACCCCTGCCGGCGGAGTCGGCGGTGGCGGGCACGCCGCTGCCGAATGTGCTCAGGCAGGAACTCGACTTCCCTCATGATCCATCTTCCTCAGCCGGCGCTTGGCTTCCGCGCCGCGCAAGGCCAAACCCAGCGCCACCGACCATTCCGTCAGCGCGCCGCGCCGATCCGAGCCCAGATCGGCGTTGCCCAGGTCGACCCCCCGCAGGGGCTGGCCGACCTCGCACTCGCAGTCCAGGCATTCCCCCAGCAGCTTCACCAGGGCCGGATCGTAGGCCTCCCCTCCGGTCAGCGTGATCCGGGCCGGCCGCAGCCCCCGGAACGTGACCAGGCAGTATCGCAGACACAGGCTGATTTCCCGGGCCAAGGCCTCCACCTGCCCCCGGATGGCATCAAATATGGACCACCGCAACTGCTCACCGACGGCCGGGCCCGAGCCGGACGATCCCTCCGACTCGCCTTCACCGCCGCGCCGGCGAAGCCGCTGTGCCTCGCCGTAGCTCAGGCCCAGCTGCTTGGCGACGCTTTCGTTGAAGGCCTGCCCGGCGATGTCGATGGACTTGATCAGGATGATGGTCTTGCCCCTGGCCACGACCACCTTGGTCGCGGCCAGCCCCACGTCCACGATGACGGTGACGGCCGACTCGTCCTCCGCACGGCGCAGGAAACGATGGAAGGTGCGGAACAGGGCGGTCGGTTCGGCGTCGATGTCCACGGGCTTCAGCCGCATCTCCTCCAACAGCTCCAGGTGCTGCTGGACGGCCTCTTCGGGCACGCCCATGAGGATGATCTCGTCGCGGGACTCGCTTCCCTGGCGCACCTCGCCCGCCTTGATGTAATGCATCCTGTCGGGGGCGACCTGGAACCCGAAGCGCTCCTGGCCTTCCCACATGACGGCGCTGGCCAGCTCGTGGTCAGGCATGTGCGGCAAGCGGATGTTCTTGACCACCAGCTCGTTGGTCTTGATGCAGCTGATGGCGTTCCTGCCGCGAAAGCCGCCCTTCTTGACCATTTCGCGCGTGGCCCGCCCGGCCAGGCGCCGGCGCTCGCGCGGGTCGCTTTCGCCAGCCACGGCGTTGGGGGGGAACCGCCACTGAGCCGCCGCCAAGACCGACAGCGTCTTGCCGGATCGGTCCAGCTGGAGCATGCGGACGCTCTCGGCTCCGATGTCCAGGCCGATCGGACTGTATCGGCTTGTCGAAAGCAGGTTAAGCATGTTCACCGCTACGGGACGTTCGCCACGGCCACCCGTCCGGTCACCGGCGCGACGGTGACGCGGTACGTGTGCTCGCCGGCGGCGAGGTCCACCGTTCCGCCGGTGCTCGGCGCACCCAGCGAGTCAAACGTTACCAAGGGCGCACCGCCGAAACTGACGGCGGCGATCGACACGCTGCCAAAACCGCGCTTCGTGTCGAAATCCACCTCGTACGCCTGTTTGGTAATCGGATGGCTCAGGGTCCCGCTTTCGTTAGAAACCCGGTAGGAATTGGCGGAAACGTCGAAGGTCACGCTGATGTTGGTCTGGGTGACGATGGCGTGGTTCTGGGCGTATTCCAGGTCGGCCACGACGACCCGGGCCGCGGACTGGGCCCGGAGGTCCGAGGTTCCGACGGCCTGGGGAATGATCATCGCCGCCGCGATGGCCAGCACGATCAAGACCATGATCAGCTCCACCAGCGTGAAGCCGGGTGGCGCCACTGGCTTACTTGGCAGGTGCTTGGACCTTTGGCTGGGCATCGTCGGGCTTCTCCTGGACCACGGTAACCTTGATTTTGCCGCTCTCGATCAGGCTGATGATTCTGTCCAGCTTCTGGTTGGTGGTATTGATGGCCTGGATCGTGGCCGCTCTCTGGGCGGCAGGATTCCCGATGCCGCTGGTGTCGGCCTCTGCGGCTGCCGGCGGCGCGGCGCTGGTTGGAGCAGGGCCGACCGGCCCGGTGGCCCACAGTCCGATAACCAGCACCGTCAGCAGGATGGCGATGGCCGTCAGGCAGCATCGAGTGTAACGATCCATTACGACCATCGATGGTTCTCTTGCCCCTTTCATCGCATGCTCCTTCCTGAGGCGGACGCCGCCGAGCCGGTTTGGCCCGTCGCGCGTCCATGTCAGACCCAGTTTGTCCATCCGATCCGGCCCGCTGCCGCAGCCGGCGACCTCTCGCCCGGCCGGCGGCCACTTCCGCTCGGATGGCTCTGTCGTGCTCACTCAGTCCTTCCACACAATGATTCTGGCCCCGGCGTTGCCCTGCGGACCCCAGGCCTGGTCAATGAAGTGAGCGATCGTGGACCGCTCGGGGTCGTAGTTGACCTGCAGGGTGGAGAAGTTCCCCTGGTGAGAAATACTGGAGGCGACCAGGCCGCCATTGATAGTGATGTCGTTGCGGTCCCCCTGCAGCCCCACCGTGTCGGCGATCACCAGCCCGTTGAAAGTGATGGTGTTCCTGTCGCCGGCGATTTTGATCTTGCTCACGGTCCCCGTCATGACCAGCGCCGGGAAGCCGGCCACAGGTGTGACGGCGAGGTTGTAGCGGTCGCCGTTAATTTCCAGGTCGCCTTCAACGAGGATCGTTCCCTGGAAGGTGAACCCCGTCACCCTGTCGGCGCTGATCCTGACGGGCTGTCCGGCCTCCAGGGGGCGCAGCCAGACCACCCCGCCGGGATTGTCAGGGGTGATGGCGGCCCCGTCGATCGGGAGATTGGCGTCGGTGAACTGGCTGGCGGTCAGCTCCACCGGCTGGTACACCACTCCGTCAATCATGTAGCTCATCCAGGTCTGCGTGTCGAGCTGCGGCGATTCGACGGCGTCGACGCCCTCGGTGACCTGGCCGGAAATCTTGCTCAGGTCGCCGCCGACGGTGCCTGTGGCGGACACGTCGCCGACGACCTGGCCATAGCTCATCAGGTCGCCGTTGACGTGGACGTCGCCAGTGACGGTGACCCCCGCAGGCAGCGTGACCGAGGTGCCGGTGAGCTGCACCGCGTGCGGCGTCTGGCGCGGCGGCTGGGGGGTTGTCTGAACCACCACCGAACTGGCCCGAGTGTGCCCGCCGGCGCTGCCCTCGCTGGTCAGCAGGTATCGCCTGGCGTCCTGGGGGTCCCGCACGGCGTAGAAGGTGTAACTGTCGCCGGTGCCGTCCACGTAGAAAGGCCCCAGCGGCGAGGTCTGGGAGCCGTCCAACTGCCGGGGAGACTCCCGCAGCAGGTAGATCCCGTGCTCCAGGCCCGACTCGGCCAGATACCGCGCCCGCGAAAGCGATTGGAGATTATGCGAGATGCTCACCCGCAGCGACGCCGCCGCCAGGCAGGACATGCCCACGATCAGGCCGACCGCCACCAGGATCATCACCAGCACCATCGCAAAGCCTGCTCTTGCGCTCCCTTTCATGGGTTGGGCCTCCAGCGGGCGTCACTCCAGGTTCAACACCGGCACGCCTTCGACCGTCGCCACGCTGTCCACCGCATCGGCGCGAAGTCGGGCGGCGTCGGTAAGCTTGATGCGCTGGTCAGGCGGGCCCACCGTAAGGCGGAGCAGGGCAATCCGCGAGAACGGCGGCGCTGCATCCATCACCGCCTGGAAATCTTCCACCCCCGTGGCCAGTATCCGCGTGGAGAGGTAGTCGGCGTAGATCGTTTGGCTCATCAAGTCCAGTACGGCACCGGGGTCGCCAGCCTGGGCCAGCGTCCGGGTGACGTTCAACGCGCTGAGCGTTTCCGCCGGCATCCCCTCCGGGAAGATCACCTGCAGATGCTCGACCGTGTCGCCGTCCGGCAGGTACCGGATCACGACCAGCTCGTCGAGGTTGATCTGCTTGTCTTCGTAGGCGTCCCCCAGCCACAGGACGACTCTCTCGGCGTCCGCCCCGGTCACCAATCGGGCCCTGCGGATGGTCGCCTCCATGCTCAGCATGGCGGCTCGGGCGGATTGAATGGACTCGGTCATGACGTCGGAACGGCTATGGGCGTGAGACAGGGCCACGGCCACCGAGGCCGTGGCCACGGCGACCACGGTGGTGATGCTCATCGCCACCAGGAGTTCAAGAAGCGTGAATCCCTTGTGGCCTGGCGCGTCCATCTCAGCGGTTTCCTAACTGTCGTTGGCGTACACGAGTCGGCTCAGCGTCGTCATCACGTTGCCCTGGTATTTCACCTGGACGGTGACGCGCAGGAAGGTCGCCGGCTCGGCGACGTCCTGCCCGGACACGTACACCGCCTCCACCACGACGTGTCGCGACAGGCCCACCGAGGCCGGATCATCCACCAGCACGCCGTCAAAACTGTAGATGCCCCCCGTCGGCTCCTGGTAACCATTGTAGTCGTCGATGTCGTCCCAGGTGGACCGGCCCGTCTCGCCGCCATCGTCGCCTTCCGGGTCGTGGAAAGACTGGGACAGGATCTCCTCCATCATGTCCTGGGCCAGGTTGACCGCCATGGTCTGCCGGGCGTCCTGAAGGGTGCACCGGGCGCTGGCGGCAAACGGCATGATGACGGCGCCGGCCACCATCGCCAGCACGACGGCGGCCAGCAAGGCCTCCAGCAGCGTGACGCCGCCTGGGGATCTGTCTCGGCGCGCCTTGGTGCTCATGATCAGTACTCGAAGTAGGCCTTGCCCTTGTCGTCCTGGCCCGGCGAGTCGGCGTGGAAAAGCAGGTGCTGCGGCTGGTAGATCCATCCGTGGGAGTCATCGCCGGCCGCGGGAAAAGCCCCACCATTGTCGATCACCTGGACGGTATTCTTGCCGTTCAGCGGGTTGGTGGGGACCTCTCGCAGGTACGGGCCGTACCTGTAACCAGCCGTGCCGGGCGCGGCCGTCGAGCCGTCGGCCTTCGAGGCCATGGTCATCTGGGCCACGAAAGCCGCCTCGGTGGGGGCGGCGGTGCGGTCGCCGTCGGGGTAGCCGGCGGGCACGTCCACATGCTGGGACTTGTACACCTGCAGCTGCATCCGGATGACGCGCAGGTCGTCCGCCAGCATGCTGGCCCGGGCAGTGGCCGAAGCGTTGGAGAATCTCGGCAACACGATCGCCGCCAGGATGCCGAGGATCAGCACCACGATCAGGATTTCCACGAGCGTAAAAGCCTTGCGGAAGCGCATGACATTGGGCCTCATACTCGCGACGAGCGCTATTCGGTTGACGAACCTCTGGCTCCAAGTCTGGGCAACTACACAAAAGCCGCCGCGGCCTCTGCAAGGGTCCGCCGGCGGCCGTCATCTTGCAGCCCGCATGAAGTCCTCGTCGGTGAGCCGCTGGGGTAACGGGTCGGCCCCAAACGCGGCGGGCTTCCCCGCCGCGTTTGGGGCTCCCAAGCAGCTCGTTACAGAGGGGCGTGTGTGGTGCTATCGTTGGCTGAGAACTTGCCCAGGCTGGTGTTCCAGTACCAGCCGCTGGTGCCGTCACCCGGCGCCGGATCGGCGACGCCGAAGTTCACCCCATCCTGGTTCGTGCTGGCGAACGGATTGGTGGGGAACTTCTGCATATACGGGCCGAACGGGCCGTTGGCGTCGAGCGCACCGTTCAGCAGAGTGCGCCCGATGATCCGGTTCACGAAGTTGGCCGTGTCCACGGCTCCGTTCTCGTCAAGGTGCGGGTACTTCTCCAGGTGCTGCACCTTGTACAGCTCCAGTTGGCTGCGCATCGTCTGCAAGTCCGAGACCAGCGCGGACTCACGGGCATCATTCGATGCCTCCGTGAACTGCGGAATCACGATCGCCGCCAAAATGCCAAGGATGATCACCACAATCAGAATCTCGACCAGTGTGAAACCTTTGCTGTGGTTCATCGATTCTACCTCCAAACCTGCCTGTGGCTTACCTAAGGGTCCCAAAGACCAGTTCCTTCACAATATCTCTTTGCTCATCTCGGCCTGGGAAAGCGCCCATGCGGCGTCGCCTGCCTCGGCCGATCCAAACCGCTGCAACCTGAACCGCTGGTTGTCGGTGGAATAGAACGTGTTTGCGTCGCTTCACCTCCCTTCATGCAGCGATCAGAAATTCCCGTGTACCCCATCGGAATCATCCTTCGGGCCGGCGCAGTCGCCCCGGCCGTACTTTGCTGTGGCAGACTGGCGTATCGACACCAAACCGGGCCGCCTTAACTAAAATGCGAACGATTCAGCAGGGCTTGCGGGAAGGCCGCGAGGGGTCCGATCTCGCGAGGGGGGCAGCCGCCAGGCCGAGCAAACCGCCCGGCGGTCCACGAGGCCCCGTCCCTTCGGCAGCCCGGCCATCCCGGGGCCTATCGCCCCGGAACCCGGGGGCTTTGCGTCCCGCCGGAGCCCTCACGGGGGCCGTCCAACGCGACATCTCGCGTTCGAGGCCCGCGGGCCGTCCTTGCCCCTGGAGCCTCTACCGGCGGTTTGCCCTTTCGGGGACAGTGTGCGAGCCCCGCCGGCCGGCCGGGCTCGCATCATAAGCAGCCTAGAATACGGTTACTTACCCGGCCAAGCTGGAGATGAAAAATCTACTTCCCCCGAAGCCGCAGCCAGTACGCCAGTGCGGATATGTCCACCTCCGCCGGCGTGCGTCGTCCCGGAGCCAGGACTGTCATCGGCCGCAGATCCGGCTCGATGGCCAGAAGGTCTTTCACGGAAATGACCTCCACGCCCTCCCCTCCGGGCCGGAGCGCCTCCAGCCCCGCCGAGGGGTTGTGCCCTCTCCAGCGGGCCGCCAGCAGCACCTCCGCCCTGCCCCCTTCCAGCACCACCGCGGCGGTGCCGCCGGCGACCACCCAGTCGAACGTCTTGACCACGCGCAGGAGGTCGGCCAGCCGGCCTTCGCTGCCGGCCACTCGCAGAATCATCAGGCCCCCTGGTGCAATCCGGCTGCGGGCGCCCAGAAGCGCCTCCACGTTGTACAGGCACCAAGCATCGGGGTGGTCCACCGAGAGGCCGTCCAGATACACCCCGTCCAGGTCGTGGATGTGGATGTTCAGGTAGCGAGCAAAGGACTTCGGCCGGCCGGCGCGCCCCCAGGCCAGCAGATACCTGAAGGCCTCCCCGGGAAAGTACCTGCTCGCCCGAACGCCCTCCCCCAGGCCGGTCAGCAGCCCCGGCTCCCGGGCGGAGATGACCCACCAGCTTCCCTCGCGCGACTGGATCAGCTGCCGGGCCAGCTCGGTCAGCAGGACGCTGCCCTGACGGGCCTCTTGGACCGGCAGCGCCGCCACGGCCCCCGCGTCGGTCTGATACGCCGTCAACGACGCCCCGACGAAGACGTGCCGGCGCGGGCCCGCTTGCCACGCCTGCCTCAGCCCCACCCACATCGACGCCACCGCCAGGATCGCGGCCGCACCGGCCGCTGCCCAACGGAGCTGGCGCCCCAGAGGGCCGGGCCCGCGCGGCCGCGTGGCGACTCGCGCCATCGCCCCGGTCCCGGCAAGGAACACCACCGTCAAGCCGACCATCATGGCCACGGCGGCAACCAGCAGTCCTTTGGGCCAGGCCAACATGAAGGTGGCCCCCGCAGCGCCCGCGGCCGCGCCCAGCGCCCCGTCGGCCAGCCAGAACCGCCCGGGACAGCCGGCCTGGCCGGACAGCCTCCGCCGCCGCGCCAGCAGGGTGGCGGCCAGGGCCGCAAAGGGAACCTGAGCCGCCGCCGCCAGGCCAATCCAGATCCACCACCCCCACGGCCGCGTCGCGGCAAAGCCCAGCAGCCCAAGCTGCGTCGCGGCCACGACCACCGGGCCCGCCGCCGCCGCCCGGCCCTCCGCCGCCGAGGCCGGGCGAACACGCCGGTTCAGCCGGCCGGTAACCGCCGCCGCAACCCCGGCCGTTGCCGCCACCCAAATCCACGTCGCCGCCCAATCGCACCTGGCCCCGTCGCGGAGGGCACGGCACTGCATGGCCAAGATCCACGCCAGCAGCGCGGAGGCCCCCAGATTGAGCCATCGCTGCCTTTTCCACCGCCCGCCCGCCGTATCGGGCCCGGCCAGGCGGACCGCCTTCGCGGCAAGCTGCTTCTTGAAGGCCGTGGCCGCCGACAGCCCCACCAGCGCTGCCGCACACACAAAGGCGATGCCCTGGAGATCCGCCCCCGCCCACCACAGCCCGGCGGCCGCGGCCAGCCCCGCCGACGACGACCACGTCAGGTCCGTCGTAAGATATCGGTAGGGGTCACTGGCCCCGTACCGCCGCAACAGCGGACCGAGCAGCCCCAGGCCCGCGATGGCCGCCGCCATCGGCAGGAACACGAGCACCTGCAGTCCCAGGCGGGCTGCCGACCACATCCACGGCGGGTACAGGAACATTCCGGCAAGCCGGCGCAGCGCGAACGGGGCAAGCTGCGCGCCGACGGTGCTGAGCAGCCCCCCCGCCGCGCACGCTGCCACTGCGACCGCCAGCAGCCGGCGCAGCTGCTTCGCCCGGCGAGCCGACGAAGCTTTTCCCCTGTCCGCCAGCAGCACCTGCCATGCCGGCGCCTCGCCCGCCCGGGCTCGCCTCGACAGCAGCAACACCAGCTTCAGCACGCCATTGGACAGCCCCAGGGCCAGGGCCACCGCGGCAAGCTGGCAAGCGGCGGCCTCGACCATCCCGGCCCAGCAGCAGCCGAAGGCCCCGCCGACGATCACCCACAGGCCGGCGCTCCAGACCGTCAGCGCGGTCCCCGCCGCCAGCAGGACCCGGCGGTAGAAGGCTTCAGCCCGGGGCTGCCACCCGCGGCCGGCGGCGGCCGCTCCGGAGATTGCGGAAAACTCAGGCATCTCGTACGCGATCGGGCAAAGGACCGGAGGCTCTGTACGGCCGGCGATTCAGAGGGCGCCCTCCGGTTGACGCGTCACGGTACTGGTGGCCGCCGGCAGATGCACCCGCCGGCCGTCATCGGTCAAAAGGATGAGACCATCGAAGGGGCTGACGTCAAGCACCCGGCCGGTAAAACTTTCCCGGCCGGAGGTGACCGTCACGCGGCGGTTGATCATTTGGCAGCGGGCGCACCAGCGCCGGTGGAGGTCCTCGGCCTTTGCGGCCAGAAGCCCCGCCACCCACTCGTCCAGCCGCAGGAGCACCGCGCGGAGGATTTCGATGCGTTCCAGGGTCCGCCCGGCCGATTCGCTCAGGCAGGTCACCGCCCGGGCGACCTGCTCGGCCGGCGGCGCGGCGTTGACGTTGATGCCAAGACCCACCACGACCCGCCCGGCCCGGCCGGCCGCGACTTCAGCGGAGCGGACCTCCACGATCACCCCCGCCACCTTGGCGCCGTCGATGACGACGTCGTTTGGCCACTCCAGCCCAGCGTGGACGCCCGTGCCGGCCTCGACGCCTTCGGCCACGGCCAGGCCGGCCGCGATGGTCAGCGCTTCGCCCGGCAGCCTCGCCGCCGCCTCGTGCAGCAGGACGCTGGCCAGCACCCCGCCGCCCGGCGGGCTGAGCCACTTCCTGCCGCCCCGCCCGCGCCCGGCCCGCTGGAACTCGGCGGTCACCACCAGGGCCCGGCCGCCGGCCTGCCGGGCCGAGTCGAAGGCCACGTCGTTGGTGGAGTCCACCTCGCCGAAGCAGATCACGTGCCGGCCGATCTGTTCCACCGGCAGGTCCCGCTCGACGAGGTGGGCGTCCAGCAGCGTCGGGCGGAGCAGGCGGACGCCCTGCACCGGGGTGCGCTCAAAGCGATGCCCGCGGGCGGCCAGCCGCTCCAGGGCCCCCTCGACCACGCCGCTGTCCGTCCCCGCCGCCGCGGCCAAGTCGTCCAGACCGAAAAAGCCTGCGGGGCGGTCGTACAGCAACTCCAGGATGCGGTCGGACAAATCCAACCGGCCAAGCCCTCCGCAAGCACGCGCCGACGCTATCTCTGCCCCGCCGCGCTCGGACCCACCTCGTGACCATACGGTCCCATACCAGGCCGGCCCAAAACCGCCTCGAACCGGCCGGACACCGCCTGCGTCAACCGCCCCGGCCGATCCTCGGGGGCGTGTCTGCGGATGCCCTTCGTGGGATCACCCTCTCAGCGATGTCAGACCGACCGGCCGTCGTTACCATTTGCCTCGTCCGGCGGCGGGTCAGGTGCAGGGACTCAGTCAACCTCGATGTCCAGGGAGATGTCCACCGCTCCGGCCGAGTGGGTCAACGCCCCGACGGCGATGCGTTCCACGCCGGCTTCGGCCACGGCGCGGACGTTGGCCAGCGTAATCCCACCGGAAGCCTCCACCTCGATCCTTCCTTTGGCCCCGGCCTGGTCGCGCATCCGCACCGCTTCGGCCACCTGCCCCGCCGTCATGTTGTCCAGCAGGATGATGTCCACGCCGAGGGTCAGGGCGTGGGTGAACTGCTCCAGCGTGTCCACCTCCAGCTCGACGAAGGCCCCCGCCGGCAGGTACGGGCGGATGCGGTCCAACTCGCGGGCAGTGGCGGTGAGCGGGTCTCTGCCCTCGGCCGTGGCCATGATGGCCAGGTGGTTGTCCTTGACCAGCACCGCGTCGTACAGGCCCTTGCGATGGTTCAGCCCGCCGCCGACGCGGACCGCGTACTTCTCCAGCTCCCGCCAGCCCGGCGTGGTCTTGCGCGTGTCGTAGATCTTCGCCGTAGTCCCCTTGACCGCGTCCACGTATTCGCGCGTGGTAGTGGCCACCCCCGAAAGCCGCTGGAGGAAGTTCAGCGCGACCCGCTCCGCCGCCAGGATACCGCGGGCCGGGCCGTCCCATTCTGCCAGCGCCGCCCCCGGCGCGCCCCGCATGCCCTCCTCCACCAGCAGCTTGGTGCGAATCCCGCCATCGTAGCGAACGGCGACGGCCTCCAGCATCGACCCGCCGCAGAAGACCATCGGCTGCCGGGCAACGAACCGGGCGCGGGCGTGCAGATTGGCCGGCAGGATCGAACTGGTAACGTCCCCGCTGCCGAGGTCCTCGCGCCGGGCCAGCTCCAGGATCTGCCAGAGGTTTTCACGCTCTCGAATGTTCGGTTGAATCTTCACGGCTGTCTCATAGACGCTGAAAGATACCCCAAGGCCCTGGAGATGAAAAGGCACTTGCCAAAGCGCTCACCCCCGGCGGAGGCAGGCGGGCCCCACCCGGCCCTTCCGCGCGCGGCTGTTTCGGCACCGTCTGCCGGGACGCCCAGGCCTGTTCCGCGGCGCGATGCCGGGGCCTCGCGGTCATCGGGGCTGGAAGATGTTCCGCCGGAACCTCTTCTTGGCCCGCCATGCCAGCAGCAGGCCGAGCAGGATATAGAAAGCCATGCTGCCCAGCATCCACCGCGTGGTGCTGCCGGCGTCGCTGGGCCCCTGCGGCCAGGGCCACTCGTACTCCAACTCATCCACCGCCAGCCAAGCCTTGCCCGCGCCGGTGGAACCCTCAATCAGGACCGTCGCCTGGACCAGCGGATTGATGGCCAGCGACCTTCTTCCCAGGTCCTGGCGCAGGGGCGCGACGGCCAGGACAACCAGCAGCAACAAGGGCATGACGGCCCAGATCACCCCCGCCACACCGATAGTGGCCGTCACGGCCGCGGTGCTCCGCCGGAAACACGCGCTGAAATACAGGCCCAGCCCGGTCAGGAAAACGATGACGTACACCGCCAGCATGCCCACGTGGACGATGGTGACCGGGTGGATGTAACGCAAGATCGCGAACACAACGACGTGCCCCAGAAGCAGCAGCCACACCGGAAGGCTGCGTCCCACCACGCCGGCGGCCTTGCCCAACAGGATCTGCCCGTCACTCATGGTCGTGCCCAACAGCAGCGGCCAGCAGCGCGATTCCTTCTCAGAGGTTATGCTGGCGGCCGCCAGCACGCCCGTGCACACCGCGCCGATGAGCAGGAACAGCCACACATACATGACGTGCGGCGAGCGGTCGTCAAGCATCCCGTAAAAGCCGCAAACGGCGTATGTCAGCGCCGCGGCGCCGAACATGATGCCCAGCCCGGCGATGCCGGCCCGCC